>Ga0206123_10000009_pt1 | contig 173294 bp, 146 predicted proteins | sample Helgoland_Spring_2_FD_160086 | JGI IMG/M metagenome (GOLD analysis project Ga0206123, IMG submission 160086) | Pelagic subsurface seawater microbial communities from Kabeltonne, Helgoland, North Sea - Helgoland_Spring_Bloom_20160316_1 | ecosystem: Environmental > Aquatic > Marine > Epipelagic...
TCTAAGCTAAAAACTAGATATACAAATAACACCTAAGCCATTGAAATTCAACAAAATAAAAAGAACTACGATCGTAGTTCTGATGAATAAATAGGGTGAAAATTGTCGGGGTAGCAGGATTACAACCTCTACCCTTTTCACTAGATTACAGCAAGCGTTTAAACTAAAATTTGCACCACTTTTTGCACCGCTAACCAATCTACTAAAACAAACTTAAGAAATTTTATTTTATTTTCTGATTAATCAGTTATTTCTTAAAATAATTAAATACTTCTATTATGCTTCTGCTTGGAAAATCTTAAACAATTAGCCTTAACATCATATAGTTTCTCTAATTCAAAATCATTGGACTGAAGATCGTATTCAAATCCAGGTCTTGACAATCTTAAGAATTTAGCTAAACCTGAATTAGGAATTGATTTGTTAATATAACATACTCCTAACTTATCACTAATAAAATACTCTTTATTAGATTTTAGTTCTTTATATTCATTTTTCCATTCTTCTATCTGATTTAATATCGATTCTAATGAAACATGCTGTAAATTAGAGTTTGCAACAAACTCTTCTAATAAAGTGTTCAAGTTTTCTTCAGGATAACCTAATTTTAAGAATGTACTGTAAGCAAGTGAATCAAACCATTTCACCTTAGATTTATCATGAGAATAAGATCTTTTAGCAATAGCTAAGCAAAATAGAGAACTCCTTCTAGTAACCTTAATATAATGTTCTTTCTTTTTAGTCAAATATTCATCAGAAGATGAAAATAATGATGCGTGATTCAATAAATTAATAAAGCCACCTAAAAGATTTAATAATGCACCTGAGAAACTATTCAACTCAGTAAGGTTACCTAAAACGGGTAAAATAACTGGATCCTCAATGTCACTATCAACTTTAAAAATCACTTTTCTATTTACAAAATCTACAATTTGCTTAAGTACTATTAAATACATAGCAAAATCAATCAAACTTACTTGATATCCCTCTGTCTCACAACTTCTTTTTAAGGATTTAAGATAGTTACCAAAAAACTTACTTAGTTTTTTCTTTCTATCTAATAATACTTTTTCTGAATTTAGAGGAATTGGATTATTAACTTGTTGTTTTTCTTCCCTTTCTCTTCCAATTGAAGCATCTCCCTCTTCCTCATCATCCATATCCTCTTCAGCTTGTAAAAGAGATAATGTATTGAAATATTTCTCAAATGCATCCCAAATCTTAATAGTACTATGTTGTTTAATAATTTTATGAAATTCATCTGACTCTTTATCTATATTTATTGCCTCATCATATGTTAATCCAGAAGCATTTTGAATATCATTTTCATTAGCTACATCTGACGTGTTATATGTATGTTGTTTTATTTTTTTTTGTTTAGAGATATTTAATATGTTATAAAAATCTATTATATCAAAAAATCCATTTCTACCTTCTTCAATAAAACTACCAAGCTTCATTAATTTACGATTCTCAATTGAAGGATTAGTGCCCCATAATTCATTTAAATTATTAATTATTTGTTTATTTGAAATTGGTTGATCATTACTATCTAATAAAATAATATAGGAAGATCTATTTGAAATATTTGATGGCAATTCTATTTCAATCTTATTATACAATTTAGACAAATTAGAAGCAAATAATATCTCACCCCACTTATCATAAACGATACATTTAATGGATTCAAATTTATCTTTTGATTTAGAATAAAAAGTTAGTATTTTTCCATCAAAATCTACTGACAACAACTTGATTTTAGAGCTATTTAAACTTTGTTCTTCTTGGTTCTTATTTTCTATCTCCTGAACTTTTTTATTATCCTGAGGTGTTATAAGCTCATAAGAACCATTTAACTGTAACTCTTCAAGCATGTAGTCATCTTTAACTCTAACCAGAACTGAAAACTCATCATTAGCACCTCTACTTGCATCTCCAAAAGCACGATTTGTCGCATTAGCACTACCTAACAAACAATAATGTTCATTGTCACTCTCAAACCATAATATTTTAGCATGTAATTTACGATCTTTCTTTTGGTCTTTTACTCTATTTGTACTATCCCAAGAATAAAAACTAATTCTATCAGATTTATTCATCTTATAAGGGTGAATTCCTTTATTATTTTGTAAAAACAAATCAGCTTTAGAGTTATCAAAATGAGACAATAATTTCTCTATTGTACTACCATTCTCATCATAAAAGGGACTAAATATTTTTATTCTATTAATTGTAGATTTTGGAATAAGACGTTTTAATTGTTGTAGAATACTTGTTTCATCATTATATAAAAGTGCGGCACTAAATTCATTACTAATAGAGTGAAATTGATGTAAGACTGAAGGATCTTCTTTCAATAAAGAACAATTATCTGAAACCCAGTTTAATTTTTCAGAAGACAATCCTTTAACTCCCTTAGTTAAAGATTTAATATAGTGCCATGCTTCCTGAATTAATGGCAATTGCTGCCTATTATCTATATCTGCATAAAATACACTGAAGATTTCATGATTTTTTCCATGCCCACCAGTAGTAATATTACCAGACCCCTGTAATAACATAACATGATTATCTCCAGCAAATAGTGAAACTTTTGGATGAAAAGCACCTATTGATGAGATACTATTAACACTATATGAAGTGCTTATTTCTTTTAAATTACCCATAGCGTATCCAATACTCTGATCTAACATAACTGGATCGCAGAAGATATTTACATTTGTTATTCCTTTTCCTTTCAAAGTTCTCAAAACTTGAGATTCAAAGTGATAAAAATCAAATGAATAAGTTGTCATGATAACAGAATGAAATTCTGCCCTCTTAGGAATCTTATGAAAAAGTCTATACTCACTCATCTGCAACAAGTTTATTAAACAGACTTTTTCCTATATTACTTAACTTAGATGTGCTGTCCACTAATCCTAAATCACGAGTAAAATTATATAGAGTTCTTAATCTTGGATTTGTAAAGTTAGGCTCCATCGTTTCAATATGAACTAGGTAATTATCCTCAACAATAAACTTAAGTAAGTTTTTGTCTCCATTACCCATTTTAGCATATGCTATTCTTGTATGTTCATTTATTAATTTTAAGACAACATAAGAAATATAATCATTAGTTCTTAGAGAGGTTTTACTTTCAATATATTCAGAGAATATTGATAAAGCATTACCATTCTTCTCATCTAATGAATGAGTAATAGCATATGTTTTTGCTCGATCTAAAAATGACAGATTCTCATTATATAATCTTTGTAACAAGATAATGCTTAATGAGATAACTTTAAATGGATTTTTATTTTTAATCTCTTCTTCTATGCTTGAGATATCATCTAATGAATTTGTATTATCTTGAATTAAGCTTAAAGATTCTTCTATTGTTTTAGTTTCTTTAGTTTTAAGAAGATTGAGAATTTCTGGATGAACTTTATCTTCAATATAATCTGAAAACTGCTTAATAGTAAAGAGTCCTTTATCCATTTCATGTAATAATCCCCAGAAAATTGATTCTATACAAAAATGTGTAAGTTCATTAAGGTAATAATAATACCAGCCAAATTGAGCTTCATTTACATCTGAATTAGCTAAAAAATTAAGATATTCAACTCTTGGTAAGTTTTCCCAGTTATTATTTTCTTGTTCTTTTAAAAATCTTAAAAATATTGATATTGTCTCTTTTCTTTGTTGCGGTACAACTCCATTAATATTTATATGCTTCTTGCCATCATCTGAAAGCAACATGTTTAAATAGAATTTACCTTCCTCTGTATCTTGATAATCTTGATTAATAGCAAATTCTTCTAACTTATCTAAATCAGATAATTTAAGTTTTCCTTCTATAATCCTTTTGAGAAATAATTCAACTGCATTCTGTGAAATTGAATTTCTATAAGCATTAGCTAACTCAACACCCTTGTCTTCAGTTCTAAAGAAGTAACCTTCTCTCATCTCAATTAAATTAAGTGCAATCAAAGAACCAGCGTAATACTGACCAAGCGCTCCAGAAGTATAATCCCAATAAACACTGCCTTTTACAGTATCTTCATTCTTATCTGCTCCTTTACTAATATCAAAAGTGCCAGAATTATTAAAGTTATCAGAATTTTCCTTAGCAAAATTACTACCAATAATACTTTGCTCATTAGGATATTTACTACGCATTAATAATGCAACAATTAACTCTGCTCTTCTGATGAATGTATATTGAGAATTAATATCCTGCACAAATGAGCTTTCTGTTGGTAGTTTGTCATATTCATCAAGCAACCAAAGATACAGCCCATAATAACGCAATCTTAAGGTTAGATTTGTCATTCCTGGCAATAATGTAGCATAAACAGATATTGAGCTATTCTGAATCCCTAAAGGATCTCTACCTCTTGTATAGTTTCCACTCTTTGCCCAAAAAGGTTCCTTATATGTTTCTAAGTTATACATTCTTTTTCTCAGCTTTCTCATTTAGTATCATATCTATATACTTATCTAAGCCTTTCTCATTCTGTAGTTCCTTCTTAGCTATATATGATTCAATCTTAGCAATTTTCTTAGCATCTAAAGTATATCTACTCATAATTTGAGTTAGGATGTCATTAATTACTTGTTTGGCATTAAATGGTTGTTTAGACATAATATCATCATCAAATATTCTTTTAAGTGGTTCTTCTCTAACTCTAAAGATTTCAAAACCATCTTCTTCTAATTTCTCTGTTTTAAGTTTATCCAATGTTCGTTTATCCTTGTGCCAATAACTACCATCAAATTCAATACCTAATTTTAACTGAGGAATATAAATATCTATTGACCATAACTTACCTTTTACTCTTGTTTTAAATCCTTTAGGATTAATATCATTAAAAAACTGTTTAAGCTCAAAGGTAATAGTTAATTCTTGTCTTGATTGTGGAGTTAATGTGCAAAATGGACAATTTCTTCCTTGATCCCTCTTACTTACACTCGTTTCCCATTCATGGTCAACTCCTTTATTACATTTCCACCAGACTTTTTTACCTGAAGCAGATGTGACATCATATGGTGTTAAATCTCCATTTTTTGTTGGATGCCATTGTTTTGCAACTTTTGGATTTATTGTAGCTAAACAGTTTGATTCTACAACCTTAAGCCCTCTGCAAATTGGACAATTTGATTTATTTAATGTCACATCTACTACAGAAGCGTACCATTCGTGATCATCTCCTTTATCACATTTCCACCAAACTTTAACTTTAGAACCAGTTGTGATATTATTTGCACTAATACCATTATTTTTAGTTGGATGCCATTGCTTCATAATGTCTGGCATTAAAAATGCTAATGAATTAGATTTGACTACTTTATTTCCACTGCATACAGGACATCCTCTATGGTTTTTCCTTGTTAATACTTTTGCTTCCCACTCATGGTCATCCCCTTTATCACATTTCCACCAAAATTTCTTATTAGATCCAGCTGTAACATCATGAGGTGTAATATTGCCATTTTTTGTAGGATGCCATTGACTTGCAATATCTTTATGAGTATTAAACAAGCAATTTGATTTAACAACTAATTTTCCGGCACATACAGGACATCCTCTATGGTTTTTCCTTGTTAATACTTTTGCTTCCCATTCATGGTCATCTCCTTTATCACATTTCCACCAGACTCTTTTTCCTGAAGCAGATGTTACATCATAGGGTGTTAGATCTCCATTTTTAGTTGGATGCCACTCTTTTGCTACTTTAGAATTTACTGTAGCTAAGCAGTTTGATAAAGCAAGTTGTCTGCCACTACAAATAGGGCATTGCCCTCCATTAGACCTTTTTGCTATTCTTGTAAACCATTCATGATCAAGTCCCTTATCACATTTCCACCAAACCTTAACACCAGATTTATTAGTGAAATCAAAAGGAGTTAGATCTCCATTTTTAGTTGGATGCCACTGCTTAGCTAACTCAGGATTAACCTCAGCTAATGATTTACCTTTTGGTGGTTTTCTTGGCATAAGGCAAATTTATAAATGTTATATAAATAACTTCAACCAAATTTATATATAACTTCAACGGATTTATATATAACTTCAACAAAAAATATACAAATTATATAGATTTCTGTCTTAATTTCAACATGTCGGAACTTATTTTAGATTCTATTACTTGTGCATATATTTGAGTAGTTTTTATATTATTATGTCCAAGCATTTTAGAAACAGTTTCTATAGGAACTCCGTTTGTTAATGTAACTGTGGTTGCAAACGTATGTCTTGCACTATGAAAAGTAAGTTTTTTATTAAAGCCACATATACGCCCTACTTCCTTTAAAGCTTTATTCGTTTTTTGATTACTTATCATTGGAAAAATTCTATTTATGTTTTTCTCTTTTTTATATTTTTTCAAAATAGAAAATGCAGGAGATAAAATAGGAACATTTGAAAGAATATTGGTTTTGTGTCTTTTAATATATATCCATTGTAATCCGTCATAACCTTTTCTTATATTTTTCAAGCTCAAATTATATAGATCAATATATGACAAACCTGTGTAACACGAAAACAAAAACACATCACGCACTTTACTAAGATTCTTATTTAACGTTATATTTTTTAATGTGTCTAATTCTTCTTTATTTATATACACACGATCACTTTTCTTAAATGAAATTTTAAAACCCACAAAAGGATCTTTTGTTATATAATTATTCTTAATACAAAAGTTAGTTATCTTCTTAAAACGTTGTATATGTTTCATCATTCCATTATGGTTACACTCGGTATTTAATAAAAGAAATTGTGAAAAATTATATATAAAATTATAATCTATTTGCGTGAGCGAAATATCATTGGTGTTATATTTTTTTGTTATATAATTTTTTAATCTTTTTAGTGTTGTTTTATAGTTTTTGTAAGAACCATAACTATACTCAATTCCAATAAGCGATTTCATATTTTCATTATGCTGTTTAAACACATTTATAATACTATTCATTATAAGTGTATTGTTCTTATAATAATCTACTATGGTCTTAGCTGTTATAATGACATTGGTTTTTATTAATGCATTATATTTTTCTATTATGTCAACACGAATAGTTTCTAACTTTAGATTAAGTGCCTTTTTACTATTTCCTCTAACGCGTGTTCGTTGGGAATCCCAATTTATATACATTATATCTATTTGGGTGTAAAACTGGACTGTGGTATCGTTATATCTAACTCTACAGTATAAAGGAACCATCCCAGTTTTTTTTGTTAATGCTTTTCTGGCTAAAAAGCTTACAAACAATTGTTTTTTCATCTTACAAATTTATTAAATTATACAATACAAAATGTATTTAATAAACTGATTTTCAATAAGTTATCTTTAAAGATATAAAGTGATATATTTTTAGAGATATAAACTTACGGATGTAAAGTGATGAAATTTTTGATCTTAAAAAAAGAAGAAAATTTTTACGCACAAAATTTGCACCAGAATTTGCACCATTTTACATTTTTTTTGGTGGCATTATCTGATAAAAGGGGGTTAAAAATTATTTTCTAAAATAATTTTAAAATTTTATGTTCTTGGGCTTGGTAATCAGTGTGTTACTCCTTAAAATCGTCGATTTTGGTGGAGAAAAATGTCGGGGTAGCAAGATTCGAACCTTTGACCCAAAAATTCTAAGAAAGAATTTTCTACAATCCTAAATGTTTTTTCACATCACCACCCATCAAATGTTCTGTTGGGTTTTCCAAACATTCCTTTACCCTCACTAAGAAACCAACCGATTCTTTTCCATCAATAATTCTATGGTCATAGGAAAGTGCCACATACATAATTGGTCTAATTTTTACCTCTCCATCTACCGCCATTGGTCGCTCTACAATATTATGCATTCCTAAAATTGCAGATTGTGGAGGATTAATAATAGGAGTAGAAAGCATAGAACCAAACACACCTCCATTTGTAATAGTAAAGGTACCACCTAACATTTCATTAATCGTAATCTTTCCATCTCTGGCTTTAATTGCCAAACGCTTAATATCAGATTCTACTTCTTGGAAATTCATCAATTCTGCATTTCTTACTACAGGAACCATCAATCCTTTTGGTGCACTTACCGCAATACCAATATCAGTATAGTTATGGTGGATTACTTCATTACCATCAATCATTGCGTTTACATCCTTAAACTCTTGCAAAGCAGTAGTAATTGCCTTAGTAAAGAAGGACATGAATCCTAAACCAACTCCATACTTTTCCATAAACTGTTCTTTGTATTGTTTTCTAATATCAAATATTGCAGTCATATCTACTTCATTAAAAGTAGTAAGCATTGCTGTTTCGTTTTTAACAGTAACCAATCTGCTCGCAATTTTTCTTCTGAGAGATGACATCTTCTTTCTGGATGTTCCTCTTGGTCCGTCTGTTGATGTCCCCTTTATTACTCCTAAGACATCACTCTTAGTTATTTTTCCTTTTTCTCCTGTTCCCTTCAACTGTTTTGCAGAAATATCAAGTTCGCTAATCATAGCAGATGCCAATGGAGTTGCTTTTGCTCCTACTAAATCTGCTTCAGATTTTACAGACGATTTTGGAGTTTCTGTAGTTTCTTCTTTAGTTGATTTTACTTTAGCCTCCCCTAATCCAGAAGTATCAATAATACATACTACATCTCCTACAGCAACAGTTTCTCCATCACCAACAACAATTTTAATAGTTCCACTTTCTTCAGCTGGTAATTCCAAAGTTGCTTTATCCGAATCTATTTCTGCAATAGATTGATCTTTTTCTACATAATCACCATCTTCTACTAGCCATTCTGCAATTTCTACTTCTGATATTGATTCTCCCGGACTTGGGACCCTCATTTCTAATAACATGTCTTATTTTTTAAAAACCTTATTAATTAATTCGTTTTGTTCTGCTGCTGAAGTTTTACTAGAACCGGTAGCAGTTGCTGCTGATGCTTCTCTTGCAATAACATCAATTCCAAGCGTTCTTAACTCAGATAAGATGAATGTCCAAGCACCCATATTTTCTGGCTCTTCTTGTACCCAAACTACCTCTTTAGCATTGTATTTTTCAACTAACTCTATTATACCTTGTTTATCTAAAGGAAACAATTGCTCTACCCTAACTAAAGCTACATTTTCTGCTGCTTCTTTCTCTCTTCTATCCAATAGCTCATAGTAGATTTTTCCACTACATAACACTAATCTATCTACTGATTTTGGAGTAATTGTATCATCAATAATTCCTTCAAACTTTCCATCAGCCAAATCCGTAATAGAAGAAACGCATTTAGGATGCCTCAATAAACTCTTAGGAGTAAATACAACCAATGGTTTTCTATATTCTCTCTTCAATTGCCTTCTCATTACATGATAAAAGTTTGCCGGGGTAGTGCAGTTTACAATTTGCATATTGTACTTAGCGCACATTTGCAAATAACGTTCCAACCTTGCAGAAGAATGTTCCGCACCTTGCCCTTCATATCCGTGAGGTAATAGCATTACCAATCCACTCATCACTTTCCATTTATCCTCTGCACAAGAAATGAACTGATCCAACATAATTTGCGCTCCATTAGAGAAATCTCCAAATTGAGCTTCCCAAATTGTTAAAGTATTGGGTCTGGTTATCGAATATCCATAATCAAAACCTAGCACTCCATATTCTGAAAGTAGAGAATTATAGGCTTCAAAATTAGCAGTTGTACTTATACTGTTTAAAGGACAAACTTCTTCTTCCGATTGTTCCACTTTAAGGATAGCATGCCTGTGTGAAAAAGTACCTCTTTCTACATCCTGTCCGCTTAATCTTATATCATGTCCTTCATCTAACAAAGAGGCATAAGCCAATAATTCCCCCATTGCCCAATCCAAAGAATCAGACTCTTCAACCATTTTCTTTCTATCAGCTAATAGCTTTCTAGTTTTCTTAAATAACTTATCTGCCTCTGGAATATCATACAAATGCTTGGCCAATTCCTTTAGCTTATCCTGACCAATATTAGTTGCATTAGAACCCTTAAATTCAGGGATAAAATTTCTTTTTACTTCACTCCATTCCTCTTTTAAGAAACGCGTGATTTTTGCCTTTTTAATTTCCTTTGCTTCATCAAATCTATCTTGTAATAAATCCTGGAAATCTTTTTCTAACTCTTTTGCAATTCCTGTTTCAACAACTCCTTCATTCATCAATTTCTCCTTATAAATCTCTCTAGGATTTTTATGTTTTGAAATTGCTTCATATAATTTTGGTTGTGTAAACCTTGGCTCATCTCCTTCATTATGCCCATATTTTCGGTAACACAACAAATCAATAAATACATCTTTTTGATATTTCTGTCTGTACTCAACTGCCAACTGCAAAGCATGAACAACTGCCTCTACATCATCTCCATTTACATGCAGCACTGGCGACAAAGTTACTTTTGCAACATCTGTACAATAGGTGCTCGACCTAGCATCCAAATAATTGGTAGTAAATCCAACTTGGTTATTCACTGCAATATGAATAGTCCCTCCTGTTTGATATCCATCTAACTGAGCCATCTGGATAACTTCATATACTACTCCTTGCCCTGCAAGTGCAGCATCACCATGTAATAAAATTGGCAAAATCTTCTTTACATCTCCACCATATTTACAATCTAATTTTGCTCTAGTAATTCCTTCAACAACAGGATCAACAGCCTCCAAGTGAGAAGGATTAGGAGTTAAGTTTAACTTAATATTATTTCCGTTACTGCATTTCTGCATAGAAGTAAATCCTAAATGATATTTTACATCTCCAGAAATATTATCATCTTCATATAATTTCCCCTCAAACTCTGAAAAAATTTCTTTGTAAGTCTTATTAAAAATATTAGCCAATACATTCAATCTTCCTCTATGCGACATACCCATCACAAACTCCTTCACTCCTAGCTCTGAGCTATGTTCAACTAAAGCATCCAATGCTGGAATCAAAGATTCTGCTCCTTCTAATGAAAATCTTTTTTGCCCTACAAATTTTTTGTGCAAGAAGTTTTCAAAAGCCACAGCTTGGTTTAATTTATGTAGAATATGTTTCTTTTGTTTTGCTTCAAACTTTGGCGTGTTCGAGTTTTTATGCAATCTGTTTTTGATCCAATCTATTTCTTTCGGATCACGAACATACATGTATTCCACACCTATAGACTGGCAATATACCTGATCAAGATGTTTAATAATTTCAGAGAGTTTTGAAGCTCCAATTCCAACTTGCTCTCCTGCTTGAAACTCAACTTCCAAATCAGAATCCTCTAGCCCAAAATTCTTATAGTCTAAAGTAGGTGAATATTGTCTTCTTTCTCTGACTGGGTTTGTTTGTGTAAATAAATGACCGCTTTTTCGGTAGGCGTCAATCAGGTTAAATACCTTAAATTCCTTCTGGAAAATTTGCGGAATATCTTCTTCAGAATATACTTCTTTTGCAAAGTCAAAGCCTTGAAAGAAACTTGACCACTCCTCACTAATACTTTTAGGGTCTTGAAGATAGTTCTGATACATTTCTTCAATCATTCCTGTATGTAGCGCTCCTAAAAAGGAAAATTTATCCATTATTTATTGCTAAATTGAGTATGCAAAACTATCTATTTTAATTAATAAATACTAGTTTTATAAGTTTGATTTTAAGAGAACTAAAATTACGAAATCCTATCCATTAATTTTTCAGAAAAAGCGATAAGTGGCTCTTTATTTGATGATCTAATTGCATCTAAATGCATCATTGCTCTCATTTGATATTCTTTCATCAAATCAATAATAAAGGATTGTATTTTTAAATCAATAAATATCTTTTTTACTGCATTCACTTTTTCAGTAGATGCATCTGAAATAGAAAAATATTTTTCAAGTTCATTTTTCTGCTTATCAGAAGCTGCTTCAAGTGCTTTTAGATACAGATAGGTTTTTTTATTAGACATAATATCTCCACCTACTTGCTTCCCAAATGTATCAGGATTACCAAATGCATCCAGTAAATCATCTTTAAGCTGGAATGCAATTCCAATATTTCTACCAAATTCATAAAGATTTTCTTGTTCTTGAATAGATGCTCCTCCAGTAATTCCTCCAAGCTGTAATGATGCTGCTAAAAGTACTGCAGTTTTATATTCTATCATTTTCATATATTCCGATATTTCAACATTGTTTTGGGTTTCAAAATCCATATCCCACTGTTGACCTTCACAAACCTCAGTAGCAGCTTTACTAAAAACATCTAAAACTTTTCTCAATTTTTCATCATCTACTTTGCTTAATAATTGATAAGCTTGAATCATCATTGTATCACCTGATAAAATAGCTACATTATCATTCCACTTTTCATGAACTGTTGCGTTCCCTCTTCTAAGTGGTGCTTTATCCATAATATCATCATGTAGTAAAGTAAAATTATGAAACACCTCAATTGCTAATGCTGGTGAAATTGCTTTGTCTAAATTTTCATCAAAAAGCTGATGAGCCATTAAAACTAAAATAGGGCGCATGCGCTTCCCTTGCAGGCCCATAATATATTCTATGGGGCTATAAAGTAACTCCGGAGATTGAGGATAAGATAATTTTTCTATCTCATTCTCAATTATTGCACCAAGATCAGCTAAATTTCTCACTATTTTTTTACCAAATTTACAAGATATTCTCCATAACCACTCTTGCGTAATGGCTCGGCTATTTCCAAAAGTTTAGCATCATCAATATACCCCATTCTATATGCCGCTTCTTCAATACATCCAATTTTTCTTCCTTGCCTTTCTTCAATTACTTGAACATATTGATTGGCTTGCATTAAAGATGCAAATGTACCTGTATCCAACCAAGTTGTACCTCTTCCTAATACTTGAACATCTAATTGTTTTCTTCTCAAATACTCTTTATTTACATCAGTAATTTCATATTCTCCTCTTGCTGATGGTTTTATATTTTTTGCTATCTCCACTACTGAATTATCATAATAATAAAGCCCTGGAACTGCATAGTTAGATTTTGGATTTTCTGGTTTTTCTTCTAAAGATAGCGCATGGAAATCTTTATCAAATTCAACTACACCATACCTTTCAGGATCATGAACATGATATCCAAAAACTATTCCGCCATTAACACCTCTACATTCTTGCAAAGTTTTTACTTTCATTTGGAAAATATTATCTCCCAATATCAAACAGACTTTATCATCTCCAATAAATTCTTCTCCCAAAACAAAAGCTTGAGCTAGCCCATTTGGAACTTCCTGTACTTTATACTCAAGTTTACAACCAATGCTACTCCCATCACCCAATAATTTTTTAAATAAAGGCAAATCATGTGGAGTTGATATGATTAAAATTTCATTTATCCCTGAATACATCAAAGTAGATAATGGATAATATATCATTGGTTTATCATAAATGGGCATCATTTGCTTGCTCATTGCCAATGTAAGTGGGTGTAATCTTGTCCCAGATCCTCCTGCTAAAATTATTCCTTTCATGATTATTTTTCTTTTCGTTTTACTTTAAGTTCATCTAACTCAACATCTTCTTCCTCATCAAATGTGTCTAATAATGGCTCTTGAAACGCCTCATAATTTATAATTTTTTCTAATGACAAAAGCAATGCCGGTAACAATAATAAATTTGATAGCATTGCTAACATTAATGTAATTGATACCAATAATCCTAATGCTATTGTTCCTCCAAAGTCAGAAGCAACAAATATAAAAAAACCAAAGAATAAAACAACTGATGTATAAAACATACTCACGCCCGTTTCATGTAATGCTGAAAAAACTGATTTTCTGATGTTCCAATTATTCATTAAAAGTTCCTGTCTGTATTTTGCCAAAAAATGGATAGTATCATCAACTGATATTCCAAATGCAATGGAAAATACAAGAATTGTTGATGGTTTTAATGCAATCCCAAAATATCCCATAATCGCTCCGGTAAGGAGTAAAGGAATTAAATTTGGGATAATTGAAACTACTACCATTCGAAATGAATTAAACATCCATGCCATAAAGATAGAGATAAGAATAATAACTAAAAGCAAGCTCAAAACTAAGTTCTTAATTAAAAATTTAGTCCCATTTAAAAAAACTATTGAAGTTCCAGTAATAGTCACATCATACTTTTCTGGGTCAAATATTTCATTAATTTTAGGAAGCAAACTGTCAAAAATACTGTCCATTTTAGAAGTAGAGATGTCTGCTACTCTTAAAGAAATTCTAGCCTCTTGTTTTAAAGAATCCATCAACATATTCCCAAACCCTAAACCTTCAGAGCTGTTTTTTAAATAACTTAAAATAACCCTTTGCTCTTGACTATTAGGCAAGGAGTAATAGGTTGAATCGCCATTATAAAATGCTTGTTTACCGTACTTTACAGCATCAATATATGATGAGGGTTTGGAGAATTCAGGATAAGTTTCTAAAACATCACTTAATTTCTCTATTTTTCTGAGATTATATGATTTTAATAAACCGTTTTTCTTCTTTGTATTGACTAAAACTTCTAATGGAAGAACGCCACCAAAGTTACTTTCTAAAAATTTTAAATCTTGATACAATGCTTGTTCTTTTGGCAAATCTTCAGTAATATTTCCTGTTGTTTTCAGTTGAATTATCCCAAAAAATCCTACAACAATCAATACAACAGTAATTACATAAATATGCTTTCTTTTATACTTTACTAGATATGCTAAATATTGAACTAAATTATTTATCCATTTCTTATCTAAATGATGAGTATGTCTCTTTTTTGGTGCAGATGAAAAACTAAAATAAATTGGGATAATAAAAAGAGATAACAGAAAAATAAATAAAATATTTAGTGATGCAATCACACCAAACTCTTGGAGAGTTTCACTATTTGTAAGAATAAAAGCTGCAAAACCAGAAGCAGTAGTTACATTGGTTAGTAAAGTTATATTCCCAATCTTTTGAATCATTTTACTTAAAGCGTCTTCCTTATTCTTGGATAATCTAAATTCACTATGAAACTTATTGATGAGGAAAATGCAATTCGGGATTCCAATTACGATTAAAACTGGCGGGACTAAGGCCATAAGAATAGAGATATCATATCCTATTAAGGCAATTGAACCAAAAGAAAAAATTACACCAATTATTACAACAATTATTGAAGAAATTGTTGCTTTAAATGACCTAAAAAATAAATATAAAATAAGAGCTGTAATTAATAAAGTAAACAAGATAAACATTGAGATTTCATTCTTTACTTTTACAGAATCAACTGTTCTGATATATGGTAGCCCAGAATAATGCGCTTTTACACCAAAATCAGTAGAATAATTATCTACTAAATCTTTAATTGAAAAAATTAGAATTTCTCTTTTTGAAGAGCGAATCATTTCTTCATCAAGTGTAATTAACAAAGTAGTTACTTTATTGTCTTCTGAATTTATTAATCCTTTAAAAAGGGGTTGAGATTGATAAATTGCTAAGACCTTTTGAAATTCTTCTTCCGTTTGTATATCCTCAGAAAACCACTTTTTAACAGTAAACTTCTTTTCATCAGCATCCTTTTGAAGAATAGGAAGGGTAGAAAATGAAATTATCTGTTCAATACCATTAATTTTTCTAATCGATTCGGAAACTTTATCCCACTTTTTAAGATGACTTAAAGTAGTAATCAAACTATCTTCAACAGCAATTACCAATACATTTTGCGAACCATACTTGTTGAGGAAATCATTATAATCAATACTTACCTGATGATCGTTAGGCAATAATTTTGCCATAGAATATGACAATTTTGCTTCCCTTCCCTTCTGTGCCATAAAAACAGTAAGAGCAGTAATCATAATAATAATTACAATTCTGTTTTTTAAAATAAAATTAGAAAGGAACTTCCACATAGAGCTTAAAATTTATGCTAAAATACTTGAATTTTAGCTTAAACAAGATGGTAACGCAAAAAAAATGGAAGCTAAAAGCTCCCATTAATTTATTATTTATTTTACTTATTAAACAGTCATTATATCAGCCTCTTTTTTAGCAAATATATAATCTATTTGTTTGGAGTAACTATTTGTCAAATCTTGAACACTAGTTTCTGCATCTCTAGCTAAATCCTCTGAAAGCCCATCTTTAGCTAGCTTCTTAATTTCATCATTTGCTTTTTGCCTGATGTTTCTAAGGCTAACTTTAGCATTCTCAATCTCTGCTTTAGCTTGTTTTACTAAATCCCTTCTTCTATCTTCAGTCAATGGCGGGACATTAATAATAACTTTCTCTCCATTATTAGAAGGATTAAATCCTAGATTTGCATCAACAATTGCTTGCTCAATTTCAGCAATTAACGTTTTATCAAAAGGCTGTACTGAAATAGTTTGAGCATCTGGTGTTGACACATTTGCAGCTTGGGCAAGTGGAGTTTGAACTCCATAATAATCAACCTTTACAGTTCGTAACATCTGAGGATTAGCTTTTCCTGCTCTAATTTTCCCTAATATATTTTCTAAATGTGATAATGCTTCTTGCATTGCTTCTTTTGCAACATCTAAATGAAAATTAACTTCTTCTGTCATTTTATTTTTCTTTAAATTAAAAATTAACTAATGTCCCAACATTTTCGCCTTTACATACTTTAATCAAGTTGCCTTTTTCATTCATATTAAATACCTTAATTGGTAAATTATTTTCTTGACAAAGAGTAAAAGCAGTTAAATCCATTATATTTAGTTTCTTTTGGAAAACTTCATCAAAAGAAATAGTTTCATATTTAGTAGCTGTTGGGTCTTTTTCAGGGTCAGCTGTGTAAATTCCATCAACCCTAGTCCCTTTTAAAATTACATCAGCTTCAACTTCAATTGCTCTTAATGTTGCTGCTGTATCGGTAGTAAAATAAGGATTTCCTGTCCCGCCACCAAAAATGACAACTCTGCCTTTTTGTAAATGCCTCATTGCTTTTCTTCTTATATAAGGCTCTGCAACTTGCTCCATTCTTATAGCAGTAAGCAGTCTAGTCTGTACATTAATTGATTCTAAAGCTGATTGTAATGCCATGCCATTAATAATAGTAGCAAGCATTCCCATAAAATCACCTTGAACTCTATCAAATCCTGCACCTTCTGATTGGATCCCTCTGTAAATATTTCCTCCACCAATTACAATTGCTACCTCAATTCCATGCTCAATTATTTCATTAATTTCATTAGCATATTTGGTTAGCATTTTAGAGTCAATACCATACTCGCCATCTCCCATTAAGGATTCGCCACTTAGTTTTAATAAAATTCTTTTGTATTTCATAAAGCTTTTAAAAGTTTTTCAAAGATAGATAAATCAGTTAAAGTAAAAATTAAGATTCTCAGAATTTTTAAACATAAAAAAACCACCCTGAAAAGGGTGGTTTTAAGATTCTATATTTATAAAGATTATCCTAAAGATACTCTTTTGAATGCGCTGACAGCAACATCACCATAAGTAGCAATGTAATCAGCAACATTTTTCTTCTCATCTTTGATGAAGTCTTGATCTAATAAACACATTTCTTGATCCAAAGTTGTGTTATCAGAAACAAATCTATCCATTTTTCCAGGAACAATTCTATCCCAAATTTGTTCAGGTTTACCTTCAGATGCTAATTGAGCTTCTACCTCAGCCTTTGCTTTTGACATTACATCATCAGTTAATTGTACCATTGAAATATATTGAGGAACAATTTTTAATGTTTTCCCTAACCTTCCTAATTCAATATTATCTTTTTCAATAGCAGCAATTCTTGCTTCAGTTTCTGATGCAACAAATGTGGAATCAAAATCCTTGTAAGATAAAGTAGTTGCACCCATTGATGCTACTTGCATTGATAAATCCTTTGCTAATTCCTCAGCATTATCAACTGTATTGTTTAATCCAACTAAAACTGCAATTTTTGATCCGTGAGTATATGAACCTACAAAAGCAGCTTCAACTCTTTCAAATCCTGAAATTTCAATTTTTTCTCCAATTACACCTGTTTGCTCAGTTAATTTTTCAGCAACAGTCATTCCACCAAAGTCTGCAGCAAGAAAACTATCTTTATCAGAATGATTTAAAGCTACATCAACAAAATCAGAAGCCATAGCTTTAAATGAATCATTAATAGCAACAAAATCAGTTTCACAAGCCAATACAATTGCTATACCAGCAGTGTTATCAGTATTAATTTTAGTAATAGCGATACCTTCACTTGCATCTCTATCAGCACGCTTAGCAGCTACTTTTTGTCCTTTTTTTCTTAATACATTAATTGCTGCATCAAAATCTCCATTTGCTTCAACTAGTGCATTTTTACAATCCATCATTCCTGCCCCTGATTGCTTTCTTAATTTGGCTACATCAGCCGCTTTAATTGCTCCCATGTTTTATCTTTTTTAAATAAGGTTTATGAATTATTTCTCTTCAGTAATTTTCTTTGCTTTTTCTTTCTTCTCAACAGCTTTAGCTTCTTGATCAGCTCCTCTTTCTTCTAATCCTTCAGCAATTGCAGTTTTTACAATTGACATAATACATTGAATTGATTTTGAAGCATCATCATTAGAAGGAATAGGGAAACTTACCAAGTTAGGATTAGTATTAGTGTCATTCATAGCAAAAGAACGAATACCTAATTTATTAGCCTCAGCCAATGCGATATTCTCTTTGCCTGTATCAACAATAAATACCGCTTCTGGCATTCTTGTCATTTTTACAATACTCCCTAAGTTTAAATCTAGTTTTGCTCTTTGTCTGTCAATTTGTAATCTTTCTCTTTTTGATAATGAATCGAATGTTCCATTCTCTTTCATTTTATCAATAGTTTGCATTTTTTTAATTGACTTACGGATAGTAGCAAAGTTAGTTAATAAACCACCAGGCCATCTCTCAGTAATAAAAGGCATATTTAAAGCTGCAGCAGTTGCAGCAACAATACCTTTAGCTTGTTTTTTTGTAGCAACAAATAATATCTTTTTTCCTGATTTTGCAATTTGTTTCATTGCAGCAGTAGCATCTTCAAGCATTGCTACTGTTTTATTAAGATCAATAATATGAATCCCATTACGTTCCATAAACACATATGGTCCCATAGCTGGATTATACTTCTTTTTTAGGTGACCAAAATGTACACCTGCTTCTAATAATTCTTTGAAATTTGTTCTTGACATGTTTACTTTCTTTTTTTTCGTTAAGCAACTGCTAGGTAGAAGTTATTGACTTGTCCTAACAGTTTAGATGCTAAACATTTATTAATAAATTGATTGTTTCTATCTTTTAACCCACTGGAATTTCTTCCTTGCTTTTTTCTGACCAGGTTTTTTACGCTCAACAACTCTTGAGTCTCTTGTTAATAAACCATCAGACTTTAAAGCAGGTCTGTTTTCAGCATCTAACTCACATAAAGCTCTTGAGATAGCTAAACGAATTGCCTCAACTTGACCAGTGTTACCTCCACCATTTACATTAACTTTTACATCAAATTTTCCAACTAAATCAGAAATTTTAAATGGTTGTTCTAATTTAAACTGCATAGTATCAACTGGAAAATATTCTTTAAAATCTTTACCGTTTACAGTAATATTTCCTTTTCCTTTTGACATGTAGATTCTAGCAACAGAAGCTTTTCTTCTACCAATTGTGTGAATTGTCTCCATAATTATTTTAAGTCGTTTAAGTTAAGAGCTTTTGGTTTTTGAGCTTCTTGGTCGTGCTCTGCTCCTGCATAGATATAACAGTTTTTTAAGATAGCTGCTCCTAGTTTATTTCCAGGTAACATTCCTTTTACTGCATGTTTTACAACAGAAGTTTCATCTTTTGCAAGCATTTGTGCAGGAGAAATTCTCTTTTGCCCTCCAGGATAACCTGTGTGAGAAAAGATTCTTCTATCTTGCATTTTCTTACCTGTCATAACAATTTTACCCGCATTGATAACAATAACGTAATCACCACAATCAGCATGAGGAGTAAAGTTTGTTTTGTATTTTCCTCTTAAAACTTTAGCAATTTTTGATGCCATTCTTCCTAGAGTTTGTCCTTCAGCATCTACAACAAACCACACTTTGTTGGCTGTTTCTTTATTTGCTGATAATGTTTTGTAACTTAATGTATCCACTATATATATGTTTTTAGTCCTTTATAAAAGGGCTGCAAAATTACACTTTTTTCTATTTCTGCAAAATATTATTACCTATTATTGTTTATAACGTTTAACTCTTTTCCAATCTTAGTAAAAGCAGCTATGGCTTTATCCAGATTTTTACGACTGTGTGCTGCAGAAATCTGCACCCTAATTCTTGCTTTATCTTTCGGTACAACTGGGTAAAAGAAGCCAATCACATAAATCCCTTCTGCTAATAATTTATCTGACATTAATTGTGACAGTTTTGCATCATACAACATTACAGGAACAATTGCATGCACTCCTTCTTTTAAATCAAAACCAGCTTCAGTCATTTTTGCTCTAAAATAACTCGTATTTTCTTGCAGAGTATCTCTTAAGTCAGTATTATCCGAAAGCAAATCAATCACTTTAGTAGCTGCCCCTACAATAGATGGCGCTAATGAATTAGAGAATAAATACGGACGAGACCTTTGACGCAACATATCTACAATTTCCTTTTTACCTGAAGTAAAACCTCCCATTGCACCCCCTAAAGCCTTTCCTAAAGTAGAAGTAATAATATCCACCCTACCCATAACTCCACAATGTTCGTGTGTTCCTCTACCTGTTTTACCTACAAAACCTGTTGAATGAGAATCATCCACCATAACTAAAGCATCATATTTTTCTGCCAAATCACAAATTTTATCCAATTGTGCCAAATAACCATCCATAGAAAAAACACCATCAGTAACGATTATTCTATTTCTTTGATCTTGTGCTTTTATCAGTTGTGCTTCCAAATCCTCCATGTCATTATTCGCATAACGATAACGAGCTGCCTTGCACAAGCGCACCCCATCAATAATAGAGGCGTGATTTAAAGAGTCAGAAATAATAGCATCTTCCTTTCCAAACAAAGGCTCAAATACTCCACCATTTGCATCAAAAGCTGCTGCATATAGTATAGTATCCTCCATTCCTAAGAAATTAGAAATTTTTGCTTCTAGGTTTTTATGAATATCTTGCGTACCACAAATAAATCGCACAGATGACATTCCATAACCATGGGTATCCAAAGCATCTTTAGCAGCCTGTATTACATCAGGATGAGAAGATAAACCTAAATAATTGTTTGCACAGAAATTCAACACCTCTTCCCCTGTACTTACACGAATACTTGCCCCTTGAGGATTCGTAATTATTCTTTCTTTTTTGAACAAACCAGCATCTTCAATACTTGCTAATTCATCTTGTAATTGCTTCTGAAATTTTCCTAACATAGTTTTATTTTTTGGGAGAGCAAAAGTACACAAATAAAAAAAGGAGGCAAAAGCCTCCATTCTAAATATACTGTATAATATAAACTAAACTACTCCTTGATCCAGCATAGCATCTGCAACTTTTACAAATCCTGCAATGTTAGCTCCTTTTACATAATCAACATGATTACCATCAGTACCATATTCCACACATGAATCATGAATATCTTGCATAATTTGCTTCAGCTTAGTATCTACCTCTTCTCTAGTCCAGTTCATTCTCAAAGAATTTTGAGACATCTCCATACCTGAAGTAGCCACCCCACCAGCATTAGATGCTTTACCAGGAGCAAATAAGATTTTTGCATTTTGGAACACCTCAACTGCCTCAGGAGTTGTTGGCATATTAGCTCCCTCAGAAACTAACATACATCCATTAGCTACTAATGTTTTTGCTTCTGCTTCATTCAATTCATTTTGTGTTGCACAAGGCAAAGCGATATCACAATTTACTGACCATGGTCTTCCTGCATGGAATTCACAACCAAATTGATCAGCATACTCCTTAATTCTTCCTCTTCTTACATTTTTAAGATCCATTACAAATGCTAATTTCTCTGCATCAATTCCGTTAGCATCATAAATAAACCCGGACGAATCAGAAAGCGCTACCACTTTAGCACCTAGTTCTGTTGCTTTTTGACAAGCGTATTGCGCTACATTTCCAGCTCCAGAAATTGCAACTGTTTTACCATTAAAAGAATCACCTTTTACAGCCAACATATTTTGTGCAAAATATACATTCCCGTATCCAGTAGCTTCTGGGCGAATTAAAGAACCACCCCAAGTCATTCCCTTACCAGTAAGTACACCCGTAAATTCGTTTCTTATTCTTTTATACTGACCAAACATAAAACCAATTTCTCTACCACCAACTCCAATATCCCCAGCAGGAACATCCGTATTAGGACCAATATGACGACATAATTCAGTCATAAAAGATTGGCAAAATTTCATTACTTCATTATCCGATTTTCCTTTAGGATTAAAATCAGAACCCCCCTTACCACCACCCATAGGCAATGTTGTAAGTGAGTTTTTGAATACTTGCTCAAATCCTAAAAACTTAAGGATAGATAAGTTTACAGATGGATGAAATCTTAATCCTCCTTTATAAGGACCAATTGCAGAATTAAATTCTACTCTATAACCTCTATTTACTTGAGTATTTCCTTTGTCATCCAACCAAGGAATTCTGAACATTAATACTCTTTCTGGTTCCACCATTCTTTCCAACAACATTTTGTTATTGTACTTTGGATTTTCTTCCATAAAAGGAATAATAGCCTCTGCTACCTCCTCTACTGCCTGTAAGAATTCAGTTTCACCAGCATTTTTAGCGGCTACTTCACTCATAAAGTCATGGATTTTTTGTCCCATTTTAAATTTCGTTTTAGTTTTTTTTGAGTTAAAAATTTTGGCAAATGTATAGTATTTTTCTAAAGAGCAAAAAGTTTTATATATTCTTCTTATAAATTTTACCTGGCAAAGATAATATTAATCCTTTAAATTCAGCTTGTAAAAGCTCATTAGCAACTTTAGAAAAACCCCAACTTAAACCTTCAACTATTACATCAATATGCATTTCATTATCTGATAACAAATCAATTATTTTTTGTTCGCTTTTTGATAATTCCAAAAACATGCTTTGTTGCATTGCTTTTTCTTTGATATCCCAATTCAATCCCTTTATAATATCAGTTGCTGATTCCAACAAAATAGCTTGTTGGGATTTAATTAAGTAATTACATCCTTTCGCATTCTTTTCACTTGGATTTCCAGGAACTGCAAAAACCTCTCTATTATAAGAATTAGCAATATCAGCAGTAATAAGTGAGCCTCCTTTGGCTGCACTTTCAACAACTATAGTTGCGTCCGAAAGTCCTGCCACAATTCTATTTCTTGATGCAAAATTTTGCGGCAAAGGTGTGGTGTTACTCAAATAATCAGAAAGCAAACAGCCATTGGCCGTAATTGTTTGAGCAAGATTAGCATGTGCTGCAGGATAAACCCTATCCAAACCATGCGCAAAAACAGCTATCGTTTTTAATCCGTATTTTAAAGCAGCCTTGTGTGCAGCCCCATCAATACCATGTGCCAACCCGCTAACAATAACAGGATTGTAAGGGGCTAAATCTTTTACTAATTTATCTGTAAACGATTTTCCAAAAGGAGTTGCTTTTCTTGTCCCTACTATACTAATAAATTTATCTTTTTCCCAATCAATATTTCCTTTATAAAACAAATTAAGTGGCGCATCCTCACATCGCTTCAAACGCATTGGATAATTTATATCTGCATAAAAAAGATGATTTATTCCTTCTTGCTCTATCCATTTTAACTCTTGCTCTGCTCTTGTTAAAGCATCAGTCGATAAAATTGAGTTTATCAAGTATTTTCCAATACCATCAATTTTTTCTAGTTCTTTCTTTTTTGCACAAAATACAGCTTTTGCTGTACCAAATTTAATTAAAAGTTTTTTAGCAATGATATCACCAACACCATCAATTAAAGTTAAACCTATTTGATATTTTATTTCATCATCAACTCTCATTCAATTTTTTATCTTTGTAAAAATATCAGTAAAAATATGAGAAAAATCTATACTATTATTGTGCTATCATTATTAATTTTTGAAGCAAACGCACAAACAATTAGCGGAACAATAAAGGATGCTAATACAAATGAAAGATTAATTGGTGTCAATATTATCCTAAATAATGGAAGTGGTACTGCTACCGATTTTGATGGGAATTATCAAATATTAGGGAAAGTAGGAGAGCAACAAATTACTTTTAAATATATTGGATATGAAGAGGTATTAAAAACTATATCCTTAAATAAAAATGAAATAACAACTCTAGATATTGTTTTAGTTCCTTCATCAGAACAATTAAGTACAGTTGTTGTTTCTGCTGGTAGATTTGAACAGAAAATTGAGGAAATTACAGTATCAATGGAGGTAATAAAACCTAGCTTAATTGAAAATAAAAACACTACTGATATCCAAACTGTAATGGATCAAATTCCAGGAGTAAATATTACTGACGGACAAGCGAATATTAGAGGAGGAAGTGGTTGGAGTTTTGGAGCTGGAACTCGTGTATTAGTAATGGTTGATGATATGCCTTTGATTTCAGGAGATGCTGGGCAAGTGCAATGGAAACTCATAGCAACTGAAAATATCAATCAAGTAGAGGTTATTAAAGGAGCATCATCTGCACTTTACGGATCATCTGCACTTAATGGAGTGATAAATATAAGAACAGCATTCCCTAGCCAAAAAGACATTGATAAAAACAAACTTCCTGGCTATACAAAGGTAAATATGCATTTTGGTTTAATTGATATTCCAAAAAGAGAAATCTTACATTGGAATGGGATTCCTTCTAACCAAGGAGGAAAACTTGTACATAAAAGAAGAGCATTCAAAGGGATTGAATTCCTACATTCTATGAAATTAGATAATTTAGATTTATCATTAGGGGGAAATGTCTTTTCAGATGACGGGTTTAGAAAAGGGGAAATAACTGAACGAAAAAGATTTAATATAAATTCTACATATAAAAGTAAACAAATTAAAGGTCTCTCATATGGTGTAAATGGAAATTTCTTATTTCAAACAACAGGTTCTGCAATAATTTGGGATGGACTTGATAGAGCTTATATTCCACTTAATGATGAGATTACAAATACTAATGGAGATACTTATAATATTGATCCTAGTGTAACATACATTAGTGGCAATAACAGGCATTCTTTGCGAACGCGATATTTAAAGGTCATTAATGACAATAGTACAAAAGGGCAAGATAGTGGGCAAGATAATGAATCTGAAACCTATTATTCTGACTACCAATGGCATAAGAATTTAGAAAAATATAATTTTCGAATTACAACTGGTACTGCTAACGAAATTATTTATGCGCGTTCTGATTTATTTAATGGAAATAACTACAAAAAAAACCACTCTTTATATGCTCAATTAGATAAAAAATGGAACAATATAAACATATCATTGGGAGCTAGATACGAACAATTTACTTTGCATTCTGACAATAAATATTTAATTGCAGGTGATTCTATAAATGATTTTAGTGCAAGCAAGCCTGTATTTAGGACTGGGATAAATTATCAAGCTGCTGAAGCTACTTATCTGAGGGCCTCTTGGGGGCAAGGATTTCGTTTTCCTGCTATGGCAGAATTGTTTATTAGTGCTAATCAGGGAGGTCTTGAAATATATCCAAACCCTGAACTAAAACCAGAAAGCGGATGGAGTTCAGAGATAGGAATTAAACAGGTAATTAAGAAAGGAAAATGGCTAGGGTTTATTGACGTATCAGCATTCTTAATGCAGTATGATGATATGATGGAATTTTCTTTTAATCAATGGGGAGATCCAGATGTAGATCCATTGCTTGGTTTAGGCTTCAAATCAGTAAATATTGGCAATACTCAAATTAGTGGAATAGAAATAAGCTGTAACGGACAAGGGAAAATAACGAATAATTTAGCATTAAATCTTTTAGCCGGATACACTTATATGAATCATTTTTCTCTTACTCCTGATGAAGTATATGCATATGGATTTGATCATAGCGAAAACACTGATCAATCTATCACATATGCAAATAGCAGCTCAGATCCATCAGTTTTAAAATATCGATACCAACACATTGCAAAAATTGATGCAGAAATTATCTATAAAAAAATAGCTATAGGAGGAAGTTTTAGATATAATGACTTTATGCAGAATATAGACTCAATATTTACAACACAATTAATAAATGAGGGGATTCCAGGATTATTTGATGGGATACCTGGAATTAACGAGTCAAGAGAAAAGGCAAAGAATGGAGATTTTATTATTGATACTAGGTTAGGCTATCAGTGTAACGAAATGATTAAACTTGGATTTATTATTAATAATCTATTGAACCGAGAATATATGACACGGCCAGCTACCATGATGTCTCCAAGAACTTTTGCTATGCAATTGGCTTTCAAGATATAAAATGAAAGTAATTGGTGTTATTCCTGCTCGTTATGCGTCCAATCGTTTCCCGGGCAAACCCTTAGCTGATATTTTAGGTAAAAGCATGATACAAAGAGTGTATGAACAATGTAAAAAATGCACTTTACTATCTGATGTTATAGTTGCAACTGATGATGCTAAAATACTAAATCATGTAATTGAATTTGGAGGGAGGGCAATGATAACATCAAAAGATCATCAAACCGGAACAGACAGGTGCAATGAAGTAGCCGAGCAATTAAATAAAAATTATGATGTAATTGTAAATATCCAAGGAGATGAGCCTTACATCAACCCTACACAAATTGAAGAAATCATAGCTCTTTTTGATGATGAAAAAACTCAAATAGGAACGCTTGCAAAACAAATTTATGACATCAATTTAGTAGCTGACGAAAACAGTCCGAAAGCTTTATTTGACAGCAATAATTATGCTTTGAATTTTTGCAGGACAATAACAAATATTTCAACTGAATGCACTTATTATAAACACATTGGAATTTATGCTTTTAGGACAAATACACTGAAAGATATTTGCAAGCTACCACAAAGTAAAAACGAAATTAGAGAAAGATTAGAACAACTAAGATGGCTTGATAATGGCTATAAAATTAAAGTTGGAATAACTACTTTTGAAGCCATCTCAGTTGATACTCCTGAGGATATTGAAAAAATTAAGCAACAAATGAGATAAATTCCTTAATTTCGCACTATGAATAAATCAGTAGCGCATTATATTTCAGAATTACTTTTTTTACACGATTGTGTAATTGTACCAGAATTTGGTGGTTTTGTAGGGAACAGACAATCAGCTAAACTAAATAAAACTACTGGGGCTTTAACGCCTCCATCAAAACAGATTTTATTTAATACCAACTTAAAAACAAATGATGGCTTACTAATCTCTCATATCGCAAATCAAGAAGGGATTGCACAAGATATTGCAAAGCAGAATGTAACACTATTTTCTGATGAAAGCAATGTAAAATTAAACACTTCCAAAGTATTAAGAATTGAAAAAATTGGACTTTTTACAGTTGGGAGAGAGGGGAATACTATCTTTTTACAAGATAGCTCAACTAATTATAGTTTGGATGCTTTTGGGATGAAACCAACTTACAATAAGTCAGTTGAAAGAAAAAATGAAACTGAAAAGCAAGTTGAAGCAACAGTTCAAAGCATAAGAACTACAAGTAGAAATCCTCAGGCTTTATTTAGAGCTGCAGCAGTAATTATTCCTTTGGTTGCTTTGTCTTATTTAAGCATTTCTCAACAAGAAAGCATCAACAATGTTTACACTCAAATGGCGACTTTAAATCCATTTGCAACTACTGAAATAGTTGAAGACGTTATTGAGATAACTCCTGAAAAAATAGTTGAAATAGAAGTTACTCCAGAGATTTTAGAGATTCCTTCAATAGATGAAGTTGCGACTCCAATTATTACAAAAAAACATACTTATTACATAATTGCAGGAGCTTTTTCTGAACAAAAAAATGCAAATAAAATGCTTGCTAAATTGAGCAGATGGAATTACAATGCAGAGATTGTTACTGGAGGAAGCCTACTTAGAGTAAGCTATGAATCTTACAACAATAGAGAAGATGCTGTTTTAGCACTTAACAAAATCAAGCAAGAAAATTCTGATGCTTGGTTGCTTACAAAATAAACGTATGAAAGCAAAAACACCCAGCGAGTCACTTTCAATTACAACTGAAATTGTATTGCCAAATGACACTAATAATTTGGACAACCTAATGGGGGGTAGATTATTGCATTGGATGGATATTGCAACTGCAATTGCAGCACATAGGCATTGCGGCAGAATAGTAGTAACTGCATCAGTAAATAATGTCTCTTTTGCAAAAGCAATTCCAGCAGGAAGCATAGTAACTTTGGAAGCTAAAGTATCTCGAGCTTTCACCTCATCAATGGAGGTAATTGTTGATGTATGGATGGAGAACAATCAACACAAAGGAAAAGTAAAATGTAATGAAGCAATTTACACTTTTGTAGCGGTGGATCAACTAGGGAACCCTATTGATGTGCCACAATTAACGCCTGAATCGGAGGAAGAAAAAAGTCGTTTTGAGGGAGCGTTGAGAAGAAGGCAACTTTCTTTAATATTATCTGGAAGAATGAAACCTAGTGAAGCAACAGAACTTAAAGCTTTATTCACTTAAAAACTGATTTTCATCAATTTCTTGCATGCATTTAAAGTGTCCTTTTGGGCATTTATCATACCCAATCTTACTACAAGGTCGGCAACTTAAATCTTGCACTTCTATCATTTTAGAGTTTTTATCAGAAAGATAAGGATACATTCCAAACTCAGGAATCGTATTTCCCCAAACAGAATAAATTTTCTTTTTGAAAGCAGCTGCAATATGCATCATTCCAGTATCATGGCTGATTACATATGCTGAGTTTTTAATCAAAAAAGCAGACTGTAAAAGTGAATAATCACCACAGGTGTTTATTGCGCCAGATTCTTTTGAAATTTCATCACCTCTTGCTTTATCATCTGGTCCACCAATGAGTAAAACAGCTTTATTTAACTTTTTGCAAATAGAAATAATCTTGGCAGTTGGCAGGATTTTAGTAGCATGTTGCCCTCCAATTACAAAAGCAATATAATCCTTTGGGTATTCTGCAAAATCAAGTTTATCAGCATCAGATAAAAAGAAATCTAGGCCTTTATTATCATTAGTAATTCCTAAAAATTTTATCGTATCCAAATACCTATCTACAATATGAACATCTGGTAAAATATTGGTTTTAAAGTTAGTTAAAAGGAATTTCTCCCAATTCAATTTATTAAAACTTTTAGCACTAACACCCAGTTTTAATTTCAAGATTTGAGTTCTTAAATTAGAATGTAAATCAATTACATAATCGTAATTTTCCTTTTTTAAATCAGAAATGACTTCATTAATTGATTTATCAATCTGAAAGACTGAATCAACATAAGGATTGTTTTTAAAAAGCGAAACGTAAGGGGCTTTAGTAAGAAAATGCACCTCAGTATTTAATTGAGTTTTAAGCATTCTTACTACAGGTGTTGTTAGTACAATATCACCAATTGAAGAAAAACGTACAACTAATATTTTAAGAGTTTTGGACACAGGCGTAAAATTATATAAAAAAACCTAATTTCGCACCCATGAAATTTATAGATACTCACAGCCATTTATACAGCAGTCAATTTAATGATGACAGAACACAAGTTGTTAATAATGCTATTGCTAATGGCGTGAGCACAATTCTACTTCCAAATATTTCTAGCAAATACACAAAAGGAATGTTGGTCTTATGTGCTGAATTTCCTAATAACTGCTACCCTATGATGGGCTTACATCCATGTGATGTGTCAGAAGAAAATTTCAAGCATGAAATTGCACATGTTGAGAAAGAACTAGAAACAGGAAAATACACTGCAGTTGGAGAAATTGGTTTAGACTTACATTGGGATAAAAGCACTTTAGAAATTCAGAAAAAGGCCTTTATTCACCAAGTTAAATTAGCCAAAAAATATAAACTTCCCATAGCAATACATGTAAGAGAATCTTTTGCTGAGGCAATTGAGCTCATTGAAAAACTAAATGATGAAAATTTAAGAGGTGTTTTTCATTGCTTTACTGGAAATATTGAAGATGCTCAAAGAGTAATCAACTTAGGAGGTTTTTTTTTAGGAATTGGTGGAGTACTTACTTTTAAAAACTCTGGATTAGACAAAACGATTTCTGAAGTTGATTTACAACATTTAATTTTAGAAACAGATGCGCCTTACCTTGCGCCAACTCCTTTCAGAGGGAAAAGGAACGAAAGCAAATACATTGTGAATATTGCTGAAAAATTAGCAGAAGTGCATCAAATTAGCATTGAAAAAGTGGCTGAAATCACGACTGAAAATGCAAAAAAATTATTCGAATTATGATAAATAAAAGAATATTACTCATTTATACCGGTGGGACTATCGGAATGATAAAAGACAAAGTAAAAAACACTTTAGTTCCCTTTAATTTTAATGGATTACTTAAAGCAATTCCTGAGCTAAAAAGTGAGGAAGTGGATTTGGAGAATATCAGCATTTCCAACCCTATAGATTCTAGTAATATGAATACTGATGTTTGGGTAGAAATTGCAACACTTATTGAAGATAATTATACTAAATATGATGGTTTTGTAATTCTACACGGCTCAGATACTATGGCCTATACGGCATCAGCATTGAGTTTTATGTTAGAGGGTTTGAATAAAGCCGTAATCCTTACAGGCTCGCAAATTCCTATTGGAGTTAGAAGAAGTGATGCCAAGGAAAACTTAATAACTGCTGTTGAAATTGCAACTAGCGGAAAAGTACATGAAGTCTGTATTTATTTTGAAGATCAACTTTACAAAGGGACCCGAACAGTAAAAGTTAATACGGAACATTTTGAGGCATTTGAATCTCCAAATTATCCAATATTAGCAGAAGCAGGAGTAAAAATAAAATACAAAAAAACACTACAAAAAAAGGAGGATAAGAAACTTGTAGTTCATAAATCATTATCCAATGATGTGGCAATTTTAAAGTTTTTTCCAGGGATTACAATTGAAACTATTAAGGCAGTAATTGGTAGCGCGAAAGGAATTGTAATAGAAAGTTTTGGAGCAGGAAATGCTCCTACCTCAACTGAGTTAAGTGCTTTGCTTAATACTGCAAATAAAGAAGGGAAAATTATGTTGAATATTACTCAATGCTTGCATGGAAGTGCAGTTGATGGACAATACGAAACAAGCGAACCTTTCGGGGGGGCAGGTGTTATTTCTGGGAAAGATATGACAACTGAGGCAGCTATTATAAAGCTGATGTTTTTATTAGGACAAGGGCTGAGTAATGCAGAAATAAAAGAGGCATTACAAAAAAATATAAGTGGCGAGATTACCGTCTAATTTTTTAGATTTGCCAAAAATTTGGTGAGGTGGCCGAGTGGCTTAAGGCGCACGCTTGGAAAGCGTGTAAACGGGAAACTGTTTCGGGGGTTCGAATCCCTTCCTCACCGCAACTATTTTAATATTTATATCTAGTAAGACTATATCTTAGATACTATGGCAGGACAATTGGCAGGACAGAATTTTACTTTAAACTACTTAAATAGTTAATAAGTATTTTAACTAACTCGCTAAATTTTTAGTCTTTTTTTACAATTAGAGTTTGGAAAGTTATCCTTAATTAATCCTCTTCCTCAGCTTCAGTATCTACAAAGTTAATGTTAATGCTAATAGGCTCCATCTCTTCCACCTCTTCATAAGCTTTTACCTTTCCAATTGAATAAGGAAGGAGTTTAGAGATGGCGTTAATATACTCTGTAGGACTGTCTATCTTATCTAGCATCTCCATTATCTTGTTTCCGTCAATAGCTTGGCTTATATGCTCTCTTATGAGCTTTGTAGTAGTACTTACTGAACCTTTAGGTCTACCTATAGGGTTTCCGCTTGTTCCTTTCTTAAATGGCATAATCTATTCTTTGTTATATAATAGATAATATGCTCTTTTATTTCAGTTTATTCTATAACTATTCTTTTCTCTACTGTTCCATCATCATAGATGTAAAAGAGAGGTTGATTAGTGCCTTTTGTTTCTCTACCTAATAGGTCTGTTACTTTAAGGATTTCTTTGTTTGTAGTGTGTTCTTTAATTGCAGCAGTTCCATCAATAACAGTAAACTCTCCAATCATTCCATTTGGGATATGAGGAGTGCAAACATATTCATATAGCCCTGCAACTTGAGGAATATATTGGAAAAAGGTATCTGCAGGTAATTGCCATATTTGATTAAAAGGAATTGCTCCATTAGGAATATTGTCAGATGTTATGGTATGAGTCATAGTTGGAGGGTCAAGCTGAACCCATTGTACAGTATCTCCTAATTGCACTGTAATATTGTTGGAAGGTAGAAACTGATAGTAACCGTTCCACACCTGTATTTGATGTATATCTCCTTTTACATAAAAAGAAGAAAGAATAAGTAATATAAGTAGTAGTTTTTTCATCTTAGTTTATTGTTTAATTTATTCAATAATTATACTGTCAATTATAAGCTTGAAATTTTCATTTTTTTTATTACCAATAAGAAAAGTAATTTGTTCAATATAATCATTATTAAAATTTTTAATATCTAATCTTCTGCCACGAAAAGATGCATACATTTCTTTTAATGGAATTATAATTTCTTCCCATTTACCTGATGTTTTGAATGGAAGTATATATGAGTAATAATCATTTGTATTAGCTTTAATTCTCAATTGATATTCCTTTTCATCTCCTTTTATCTTTAATTTGATGCTCTTTTTGTCCTTAATATAGATTCTTTTGCAATTATACCTTACAGAAGCAAAACCACCATTATAAGCTGTAGATATTTTTCCGCCAAAAACTCCATTACTATTTTTGTTTATGGTTAAATTACTTTTAGAGACTCCGCCCATCACATCATCATTAACAATCACCCATTCTTTTAAATTATCTTCATTATTAAAATGATAGATAACATTTTGAGAGAAAAGAAACTTTAAATTAAAAAACATTAAAAAGAAAGTTAATATAAGTAGTAGTTTTTTCATCTTAGTTGTTTGTTAATCTATTTTTTTAATTGTTCCTTTCTTAAATGGCATAATCTATCGTTTAGTATATAATAGAAAATAGGCTCTTTTGTTTTAAAATTTGCAAGTAGTTCCAAATGATATTTCTTTAATCCAATCGTTGAATGTGAAGTTGATGGCTCTAATAATAGTAATATGATTCATATATTATGGCAAGTATAAAAGCTAATAATCCAAATGCTAATCCAATAATTGATAAAGTTTTTCTGCTATTTTTCTTAAACAATCCAATAACTCCAAGAACAAGCGCTACAGAACTAAAAATCCAAGTATATACTATTGATGTTAATAATGCTGTTAGACCAAAAACTAATGCTAAAAGTCCATAAATATCAAATCTACCACTTTCTAATTTAGAGTTATTATTACCTTTTAAAATATCTTTTGTTCCATCAGAGTATCTTATCATTATTACGTCTTATTTATTAATAGAAAATAAAGGACCTTCTAAATTGTCACATTTCTTATATTTAATTAAATCTGGCGTGACTTCAATAACTTTTGCAGAAATCTCTTTTCCGTCTTTTAAAATAATATTATCACATTCTTCAAAAAATGTATTTATTGGAAAAGATGCAAGCCCAATCATAGGCAAGCAAAGTAATATAAGTAATAGTTTTTTCATTGTTTATCGCCTTCCCAAGTTCCTGTAAAACCAACTGATGAATTAGTCCAAGTTCCGCTTCCAGAATTACCGCTAAGTTGTCCAACAAAATTACTTCCAAGTGTGCCAGACCCAGCTGTTGCTGAAAAAGATCCGTTAGATGTTACTGAACCACTTAAATTTTGATTATCTCCAATAGAATTAGTTGAACTTCCGTTAATATCCCCAGTTGAAGAAATTGTAGCAGCCCAAACTCCAGAATCATCACCTGAATAAGTTCCAGTCCAATTTCCAGTAAAAATATTATCTTCCTCTTCTTTCTTACAAGCTGAAAATATAATTGATACTGCTAATAATGTGTAAAGTAGTTTTTTCATAATTATATGTTTTAAAGGTTTTAAAGTCCAAAGATAATGATTAAAAAGTTAAATCTTCTACGAAAAACACGTAGAGGATAATTTCTTAACTATTCCCCAATTTGTCTTAGTATCACAGATGTATTTAGCTACATACATACTAGCACTCTTTTCATAAGGCTCGTGCTTTAGGTATTTACCTATAAGGTTACTCATCAAGCAATTCAAACAAATCATCTAAGTTAGGTGATAGTATCATTTCAATTCTTCTGTTAGCACTTCTTCCTTCTTTAGTTTTATTAGTTGCAATAGGAACAAATTCTGCTCTACCAGCAGCTGTTAATTGTAAAGGATCTAAACTTGGGGTTTTCAAGAGTACTTTTACAACATTGGTTGCTCGCATCACACTCAAATCCCAATTGTCTTTTACCAAACCTCTACCGCTTAATGGTATGCTATCGGTATGTCCTTCAACTAAAATTTCCAAATCCTTTTGGCTAGCAAGTGCAGTAGCTAATTTACTTAATGCGGAAACGCCTCCACTGTTTACTTCATATTTTCCACTCGCAAAAAGCAAATCTTCTTCTAAGGAAATGTACACTTTTCCGTTTTTCTGAACTACTGTAAGTCCCTCACCCTCTAAACCAATTAATGCTTTGGAAATAGAAGATTTAAGTGCAGTAACTATCGAATCTTTTTTATTGATAATTGTTTCTAATTCTGTTACTCTAGCAGAACGAGCATCTAATTCTTCTTGGGCTAATTTTAGCTCATCTTCCTTTGCTTCCAATGATGCTGAGAGTTTATTAAGCTCATCTTCTTTTGCAAAAAGTTCAGTTTGTGCTTGTTCCAATTGCTCCAACAATTTCTTAGTTTCTTTGGCCTTATCAGCCATATACCTACTATTCTTGGAAGTCAATAAATCATATGCATCACTTAGCTCGCTATACTTGCTTTGTAAAGTAGTAAGTGCAATTCCGTTCTGAACAGAGTCGTTTCTCATTTCAGAAATTTGAGATTTTAAGGAAATAATAGTTCCTTCTTGCTCCTCAATAGTTCCGTTAAGTTGCAACACTTTTTTCTCCTGTGTAGTTAAAGCTGATTTAGTAGCGTCATGTTCCATAACTAAAGCATTATGTATTTTTGGAGTTACACACGAGCTTAATACCAATAATAGTGTACTAATATAAAGAATTGACTTTTGCATAATTTAATGATTTTTAATCTGATATCAAAACTACAAAAAAGGAAGCTTAGTATTTTGTTCTTATTTTTACTTTTCAACAGCAATACTTTAACTACTAAACAAAAAAGCACACTAAAAAGTGTGCTTAATTTATCTTAGTATTCTAATGCCCAATACCCTTCTACCCAAAAGAACCCTCTAGGGCTTATTTCCCAAAATCCAGGTACCCACATATGATTTCGTTTAACTCTTTTCCATCTTGCTTTTTGCCAAGTATAGCTTCCGTAATAAACATTCCATTTCCAGTAACCCTCTACCCAAATATATCCAGTTCTATTATAAGTTGGTCTGTTTACAATTACTCTTGGTCTATTTGGCTTGCTAACAACTACTCTATTTCTGTTGGTTTTTACCCTAACATTTTGCCTGTTATTATGATGATTAGAGTGATTTCCTCTATTGGTTTTTACAACAACCTTCTTATTTGTCCTTCCTTTATTTGTTTTGACTCTTACTTGTGCGCTAGCTGATACTCCTACTAAAAAGAGGGCTATAAGTAGTAGTTTGCTAAAAATTGTCTTTTTCATGGCTATTGTTTTTAAGATTAGTATTTTTATGACTTTAAAATTGAATGAGAATTTAAAGATATGAAAAAAATTATAAATTACTTTTTGCAAGGATTATTATACATTGTACCTATAACGGTAACTTTGTATGTTGTAGTATGGACTTTCCAAAAAATTGATGGAATTCTACCATTTCAATTCCCTGGACTTGGTTTAATTATCATTATTTCATTAATCACAATTATTGGGTTTCTAGGATCGGCAGTTATTACTAGTCCTATCAATGCTTTTTTTCAAAATTTATTAAAAAGAGCTCCTTTACTTAAAACTATTTATTCATCAGTAAAGGATTTGATGAACACATTTGTTGGTAATAAAAAAGGGTTTTCTGAGCCCGTATTAGTTAAAATCTATGAGAACTCAACTATTGAAAGAATAGGATTTATTACTAATGAAGATGTAGAAACGCTTAATATTGCAAAAGGAAAAGTACTCGTTTATATGCCACACTCTTATGCAATTTCAGGACAATTATTTGTGGTAGAGAAAAAGAATGTATCCCCTATTGATAAATCCTCAGCAGAGATTATGAAACTTATAGTTTCTGGGGGGGTAACCGAAATTGACAATTAAAAACATAACATGAAAAAAATATTTTACTTACTAATAGCAATATTCATCATTATCCAAAGTTCAGCTCAAAACCCAGGGGACACCATAGTTGTGCAAACTTTTGATTATAATATGACATATGGAAGCGGGCCTTGGTCAGGAGGTGATAGGGATACTATTGCTCATTTCCCAAATGACCCTAATCTAACCTTTGAAAAAATTATATTATCCTATAATATGAGATGTAAGGATAATGTGGTAAATACAAACGGACAATCAAATAGCATAGGTTGTGGAGCTTGGGACTATTCTTGTCATACTTATATTCATGATTCAACAAGAATTGATTCTATTTTATCTTATCAATCAAGTCATACTGTTTCATCTTTTTCTGGAAGCGTTTATAATTATTCTTTAAATCCGGTTTATAATTTTTATCAATACCAACAGCAAACTGCTATAATAAATTCAATAGTTTCGGAAGACACTATTCAGATAGGAAATGGTGCAGATTCCCTTGATTTTGTAATTGCAACAGAGCAAAATTCTCATAAGTCTCAGTTTTTGTATAAAGCAAATGAATTGATTGCTTTAGGATTAATAAATGACACAATCAATGCGCTTTCATTTAATGTGCTTAGCAATACTCAGGCAGCAAATTTCTTAACAATAAAATTAAAGCATACTGCCGACAGCATATTAAGTAATGTAAATCCTCATCTAAATGGATTTACGGAAGTTTATAATGCAAATACAATTCTTAATAATGGTGTTAACCGATTCCAATTTATTCATGACTTTGTTTGGGATTCAGTGTCTAATATAATAGTTGAATTCTCAATAACAAATTCAACTGCTGTAGGTACAAGCTTAATTGAAGGAGAACAAACAAATGATAACTTAGGATTGTTTTCAAATGACGCAAATTATATTACTGTAAATTCTGCTGAAAGTATTGATTTACCGGTTGCTGCAATGAGCAATATATCTGATGAGGTTACAGTTTCATTTTGGATTAATGGGAACGAGAATGTAATGCCTCAGAATACTACAATATTGGAAGCTTATGATGCAAATAATTACAGAACGTTAAATATCCACTTTCCTTGGAGTAATGGCAGGATGTATTGGGACTGTGGGAATAGCGGGACTACATCTTATGATAGAATTGACAAAGCAGCATCATTAAGTGAATATACAGATGGATGGAGTCATTGGGCATTTACAAAAAATGCAAATACCGGAGATTTAAAAATATACAGAAATGGTGTATTATGGCATTCAGGAACTGGTTTTACAAGAACAATAGATATAGCAACATTAAAATTAGCAAGTCAGGGTAATTCTAACGGATATTTTTGGGATGGACACATAAAAGAGTTAAGAATATTTGACAAAGAACTATCTATGTCAACTATAAGCGAATGGTTAAATAAACGAATTGATAGTTCACATCCTGATTATACAAATTTAGTTGCTCATTATCCTTTAAATGAGGGTCAAGGGACAACATCTTTAGACAATACAACAAGTCAACAAATTGCAACTTTTAGTGGAAATGTTAATTGGGGCTATACTAGAGGAGATGAAATAGGTCAATTTTTTACAGAAGTAAATTCTCGACCAAATATTAACTTTTACCAGGGCCAGTATTCTTTAACTATTAATACTGATGCAATATTAGATTCATTAATTGCTAGCGCAAATACTGTTACGCAATATGCAATAGAGCCCAATTATGGAACTTTACAAAATGATAGTATTGCTACTGTTTCTACTAACACTTATTGGGAGGCATTGTCTTATTTATTTGATGGAAATGGAAATGTGTTAAGTGTAGATACAACAAACATTGATGGGTCAATTTCTATTACTGATTTAATCTATTATAAACGTTACCCAATGGCTTTTCAAATCATGTCATTTGTCACTCCATATGGTGCATATCTGGATTTAGGGATTGAAGGTAAAACATGGTATTTTGATGTTACCGATTACGCTCCAGTTTTAAAAGGAAATAAGCAAATCACAATGGGTGGTGGTGGACAATGGCAAGAAGATATGGATATTAAATTTTTATTTATTGTTGGGACACCTACTAGAGATGTATTAGAAATGCAACAAATATGGAGGCCGCAATCAAAAGGGTATGGATCAATTATTGATGATAATGCTTTCGAGCCAAGAGATGTATTAATGCATCCCAATGCAACTGCCTATAAGATAAGAACTACAATAACAGGACATGGTCAAGAAGGTGAATTTATACCTCAGAATCATACAATCAATATTGATGGGGGTTCGGTTGATTATACTTGGCAAGTTTGGACTGAGTGTGCTGAAAACCCAATTTTTCCACAAGGTGGAACTTGGATTTATGATAGAGCTGGCTGGTGCCCTGGACAAGCATCTGATCTAAGAGAAGATGATATTACTTCATTAGTCACACCAGGTCAAATACATAATATAGATTATGGGATTGTTAGCGCCACTGGGGCTTCTAATTATTGGGTAAGTTCCCAGCTAGTTAGTTATGATGAAACAAATTTTACTTTAGATGCTGCTATAGTTGACATTTTATCCCCTACTAATAAAGTAAATTATCAGAAAGCAAACCCTATTTGCTCAAAACCAGAAATTACTATCCAGAATACAGGGAGTACTCCTATAACATCATTAACAATTGAGTATTGGATTAATAATGCTCCTTCTAAAGAATCATTTACATGGACGGGAATCCTTTCTTTCCTCCAAAAGGAGACTATAAAGCTCCCGGATCCAAGCTCTTTATGGGATAACATGACTATTAATAATAACTCATTTCATGTTGAAATAATAAATAGTAATGGAGGGGCAGATCAGTATATTCATAATAACAAAATGAGTTCAACTTTTGACCCTACACCTATTTATCCTAATACTTTTGCGTTATGGTTTCAAACTAATAGTGGAGTAATTAATACCTTTACTCAAATCTCAGAGTCATCATGGGAATTCTTTGATAATGATGGAAGTTCAATATATGCTAGTGGTGATTTAATCTCAAACACACAATATAGAGATACACTAACTTTTCCTGATGGATGTTATACTTTTAAAGTAGCAGATACTGATGATGATGGTTTAGACTTTTGGGCTAATAATGACGGAGGAGGGATGGCACGCTTTCGTGAGCTTGGAGCAGGTTGGTTAAAAGCCTTTGAAGGCGATTTTGGAAGGTTTATTCATCATGAGTTCAGAACAGAAGATGTATTGTCAAGTTCTGAAATAAAAACTAAAAATATTAAGGTCTATCCAAATCCTGCAATTAATGAGATTGCAGTTATTGGAAATTTAACAAATTCATCAGAACTCATTTTAACTGATAATATTGGAAGAATTGTAAGTATTACCGAAATTGAGAGGAATAAAACTACACATAAGATTAATATTAGTAATTTATCAAAAGGAATTTATTTCATCTCAGTTGACAATAATAAAATAATAAAAAAAATAGTAAAACAATAGATGAAATATTGCAATTCGTTAACCAATTATAGCAGGTTTAAAACAAGAGAAGTAAAAGTAGGAAATATCGGAATTGGCGGGAGTAATCCTATTCGAATTCAATCTATGACTACTACAGATACTATGGATACCATTGCAACTGTGGAGGAGTCTATAAGAATGATAGATGCGGGATGTGAGTTAGTTCGTATTACTGCTCCCTCAAAAAAAGATGCTCTCAACCTAAAAAACATAAAAGAGGAACTTGTAAAAAGAGGGTATAACACTCCAATAATTGCAGACATACACTACACGCCTAATGCAGCAGAAATTGCAGCTACAATTATTGAAAAGGTAAGAGTAAATCCTGGTAACTATGCTGATAAAAAGAAGTTTGAAAACATAGAATATACTGAAGTTACTTATAATGCTGAAATTGAAAGAATAAGAGAAAAGTTCACTCCACTTGTCCGTATTTGTAAAGAGAACGGAACCGCTATGCGAATTGGAACAAATCATGGCTCACTTTCTGATAGAATCCTTTCCAGATATGGAGACACTCCAAAAGGAATGGTGGAATCGGCAATGGAGTTTTTGCGTATTTGCCGTGATGAAGGTTATCATGAAATTATCCTTTCAATGAAAGCATCAAATACTAGAATAATGGTACAGGCCTACCGTTTATTAGTTGCTGAAATGATAAAAGACGGAATGGACTACCCTCTACATTTGGGAGTAACTGAGGCAGGAGAAGGAGAAGATGGAAGGATAAAATCGGCAGTGGGAATAGGTGCACTTTTAGCAGATGGAATTGGAGATACAATTAGAGTTTCATTAACAGAAGCACCAGAATTTGAAATCCCTGTTGCACAAAATTTGTTAAAGCATTTTAAAGGAATTGAGCAGCATGATTCTATTGAGAAAATAACAAAAAACCCGCTCCATTCTTTTGATTATAAAAGAAGAAAAACAAATGAAGTACTAAATATTGGTGGAGGGAATGTCCCTATTGTAATGGCAGATTTTTGCTTGAAAGAAAAAATTACTGCTGCATCCTTTTTTGCTTTGGGGTCTAACTATTCCGTCCCTCTGGATAAATGGAACCTTACCGATATGGCAGCCGATTATGTTTTTGTAGGCAACCATGATTTAGATTTTGAAGTACCAGGAACTTTGGGGGTTATTTACAACTATAAAAAATGGGTCGAGCATAAAAAAGGATATCCATTTTTAACAATAAATGACTATTTGGATGAGGAAGAAATCTCTGAAAAACTGAATATTGTTTATGTTTGTCTTTCGGATTTATGTGAAGAGCTCTTTGCTAAATTAAAAACAGATTCAACAGCTGTTTTAATGATAGATACTTATAATGAAAATGGGCTTGCCGAGCAAAGGAAACTCTTTACTGAACTAATGAATAACGGAATTAAAACTCCAGTGATTATCGGTAGAGCTTATGGTGATTTATCAGAAGAACAATTGCAACTTTCAGCAAGTTCTGATTTAGGGGCTTTACTTTTAGATGGATTGGGAGATGGAATATTTATTGCTGCAGAAAATTGCGGCTCCTATCAGTCGATAAATTCACTAGCATTCGGAATATTGCAAGCCAGTAGAACAAGAATTTCCAAAACAGAATATATTTCTTGTCCTAGTTGTGGCAGAACTCTTTTTGATTTACAAGAAACAACTGCAAAAATCAGAAAAGAAACTGACCATCTGAAAGGAGTTAAAATTGGAATAATGGGTTGTATAGTAAACGGACCTGGAGAAATGGCAGATGCCGACTATGGGTATGTAGGTACTGGAAAGGGTAAGATTACGCTTTACAAAGAACAAACAGTAGTCGAGAAAAACATAGCTGAAGAAAAAGCTGTAACAGCCTTAATTGACCTTATAAAAGAACATGGAGATTGGGTAGAAAGAAAATAAGAACCTAAGACAATATACCTTTTGCATTTTCGTTTTTAGAGTTGTTATTTTAATAAAATTTAATCAATTAAGCTAGTAAATATATTTTTAGGTACTTTGCTTTGCATAGTACTATATTTTATTACTTTTACACCCCAACAAAGCAATTATATATGATCAACATTACTAACCTTCACAAATCCTACAAAATAGGTAAGAATTCCCTACATGTATTAAAGGGAATTGATTTTATAGTAGCTGAAGGAGAATTGGTAGCCATTATGGGTTCTTCAGGTTCAGGAAAATCAACCCTACTAAATATTATTGGCATGTTGGATGTTGCCAATGAAGGAAGCTACACACTTGATGGCGTTCCTATTAAAAACTTAGATGAGACAAAAGCAGCAAAATATCGTAGTAAATTTTTAGGTTTTATCTTTCAGTCCTTTAACTTAATCAATTATAAAACTGCTTTGGAAAATGTTGCTTTACCCTTATATTACCAAGGCAAAAAAAGAGAAGAAAGGCAAGAAAAAGCACTCAACTACTTGGATAATGTCGGCTTAAAAGAATGGGCAACTCATTTGCCTAGCGAACTTTCAGGAGGTCAAAAACAAAGAGTAGCAATCGCCCGTGCTTTAGTAAGTGAACCTAAAGTACTATTGGCTGATGAGCCAACTGGAGCCTTGGATTCTACCACTTCTAGTGAAGTAATGGCTTTAATTCAAGAAATCAATAATCAAGGAAAAACAATTTTGGTAGTTACCCATGAAGAGGATATTGCAAAGATGTGCAAACGCATTGTTCGCTTAAAGGATGGCGTAATTGTAGAGGATACATTAGTCAGCCAAATAGCTGCCATATAAACTATGTTTAACAGAGATAATTGGATAGAAATTTTCGATACCATTCGTAAAAACAAGTTAAGAACTTTCTTGTCTGGATTTACGGTTGCGCTAGGAATCTTTATTTTTATTATTCTTTTTGGTTTTGGGAATGGCTTAAGCAATACTTTTCAAAAATTCTTTAATGATGACAATGTAAACAGCATGTTTATTTTTCCTGGGTCAACAACTGAACCTTTCAAGGGATATGAATCTGGGAGAAGAATTAAGTTTGACAATGCCGACTTAAAAGCCATTACCGATAATTTTGATAATTATTTGGAAAGCATAAGCCCCCGAATTTATGATAATGCAACTGTAAAATACAAAGACAAAAGCAATAACTATTCCATAAGAGCCGTAAGTCCTTCTCATCAATATAATGAAATGACGATAATGATGCAAGGGCGTTTTTTGCATGAAGATGATATCAGCCATAAAAAGCGACATGCCGTTATTGGTCGCTTAGTTGCACAAGATTTGTTTAAAAATGAAGACCCTATTGGCAAGTATATTGATGGAAGTGGACATACTTGGAAGGTAATTGGTGTTTTTCAAGATGATGGAGGGGACGGAGAAGAACGACTGATTTATATTCCCTATACAAGCTTACAAAAAATAAAGAAAAACACAGATGAAATTGATCAGATTATCCTAAGCTATAAACCTGAAATTGGCTATGAAGGGGCTGTAGAATTTGAGCAGAAATTGGAGAAATTCCTAAAAAGCAGAAAGGATATCGACCCTAAAGATAGAGGAGGAGTTTACATCAGAAATGTAGCCGACAACCTCAAAGAAAATCAGCAATTTGCTAGCGTTTTACAACTCATTATCACCTTTATTGGTATCGGGACTTTAATCGCAGGGATTATCGGGATAAGTAATATCATGGTATTTGTAGTGAAAGAACGAACCAAAGAATTAGGAATACGGAAAGCAATTGGAGCAAGCCCAAGAAGCATTATCGCTATGATATTACAAGAAGCTATTTTCATCACTACTTTATCAGGTTATTTTGGGCTTATTGCAGGCATTGCAACCTTGAGCTTAATTGGCGATACACTTGAAAAAGATTATTTTATCACCAATCCTTATATTGATATTTCAACTGCTATTGGTGCTACTATCATCCTCATTCTGTTTGGGGCATTAGCAGGCTATATTCCTGCCAGAAGAGCTGCCAAAATAAAACCAATTGTTGCCTTAAGAGACGAATAAATGAAAACACTATTTGATAAAGATACTTGGCAAGAAATATTCAGCTCTATTGGGCAGAATAAAGTCCGCACCATCATTACCGTTATTGGGGTGTTATGGGGTATCTTTTTATACATTGTTTTATCAGGTGCAGCCAAAGGAATTGATAATGGTTTTGAGCGTCAATTTGAACGCATATCTTCCAATAGTTTATTTGTATGGGGGGAGGTAACTTCTGTCCCTTATAATGGATTTAAAACAGGAAGGCAAATTAGATTAAAATTAAGTGATGTTGAGACTTTAAAAAACAAAATCCAAGAGATACAATATATTGCCCCTAGAAATGTAAGCGGGTTATGGGGAACTTCTGGAGGAAAGATTGTTCATGGTCAAAAAACAGGAACATATAATGTCTATGGAGATTACCCAGTATTTACAACAATTACAACTAAAAACATATATGATGGAGGTAGATTCATAAATGAATCAGATATAACATTTAACAGAAAAGTATGTGTAATTGGAGAAAGAACAAGGCAAGAATTATTTGAAGAGGATGAAAATCCAATAGGTGAATTCATCCGCATAAATAATATTTATTTTAAAGTTGTGGGTATACATAAATATGTTGTTGAAGGGGGTATGGCAGATGATGGTGATATTCATATTCCTTTCTCAACTTATAAGAAACTCTATAATAGTGGAGAACATGTTCATTTTTTAATAGTTGCCGCTTTTGATGATGCTGATATTGTAAAGGTAGAACAAGATATTAGAACTGTTCTGAAAAATAGGCATAATATAAGCCCTGCTGATATGCGTGCAATTGGTGGATTTAATTTAGGGGAAATGTTTAAGCAAATTACTAAATTTGCTTCAGGGATGACCTTCCTATCCTTAATTATTGGACTTGCTACTATATTAGGAGGAATAATCGGTATTGGAAACATCTTACTTATATCAGTAAAAGAACGCACCAAAGAGATAGGAATTAGGCGTGCTATCGGAGCCACACCAAAAGAAATCAGAATACAAATTATTTTAGAATCTGTATTTTTAACCATTATTGCAGGAATAATTGGCATTATCCTAGGAGCTTTAGTCCTATCAGGCATTAATGCCGCCACTAAAGATATGACAGACTATCCCTTTACCAACCCAACCGTACCTATTCCTTATATATTAGGGGCTTTGTTTTTAATGGTTGTACTGGGGATATTAATAGGGCTCATTCCTGCACATAGAGCGGTAAGCATAAAACCTATTGACGCATTAAGAGAAGAATAATAAACAACTAGAAAACAACAAAAAAATAATATAAATATGAAAAAGAAAATCGGAATAGCACTTTTATTTTTTGGCATTGTATACGCAAGCGCCTTCTTTATAAAATCCAATAGTAAATCATTAATTGATTATGAAACCACTACCCTTATAGTAGCTACTATTGAAAATAAAATAGTGGCTACAGGAAAAGTAGTTCCTGAAGATGAGGTAGAGATAAAACCTCAAATTGCTGGTATTATCGAAAAAATAATAGTGCAAGAGGGGGAGCAAGTTAAGGCAGGGGATTTACTAGCCATCATTAAAGTTGTGCCTAACGAACAAAGCCTGAACAATGCCCAAGGTCGAGTAAAAAATTCGGAATATATTTTAACAAATATGCAGTCAGAATTTGATAGAAACAAAACTTTGTATTCAAAAGGAATTATCTCAGAAAAAGAATATAATAGCATTGAACTGAAATACAATCAATCGGTACAGGATTTGGAAAATGCAAAAAGTGATTTGCAAATTATCAAACTAGGCTCGGCAGGAGGCTCCAGTATAGCCAATACGAATATTCGTGCAACAGTAACAGGTACCGTGCTTGAAATTCCAGTAAAAAAAGGAGACCAAGTTATCCAGGCCAATACCTTTAATGCTGGAACAACTATTGCTACTATTGCTAATTTAAACATCATGATTTTTGAAGGGAAAGTAGATGAAGCTGAAGTTGGAAAACTAAAACAAGACATACCACTTGTAGTTACACTTGCCGCTATTGAGGATAAAGAATATGCTGCAAAACTAAAGTTTATTGCTCCAAAAGGAATAGAAGAAGGAGGTGCTGTTCAGTTCAAAATTGAAGGGGAAGTTTACTTGGATGATGAATATTTTGTACGAGCAGGATACAGTGCTAATGCATCAATAGTAACGGAAAGAAGAGACAGTGTAATTGCAATAAGTGAGGCGCTTTTGCAATACGACCTAAAAACCAAAGAGCCTTATGTTGAGGTTGAAATTGGAGAGCAAGAATTTGAAAAACGAGACATTGAATTAGGCTTATCTGATGGCGTAAATGCTGAGGTATTTTCAGGCGTTACAAAAGAAGATAAAATAAAAATTTGGAACAAAACAGAAGCTGAAAAAAGAGGTGTCGAACAGGTTAAACTTCCATAATAAGAATAATATGAAAATAGTTAATTTAATAATTCTCTTTACATCACTTTCTATATCTATGCAAGGACAAGAAGTGTGGACATTGGAACAATGTATAAAACGAGCAATTGAAAAAAATATATCCATTAAGCAATCACAGGCTGATTTAAAAAGTACAGCTCTAGGGAAAACAACTGCTATTGCTAACTTTTTACCAAGCCTTAATTTAGGAAGTTCCCACTCTTGGAATGTTGGGCTTAACCAAAATATTACAACAGGTATTTTGGAAAATATGACAACACGTTCAGCTTCAATGAACGCAAATGTAGGGATTGATTTATTCAATGGTTTGCAAAACATACAGCAATTATACCGAGCAAACCTCAGCATTTTAGCGAGCCAATATCAATTGGCGGATATGAAGGAAAACATCTCCTTATTGGTAGCTAACTCTTATTTGCAAATCCTGTTTAACCGAGAAAGTTTGGGAGTACAACAATCACAGTTAAATGTAGCGAATGAGGAGTTAATTATTGCAGAGGAACGCCTAAAAACAGGAATCATCCCACAAGGAGATGTGCTGGAAATTGAAGCAAATGTTGCTACTATTGAACAAAATGTAGTGGTAGCCGAAAACAATTATCAGCTTTCAAAAATTGCTTTGGCGCAATTATTACTAATCCCTGATTTTAGCAATTTTGAAATTGCACAGGAAACAGCAATTACTCCTGAACCAGCAATACTAAGCACTAATGTAAATACCATTTACAGCAAGGCTGTTGCTAAACGAAATGATGTAAAATTGGCAGAAACTAATCTTAAAATTGCCAAGAAAGATTTAGCGATTTCTAGAGGTAGTATTCTACCCAAATTAAGTGGTTTTTATTCTTATAATTCAAGGATTCTTTTTGATGATCCAAGTGATATTTCACATCAATTAGACAGGAATGCAGGACAAAATTTTGGCTTGCAATTGTCTATTCCTATTTTTAATGGAATGGCAAACAATTCAAATATCAGAAGAAGTAAAATCAATATTCAAAAATCAACCTATGCTTTGGAGCAAGTAAAGTTGGATTTGGAAAATACAATTAACCAAGCCTATAATGATGCAAAAGGTTCTTTAAAAGCACATCAGGCGGCTGAAAAAACTTTGAAAGCGCGTAAATTAGCTTATCAGTATGCTAAGGAGCGCTTTGATAATGGAGGAATGAATACCTTTAATTTTTTACAAGCAGGGCAAAGGTATGAAGCTGCACAATCAGAATTGATAAAAACGAAATACAATTATATTTTCAAATTGAAAGTATTGGAATTTTACTTTGGAGAAGCTAGTTTGTAACTAAGTTAAGAAGAAAATAATTAAAGTGAAAAAATATATTTTCAATATAATTTTAGTTTTACTCAGTTTTTCAACTCACACTGCCCACTCATGCAGTATGTATAAAATAACTATTGGCGATAAAACAATGGTTGGTTGTAATGAAGATGCTTGGAGAATAACTTCTAGAATTTGGTTTGAGAATGTAAGCGAAAAGGGAAATTATGGAGCTGCTTTTACTGGCTCTAGAGCAATAGGAAATAATCAGTTTGCTCCTCAGTCCGGCATGAATAATGTTGGACTTTCTTTTTCAAGACTAGTTGCTTACCACCCTAAAGAGGTTAATAATCCAATAGAAAAAAGAAAGGGTATTTCTAATCCTAGTTCTTACCTGAAAGATATTTTGCATAGTTGCAAAACAGTTCAAGAGGTACAACAATATATTGAGGAGTATGACCATAGCTTTTTCATAAATGATGTGTTTATTTATATTGACAAATCTGGAGGCTACTTATTGTGGAACCCTATAGCCTAAAAACAGGCAATAATTCTTATTATGTATTATCTAATTTCTGTCCATCAATTACTAATAATGAGGAAAGCAGGAGATTAGCGAAATATAGAAATGGGGAAGATTTTCTGAGAGAACATAAACTTGATACCACATTAGCATTTTGCACTTCACTTTCTAACACCATGCATGTTTGTAGAGAAAGAAATGGTGATGGGACATTACTTAGCTCAATTTGGGATTTAAAAGAAGGTGTAATTACTTTATATTTTTATCATGATTATAATTATTCTATTCAATATAGTTTAAATGAAGAGCTTATGAAGGGAGACCATATAATAAAAATTCCAAAATTATTTCCTGCTAATTCAGAATTTGAAAGATTGACTAATTACATAACGCCATTCAACACCCCTTTTATACGAATTTCATTATTTTTTATTGGTTGTTTTTTCTTCATGACATCATTATTCTTTTTCATAAATTTCTTATTTAAAAAACCATTAGAAAGCTATCGATATGTAAAACTGTACTATCCCTTATTAGGAATAATTATGACCTATTATATGTTTGTTTTAGCTACAAATATTGGTATCTATTACTTTAATGCTCCTTACAATCATTATAGTGATAAAATAATTAGTTTATCTTCATACATACCTTTTTTACTTTTAATAGTAATTATCCCTTTATTCAGTTATAATTTTAAAATTATAACTGAGAACTCTTGGAGTCTTATTTCAATCTTACTATTTACAGTAAATAATATTATCTATTCAATATTATTAGTAGCGTTTATTTATTGGGGACTTTTTAGTGTCTTTAATTAGCCTTAGCTAATTTAAAGGCAGGAAAATTAACTCACCTTTATTTTAGCAGCAACTTCTTTCGCTTTTTCCACTAGTTCAGTAGTGTTTTCTGTTCCATATGCCAAGGCAACTGCCATTCTTCTGTAAGGGCGTGTAGTTGGTTTCCCGAAAATGCTAAAGGTTGTATTTGGGAATGTGGCCGCTTCATTTAATCCTGTTAAAATAGGGAAATCATTATTTTCTTTATTGGCCAATACTACAGCTGAAGCTCCATTCCTAACGAGTGGAATATCCAAAACAGGTATTCCTAATATCGCACGAGCGTGCAATTCAAATTCTGTAAAATCTTGTGTTCCAGCTAGGGTTACCATTCCAGTATCGTGTGGTCTTGGCGAAAGTTCAGAAAAATAAACTCCATCCTTTCCTATAAAGAATTCTACACCCCAAATACCACTACCACCAAGTGCTTTAGTTACTTTTTTGGCTATTTCTTCTGCTTCTTTTAAATGCACAGCATCCATAGCCATGGGCTGCCAACTTTCTTGATAATCCCCTCTCTCCTGCCTATGCCCAATTGGTGGGCAAAAAAGTGTATTACCATTATTCTGTGTAAGCGTTAAGAGTGTAATTTCATAATCAAAATCAATAAATGCCTCTACAATTACTTCCATCAAATCCCCTCTTGAACCTTTCAAAGCATAGTTCCATGCCTTTTCAATATCGGCTTCAGTTTTTATAACCGATTGTCCTTTTCCAGAAGAAGACATTAAGGGTTTTACCACACAAGGAATTCCTGTAAAATCGACTCCTTCTTTCAACTCTTGGTAAGAAGTAGCGTATTTGTATTTAGCCGTTTTTACTCCTAAATCAATAGCTGCCAAATCACGGATTGCTTTACGGTTCATGGTAAAGTTTGCCGCCTTTGCAGAAGGAATTACTGTAAATCCTTGCTTTTCATACTCATAAAATCGTTCAGTACGGATACTCTCAACTTCAGGAACAATAAAGTCAGGATGATGCTTGGCAACTATTCTGTCCAGCTCTGCCCCATCCAACATATTTATGACTTCAAATTCATGTGCCACTTGCATAGCAGGAGCGTTTTCATAATTGTCCACAGCAATAACATATTGCCCTAGCCTTTGCATAGCAATTACCACTTCCTTTCCTAACTCCCCAGAACCTAATAATAGTATCTTATTTCTCATTTAACTCCAAAGATTTGTTGGGTAAACACCATCAGCAATGCACTTAGTAATTGCAGCAACTGCCATTGGTTTATCTTCTTTGTAAGTTACCCCAAACCAATTATCATCAGTAGGAATTACACGCACAGCCATTTGCTTACTTACAATCATATCCGTAACAATATTCGGTATGTAGTACTCAGCAGTTGGGTTAGTGGGATTTGCCCTCATAAAATCATGCAATCCTTTTTCTATCTCATCAAAAATAGAAGGATGGAAACCCCAATAGTTCATTGATACTGGCACATTTTTATCTACTGTACCAAGTGGTAAATCATCATCAATATTATAATTAACGACTCCATTCTGTGCAGCAATCTTTGTTCTTTCTATCACCTCAACAAGATTATTATCAGCATCTACTTGGCACACTCCTCTGTTTACTGTACCGTGCTCGGATAAAGTATTATGTAAAGTATAACCCACCATTGCCATTAATGATGGCGAACAATCCTTAGTTAAGAAATCAGCAATTAATTGGAACGATCCTGCACCATAATAATCATCAGCATTAATTACGGCAAAGGGTTCGTTTATCACATCCTTAGCTACTAGTACTGCATGTGATGTCCCCCAAGGTTTTGTGCGCTCAATAGTAGTAATTCCTTCCACTTTTACATTTACAGGCTGATACACATATTCAATAGCGATTTTATCAGCAAACTTATCAAAGCGAGTACGAAATGCCTCATAAAACTCTCTTCTGATAACAAATACTATCTTTCCAAATTCTGAATTGATGGCATCATAAATTGAATACTCGATAATTGGCTCTTCATTTGGGCCTATTCCATCTATTTGTTTCAATCCACCATATCGGCTTCCCATTCCTGCTGCTAAAATTAATAATGTTGGCTTCATTTTTATCTTTATATATTATTTAAAAACATTTTTGAAATATACTTTCCTAGTATATCATATTCTATATTTACTACTGTGCCTTCTTTAAACTCATGAAAGTTTGTATGCTCATGCGTATAAGGAATAATGGCTACCGAAAAAGAAGTGCCCTTTGAGTTGACAACCGTAAGACTCACTCCATTCACACAAACTGATCCTTTTTCTACTGTCATACCCTGCGTTTGCTTGTGTTTAAAAGTATACACAAACGAACCTTTTTCTTCTTTAACTTCTACACACTTTGCCGTTTGGTCAACATGACCTTGTACCATGTGTCCGTCAAGCCTAGCCCCAACTTTTAGGCATCTTTCCATGTTTACTTTACTGCCAACTGCTAGCAAGCCAATATTGGATTTGTCTAAGGTTTCCTTAATTGCAGTAACCGTATATTCATCACCATTAATAGCAACTACAGTAAGGCAAACACCATTATGCGCTACACTTTGGTCAATCTTCAGTTCATTAGTAATAGTTGACGTTAAAGTAATATGGACATTACTCCCTTCATTTTCCACTTTTACTACCTCAGCTATTAGTTCTATTATTCCTGTAAACATATTAATAGTCAATTAATTGTTCTTCCATTTCTGGCATTTCTCTTTCCACATAATGCTGAGTTCTTAGTTGTGGCTCAAAGCCTGCTTCCTTTATACATTCCTGTATGCTATTAGCCGTAAACCTATGGGGTGCTCCTGCAGCCGAAACTACATTTTCCTCAATCATGATTGATCCCATATCGTTTGCCCCTCCGTGCAAAGTAAGTTGTGCAGTATCTGCCCCAACAGTAAGCCATGAAGTTTGAATATTTTTAATATTCGGCAACATAATTCTACAAATAGCAATCATGCGCATATATTCATCTGCTGAAGTTTCATTATTGATTCCCTTAACTCTTTGCAAAAGCGTTCCATCATCCATAAATGGCCAAGGAATAAAGGCTAAAAATCCATTTTCTCCTTCAGGTTTTTGAGCTTGCACCTCTCTTATTCTCACCAAATGATCAAAGCGTTCTTCTATCGTTTCAATATGGCCAAACATCATAGTTGCTGATGTGGTTAGCCCTACTTTATGTGCCACTTTCATTACATCCAGCCACTCTTGCCCAGTACATTTTCCTTTGGAAATTAAACGCCTTACTCTATCGCTTAAAATTTCTGCCCCTGCTCCTGGCATACTGTCCATTCCTGCTGCTTTTAACTCAGTTAACGCATGCAAATGTGTGTGTCCGCCAATTTTACAAATGTGCGCTACTTCAGGTGGCCCAAGTGCGTGTAGTTTTATACTTGGATAAAGGACTTTTAAATCACGGAATAGTTTTGTATAATAATCCAATCCTAACCCTGGGTGATGCCCTCCTTGTAACAACAACTGATCTCCACCAAATTTTATAGTTTCTTCAATTTTTGTTTTATAGGTTTCTAAGTCCGTTACATATACCTCCTCATGTTTAGGATGACGGAAAAAATTACAAAACTTACAGTTTGCAGTACAGGCATTAGTCGTGTTTACATTACGGTCAATCTGCCATGTAACCACATTACCAGGTACTTGCGTTTGCCTTAGTTCATTTGCTGTCCACATCAAGTCGGCAGTAGGTACATTTTCATATAAAAACTGTCCCTCTTCTGCCGTTAAAAATTCTTTTTTCAATGCCCTTTCAAGCAATAGCTTACTATCCATAAAATTACTTAGTTTTGTGAGTTCAAAATTACACAATATTATGAAGACTACAATTAAAATCAATCCAACAAAAAATGAAGAAGGTATTTTCACTGAAAATATAATTATTTTTCATGCTTCTAAATCTTCTTCTAGTGACTTATTTCTTAATGATGATGAAAAAGAATATGTCCAAAAACAAATTAAAGATGACAAAACAATTGTAAGTATTAATCAATTAGTGCGTTTTGTTCATATAGTTAATATTAAGGATGAAAAAGACACAAACAAAGCTGCTGAAGATATCAGATTGCTTGGGGATAAATTACAAGCATTAGTAAAGGACGAAACTACTGTTCATGTTCTTTTTACTATTGAAGATAAAGAAAAAGCATTATTGCTTACTGAAGGATTAGCATTAGCTAATTATACTTTTACAAAACACAAAACAGATCCTAAGCCTAATAAATTAGAAAACATCTACCTATCAAATCATGATGAGATTAAGGAGGATGTTGCAGAAATAGAAAACACTATTGATTCAGTTTACCTTACAAGAGATTTAATTAATGAACCATTCTCTCACCTTACCGCTAAGGAGCTTGCTGAGTCTGCTTTTGAATCAGGAAAAGAACACGGAATGAAGGTTACTGTTTTCAATAAAAAGAAGATAGAATCTTTAAAAATGGGAGGGCTTTTGGCAGTAAACAAAGGAAGTATTGATGAGCCAACCTTTACTATTATGGAATGGAATCCAAAGAATGCAACTAACAAACAACCTATTGTTTTAGTAGGTAAAGGAATTGTATATGATACTGGAGGGCTTAGCTTAAAACCAACAGCCAACTCTATGGATTTAATGAAAACGGATATGGGAGGTGCAGGTACCGTAATTGGAGCCATGAATGCAATTGCTGCCAATAAATTAGATAAATATGTTGTTGCTTTAGTTCCTGCAACTGACAACCGACCTTCAGGAAATGCTTATGCACCTGGTGATGTAATTACTATGCATGACGGAACAACTGTAGAGGTATTAAATACAGATGCTGAAGGGAGATTAGTGCTTGCTGATGCACTGAGTTTTGCAAAAAAATACAAACCTGAATTAGTTATTGATTTAGCAACCTTAACAGGAGCAGCAGCAGCTGCAATTGGGCATTACGGAATTGTAAGCATGCAACAAGGAGCTGAAAAGGAACACAAAAATTTAAAAAAGATTGGAGGCGAAACTCACGAGCGATTAGCAGAAATGCCATTTTGGTCGGATTATGATGAGCTTATAAAATCGGATGTTGCAGATATTAAGAACTTAGGAGGGCCAGCTGGTGGCGCTATTACAGCAGGAAAATTCCTAGCTCATTTTATTGATTATCCTTGGATTCATTTGGATATTGCAGGGCCTACTTTTGTAAAAGCTAAATATGGCTACAGAGGAAAAGGAGCGACAGGAATGGGAGTGAGATTATTGTACCAATTCATTAAAAACAGAGCATAATGTCAAAAATTAAGGTTGGAATTTCAATAGGTGATTTAAACGGAATTGGTTTAGAAACTATCATCAAAACCTTTAAAGATAAAAGGATGTTAGATTTTTGCACTCCAATTGTATTTGGCTCATCAAAAGTTGTAGCAAAACATAAAAAGGCAATTGAAATAAACGATTTTAATTTTAATATCATTAATAAAATTGAAGATGCAAAACCACATAAAGCAAATCTTGTAAATATTTGGAATGATGATGTGGAAGTAAAGTTTGGAGAAGCAACTACTGTTAGTGGTGAAAAGTCCTTTGAATCAATCAAAAAAGCAGCAGAAGAATTAAAAGAAGGAAAGATTGATGTGCTAGTAACTGCTCCCATAAATAAAGCTTCTATACAAGAGGAAGTAAGAAGTTTTATTGGGCATACTGAGTTTTTACAAGGCAACTTTGAAGGCGAATCATTAATGCTAATGGTTAGCGAACTTATGCGCATTGCATTTGTAACAGGACATGTGCCATTAACTGATGTAAAAAAACACATTACTGCTGATAATATCATTAAAAAAACGCAATTATTAAATACTTCCTTAATTCAAGATTTTGGAATTAGAAAACCCAAAATTGCAATACTAGGCTTAAACCCTCATGCTGGAGAAGAAGGGTTGTTGGGGGCTGAAGAAAACGAGACTATCACTCCAACAGTAAAAAAATTAAAAAAGGAGGGTATAATGGCTTTTGGACCTTATCCTGCTGATAGTTTTTTTAATAATAATAACTTAAAAAACTTTGATGGAATTTTATCCATGTATCATGACCAAGGATTAACAGCATTTAAAACACTCTCATTTGATGAGGGAATTAACTTTACTGCCGGATTAAATGTTGTGCGAACATCACCAGTTCATGGAACAGCTTATGATGTTGCTGGAAAAGGAAATGCTAACGAAAGATCATTCCGTGAAGCTGTATTTTTAGCGTGTGAAATTTATAAAAAAAGAGCAGAGTTTAAACAGTTAAATGAGAATACATTAGGTTTTAAAAGCAAAAAGTAAACTTAATACGCTAAGTGCGAATAAATTTGTATCTTTGCAGCCCTTTAAAATTCAGGAGAATGAATGATTTTATAATAAAATTAGGAGCTCTTACCAATGGTATAAACTCTTTTTCTTTTGACATTAAAGACCAGTTCTTTGAAGCATTTACATTGTCAGATGTTGAACATGCAGATATTATTGCTACAGCTTTACTAGATAAAGATGGTGATAAACTTGGATTAAAACTTAGAATTGATGGAAAAATAAACAATCAGCTTTGCGATATTTGCACTGAAGAACTTTCCATAGATATTACTGCTGAAGCTGATGTTGTTTTAAAAATTACAGATGAAGATTTACACTCAACTGATGAAATTTTTTACATCAAAAAGAGTGAAAACTCTCTTAATTTAAAGCAATTAATTTTTGAAATTATCATTTTAAATTTACCCAACAAACGACAACATCCTTTTGATGAAGAGGGAAACAGTACATGCAATGAGGAAATGGTAGATTTAGTAAATAAATATACAGAAGTAGAAGAAAAGTCGTCAGATCCTAGATGGGACGCATTAAAAGATTTAAAAATAAAATAGTAAAAGAAAGAAAATGGCACATCCAAAAAGAAAAATTTCTAAGACTAGAAGAGATAAAAGAAGAACACATTATAAAGCATCTGCTACAACAATGTATTCATGCCCTAACTGTAGTACTCCAGTACAATATCACAGAGTTTGTGAAGAGTGCGGTACATATAGAGGGAAACAAGCAATAGAAAAACAAGTATCTTTATAATTCTTTAATAGAATTTTGTAGTTTTATCGTTTTAAAAACTACAATCTATTTATGAGAATCGGTATAGATATTATGGGAGGAGATTATGCTCCTCAAAAAACTGTTCATGGAGCAATTCTTGCTCTAAATGAACTCCCAAAAGATACCACAGTAGTTTTATTTGGTAAAGAATCTCAGATTCTTGGTGAGTTAAAACAACATAGCGTTAGTGCAGATAAATTTGGAATAATTGACTGTTCTGAGGTAATTGATATGGGAGAACATCCTACAAAAGCATTCAAGTCAAAACCCAATTCTTCAATAGCAAAAGGGTTCCAATATTTAGCTTTAGGTAAAATTGATGGCTTTGCATCAGCAGGAAATACTGGAGCAATGTTTGTTGGAGGATTTTATTCTGTGAAAGCAATTGAGGGTATTTTACGCCCAGCAATATCTACTTTAATTCCAAGAAATGATGGAGGAGTAACAGTTTTGCTTGATGTTGGTGCTAATGCAGATTGTAAACCTGATGTTTTGTATCAATTTGGTATTTTAGGATCTTTATTTTCAGAACATGTTTGTGGAATTAAAAAACCAAATGTTAGTCTTTTAAATCTAGGTGAGGAAAAAACAAAAGGGAACATGCTTACACAAGCTACTTACAGCATGATGGAAAATAATGCAGATTATCATTTTGCAGGCAACATTGAGGGTAGAGATATTTTTGATTCAGAATCGGATGTAATTGTTTGTGATGGTTTTACTGGAAATATAGTACTTAAAGAGGCTGAAGGAATCTTTTCAATCATGGAAAAGAGAGGATTACTTGACGATTACTTTAAGCGTTTCAATTATGAAAACTATGGGGGAACTCCTATCCTAGGATTAAATAAAACTGTTATTATTGGGCATGGAATTTCTAATGAAATTGCAATTAAAAATATGATTACACTTACTAAAGATGTTGTAGAAGCAGACTTAGCTAGTAAAATAAAAAACAACCTTAACTAATGGGAAAAATTAATGCTGCAATAACAGGTATTCAAGGCTATGTCCCTGAATATATACTGAACAATAAAGAGCTTGAAACAATGGTTGATACTAATGATGACTGGATTACATCAAGAACAGGCATTAAAGAGAGAAGAATATTAAAGGGGGAAGGAAAAGGAAGTTCTGACCTAGGGGCAAAAGCGGTAGAAGCACTTTTAGAAAAGACAAATACTTCAGCAGAAGATATTGATTTAATTATTTGTGCAACTGCAACTCCTGATATGGTTTTTCCTGCTACTGCTTGTATTATTGCTAATAAAGTAGGAGCTAAAAACGCATTTGCTTATGATTTAATGGCGGCATGTTCTGGCTTCTTATTTTCCCTAAGTACTGCGTCAAAGTTTATTGAAACAGGTACTTACAAAAAAGTAATTGTAGTTGGAGCGGATAAAATGTCATCCATTGTTGATTATACTGATAGATCAACATGTATTATTTTTGGTGATGGTGCTGGAGCTGTACTTTTAGAACCTACTGAAGATGGATTAGGAATTCAAGATGCAATACTAAGAACTGATGGTTCAGGCGGAGAATTTTTACACATGAAAGCTGGAGGTTCGGCAAAACCAGCTTCACATGCTACTGTTGATGCGAGAGAGCATTTTGTTTTTCAAGATGGACAAACTGTATTTAAAGCAGCTGTAAAATCAATGGCTGATGTTTCTGAAGAAATCATGCAAAGAAATAATTTAGCAGCTGATGATGTTGCTTGGTTAGTCCCTCATCAGGCAAATAAAAGAATAATTGATGCTACTGCAAGACGAATGGGAGTAGGTAACGAAAAAGTAATGTTGAATATTGAAAAATATGGAAACACCACTAATGGGACCATTCCATTATGCTTATGGGAATGGGAAAATCAATTAAATAAAGGAGATAATATAATCCTTGCTGCCTTTGGCGGAGGATTTACTTGGGGCTCAATTTTTATAAAATGGGCTTACGACTCAAAGAAATAATTACTTTTGTACTATAAATAAAATTAAAAAAATGGATTTAAAAGACATTCAAGAATTAATAAAATTTGTTGCTAAATCAGGAGCAACTGAAGTAGATTTAGAAATTGATAATGTGAAAATTTCAATTAAATCTCCAGCAAAAAAGAAAAGAGGTGAAGTTGATGAAGTTACTACTATTATCCAACAAGCACCTGCACAAGTTGTAGCAGCTTCACCTGTGGCAGCTCCAGTTGCAAAAACTGCAGCTCCTGCAGCTGATGATGAGTCAAACTACATTACAATAAAAGCTTCTATGATTGGGACTTTTTATCGTTCAGCTTCACCAGAGAATCCTCCATTTGCAGGAGTTGGTGACACTATTAAAGAAGGAGATACTATCTGCATTATTGAAGCAATGAAACTTTTCAATGAAATTGAATCTGAAGTATCAGGTAAGATTGTAAAAGTATTAGTTGATGATGCTTCTCCAATTGAATTTGATCAGCCATTATTCTTGGTTGATCCTTCATAATTACCTTAAAATAATTTTTTATGTTTAAGAAAATCCTAATAGCAAATAGAGGTGAAATTGCACTTAGAATTATCCGTACTTGTAAAGAGATGGGGATAAAAACAGTTGCCGTATACTCAACTGCTGATAAAGATAGTTTACATGTTCGTTTTGCTGATGAAGCCGTTTGTATTGGTCCTGCTGCAAGTTCAGAATCTTACCTAAAGATCCCAAATATTATTGCTGCTGCTGAAATAACAAATGCTGATGCTATCCATCCTGGCTATGGTTTTTTGGCTGAAAACTCTAATTTTTCAAAAATCTGTAGTGAGAATGAAATCAAATTTATTGGTGCTTCTCCTGAAATGATTGATGGAATGGGAGATAAAGCAAATGCAAAGGAAACCATGAAAAAAGCAGGTGTTCCTACAATTCCTGGTTCAGTTGGGATTATCCCTGATTTTAAAGCTTGTAAAAAACTAGCTGTTGAAGTTGGATACCCTGTAATGCTAAAAGCAACTGCCGGTGGTGGTGGGAAAGGTATGCGATTAGTTTGGGAGGCAGAGAACTTAGAAGAGGCTTGGAATAGTGCAAGGCAAGAATCAAAAGCTGCCTTTGGTAATGATGGTATGTACATGGAAAAATTCATTGAAGACCCTAGGCATATTGAAATCCAAATTATTGGAGATCACACAGGGAAAGCTGCTCACTTATCAGAAAGAGATTGTTCTATTCAAAGAAGACATCAAAAACTAGCTGAAGAAACACCTTCCCCTTTTATGACTAAAAAGTTAAGAAAAGAAATGGGAGAGGCTGCTATTAAAGCTGCTGAAGCTGTAAAATATGAAGGTGTAGGTACGGTTGAATTTCTTGTGGATAAACACAGAAAATTCTTCTTTATGGAAATGAATACTCGAATTCAAGTAGAGCATCCTATCACAGAGGAAGTTGTTGACTATGATTTAATTCGTGAGCAAATTAAAGTAGCTGCAGGCGTTAAAATTTCAGGCGAGAATTACGACCCACAATTACACGCAATTGAATGTAGAATTAATGCTGAGGACCCAGAAAATGACTTCAGACCTTGCCCCGGATTGATTACTAATTTTCATGCTCCAGGTGGACATGGAATTAGAATTGACACTCATGTATATGCAAATTATATGATTCCTCCATTTTATGATTCTATGATTGCTAAGGTAATTACTGTTGCCCAAACAAGAGAAGAAGCAATTGCAAAAATGGTTAGAGCTTTAGATGAATTCATTATTGAAGGAATTAAAACTACCATTCCTTTCCATCAAAAATTAATGAAAGATAAAGATTTTATTGCTGGAAACTATACCACAAAATTTATGGAAACATTTGAAATGTAATCTTACAAAATAATATAAAAAGCCCACTTAATTAAGTGGGCTTTTTATTGCTTCAATTTTTATACATTTATCGCATGAATGATTATTTGGTAGAATGTTGTGCAAACTCTATTCAATCTGCAATACAAGGAAAATTAGGTGGAGCAAATAGAATTGAACTCTGCACTAATTTAGAGGTTGGAGGAATGACTCCATCAAGAGAAGATATTGCAACATTAATGGAAAGGATTAATATTCCTATTCGAATACTAATTCGGCCTCACTCTAATAATTTTATGTATTCCAAGTCTGAATTATCACAGATAATTTCTGACATTCATTTTTGTAAAAAAATTGGAGTTGAAGGGGTTGTTATTGGCGCATTAAATATGAATGGTTCTGTCAATAAAGAACAAACTAAAGCAATGGTAAGAGCTGCAAAACCTATGAATGTTACTTTTCACAGGGCTTTTGATGATTGCCATAATTTACAACAAGATTTAGAAGATGTAATAGATTGCGGATGTGATACACTTTTAACTTGTGGACAACACAAGAATGTCACGGATGGAATTTCTAATTTGGAACAATTAATAAAGCTGGGAAATAAACGCATCACGATTTTAGCAGGAAGTGGTGTAAACCATACCAATACAGAGGCACTTTATAAAATTGGTATTCGTAATTTTCACCTTTCAGGCAGCAGAAAAAATCAGCAAGGAAAACTAGAAACTGATGTTCTACTTATTAAAGCTGTAATTGATAAACTGGTACAAATTGCATAAATATCTAATCATAGTATTGGTGATTTTTTCTGCTTGCAAAAAACAAGAAGAAACTATTTTATCACAAGAAATATCAGATTGGAAGTTTGAATATCAGGGAGATTGGCATCAAGCAGAAGTTCCTGGAAATAACTTTTTTGATTTATTAAAACACAACTTTATACCTGACCCATTTTATGGCACTAATGAAGACAGTATTCAATGGGTGTCCGAAAGAAATTGGCAGTACAAATCTCAATTTTCAGTACCTAAAAGTACTTTAGAAAATGAAAAACAATTGTTGGGTTTTAGTGGATTAGATACTTATGCAAAAGTCTATTTGAATGATTCGCTTATTCTTCAAGCCAATAATATGTTTCGAACTTGGGAGGTAGATGTAAGTGATATCCTGAAAAAAGACAATACGCTACTCATAAAATTTGATGCAGTATCAAAAATTGAAACTGAAAAGCAAACAACTTTAGGGTACAGTCTTGCTGGTGGTGAGAGAGTTTTTACACGAAAAGCAGGCTTTCATTACGGTTGGGATTGGGGAGCAAAAATATCCCCAACAGGAATTTGGCGAAAAGTAGAACTGCAAAGTTGGAGCGATTGCAAGATAAAAAATATTTATATTTCCCAAGATAATTTAACAGACACACTGGTCAGCTTAACAGCTAATATTGAAATAGAATCTTCAGTTGAAAAAGGAATTACGATTAAGGCTTATGATAAAGTTTGGGGAAATTTTAAACTGCAAAAAGGGAGTAATCAACTTTCTGTTATCATCCGTATTCCAAACCCTGAATTATGGTGGCCAAATGGCTATGGAGAGCAAAAATTATATGACATCAATATTTCTATATCAGATGAAAATAGGCTGCTTGATAGCCAAACAAAAAAAATTGGTTTACGAAAAATAGAATTAATTACTGAGCAAGATTCAGTAGGAGAAAGTTTTTATTTCAAAGTAAATGATAAACCTATTTTTATGAAAGGAGCCAATTATATTCCTCAGGATAATTTACAAAATAGAGTAACAAAAAAACATTATCGCAACTTGCTAAATGATGCAGTTAAAGCCAACATGAATATGATCAGGGTTTGGGGAGGAGGGATTTATGAAGAAGATATTTTCTATGATTTATGTGATTCGCTTGGGATTCTAGTTTGGCAAGATTTTATGTTTGCTTGCGCTATGTACCCTTCTGACTATTTGTTTTTAGAAAATGTAAAAGAAGAAGCCATCCAAAGTGTAAAGCGTTTACGCCACCACCCTTCCATTGCACTTTGGTGTGGTAATAATGAAAATTCAGAAGGCTGGCACAGATGGGGTTGGCAAAATGCATTTACCCAAAAACAACAAGATAAAATTTGGGATGGATATCAGAAAGTATTTCAAGAGATGCTTCCAACTATAGTAGCTGAAAATTCTCAATCAGCCTACTGGGAAAGTTCTCCAAAATTTGGAAGAGGCAATCCAAAACATCAGTTTGAAGGGGATGCGCATTATTGGGGGGTTTGGCATGATGCAGAGCCCTTTGAAAATTTAGAAACGAAAGTACCTAGATTCATGAGTGAATTTGGCTTTCAATCTTTTCCTCAGCTTTCCACCATTGTCACTTTTGCTGATAGTTTGAATTGGGATTTAAATTCGGCTGTGATGCAAAAACATCAAAAACATCCAAGAGGAAATTCCCTTATTACTGAATATATGACAAGAGAATTTAATGTCCCAAAAGACTTTAGGAAGTTCGTTTATGCAAGTCAAATCCTACAAGCAAACGGCATGCGAATTGGCTTAGAATCTCACAGGAGAAATCAACCTTATTGTATGGGAACTTTGTATTGGCAACTGAACGATTGCTGGCCAGTAGCCTCATGGAGTAGTCGTGATTATTTTGGCAATTGGAAAGCCTTACAATATACCGCTCAAGATGCTTTTACTCAAATCTCTCTCTCTTTAGAAAAAACTGAAAAAAACAGTTTTAATATATGGGTCATATCAGATACTACAAATTGTACTGACACTTTGCTTATCAACACTTACTCCTTAAAAGGGGAAATATTGTCTAGCAGTAAACAATTTGTTAAAATTCAAGCCAAATCACAACTCATTGCTTCTGTTCCTTTTTGTAAAGATGACGAATTTATCATTTGTAAGCTAAAACAGCAAAAAGTACAATCAAAAGTTGGCTTTACAAAAGCAATTAAAAATTATGATTTTCCAAAACCAACTATTCAGTATCAATATAATGATAATAATCTAAAGCTCAGTACAGACGTGCCCACTTTTCAGCTTTATTTACATGGAGTAAAAGGAAATTTCTCTGATAATTTCTTTACCCTTTTGCCCGGAGAAGAAAAAATAATAGAGATTGAGACTTCAGGATTTAACCCAAATAATTTATTAATTTGGTCGCTATACGAATTGAACAAAAATTAAACTTATGTCAAACAGAAGAAATTTTATTAAAGGAGGGGTTTTAGGAGCGGTTGGAACAGCTATTTTTCCTAAATTAATTTCTGCCATAGCACAGAACTCAAATCCTAATTCTGAAGAAGGTCACCCAATGGTTATTTCTACTTGGAAACATGGAATGCCCGCCAATGTAGCTGCTATGGAAGTGCTGCAAAGCGGAGGCAAGGCAATTGATGCTGTTGAGGCTGGTGTAAAAATACCAGAAGCTGATCCGGAATCTATGTCGGTTGGATTAGGAGGATTGCCAGATAGAGATGGAAAAGTAACTCTTGACGCTTGCATTATGGATGAAACAGGAAATTGTGGTTCAGTTAGTTTTTTACAACATATAAAACACCCAATTTCTGTTGCCAGAAAAGTAATGGATGAGACACCTCATGTTATGTTATCAGGGGAAGGCGCATTACAATTTGCATTAGAACAAGGTTTTCCTAAAGAAGATTTATTAACTGAAAAAGCTGAAAAAAGATGGAGAGAATGGTTGAAAGAATCTGAATATAAACCAATAATAAATGTGGAAAACCATGATACTATTGGACTTTTAGCATTGGATAAAAAAGGTGATATTTCTGGGGCTTGCACTACATCAGGTCTTTCTTGGAAAATGCACGGTAGAGTTGGAGATTCGCCAGTAATTGGTGCAGGGATGTATGTTGATAATGAAGTTGGTGGTTGTTGCGCTACAGGAGTTGGGGAGGCCGTGCTTAAAACTTTAGGTTCTTTTTTAATTGTTGAGTTAATGCGACAAGGCGCTAGTCCTCAAGAAGCTTGTGAGGAAGGAATTGCTCGAATTGTAAAAAATCAAAATTATAAGGATATGCAAATTGGCTATTTGGCCATCAATAAAAAAGGAGAGCATGGTGCTTATGCTGTACATCCTTGGTTTAATTATGCTTTGCATCAAGGAGGTGAAAATCGAATGATAGATTCCTTGTCTTATTTGAAATAATGAAATATTGGCTATATATATTCTGTTTGTTGTTTTCTTGTACTGATCAAAAAGTACAAGAGGTAAATCTTATCCCCAAACCTCAAAAATTAGAGATAACTGATGGTGTGTTCTCACTAAGTTATAACACAAATTTGATAGTTGACAGTCTATTTTATACTGAGTCAGACTACTTAAAAGAGATTCTCAATCTTGAATTAAAAGGGAACGGAAATACAATTGAATTATTAAAAAAAGAAGTATTACAAGAAGAAGAATTTTTTCTAAATATTTCAGAAGAAAAATTAAAAATAGAGGCGTCTACCCCTAAAGGAATAATGAGAGGGATACAAACTTTAAGACAGTTAATCACGACTAAAAAAGGAGTAGTAAAAACAACAATTCCTTGCTTAAAAATTCATGATTTTCCAAGATTTTCTTGGAGGGGATTGCTCCTAGATTGTTGCCGTCATTTTATGGACAAAGAATTTGTAATGCGCTATATTGATTTGTTGGCTTATCATAAAATGAATGTTTTGCATTGGCACCTTACAGAAGATCAAGGATGGAGAGTTGAAATTGAGAAATACCCAAAACTAACTGAAATTGGAGCTTGGCGCACGGAAAAAGATGGTAGTAAATATGGTGGATTTTACACCAAAGAAGACATCAAAGAAATTTTGGCTTATGCAAAAACAAGACATATTACAGTTGTTCCAGAAATAGAATTCCCAGGACATTCGGTTGCTGCTATTGCCTCCTACCCTCATCTTTCTTGTTCAGGTGATAGCATAAATGTAGGTACTGATTGGGGTGTTTATAAAGATATTTACTGTGCGGGAAACGATACCGTTTTTGTTTTTATGGAAGATGTATTAACGGAGGTTATGGAATTATTCCCATCAAAATACATTCATATTGGAGGAGATGAAGCTCCAAAATACAGATGGGAACATTGCAGAAAATGCCAGCAAAGAATTACAGAAGAAGGACTGCATGATGCACATGAATTGCAATCCTATTTTATTACAAGAATTGAAAAATTCTTGAACGAAAACGGAAGACAACTTATTGGTTGGGATGAGATATTAGAGGGTGGTTTAGCTCCCTCAGCAACTGTGCAATCTTGGAGAGGAGAAGAAGGTGGAATTGCTGCAGCCAAAAGTGGACATGACGCTATTATGTCGCCAACTTCCCATTGTTATTTTGATTATGGACTAGATGCTACTGACCTAAAAGATGTCTATCATTATGAGCCTATTCCTGCAGAGTTAACAGAAGATGAAGCCAAACATATTTTGGGTGGAGAGTGTAATATGTGGAGCGAAAGAGCCCCGCAAGAATTAATTGATAGCAAAGTATTTCCAAGGATTTTAGCTATGAGTGAAGTGCTATGGAGTTCCTCCGAAAAAGATTATGATAATTTTTATTCTCGAGTACAAAAGCACTATCCTAAACTGGATGCACTAGGCGTAACTTATGGATTTGAAAGTGTGCCTATTACCTCAACAGTTGTTTTTAATGCCGATAGTTTTGCCGTTTCTCTTTTTAAAGGCAGCCCTGATATCCGTTTGGAATACAGCCTTAATAATGGTACTTGGCAAGACTATACTACTCCTTTTGGCGTAAATTCAACTAGCACTTTAAAGGCCAGAGGATTTAAAAACAAAAAGCCCTACGGAGAGTTTGAGCAGGAATTAATTAAACATATTGCTACTGGAAAGAAAGTCAATTATACTATACCTTACAACAAACATTACAAAGGAACAGGTGATAATAATTTGACAGATGGACTTTTGGGGAGTACAGAGAATTTCAGAGATGGTTATTACCAAGGATTCTCAGGAACTGATATGGAAGTGATTATTGATTTGGGTGAAATAAACACATTCTCAAAAATTAACACTGCCTTTTTTCAATACTATTTATCTTGGATAGTATTGCCAACTTCTGTGAGTTATGCAATTTCTGATGATGGAAAAAACTTTACCGAAATTGCAAAAATTACCAATGAAATTCCTCTTATGAAAGAAGGAAAGTTTAAGCATACTTTTAATTTTGAAAAAGAAAATACAAAAGCAAAATACCTAAAAGTAAGTGCTAAAACAGTTGGAAAATTACCAAAAGAGCACCCTGCTGCTGGCTCAGATGCTTGGATTTTTGTGGATGAAATAATTATAAATTAAAAAAAATAACAATGAAAAAGTTACTACTTATATTACTTTGCTTGCCTATGATTGGGGTTGCCTCTTTTCCAATAATTACAGATACTAAAAAATGTGAAAGAACAACAGTTCCTTTAGATTATGATGTTAATCAAAAGACAGATAATGAAAATAGTAAAATAGAAATAATAAAGTCACCTTTAGAAAAAGATGGTTTTTGGAAGGTTATGCGCTGGTTACGTATAATCTTTATAATCTTGTTGTCCATTATTGTTATAGCATTAGTATTGGCTGATTTAAATTAATTTCAATAGATTAACGTAGAGAAAAGAATAGTTATAGAATAAATGAAAAAAATACTCCCTTTTATATTACTGCTTTTTATGGCTTGCCAGAAAGAGCCTAACTCTTTAACAACATATGTAAATCCTTTTATTGGTACAGGTGGTCATGGTCATACTTATCCAGGAGCAAGTGCTCCTTTTGGTATGGTACAGCTCAGCCCAGATAGTCGTTTGGAAGGTTGGGATGGTTGTGGCGGCTATCATTATTCAGATTCTATTATTTATGGTTTTTCGCATACGCACCTTAGTGGAACTGGTGTTTCGGACTATGGCGATATTTTACTAATACCAACTACGGGCGAACTGCTTTTAAATAATGGTGCTGCTGGTAATCCTGGATATAGTTCTACATTTTCCCATGAAAATGAAACTGCCACAGCAGGTTTTTATCAAGTCTTTTTAGAAAATTATAATGTGGATGTTGAACTAACTGCAAGTCAAAGAGCAGGCTTTCATAAATACACTTTCCCTGAAAATGAAGAAGCTCAGGTGGTACTAGATTTAGAACACAGAGACAGATTGTTGGATTATAAAATTGAATTGGTAGATAGCAATACACTACAAGGTATCCGCTATTCAGACAATTGGGCAAGAGTGCAAAAAGTGCATTTTTACATGCAATTTTCTAAAAACTTACAAAGTATCACCTTTAATGAAAAGCAATCAGTTGCAGGTATTTCTTTTGGTAAGTTACAAAAACCTCTACTGATAAAAGTGGGAATATCAGCAGTAAGTACAGATGGTGCCAAAGCCAATTTACAAGCTGAAATACCACATTGGGATTTTGATAAAACAAAAGCAGAAACTACTGATCTTTGGGAAAAGGAACTTAGTAAAATTATAGTGGAAGGAAAATCAGAAGAGCAAAAAGAGATTTTCTATACTGCTTTGTATCACTCCTTGCTTAACCCTAATTTATATATAGATGTAGATGGCAATTACAATGGTACTGATTTACAAAAACATCATACTGATGATAAACATTATACTATATTTTCACTTTGGGACACATTTAGAGCGACACATCCACTATTTACCTTGATTCAACAAGATCGAACTAATGAATTTATCCGTACCTTTTTAAGACAATACAAAGAAGGAGGTCAATTACCTATTTGGGAATTGGCTGCTAATTATACTGGCTGTATGATTGGTTATCATGCTATACCAGTAATTGCAGATGCCTATATAAAAGGAATTAGAGATTATGATGCAGATTTAGCTTTAGAAGCTATGGTCCATTCTGCCATGCAAGATGATTTAGGATTAAGTTGGTATAAAGACAATGGATTTATTGCAGCTTCTGATGAACCAGAATCAGTTTCAAAACATCTAGAATATTCTTATGATGATTGGTGTATTGCACTACTTGCTGACTCTTTAGGAAAAGAAGAAATTGCAACTACTTTTTATCAGAGAGGTCAGTATTATAAAAATTTATTTGATCCTTCCACTGGATTTTTCAGAGCTAAAAAAAGCCATACTTGGTTTGCTCCATTTAGGCCTGAGGAAGTAAATTTTAATTATACAGAAGCCAATGCTTGGCAATACTCATTTTTTGTTCCTCAGGATATCAGTGGGCATATAAAAATCATGGGTGGAGCAAAAAAATATGAGCAACATTTAGATAATATGTTTAATGCTTCAACTGAAACTTCTGGTAGAGAACAGCCTGATGTTACTGGTCTAATTGGACAATATGCACACGGAAATGAGCCAAGCCATCATATGGCTTATTTATATAATTATGTAGGGAAGCCACATAAAACACAAAAGATTGTAAGGCAAATTTTGGATGAACAATATACTCACCTTCCAGATGGATTATCAGGGAATGAGGATTGTGGGCAGATGTCTGCCTGGTATGTCCTGAGTGCAATGGGGTTCTATTCTGTTACTCCTGGGCTTGATTATTACACCATAGGAACGCCACTATTTGAAAAAGCAACTCTCAATTTAGAAAATGGAAGTGCTTTTACTATTGTAGCCAATAATGTTTCTGATGATAACATTTACATCCAATCCGCTACTTTAAATGATAAAATATTTGAGCATAGTTTTATTAAACATTCAGATATTATCAAAGGAGGGACCCTATTTTTTGAGATGGGGAGTAGCCCTAGCAGTTGGGCAAGCAAAAGTATTCCACTATCTTCAATTACAAAAAATGAAATAGTAGCCGTTCCTTACTTTGAAGCAGAAAGCCAAACATTTACCGACAAACTAAGCGTTAAATTAGGATCAGCTGTAGGTGGAGATATTTATTACAGCATTAATGATGAAAATGAAAAAAAATATGAAAAGCCAATTATTATTACTGCTGATGCTAATATAAGTTGCCGCATTAAAAAAGGAGCAAAATGGAGCAAACAAGTTTCTGCTAATTATTACAAGACTGACAATACAAAATCTATAAAAATAGAAAGCTTATATGCAAATCAATATGCAGCAGCAGGAGATAAAACACTAATTGACCATTTAAGAGGAGGTGGGAATTATCGAACTGGGAATTGGCAAGGCTACAGAGAAGATTTAAATGTTACTGTTGATTTAGGAAAAGAAAAAGAAATTTCTACTATTAGCTTAGGCTGTATGCAGGATATTAAATCTTGGATTTTCTTTCCTAAAAAAGTAGAGTATTATTCATCTGTTAATGCAGAAGACTTTACCTTTTTAGGAATAATAAACACTAATTTTTCGGACAGGTTAGAAGGTAGTTTTATTGATGATTACACTCTAAAACTTCAAAATACTAAAGCACAATATATCAAAGTAAAAGCTACTAATTATGGTATTTGTCCAGATTGGCATTTAGGGGCAAGAGGTAAAACTTGGCTTTTTGTAGACGAACTAATAATAAAATAACATGACTAAAAATAAATACCTATTTCCTTTTATTGCTCTTACTTCTCTTTTCTTTTTGTGGGGGTTTCTTACAGTATTAGTAGATTTTTTAATTCCCAGATTAAAGGAGATTTTTACCCTTACTTATTTTCAAGCTGGGCTCGTGCAATTTGCTTTTTTTATGGCTTATTTTTTACTCTCTATTCCTGCAGGCTTTATCCTTTCCAAAATTGGTTATAAAAAAGGAATTATTTTAGGATTACTCACCATGGCTTTGGGATGTTTCTTATTCTATCCTGCAGCTGAGTTTCGAACGTTTAGCATTTTTTTGATGGCTTATTTTATTTTAGCTGGAGGTATGACTATTTTACAAGTGGCTGCCAATCCTTTTGTAGCGGTATTAGGTGATAAGAAAGGAGCATCAAGCCGACTTAATTTAGCGCAAGCATTTAACTCCTTAGGGACAGCTATTGCCCCAGCAATTGGAGCTACCTTTTTATTAAGTGATACTATAAAAACTACTGCTGAAATAGATATTTTAAGTGAAATTGAAAAGTCCGCTTATTATATTGCAGAGGCAGTTGCTGTGCAAACACCATTTGTTTTATTATCTGCCTGTATTGTCGTTTTGGCTGTAATTTTTGCATTTGTAAAATTGCCTTCTATTATTAAAACGGTAAGTAATAGTGGTTATAGGGAGGTGCTCAAAAACAAAGTGTTGATGATGGGTGCATTTGCAATTTTGGTTTATGTGGGAGCGGAAGTGGCAATTGGTAGTTATTTGGTAAATTACTTTATCGACATGGATATGCACTTAATTATACAAAGCACTCCATGGATGAATAATATTGCCATAAATATTCTAAATACTGATTTGGTAAGTTTAGATAAAAGAGCAATAGTTGGAGCTTTTGTTACTTTTTATTGGAGCGGTGCCATGATAGGAAGATTTGTTGGTGCTTATTTAACCAGTAAAAATAATCCATCAAAAGTTTTAAGGTTTTTTGCAATAGGAGCACTTTTATTCATTGTTATTTCCATGAATACTGTTGGGGTCATATCTATGTGGAGCATATTGGCTGTTGGACTTTTTAACTCAATAATGTTTCCAACTATCTTCACTTTATCTATTCAGGATATAGACGAGTTAAAACCACAAGCTTCAGGGATACTATGCACTATGATTGTAGGTGGGGCAATTATTCCACCTCTTTACGGGTTTATAACAGATTTATCTGGATTTAAAACAGCTATGATATTACTTTTAGCTTGTTATGGATATATCTATTATTTTGCCAAATCTACTTCAAAGAATTTAGCATAATGAGAAATTATTTTTATAGTTTACTAATAGTTCTTATTGCTTGTAGTCCTGAGCAAAAAGATACGGCAAAAAATTATTTACAATATGTAAATCCAATGGTTGGGACTAAGAATATGGGGCATACTTTCCCTGGAGCTACCACTCCTTTCGGCATGGTTCAACTCTCTCCTACTACTAATATTCAACCCCTTTTTAAAGACGGAAAATATAATAAAGAAACTTACAAATATTGTAGTGGATATCAATTTGAAGATACTTTAATTTATGGTTTTGCTCACACTCATTTTTCTGGGACAGGACATTCGGATTTAGGAGATTTTTTGTTGATGCCAACTGTTGGCACATTACAATCAAACAATATTCAATCTACATTTTCACATGAAAAAGAAAAGGAAGAAGCAGGATATTATTCAGTAGATTTAGAAAGGTACAATATTCAAGCAGAACTTACTTCTTCTGATAGAGTTGGGTTTCATAAATACACTTTCCCCAAAACAGACTCTGCTCATTTCATTCTGAATTTAGATTACAATATCTATAATTTTGAGGGTAAAAATGTATGGACCTCCATAAGAGTGGAAAATGATTCTACCATTACAGGCTTTAGGCAAACAACAGGTTGGGCCAGAAATAAAACCATCTATTTCGCCATGAAATTCTCAAAAGCATTTACGTCTTACGGACATGAAAAAAGAGATAATACTCCTTACAATGGTTTTTACAGAAGATTTAACGAAAAGGAAAATTTCCCGGAAATGGCAGGTAAAAATATAACTGCTTATTTCAATTTTGAAACAGATAATAAGGAAGATGTAAAAGTAAAATTTGCTCTTTCTTCTGTAAGTACAAATGGAGCACTACTAAACATGGAAACTGAAGTGCCGCATTGGAATTTTGAAAAAACAAAAGAAGAAACACAAGGGAAATGGAACAAAGAACTATCCAAAATTGAAATAGAAAACATAACGGAAGAAGATGCAGAAACTTTTTATACAGCACTTTATCATACCATGTTAGGACCTATTGTTTATGAAGATGTAGATGGGAAATATAAAGGATTAGATAAAAATATTTACACTTCTGATGGATTTACCAACTACACTATTTTCTCACTTTGGGATACTTACAGAGCGCTTCATCCTTTATTCAATATTATCCAGACAGAAAGAAATAATGACATGATAAAATCTATGTTAGCACACCAGAAACAATCTGTGCATGGGATGTTACCTATTTGGAGTCATTATGCTAATGAAAATTGGTGTATGATTGGTTATCATGCAACTTCTGTAATAGCAGATGCAATTGCTAAAAATGTAGGAGATTTCAGTAAAACAGATGCTTTGAATGCTTGTATTTCTACTTCCAATGTGTCTTATTTTGATGGGATTGAAAGTTACATAGAAAAAGGATTTGTTCCTGAAGATGTGAGTGGTTCTTCTGTTTCTAAAACTTTGGAATTTGCATATAACGATTGGTGTATTGCTCAAGTTTCTGATGAATTGAATGATGTAAATACTACTAAGGAATACCTAAAAAGATCAGAAAGTTACAGAAATGTATACGATAGTAAAATTGGGTTTATGCGACCAAAACTCAATGATGGAAATTGGAAAACACCTTTTGATCCTATGGATACGCACGGACAAGGATTTATTGAGGGAAATGCATGGAATTACGGTTTGTATGTCCCTCATCAAATTGATACTATGATTGAGATGATGGGAGGAAAAGATAGATTCTCTTTAAAACTAGATTCTCTTTTCGAGATAGAAATTGAAGAAAAATATATTGCAAATACAGAAGATATTACTAGAGATGGAATTATAGGAAATTATGTGCACGGAAACGAACCTGGGCATCACATTCCTTACCTTTACAATTGGACAAATGATAGTTGGAAAACTCAAGAAAGAGTAAGAATGATACTGAAAACTATGTACGGAAATAAGGAAAACGGACTCTGTGGAAATGATGATGCTGGGCAAATGTCAGCATGGTATATATTTAGTTCTTTAGGGTTTTATCCTGTTTGCCCAGGAAGTGATGAATATGCAATTGGAAGCCCAATGATTAAACATGGTAAAATAAATTTAGAAAATGGGAATGTCTTTGAAATTGAAACTATTAATCAGAAGGAAGAAAATGTGTTTGTGGAAAAGATAGAACTAAACGGAGAAGTATTAAATAGAAACACCCTCTTTCATCATGAAATAAGTAATGGAGGTAAAATCACTTTTTACATGAGTAATACTCCCAAATAATATGAAAAAAGAAGAGTTCATCCCATTAGAAAGCCAAAAACTTTCGGAAAAAGAAGTGATAGCTAAAAGTGAAAACTACTACAAAAAAATAAGCAAGAGAAGATCTGTTCGTGATTTTTCGGACAAAGAAATTCCAAGAGAAGTAATAGAAAGTATACTGAAAGCAGCAGGAAGTGCTCCTTCTGGGGCCAACAAACAACCCTGGACTTTTTGTGTAATTAGTAATACAGAACTAAAATCGGAAATTAGAAAACTAGCTGAAATAGAAGAATATGAAAACTACCATGGTAGAATGTCCGATAGTTGGAAAGAAGATTTAGAACATTTAGGAACTGACCACATAAAAGAGTTTTTGGAAATTGCTCCCTACCTAATAGTAGTGTTCAAAAAAGTGTACGATTTGGATGAAGAAGGAGGGAAATTACAAAACTATTATGTAAACGAATCGGTAGGGATAGCTTGTGGGTTTTTAATTACTGCTATACATCAGTCCGGATTAGTTACTCTAACCCATACGCCAAGTCCTATGAAGTTTTTGCAAACTGCTTTGGGAAGACCCAAAAACGAAAAGGCCTTTTTATTACTTCCAGTTGGTTATCCTGCTACCGATTGTAAAGTGCCTGATATAGAAAAAAAGAGTTTAGAAGAAATTAGTTTTTGGTTTTAAGCAATTTACTCAACAACTATCTTTCTTACAGTATTTCCTTTTTCTGTAACTATCTTTAAAAAGTATATTCCTTTTGTTTTTATATCAATTTCTGATGTTTTATTTACAGAGATTAATTTCCCGTCAATAGCATACAAGTTAATTTGAGAAATCTCCAAATCACTTTTTACAGTAACTTTCCCTGCAGTTGGATTTGGGAAAACTGAAAGCTGAACATCAATAAACTCATCAATAGCATTTGGAATTCCTAATTCACCCCATCTTTCTTCAAATTCTTGCAGATAGATATTAGCAATTGTTGCATCATGAATTATCAATGTATTTTCATCAGAATTATTTTCAGCATTTGAACTCCAATTATGAGACCCTGTTAAAACTGTAGGATTAGATCCTGATACATTTGCATCAGCAATAGCATATTTATGATGGAATGAATTAGAAACCCCCATATGGGTTCTTACATTTACTCCATTTGTTTGTAAGTTTGAGAACTCACTTCCAGTAATATTTTCTTGCTCAATAATACCTCTAATATTCACTCCAAAAGATGCATTTTTATCAATCACAGATTGAGCTAAATCATCTCTTGTAAAACTCAACAATCCAAATTCAAGTGAATAATCTACACTTTCAATTACTTCATTTATTTTTGAAGTTGTTTGATCTGAGGGAGAAAAATACACTTCAACATCAGAACCCCCAACAATAAATTTATGTGGTGTGTTGTCTAATTTATTAGCACCAAAAGTACCAGCCCACATTTCTTCAAACTCTAATGTATAGGCTTTTGCTATTGCCTCATCCTGAATAAAAATTAGATTATTATAATCATTAAAAAGATTAGAAGGATTAGTCCAATTTGTTGAGCCGCCCATCACCCAAGAATTATTTGTAGTATTAGCATCTACAATTATAAATTTATTATGCATGATGCCTGCCAATGAAGGATCACGATACACAATAGGAATATTTGGGTCCAAACTACTTAACATTATATTTGTAACATCATCATCCGCAATATATCTCACTACAACTCCTCTATTATAAGCGTCATTGATGCCAGTAGCAATAGTGGCATCTGAGGCATTATATACACAAACATCCAATGTGTTTTGTGCCAAATCCATATATGCTTTAATGGTATCATTAAAATAAGTTGTAATGTTTTGGGCATCAACTCCTGTTGAAAAACTTACATCCACAGAATGATTAAAATAAGGCCGTATAATTCCACTAGAATTAGAAGCGGTTGAATATAATCCAACTGTTGAGAAGGCTGTATCACTACCACTTACCGAATAGCACTCTACATGATAAAAAGTTGCAGGCGTTAGTCCTGTAATACTTATATTATGTGTAGATGTATTACCTCCATTGTTAATAACATTCGTAAAAGCTGGAGTTATCCCAAAATTACAATTTGTTGAAGCAGAATCAGAAACTGTCCAATTTAAATCAAAGCTTGTAGTAGTAATATTTGATTGAGTAACAGAAGAAGTAAATAATAATGCTCCAGTTGGAATAATATCAGCACTGTCTCTTGGTAAAATCTGATACCCATCATTTGCCGGAACCATAAATGTATATTGAGAGCATATGCCAATCAGCGTAACTGCTCCCATAGGAATCATTGAATTCTCCAATGGACTACCAGCTTTAATGTAAATTTTACCTGTTTCTCCATTTGATTCAAAATCATGAGTTCCAACAATAAATAAAGATCCTCCACTATTAAAAATAACATTATCTATCTGTATTAATTCTGACTCTGTATCTTCTCCTATTTGCAAAGGTGTTATCAATTGAGGTAAAACAGGGTTTGATGATGAATTAATTGAATTTGAATTAACAGGCTGCATTTCCATCAAACCATTATAATCAACTAAAACACCAGTTACTGTGACCTCATCGCCTCTTAAAACAGATCCCATTACACCAGGGTCATAAATTGCCATACCAGCAGTAGCATCTTCAATATATCTAATTGGGCCTAATTCATCTCCATTAGTTGCTGTTCCTGTAATAGTTACAGTTGCACCAACTCCTTGAGCTCTTGCAGTTGCAATATCTTGTGCAAATCCTATTATACTTAGTAAAGTTGCAAAAATAAATGTTGTTGTCTTTTTCATTTTATTGATATTTTAATTAGTTAAAAATTGAATCTTGCGGATAAACTAAACCTTCTTCCTAAGCCAAAAAAAACTCCGGCTGATTTGGCATCAAAATCTTGATAGCTAGCATTATATGGGTCATTATTTTGTGCATCTGATATATAAATCTCATCAAACAGATTTAGAATACTTAATTTAATATCCATTTTGGTTTTTTCTGAAATCTTGAATTTGTATCCGGCATGTAAATCAATTAAATTATATGATGGGATTTTCCAGCTTTCTCTTCCTGCATTTTCACCATTTAATGATAAAGGATCAAAGTCTGCATAATAATTATCAAAATAAGTTGATCTAAATTTTATATACGAATTATATGAGGGTTCGTATCTAACACTAAAACCAAACTGTGTTTGAGCAGCATCACCAACGTGGACACCTTCAGCATCAAAACTTGCAATGATTTCATTACCAAAATCATCAGTAATTGGGTTATTATTATCATCTAAAAATCGTACAGTATCAGATGACATCCACTTCCAATCTCCTAGTGAAACAAGTCCTTCAAATCCCAGATTAGATAAAATCTTATATGAAAAATCCATCTCGATTCCCTTGTGCAAAGCATCCATTCCATTTATATTTGCTCGGTATGATACATCATCTACTAAAACTGTAACTCCGCCATTTGAGGGTTTATTTTGCCATAATGTATAATATCCATTTAAGTTAGCTGAAAATTTAGTCGATCTATATGAGTACCCTCCTTCTAAAGCTTGAACAATCTCATTTTTAATATCTCTAAATAAGCTATTGTCATAATAATAAACATTATTAAATCTTGGAGCTTTTGAGATATAGCCTAAGTTAATAAAGACATTATTATATTCATCTAAATTAAAATTTGCTCCAGATTTTATAGTGAATCCTCTTATCCATTTCCAATTAGTCTCTGCTAATTTAGCTTCTGGAGAATTCATTGTATATGCCACTCCATTATGATAAACAGTATCAAGTACCATAGTTTTATTTGCTCCAATTAAGTTGCCATTTTCATCGAATTCTAAATCAGTAGCAACTGATGTTCCTAATGCCTCAAAATAAGTAGTATCACCTAAAACTAAATCCTTTTTGCGGAAATAATCAATTCTTTTATAAGCTGAATTTGAGGCAGATATATTAAAAAAAGTACTTATCATTCCGTTACTGTATTCCATCTGTGAGAAAACACCGCTCCACTTAACAATTCCATCATTGTTATATCCTACCTTATCTCCAACTCTTTTTAACTCAGAGCTTTGTAATTTATTTGAAGCGTCGATAGCATAATCTGCCCCTAGCAAATCATATACCTCTCTATAGTGTTCGCCTTTATAATATCGCATATCTAATCCAGAAGATAAAGATATCTTGTCCGTAAGTTGATAATTTAAAGTAGAAAGACCTCCATACCAATAATGGTTATTAATTGAACTCCTTAAATAAGTTCCTGCTTTATTTTCTGAAGCAGAATACAAGGCATCAATATTATTTAAATTAGAGTTGTATGCTTCTTGAAGATTATATTGTCCAATTGCATCGTAATTATTTGTATTTCCACTTAATCCTGTACCTCCACCATTACCAATAGAAGCATATAATATATTTGATATATAAAATTTATCATTAACAGTCCAAAAATCTCTTAACGAAAATTGTGGCTTATGATAATAATTCTGTTTAGTATTTAATGTCTCACTATTGTGCAAAGTATCACCATTCGAATCAATTGTCCATCTGTCTAAAAATCCCCAATGCTTATTATATTTAATTGCCTCGTTGTAATAATAATCCATGCCTTTAAAAACACCATTTGTAGAATCAGCTTGATAAGCTTGTTGAGCTCGATTCCAATAAGTAGAAATATCACTTTTATATGATCTTTGGCCATGTTTTTGTGGAGCTCCCATTGCAGAAAAACTAATTATATGATTTCCTATTTCTTTCTGAACTTTTGCATAATAGAAAAATCCTTCACTCCAAGTCTCATCAACAAAACCATTTCCTGTTTTATATGAACCTGCTAAGGTAAGTCCCCAGCCATTTTCCATTCTACCTGAGTTATAACCCACTGATGTTCTAAGTTTTCCAAAACTACCGATAGACTGTTTAACAACGCCTCCAGCTTTATTACCAGTACCTTTTGTTAAGATATTCATAGTCCCTCCAACCGATGGAATTGCAATTTTTGAAGAACCTAATCCCCTTTGCACTTGAATATTTGATGTTACAGCATCTAAACCAAACCAATTAGACCAATATACCCAACCATTTTCCATATCATTTACAGGAATTCCATCAATCATTACTGCCACATTTCTCTGGTTAAAACCACGAATAGTTATTCTTGCATCTCCATCTCCACCTCCGCTTTGTGTTGCATATACACCAGGAGTTGAATTTAGTACCATTGGAATATCTTGTGAAGCTAATTCCTCATTAATCTGCTTCATTGGTATAGTAGAAAACGCTACAGGGGTCTCTCGATCTCTAGCAACATCGGCAACAACTTGAACTTCATTTAATAATACAGTCTTAAGCTTGAAATTTAGAATCTGTGATTTATTACCGACTGTAATAATTTTATTAATCTCTTTATAACCAACATATGATACCTTAATACTTCTTTCTCCAGCAGGTATTGAGAAGGTATAGTTTCCATCAAAATCTGTTGCTGTTCCTTGCCCCTTGCCGAACATGATAGTTGCGCCAATAAGCGCCTCTCCTGTGTTTGCATCAATAACTTTTCCACTTATATTGGTTTGTGCTATAACACTAAAAGTAAGACTTATTAAAACACTTAATAAATATATCTTTTTCATATTAACGAGTAAAAAAATGCTGATGTTTCCATCAGCATTTTTAATTTAATGTTAAAATTATTAATTTATTATTAATTTATTTTCTTTTAAAATTCCATTAACAAAACTTATATTAACTATATAAGTTCCCTTGGATAAATTAGTTGTATTTATTAATCTGTCAAATACCACAGTTTCCCCTAACATATTAGTAACTTTTATTAATTTAACCGGATTCTTTGAGTTAATTGCTACAGAATTTCCTTTTAAAGTAGGATTAGGATACATAACATATGACACATCATTTATATCATTCATTGAGGTAGCTCCCGAGCAATCACAAACATGTGATCCTAAATTAGAATAAGTTGCATCAGGAAGAGAATCATACTCAAGAGTTGGATTGAAAAGAATAGGGTTTTGTGTTACTCCCTGCTTTACAGTAGGTTTTCTTATTAATGTTTGTCTTTTAGTCCACCATGTTCCTCCATTTGCATCTGTGTAACCAGCAGTTACATCATCAGTCCATGCACCGCCAGGATCTTCACCAACCTTACCAAAAATATCAACTGTATTTCCTTGATACTCTAATGTCATTGCGTCATCTCCATTAAAATAAAATGTACTATTATCATCATAATCACCAGAACAATGAGCATCTAATACTGCATAAAAATTTGGATCTACAGGAACAGACCAGTATGTCCCTAAATCGATAGAATCAAGTTGCCCATTTCCAACCACAATTACATCTCCAGCTGCAATTGAGCCAGTCAAAGACCATACTTCAGGTCCAGAGCTGTTTCCATTTGAATATCTATTAATACTATATCCAGCTAAATCAATTGTTGCATTGGTGGGATTGTATACCTCAATTCCGTTATTTTGAGCTGGACCTTCAACATATTCAGATATAAATAAATCTGAACATACTTGAGCGTTTAATGTTGCTGATATTATGACAGCAATTGGTAGTAATATTTGTTTCATGTTTTTTAGTTTAATTAAGCTGCTAATTTACACATTCAATTTAAAAAATTGATTTTTAAATGTAATTTATTTTGGTATCTTTGGTCAATTAAAACCATCTTATGAGTAAAAAAATAACTTCCTTAGATCAGTATCGAATTGAATATGCAAAAAGCATTGAAAATCCAGAAGCATTTTGGGAAGAAAAAGCAATAAAATTTTCTTGGTATAAAAAATGGGATAAGGTGCTTTCATGGGATTTTACTAAACCTGAAGTAATCTGGTTTGAAGAAGGGAAATTAAATATTACTGAAAATTGTATAGATAGGCACTTAGAAAAAAGAGGCAATCAAACTGCAATAAAATGGGTTGCGAACAACCCAAAAGAAGCAATTAGAAATATTTCATACAAAGAGTTGCATGCTGAAGTGTGCAAATTCGCTAATGTTTTAAAAAATAATGGCGTAAAAAAAGGAGATAGAATTTGCCTATACATGCCTATGGTCCCTGAATTGGCTATTGCTGTTTTGGCTTGTGCCAGAATTGGCGCAATACACTCAGTTGTATTTGCTGGATTTTCTGCAAAATCACTTTCAGATAGAATCAATGATGCAGATTGCAATATCCTTATTACTGCAGATGGCGGATTTAGAGGTGCAAAAATTACTCCCTTAAAAGATATTTCAGATGAGGCAATGCAAACCACTCCTTCAATAGAAAAATGCATAGTTTTAGAACGTACAAAAAATACAATTTCTATGAAAAATGGCAGAGATGTTTGGTGGCATGAAGAAATGCTAAAAGTTACTTCTAACTGTCCAATTGAAATAATGGATGCAGAAGCCCCACTCTTTATTTTATATACTTCTGGCTCAACAGGAAAGCCCAAAGGGATTCAGCATTCAACTGCTGGCTATATGATTTATACTGAATACAGTTTCAGAAATGTTTTTCAATATAATGAAGGTGATATTTATTGGTGTACTGCCGATATTGGTTGGATTACTGGGCACTCATATATAGTTTACGGTCCGCTTTTAGCAGGGGCAACAACAATGATGTTTGAAGGAGTTCCTTCTTATCCTGATGCAGGGAGATTTTGGCAAATTGTTGAAGAAAATAAAGTCAATATTTTTTATACTGCACCTACTGCTATTCGAGCTTTGGAAGCAAAAGGATTGGATTTTGTAAAGCCTTATGATTTATCTTCATTAAAAGTTTTAGGTACAGTTGGAGAACCCATAAATGAAGATGCTTGGCATTGGTATGACAAAGAAATTGGAAAAGGGAACGCTCCTATTGTAGATACTTGGTGGCAAACAGAAACAGGAGGAATTATGATTTCGAATTTAGCAGGCGTTACTTCAGCCAAACCTACTTTTGCTACACTTCCACTTCCTGGAATTCAACCTTGTTTATTAGATGAAAAAGGGCAAGAAATTGAAGGTAATTCTGTTGAAGGTAGATTATGTATGAAATTTCCTTGGCCTTCAATAGCTCGCACAATTTATGGTGATCATAAGAGATTTAAAGAAACTTATTTCTCTACTTTTCCTAAAAAATATTTTACTGGAGATGGAGCGTTAAGAGATGAAAATGGAATGTACAGAATTACGGGAAGAGTAGATGATGTACTAATTGTTTCAGGGCATAATTTAGGCACTGCTGAAATTGAAAGTGCAATGGATGAACATGAAAATGTTTGTGAAACAGCCATTGTTGGGTTCCCTCATCCTATAAAAGGAAATGGCGTTTATGCCTATGTTATTTGCCACAATAAACCACACAATGAAGATGCTCTTAAAAATGAAATAAATGATTTAGTAACTAAAAATGTAGGGCCTATTGCTAAAGCAGATAAAATTCAGTTTGTAAGTGGATTGCCAAAAACTCGTTCAGGAAAAATTATGAGAAGAATTTTAAGAAAAATTGCTGAAGGAGATACTCAAAATTTGGGAGATACGAGCACGCTATTAGACCCTTCGGTTGTTGAGGAAATCAAAAGTTCAGCACAATAATCATTTTCTAACTCAGTTTATCTATTTTTGCACTTATGTCAGATAGTTTAATAATCATACCAACATATAAGGAGAAGGAGAATATCGAAAAGATAATTCGTAAGGTTTTTTCTTTAGAAAAATCTTTCCATATTTTAATTGTTGATGATGGGTCCCCTGATGGAACTGCTGCAATTGTAAAAAATTTACAAACAGAATTCCAAGAGCAATTACATATTGAAGAAAGAACTGGAAAACTTGGTTTAGGAACTGCTTATATTCATGGATTCAAATGGGCTTTAGCAAAAGACTACCAATTTATTTTTGAGATGGATGCTGATTTTTCACACAATCCTGATGATTTAATTCGCCTATACAATGCTAATGCTAATGAGGGTGGAGATTTATCCATTGGCTCACGATATGTAAAAGGGGTAAATATTGTAAATTGGCCAATGGCTCGTTTACTCATGTCATTTTTTGCATCAAAATATGTGAAATTTATTACGGGAATGCCAATACATGATTCAACTGCAGGATTTAAATGCTACAAAAGAAAAGTTTTAGAAACCATCAATTTAGACAAAATCCTATTTGTAGGTTATGCCTTTCAAATTGAGATGAAATTCAAAGCCTGGAAATATGGATTTAATGTTGTTGAAGTTCCTGTAATATTTACTGACAGAACTGAAGGAACATCTAAAATGAGTGGAGGTATATTTATGGAAGCTGTAATTGGGGTAATCCAAATGAAACTCAAAAGTTTTTTTAGAAACTGGAAAAGATAAACAATGCTAATACTTATTAAAAACGCACAACTTGTAAATGAAGGAAGAATTTACAAAGCAGATGTTTTGATTGAAAATAAGACCATCAAACAAATTGATACGAAAATTAATATTGAGGTCGACAAAATTATTGATGCGAAAGGTTTGCATTTAGTTCCTGGCGTAATTGATGATCAAGTACATTTCAGAGAACCAGGATTGACACACAAAGCAAATATTTATACTGAAAGCAAAGCTGCAATTGCTGGAGGGATTACTTCCTTTATGGAAATGCCAAATACAAACCCTCAAGCCTTAACGCAAGAATTATTACAAGATAAATACAAAATTGCAGCAGAAACTTCAATTGCTAATTACAGCTTTTTTATGGGAGCAAGTAATGATAATTTAGAAGAAGTACTAAAAACTGATCCCAAAACAGTTGCGGCAATTAAAATATTTATGGGCTCTTCTACAGGCAATATGTTAGTGGACAACAAAAGTGTTTTAGAAGAAATTTTTTCTAAATCCTCAATGTTAATTGCAGTGCATTGTGAAGATGAGGAGACAATACAAGAAAATACAATTGCCGCAAAAAAGGAGTTTGGAGAAGCAGTGCCCATTAGCGAACATCCAAATATCAGAAGTGCTGAGGCCTGCTATAAATCCTCATCAATGGCTGTAGAGCTTGCAAAAAAGCACAACACAAGGCTTCATGTTTTTCATCTTTCTACCGAAAAAGAAATTGAACTTTTTGAGAATTCATTGCCTTTAGCAGAAAAACGAATTACAGCTGAGGTTTGTATACATCACCTTTGGTTTGATGAGAGTAAATATGCTGAAAAGGGAACTCTTATAAAATGGAATCCTGCTGTAAAAAAAGAAAGTGATAAAAATGCGCTATTCCAAGCATTACTAGATGACAAATTAGATGTAATTGCAACCGATCATGCCCCTCATACTTTGGGAGAAAAAAGCAATACTTATTTTAATGCCCCATCAGGAGGCCCGCTTGTTCAACATGCTTTACCTGTAATGCTTGCTTTTGTTAATCAAGGGAAAATAAGCATTGAAAAAGTAGTAGAAAAGATGTGTCATAATCCTGCTATTTGTTTTCAAGTTAAAAATAGAGGCTTTATTCGTGAGGGTTATTTTGCCGATTTAGTTTTGGTAGATTTGGACAACCCTTGGGAAGTTGCTAAAGATAATATTTTATACAAATGCGGATGGTCGCCTTTTGAAGGAGAAACATTTAATGCAAAAATCACACATACTTTTGTTAACGGACATATTGCTTATGAATATGGAAGTTTTGATGAGACCAATAGAGGAATGCGACTTGCTTTTGATAGATAAAAACAAAAAAGGCACCTAAATGGATGCCTTTTTTTTAATTTATCTGAATAAGAATTCTTATTCGTGACTGTGGCCATCATCATCATGATTGTGAGCTTCATCTGCTGCAGCAGCATCACCATGACAAGAACCATCACAAGTAGCATCACCACAACAACAAGCAGCAGCAGGAGCAGCAGGAGCACAACAAGAATGGTCTTCTAAACAAGTACCACCTTCAACTTGGCAGCCAACAGCTTCAGCTACTTCTTCAGTTGTAGTTTCAACTACTTCTTCAGTTGTAGTTTCAACAGTTTCTTCAGTTGCAGTTTCTCCTCCTCCACAAGCTGTGAATGCGAACATTGTTCCTGCAACAAATAAATACATTAATTTTTTCATCTTAAATTTTGTTTGATTAATAATTAGGGCAAATATACACAAATCAGTGCAGTAAATACAATATCTTTGTATTGTGAAAAATTATTTGTTTATACTTATTTGTTTATTGTTTTCTTGTAGCAATTCTGATGAAAAAATACCTGAGAATATCTTATCAGAGAATACCTTTGAAAGTAACTTAAAAGAAATTCATTTGGCAGAAGCAACTTTTGAATTACATAAAACAAAAGGAATGGGGAAAGCAAAAAATGAATTAGCAAATTCTTATCAAAATATCTACTCAGAATATACTATTTCAGAAGAAGAATTTAAATTAACTTTAGAGTATTATTCAAATCACCCTGAAAAGTTAGAAAAAATTTATGACAAAGTATTAGAAGAGTTGACAAAGGAAAGAACTACTTTAAATCCTTAATAAACCAATCAGCATACTTTTTTATTGTAGCATCAATGTCCGTGAAATTAAAGTTGATAACCTCTTTAATTTTAGCAGTTGAAAAAGAACTATTTGTCATTGCGCTATTAGCTGTTTCTCTAGTTAATAATGCTTTAGTTCCCAAAATATATGAACGCACAGATTCCATTCTCCAAGCAATTTCTTTTAATAATTGAGTGACTTTTATAGTCGCTTTTGGTTTACTAAAAGCAACTGCAATCCTATCAAAACAATCACGATATTTTAGGTTTGCACCATTCACAATAAAGCGTTCATTCTTTACATCAGAAAATAAAAGAGCAACTAAAGAATTAGCAACATCTACAACATCTACATAACCCGTACTTCCTGGGGTGTAAAATTTCAAGCCTGAATGTATCTTTTGAAAAATTTGAGAGCTTCCTTTATTCCAATCTCCAGGACCAAGTATTACTGATGGATTTACAATTACAACATTCAATCCCTCCTGAGATGCACGCCAAACTTCTTGCTCGGCATAATATTTACTAAGCGCATAATTGCTATCCAATTTTGTTGCTTTAAAATGACATTCTTCATCAACAATACCTTCAGTTGAATTACGCCCCAAAGCTGCAATTGAGCTTACAAATCCTATTTTTTTTACTCCTGAAGTCAAAGCCACATTCATCACATTTGCAGTTCCTTCAATATTTACTTTTTTCAAAAGTTCAGCATCAGAAGGTTGAAAAGAAACGACAGCAGCACAGTGTAAAACTTGCACACAATTTTGCATTCCACTTTCCAAAGAAGGAATATCATTTACATCACCTACAACCCAATTTATCTTCTCAAATAAATCCTCAGCATTGTAATGTTTAAAAATATTTTCGCAAATAGATAAAGAAGAAGAATCTCTTTTAAGCGCTTTGAATTGTTCTCCCTTTTTAGATAATACAAGTAAAATATGCGAACCAACAAGTCCAGTCCCTCCAGTAACAAATATCATAAGGCAAAGATAGGGGAATAGATTTTAGATATTAGATATTAGACATCAGATTTAGAATAATTGTCTATTTTTGACAAAAATTATAAGAAATGAATTTTGTAGAAGAATTAAAATGGAGAGGAATGATACACGATATCATGCCAGGAACACAGAAGCAATTTGAAAAAGAAATGACTTCTGCCTATATTGGTTTTGATCCTACTGCTGATTCCCTACACATTGGGAGTTTAGTTCAGATTATGATTTTGGTGCATTTGCAAAGATGTGGACATAAACCTTTTGCTTTAGTTGGGGGTGCTACCGGTATGGTTGGAGATCCTTCAGGGAAAAGTAAGGAGCGTAATTTGTTGGACGAAAAAGCTCTAAATCATAATTTAGCATCTGTACAAAAACAATTGGAACAATTTTTGGATTTTGATTGCGGAGCAAACTCTGCTGAAGTAGTAAATAATTACGATTGGTTTAAGGAGTTTAATTTCTTGGATTTTATCCGCGATGTTGGGAAACATATGTCGGTTAATTATATGATGGCAAAGGATTCTGTAAAAAGCAGGTTGGAAACAGGAATGAGTTTTACCGAATTTTCATACCAATTAGTGCAAGGTTATGATTTTTACTGGCTTTGGAAAAACAAAAATTGCAAAGTACAATTAGGGGGTTCTGACCAATGGGGAAACATAGTAACCGGAACAGAATTAGTAAGAAGAAAAGGAGAAGGGAAAGCATTTGCAATAACCACTCCACTGATAAAAAAAGCAGATGGCGGTAAGTTTGGAAAAACTGAAACGGGCAATGTTTGGTTAGATAAAACAAAAACATCTCCTTATAAATTCTACCAGTTTTGGCTAAACTCATCAGATAAAGATGCTAAAAACTACATCAAAATTTTTACTCTTTTATCTCAAACAGAAATAGAAAAGTTAATTGCAGAACATGATGAAAGTCCTCATTTAAGGGTTTTACAAAAAGCAATTGCGGAGGAAGTAACTACAAGAGTACATAGTAAAGAAGATTTGGAAATGGCTATAAAAGCATCCAATATTTTATTCGGAAAATCAACTGCTGAAGACTTAAAAAGTTTGGATGAAGAAACTTTTCTTTCTGTATTTGAAGGGGTGCCGCAATTTGAAATGAGCAAAGCCGATTTGAACTTAGGTATTTTGGATATAGTAGCTGATAAAACTAAAATTTTTGCAAGTAAAGGAGAGGTAAGAAGAATGATAAAATCAAATGCAGTAAGTATTAACAAAGAGAAAATTACTGAAGATGTTCAACTTACAGAAAATGACTTGTTAAACGGGAAATACATACTAGCACAAAAGGGAAAGAAGAATTACTTTTTGATTATTGTCTCCTAACACTTTTCAAAGCCTTTGCTAACTCATTGTGTTTTTGGCTGCCGAACATAATATTCAGTCCATTTTTCAGGAAAATTTTTACTCCTTTATTTCCGCTCACATTATAGGCCTTTCCTTTAAATCCGTATTTAATTCCCCAACCACCATATTCTTTTAGGGGAGAGTATTCCATAGCCTTTATGCTTTCAATATCTTCTATATCAATAGTGTGAGATTTAAAATGAAATGGAAAAAATTGGTAGTGCAATCCTTTATTACTGACTTTAATTCTTAACTCAAATAAATAAAAAATCAAGGGCAGCATAAATCCAATTAACACATAGTTTATATTAATTTCATTTTCATCAAAAGGACCAAAAGACATAATTGGGAAAGACAATAAAATAACCCACAACCACCATTGAGTAAATTTTTGGTTTTCTTCAAATAGGTATTTCATTATTTCATTAATTTCTGAGCCTTCATAATATTAGTAGTTGGCAATTGACAAGCCTTATTTTCGCAAACATAAATCATAGTTGTTCCTTGTACAAATTTTTCTTGCAATAATTCCATTTCACTTGCCTTAACGCTACCCAAAAATAACTTATTGGGCACATATTTTTTATTCAACTCTAATGCCTTAGCATGCGCATCTTTCCCTACAATTGCCACTTCATAAAAAGGAACAATTTCTTTTAACATCAATGCAGCATAATTAGCATATCCACTAGCATATTTTTCCATATCAGGCTTTACATTATTGGCCATAATGATTGCCTTTTGTTTGTAAATCCTGTTATCCAAAAGCGTACCTAAATCGTACAAAACATTTGCCATTACCGAATTAGAAGCAGGAATTACATTATCGTTAATTTCCATTTTTCTGGCAACTAATTCAGGATCCAACTTGGAAGTAAAATAGAACATCCCAGAATTTTTATCGTAAAAATTTTCCAAAGCATAAGCTACTAATTGATTAGCTCTGCTTAACCAAACTTCATCAAAAGTTGCTTCATAAAGGCGAATAAATGCCGAGCTTACAATAGCATAATCTTCCAAATAAGCATTAATAGTTGAGCGTCCATCTTTGTAAGAATGCCATAATTTTCCATCTTCTTGCATTTGAGTTTTGGCTAAGAAATTTGCATTCTTTAAAGCCACTTCCAAATGTTGTTTTTCGCCAAAGGTCATGTAGGCATCCACATATCCTTTTAGCATTAATCCATTCCAAGAAGTTAAGGACTTATCATCCAGCCCTGGGCGAATGCGTTTAGCTCTTTCTGCCATCAAAACAGTTTTCCAATTTACTATTTTAGCCTCTAGTTCTGAAACAGAAATTTTATGCTTTTTAGCAATCTGTTTTTTGGTTTTCTTCCTTAGCAATATATAATTTCCATGTTCCCAAAGTCCTTTACTGTTCACATTGTAATAGTCCTTAAAAATTTCAAAATCCTCACAGATAAATAATTTTAATTCGGTTTCATTCCACACATAAAACTTCCCCTCCTCTCCTTCACTATCGGCATCAAGGGCAGAATAAAAAGCTCCATTTTCTGCCATTAACTCACGCTCAATAAAATCAAGTGTTTCAAAAACTACCTCTTTATATAATGGCTTTTTAAATTTCAGATACCCATCCGCATACAAGCTTACAAGCTGCCCATTATCATAAAGCATCTTTTCAAAATGGGGAGCTTTCCATAATTTGTCAACCGAATAGCGTGCGAAACCTCCTCCAATCTGGTCATAAATTCCACCAAAAGCCATCTTGTCCATAGTAAGTTCAATATGATCTAATACCTCTTTGTTATTGGAAAGATGAGCATATTTTAGTAAAAAATGATAAGCGTTTGGCATAGGGAATTTTGGGGCGCCATTGCTCCCTCCATCCCTATTATCAAAGCGTTCAGACCAAGGGCTAACCATATTATTCAAATGCTTCCAAGTAAAATTAACCTCTTCAGTATTCAAGCCAATCTTTTCAACTTCTTGTATTCCTCTTGTAAGCCTATCTGCAAATTCAATAACTCTATTGGGTTCCGTTTTATAGGTCTTTGCTAATCCTAGAATTTGCTTTTTCCAATCTTCTTTTCTGAAATAAGTGCCTCCCCAAAATGGTTTTCCATTTGGTAAGGCTACACAATTAAGTGGCCAACCCCCTCTTTGGTTCATGAGCTGTACTGCTGTCATATATATCTGATCAATATCAGGTCTCTCCTCCCTGTCTACTTTAATGCAAATAAAATTATCATTCATAATTTTTGCTACCTCAGCATCCTCAAAACTTTCATGTTCCATTACATGACACCAATGGCAAGCAGAATATCCAATACTAATCAATAGTAACTTTCCCTCTGATTTTGCTTTATCCAAAGTTTGCTCATTCCAAGGATGCCAATCCACAGGATTATGAGCATGTTGTAACAAATAAGGGCTTGTTTCATTTACTAAGGCATTTGTATATTCGTGTGTTTTTTCCACAGTTTTAGTTTCTTGATGTTGGCTATTGCAACTTAATGTAAGAAATAAACATATTCCTACAAATAAATAAAGTGAACCTCTCATAAATCTGTTGTATGGTATAAAAGTAGAGAAAAATAACTACTTCTACAAATAACAGATTTTAGAGTAACTTATTGCTAAAAAGTTTAATATGACTTTGCGTAATTTGCAAAGAAATGAGGGATTGTTTCTATTCCTTTCAGGTAATTGAAAATACCATAATGCTCATTAGGAGAATGAATTGCATCCGAATCCAAACCAAAACCAAGCAAAATAGATTTAACACCTAATTCTGCTTCAAACAAAGCTACAATAGGAATAGATCCTCCGCTTTTAACCGGGACAGGTTTTTTACCGTATGTAGTTTCCATGGCCTTGCTTGCCGCAACATAAGCAGGAATATCAGTAGGAGCAACATAAGGTTCTCCACCATGATGAGGAGTAACGGTTACGCTTACACTTTTGGGTGCGATACTTTTAAAGTAGTTAGTAAATAATGTAGTAATTTCTTCATCAGATTGATTAGGAACCAATCGCATAGAAATTTTTGCATAGGCTTTAGAAGCAATTACTGTTTTTGCTCCTTCACCCGTATATCCTCCCCAAATTCCGTTTACATCTAAAGTCGGGCGAATTCCAGTACGCTCCATAGTTGTGTATCCTTCTTCCCCATGAACATCCGATAAGTCCAATGCTTTTTTGTATTTATCTAATGAGAAAGGGGCACGTGCAATATCTTCTCTTTCCTCTGCTGAAAGCTCCACTACATTATCATAAAATTTTGGAATTGCAATATGATTATTTTCATCTTTCATTTTTGCAATCATTTCACATAAAATATTGATAGGATTCGCAACTGCTCCTCCGTATAATCCTGAATGCAAATCTCTATTTGGACCTGTAACTTCTACCTCCAAATAGCTCAGCCCTTTCAGTCCAGTTGTGATGGATGGTGTATCGTTTGCAATAATTCCTGTATCTGAAATTAAGATGGCATCACACTTTAACCTTTCTTTATTTGCTTTTACAAAAACACCTAAATTTGCAGAACCTACTTCCTCTTCTCCTTCAATCATGAACTTTACATTACACGGTAACGTATTTGTATTCATCATCAATTCAAAGGCTTTTACATGCATGTAAAATTGTCCCTTATCATCACAAGCTCCTCTTGCGAAAATTGCGCCTTCAGGGTGAATGTCTGTTTTTTTAATGACTGGCTCAAATGGACCGCTTATCCATAATTCTAAAGGAACAGCAGGTTGCACATCATAATGTCCGTACACCAAAACCGTTGGTAAATTGGTGTCAATAATTTTCTCTCCATAAACGATAGGATAGCCTTCCGTTTTACAGATTTCAATATTATCAGCCCCCGCATCCTTCATTGCTTTTGCTACTGCATCCGCACAGTTTAAAACATCCTCACTATAAGCAGGATCAGCTGAGATAGATGGTATTTTTAAAAGGTCAATTAATTCGTTAATGAATCTGTCCTTATTTTCGTTTATGTAATTATTTATGTGTTCCATTTTTTATTTTATTAGAATTTCTCCTGTCATTTCTGTTGGGATTTCAACTCCCATTATTTTAAGTATAGTAGGGGCAATATCTCCTAGCTTTCCGTTTTCTATTTTTTCAAAACCTGTATTAAGCGCAAAGCAAGGAACCAAATTAGTACTATGTGCTGTGTTGGGTGAGCCATCCTCATTGATGGCAAAATCTGCATTCCCATGGTCGGCAATAATGATAAAAGCATAATCATTTTTTAGCCCTTCTTCAACTACTTTTCGAGTGCAATTATCTACTGTTTCGACCGCTTTTTTAATTGCATTATAATCACCAGTATGCCCAACCATATCTGGGTTTGCAAAATTCAGACAGACAAAATCAGTTGCTCCTTTTTCTAATTCTGCAACAATAGTTACCGTAACTTCAGGAGCACTCATTTCTGGTTGCAAATCGTAAGTTGCTACTTTGGGTGAGTTTACCATTAATCGTTTTTCTGCTTTAAATTCTGTTTCTCTTCCTCCAGAAAAGAAGAAAGTAACATGAGGATATTTCTCAGTTTCTGCAATTCTGATTTGGGATTTATTATTGCTTTCCAACACTTCTCCTAAAGTATTTTTGATGTTATCTTTATTGTAAATTACATTTACATCTTTATAAGATGCATCATAATTTGTCATTGTTGTATAATGCAGATTTAAGGTTTGCATTCCAAAATCTGGCATATCAGTTTGTGTTAAAGCAATCGTGATTTCTCTACATCTATCTGTCCTAAAATTAAAACAAATTACTGCATGATCTTCCTGAATTTTTGCAACAGGATTTCCGTTTTCATCAACAGAAATTATTGGTTTTATGAATTCATCCGTTACACCATTATTGTAAGAATTCTGTATGCTATCCACAAGGTTTTGAGAAGACTCCCCTATTCCATTTACCAATAAATCATAAGCGATTTTTACTCTCTCCCATCTTTTATCTCTGTCCATAGCATAATACCTGCCACACATGGAAGCAATTCTTGCTCCAAATAAATTATGTTCTAATTCTTGAATGAACCCTTTTCCGCTTTTTGGGTCGCAATCCCTTCCATCAGTAAATGCATGAACAAATACTTTTTCAATCCCTTCTTTTTGTGCTAATTCACACAATTTGTACAGGTGGTTTTGATGAGAATGAATTCCGCCATCAGAAACTAAACCGATAAAGTGAAGTGCTTTATTATTTTGTTTTGCATAAGTAAAAGAGGCTTTCAGGCTTTCCATTTCCGCAATGGAATTATCTTCGCAAGCAATATTAATTTTTGCTAAATCCTGACACACAATTCTACCAGCACCAACGTTTAAATGTCCAACTTCCGAATTTCCCATTTGTCCTTTTGGTAAGCCTACATGTTCCCCAAAAGTTTTGAGCTCACAATTAGGATAATCAGCATAAAGAGAATCAATAAAAGGAGTATTTGCATGGTGTATAGCGTCCGACTTGGTTTTATCACCATGTCCCCATCCATCTAAAATAATAAGTGCTGTTTTTTTACCTTTCATTCCGGCAAATGTAGTTATTCCATTTCAGTTGTAATAGAAACTGAAAAATTATATAAGGTGCATAAAGGATGCCACCATAATAGAGGATATGGTAATACCACTACTAATAGCAATAAGTGATTTTTGATATGAAATGCCAAATATAAAAGCTGCAATTGTCCCTATGTAAGCGCCAGTTACAGGCAAAGGAATCATTACAAAAATCATCAATCCCCAAACCCCATATTTTTTTATCACCTCTTTTGTTTTAGTTCTTGCTCTTAAGGCTAAAAAAAGAGCCGTTTTCTTATACAATGGATTTTTCCAAAGGTGTTTATTTGCCAATTCAATTGCTTTATAGAATATTGGGAAAACTAATAAGTTTGCTACTAGCCCTACAATAAAAACTAGCATAATTGGCAATCCATTTAACTCTCCATAAGGGATGCCCGCTCTTGCCTCTCCAAAAGGAGAAAAGCTAATTAAGAAAGTAAATAAAATATCTTGAAGCATTGCTGAAATTTAAGATTGCGAATATAAATAATTTGCTTCTAATTCCCTCTAATTTTAACTATTAAAAAAAGTATTTTTTATTTTCTGATTTCATTGTAAAAACTACTTTTCATAGTTTGATGAATAACATTCTCTTTACCTAATCTTTCAGGGTGAAATTGAACTGCAATCATAAAGGGATGAACTGATTTATCCATTACAACCGCCTCTGGTAATCCATCAAAAGCACGGGCAATAACGCGTAAATGATTGGGCATAATTTTAAGCCCTTGATGATGCCAAGAGTTGACTATAATTGTATCTGTACCATTTGGAAAAATTAAAGAACACGTATCTGTCAAAACTATTTTATGATTTACTTCTCCGTTATTTCTGTGGATTACTGTTGTTCCAATTTCTGTTGGAATATCGCCATATAGAGTTCCTCCACTTGCAACATTCATCATTTGAATTCCTCTACACACCCCAATTAAAGGAACTTTATTGATAAAAGCAAAGTCAAATAATTTACGTTCAAGAGTATCTCTTTCGTAATTAATGTCACCACAAACTGCCAAATTTATGGTATCATTATATTGTAAGGGATTGATATCCTCCCCTCCGGTAAGGATAATACCATCCGCTAATGCTAAAATAGAATCCGTATTTTTTATGGTGTAAGCGTCTAGAATAATCGTGTTGTCATCCGTCATCCATTTTATATAATTTGAAGATGCTTTAGATAGTATAATTGTTTTGGGTTCTTTTTTTTGACAAGAACATAAAACTAAAATTATTGACAGAAATAGTAGTTTTTTTATCATTTTATTGCGTTTTTTAGTCACTTTTGTGCGTTTTTTATCAATTTTAAATTTAAATATAATAGTTTAGTAAAATAAAAAACAGCCAAAACTTTATATTTTTACACAAAAATGCAATAATTTACACCAAACTTAACATTTTTCGCATAATCTCATCACTTTCCCACTCTTTTTCAATATTTGGTGTTTTCATAATTTCTTCCATCATTTTTTCTTGTTTCATTCCAATTTCCCAAGCATCAGCATAAGGGATATTAGTAAAACTAACCATAGAATAAAGTGGAGTCCATTTATCAGGATATAAATTAGAAAATTTCTTTTCTATTTCCTTCTGCAGTAAAAATGTAGGATCAGCTGTATTATCACGCATTACAATAAAATTCTGCATAGACAAATCCTGCAACCCATCACCATTAGGCTTTCTGCTTTTAGAATATTCTTCAAAGCATGACTTTAAATCATCTCCATGCTTATCTAATAATTCATCTAACATTCTACAATCCTCAAGACTTGCATTCATACCTTGTCCGTAAAACGGTACAGTTGCATGAGCAGCATCCCCAATTAACACGGAAGTATCTTTTATATGCCAAGGATAAGTTTTTATAATACCTAAGCCAGAAGTAGGATTAGCAATCCACTGTTCATATAAATCAGGAACTAAATCTAAAAAATCAGGAAAAATAGTGCTGAAATAATTTTCTACCTCTAACTTTGAGTTTAGACCTTCAAAAGATTTCTCTCCTTTTTTAGGCGCAAATAAAGTGCAAGTAAAACTGCCATCCAAGTTAGCTAATGCAATAAGCATAAACTCTCCTCTTGGCCAAATATGTAAAGCATTCTTATCTAATAAAAAAGTTCCGTTTTTACCTGGAGGAATATGTAATTCTTTATAGTCATGTTCGATTTTATTATAACTATAGTCATGATCATACTGCACTACCATTTGCTTCCTAACGGCTGAAAAAGCTCCATCAGCTCCAATTATCAAATCAGATGTGACGGTTTGCTTTTGATTTGTATTAGTATTTTCAAAAACTACACTTGCCTGCTCAAGGTTAGCTTCTACGCATTTCTCATTAAAATAAAGATTCGCTCCATTTTTTGCAGCCAATTTCATCATTAGTACATTTAATTGTGCTCTTGATACAGAATAAATTGCCTGACCATCATTTCCGTAAAGTTGCACTGTTAAATTACCTTTATCATCATGCATTATTCGTTTATCCATAGGTATAGCAATTTTCATTACCTCAGAGTCAACCCCAACCTTTTTTAATGCAGTCAAACCCCTTTTTGAAAGTGCTAAATTGATAGACTTCCCTGCAGTAATAATCTCTGAACGCAAGTCGTTTCTTCTTTCAAAAATAGAAACATGATGCCCTCTTTTGGTTAAATATAAAGCACATAATGAACCTGCTAATCCAGCTCCTACAATTGTAATATTCTTCTGCATTATAATTCTTCTTTTAGGATATTATAAAAATTAAACACATCCTGAAAACTATTGTAAAGTGGAATAGGCGCCACACGAATTACGTCCGGTTCTCTCCAATCCGCAACTACTCCTTTTTCTGTAATGGAATCAAACAAAGTTTTATTACCATTTTTGACTCGGATAGAAAGCTGGCAACCTCTTTCTTTTGGTGTAATAATTTCTATTCTATCAGTATCGATTTTATTCAATAAATACAATAAGTAATTTGTTAATTCTTTAGATTTTGCAACTAACTTATCCATTCCCACCTCATCAAAAATAGATAGAGAAGCACGAATTGCTGCTAAAGATAAAATTGGAGGATTACTCAATTGCCACCCCTCGGCTGATTGTATAGGATTAAAACTATCTGGCATTTTAAATCTATCCTCTTTGTTGTGCCCCCACCAACCTGCAAAACGGTTAAGTTTTGTAGCATGATGTTTTTCATGTACAAAAGCTGCTGCTACAGATCCAGGGCCAGAATTCAAGTATTTATAAGAACACCAAACTGCAAAATCAACCCCCCATTTATGCAGTTTTAATTTAATATTTCCTGCTGCATGCGCCAAATCAAAACCAACATTAATTCCCTTGGCTTGAGCAAATTTTGTAATTTTTTCAAAGTCAAAAACCTGACCCGTATAATAGTTTACGCCTCCCAACATAATAAGTGCAATATCCTCTCCTTCTCTTTCAATTATTGCAGCAATATCTTCTGTTCGTATTGCAGATTCACCATCTCTTGGCCTTAGTTTTATCAAAGAAGTTTCCGGAGACAGTCCATGGTGTTTTATCTGAGATTCTACTGCATAGATATCAGATGGAAATGCATCTCCCTCAATAATAATTTTATGTCTTTTTTCAGTAGGCTGGTAAAAAGAAACCATCATTAAATGCAGGTTTACCGTTAGGGTGTTCATAGCAACCACTTCAGTTGGTTTTGCTCCAACAATTTTAGCATAACTCTCGGTTAAAAATTCATGATAAGGCATCCAAGGGTTTTTGGCATGAAAATGTCCTTCCACCCCAAAAGTAGCCCAATCTTCCAACTCCTGATTTAAGAATTCCTTGGTGCGTTTAGGCTGCAATCCGAGTGAGTTCCCACACATGTAAATATGCTCTTCTCCATTTTTTTGCAATGGAATATGAAACTCATTTCTATAATTACTTAATTCATCTTTTGCATCTAAACTTAATGCGAAATCTGCTGTATTTTTATACTTCATTTATCTTGTAAATTATGGGTCTGCTTGGTGCTGCATCCGAAACAAATGCAGGGATTTGCAGATTTAATAGATAGGTTCCATCTTCCACAGAAGAAGGAACAAAAATCATTTCTGTAATGGTTTTATTTTGGGTGTTCGGATTCAACTCTTTCCCTTTTGTTTCCCAAAAAATACTATGAGCAGATAGATGTCCGTCATCAAACAATCTATCTACTGAAGGAGTGTCCACCAATAAATGTTTCACTCCTAAACTTACTAGATAATCCATTGCATCTATACTAAAAAAAGCAGGAGTTTCTTTCATATAATCTCTACTTTTCTTTTCTTCAGAATTAGGAAGTGTTCGTATAATAATTCCTTTTAATAACTCAATATTGACTCCTTTGAGTTGAATTTCCAAATCCTCCTTGGTGATTACTAAATCCTCTTTATTTAAATCAGGAGTATAATTTTCATTAGTATTTTTTGGAATAACCGAAACTAAAGTTGATGGAATTAATTCATCATTCAAAGACGATAATATATCAATTCTTTCATCTGTAATATGACCAATACATTCTGTATGCGTTCCGTTACAATGAGGAGTAAAACTATAGGTTTCAAAATTACAAGGGCCTCCTTTTCGTGTATCGCCAATAAATTGTCCGTCCTGGTAAGGTGCTGAACTTGCTCTATCAACCCCATAAGTATTGGGCTGTTCTCCATTAAAATTTAAAGGAATAGAAATGTCATTTCCTTTAGAGAAATCAACTTGACATTTTGAGTTTCCTATTTCTACTACTGCCTTCATTATATGAAATCTTCTTTTTTCATATTTAACCAGTTCAATGCATTACCAGAAAGTAATTTCTCTTTTACATTAATTGGGTAAGGCATACCATGTATCAATTTTCCTGGGTCCAATTCTCCTAAAGGGAAAGGGTAATCAGTACCCAAAGCCACTTTATCTTCACCTACTAATTCCACAAGATACTCCAACATCTTATCATCATGTACCAAAGAATCTAACCAAAATTCTCCTAAATAATCTTTTGGATTTACATTATTATCCACCGCAACCAAATCCGGACGCACATTAAATCCATGCTCAATTCTTCCGATAGTTGCAGGGAAAGAACCTCCACCATGAGCAAAAGCAACTCTCAATTTTGGAAATTTTTGAAACACGCCACTAAAGATCATAGAACAAATTGCAAGAGAAGTTTCCATTGGCATACCTACTAACCATGAGAGCCAATACTTATCCATTTTCTCTTTTGCCATCCACCACCAAGGGTGAATAAAAATACACATGTCCAACTCCTCACATGCTGCATAAAAAGGGACAAAGGAAGGGTCGTCCAAGTTTAAACTATTGATATGAGAGCCAATTTGAACTCCTTTAAAGCCTAATTTTTTAGCTCTTTCTAATTCTTTAATTGCCATGTCAGTGTTCTGCATAGGCACATTTGCCAAGCCAACAAATCTTTTAGGATTTGCATCCACTACTTTTATCAAATCATCATTTATAAATTTAGAAATATCCGATCCATCTCTAGGACTAGTCCAATACGAAAACATAACCGGAACGGTAGATAAAACCTGAACATCAACATCCTGATGATCACATTCAGTAATTCTCACTTCAGGATCCCAACAGTTTGATTCTACTTCTCTAAAAAACTGATCATTCATCATCATTTTAGCACAACAAGGTTTATGGTGTTCTAATTGTACAAACTCTCCATACCCAAATCGTTTATTGAAGTTAGGGATATCCTTTGGTAGGATATGAGTGTGAATGTCAATCGTAAATAATTTCTTCTTCATATTTATATAAATCGTTTGTCTATTTCCATGATGTGTCCGCAACTATTACAAGTTCTTTTGTCTTCTGAAGAATAAAATTCTTTAAATCTTGGTTGAAAATCTTTTTCTACATTGGTAAGTTGAAAATAAGTGTCATGAAGTGGCTCGTTACATTTATCGCAAAACCACATAAGCCCATCTCTTTCTTTTGCAGTTCTTTTGCATTCAATTACTAAACCAATTGAACCTTCTGAACGCATAGGAGAATGGGGGACTTTTGCTGGCAATAAAAATACTTCTCCTTCTTTAACTGGCACATCAATAGCCTTTCCATCTTCTTGAATACGCACTACAATATCTCCTTTTATCTGATAAAAGAATTCTTCTGTTTCATTGTAATGAAAATCCTTACGGACATTCGGACCACCCACTACCATGATAATAAAATCTTCCGATTCAGTATACACACATTTATTCCCAACTGGGGGTTTTAATAAATCTTTATTATCTTCTATCCATTGTAGGAAATTGAAAGGTTTTCTAATACTCATAATTTTAGGTTTTAATGGTTGCTATTACTTTTAATTCTATTGCAATTGGAGTTGGTAAACTCTTTATTTCAATAGTAGTTCTGCAGGGTTGATTATCTTTAAAATATTCGGCATAAATTTTATTGTAGGTATTAAAATCATCCTTCATATTGGTAAGGAAAACTTGAACATCTACCATGTTATCCCAAGATGAACCTGCATCTTCTAAAATAAAACGGATGTTATCAAAAACAGAATGACATTGCGTTTCTATATCATAACTTTCAATCTCTCCTACACTATTCAAAGTTACTCCCGGAATATCTGTTTGTCCTGCTTTTCTGGGTCCTACTCCTGATAAGTACAATATATTGCCAACCTTGCGAGCATGAGGATATAATCCTACTGCTTGTGGTGCTCTATCTGAATTAAATTTTTCTCCGTTCATTTTTCTAAATTTCTTTATACATATAATAATGAGGTCCTATTGCTTCAATATCAAAAAGCTCTCCGATAATCTTAAATCCTACAGATTTATAAAAACTGACTGCCCCTAAACGGGCATTACACCACAGCATATCACAGTCTCTTTTTTTAAGTTCTTTAAATGATTCTTCCATCAAATCTGAAGCATAACCTTTTCTTTGAAATCGAGAGTCAGTTGCCATTCCTCTTAATCTATATGCTCTGTTTGATTTTATCTTTATTGATTTTTCAGGATAATATGAAGCGCATGTTACAATCTTTTCACCTACAATACAAGCCATGTGAAAAGTCCCTGCTTCATAATCCTCTATATAGGAAGTAGTAGAAAAATCTTGTCCTTTTCTTAACTCAGAATGCCTTAAAGGTCTGACTTTTTTAGCCTCTACTTTTCTTATATTTACTTTCAATTGTGTTGTCATCTTTAAATCTTAACGCATATATTTTTAGGTTCAGTGAAAAACTGAAGGGACTTAAAGCCTCCTTCTCTTCCAACGCCTGATTGTTTCATTCCTCCAAAAGGGATTCGTAAATCTCGTAAAAGCCATGTGTTAATCCACACAATTCCAGAGTCAATATTTGCAGCAACTCTGTGGGCTTTACTTATATTTTCGGTAAAGATAGATGCTGATAATCCATACTTAGTTGAATTGGCCATTTCCACTACTTCTTCTTCTGTTTTAAAAGGAATTAAGGAAACAACAGGTCCGAAAATCTCCTCTTGATTTATATCACAATCAGAAGAAAGTCCCTCAATAATTGTTGGCTGAACATAGTACCCATCTTTTAGCTCTCCTTCTAGTATTTCTCTTTCTCCTCCAATTAAAATATTTCCTCCTAAAGTTTTTGCTAACTCAATTTTTGCTAGGATTTTTTCCATATGATCCTTGGAAACTACTGCTCCTAAATTAGATGTAGTGTCTTTTGGGTCACCTACTTTTAATTTTGCTGTTTTAGCAACTAAAGCATCTCTAAATTTATCGTAAATTTCTTCTTGAACAAACAGGCGAGAACCACACAAACAAATTTGCCCCTGATTGGTAAATGCTGCACGAGACGCCATACTAACGGACTTATCAAAATCAGCATCTGCAAAAACAATATTTGGATTTTTTCCTCCCATTTCCAATGAAAGTTTTTTGAACATTGGTGCTGTTACAGAAGCAATATGTTTTCCGGTAAGAGTACCTCCCGTAAAGGAAACAATCGGCACATCAGGATGCATAGTTAATGGGTCTCCCGTTTTACTTCCTAATCCATGAACGATATTCAATACGCCTTTCGGTAATCCTGCCTCAATACAAATTTTACTTAGTAAATAAGCGGTCATTGGAGTAACTTCAGAAGGTTTTGCGACTACTGTATTTCCTGCAGCTAGTGCAGGGGCAATTTTCCAAGTCAATAAATAAAGGGGTAAATTCCATGGAGAAATACAGGCTGCTACTCCTACTGGTTGACGCAAAGTATAGTTGATTGCCATACCGTCCATTTCATGCATTTCAGAACTATCATGAAGGATTGCTCCTGCAAAAAATCGAATATTAGCAGGTGCTCTTGGGATATCCACATGAGCTGCTAAAGTTTCTGGTTTTCCATTGTCTTTACTTTCAGCTTTTATCAATTCATCTGAATACTTTTCAATCGTATCAGCTAACTTCATTAGGATATCAGAACGCTTTTGTTTTGGAGTTTTACTCCAACCTTTAAACGCTTCTTTGGCAGCTGCAACCGCATTGTCAATATCCTGCTTTTCAGAGTCTGGAATTAAAGAATACACCTCCCCGTTAGATGGATTGTAGTTATCTAAATAATTTCCGTTTGTTGGTGCTACCAACTCTCCATTTATATAATTTAAAATCTTTTCCATTACAAACTAGCTGTTCTACCACCATCAACTGGGAGGTTAATTCCGTTAATATAACTTGCTGCTGGGCTACATAAAAAGGCCACAGCATTTGCAGTTTCATATGCCTGGCCAAATCTATTAGCTGGCACAGATGATTTCATTGTGTTTGCAATTTCTTCTTCTGTTTTTCCTTGTACAGATGCTTTCTTTGTAATTAAAGTTTTCAATCGGTTAGTATCCGTAAATCCTGGCAATACATTGTTTACCGTAATTCCGTAAGCTCCTACTTCAATAGAAAGTGTTTTTGCCCAGTTAGCAACTGCTGCACGGATGGTATTAGAAACTCCCAACCCTGGAATTGGGGCTTTTACTGAAGTAGAAATAATATTTATAATTCTTCCAAAACCTTCTTTTTTCATTCCTTCAATAACTTTCTGAACCAAAATCTGATTGTTTACCAAATGCATTCTGAATGCATCCTCAAAAGAATCTGTTTTTGCATCAGTAATAGGCCCTCCTGCTGGTCCTCCGGTATTATTTATCAAAATATGATAAGTTCCTTTTAAAAGATTCACTTCTTCTTTTAGTTTTTCAGTGTCCGAAAAATCAATACAAACAAAAGAATGAATTTGCCCTTGGGATTTATCCAAATCATTTAACACATTTAAAAGTTTACTTTCATTACGGGCAATTAGCGTGATGTTTGCTCCTAATTTTGCCAACTCAATAGCAGAGGCTTCTCCAATTCCTTGGGTACTTCCACACACAATTGCATTTTTATTTTTTAAATCTAAGTTCATTTATTCTATAATTATTTTTTTCTCTACCGTTCCATTTTCAAAGATGTAAAACAATGGAGTATTTCTTATTTCTTTTGTTTCTCTTCCTAAAATATCTGTTATTTTGAGGAGTTCTTTATTTGTAACCTGTTCTTCTATTGATGTTGAACCACTGCAATTTGTGCTAAAATAATGTTGAGAATCAATATTTGTCCAATTAGCGTTTGAATAAGAATCATCATCAACATTAATACAAGTAAGATTTGGATTTCCTGTTGTATAAAAATTATAAAAATTTATATTATTTCCATTTCTTATGTCAAGACTTATCAGTTGATTATCTCTACAACTAAAAGAACGTACTGCAGTTGCTCCACTTACATCAAGTGATATAAGGTTGTTGTTTGAGCAATACAAATTATTTAAAACAGAAGCTCCACTTACATTTAGACTTGTCAGATTATTACTAGAACAATCCAAATTAAATAAAGAAGTATTAGTACTATTATTAAGATTTGTTAAATTATTATCATCACAATCTAAAGAAGTTAAACTAGTAAAATCTTCTATTCCTGTTAAGTCATTAATATTAAGACTGCTTAAATGTAATTCTGTTACAGTATCTATAGCTGAGGTATAAACATTATCATCATTAGAAATTCCATTGCCTAGTCCATTTGATTCTAAATAAGTTTCAAAACTATCATCAGGGACATAAGTTAGTGTGGCAGATCCATTAACAACCGTGAACTCTCCAATCATTCCATTTGGAATATGAGGAGTGCAAACATATTCATATATGCCTGCAACTTGAGGGATATATTGGAAAAATGTATCGGCAGGCATTTGCCATACTTGATCAAAAGAAGCTGCTCCAACAGGAATGTTATCAGACGTTATAGTATGAAGCATCATTGGAAGTAATCCAGCAAAAGGTTCCCACTCCAAAGTGTCACCCAATTGGATTGTAATACTCGCTGGAACGAACTGATAATAGCCCCCCCATACTCCTATTGTATGTATTGTACCTTTTGAACTAAAAGAAGAAAGAATAAATAATGCCAGTAGTAGTTTTTTCATAATCTATTTTTTGTAATTAAATCCTAATGTATCTTTTATCTTTTGGGGTAATTCCGGTAAATAGGAGCGAGAAATCATCAGTGTAGAGATATTTACCAAATCAGTAAATAGCTTGTGCTTATCCACAGTTTGCTTTAAATATCCTTGTCCTGAACTTCCTCCAGTTCCAATTTTTTGTCCTAACATTTTTTCTACCATTTGCACATGTCGGAATCTCCAAGTTGCAATTTTATGGTCTAGCTCCACAATGCTTCTCAAAAACTGATACGGTAAATGTAAAATTGGTTGATCACGGTATAAATTGATAAGTAATGCAGACATAGTTGCTTTGTATGAAAGTGTTGTTTCCCCTTCTTCCATTGCTTTATTATGCTCTTGTTCCGAAAGTACTCTTTCAAAATATTTTTTGTTTTCTTCAATCATACGGATTCTAATTTCTCTATCACTATCCGTTAAGTTTGCTGCTTTAATTCCTGCAATTTCTTTGTCCAACATTGCATTAACAGCTCCCTCATATTTTGCTGTAAAATCAAAGCCCTCCATATTTAAAAACGGAATACGCTCCAACCATTTTTCAACTAGATTAAAGAGAGACGCATCATCTTCTAAATTTAGAATTTCTTCTTTCTTTTCTCCTTCAAATTGTGCGTGATAAGGACAACCTCCAAACTGATGTCTTTTCTTAATTTTAAGCCCCAACATTACTTCTAACTTTCTGAACTGATGAGATTGAAATCCTGATGCTGGAGATAAATGATCTCTAAAATCTAAGAAATCCAGAGAAGTCATTGTTTCTAAGATATCCAACTGTCCAACAAGGGTAGTCATAATTTTGTTTACCCTATCCATTCTCCTTACAATTACCCCAACATTACTTTCATTAATTTTATCAGCCTTAAACAAATCCATTGCCGATTCAATTTCATGTAAAATCTGTTTGAACCATAATTCATATGTTTGGTGGATGATAATAAAAAGCATTTCCTCATGTGCCGCTTTTTTACCTTCCCCACTTAAAGGGTGTTGAGCATCCAATACTTTATCGAGCGCCAAGTAATTTATATAGTGTACTGATGTTGTTTCTTCTGACATTATTTGAAATTTATAATGCAGCTAAAGTAAGCAATCTGATTTAAAAAATCAAACCTGAAATTATTAAAAAAAAATAAACCAAAATGCATAATGATTCTATCCAAAAAGAGAAATACATTTCTCCCTTACTTTCATCTGATTTTCTAATGAAAATTGAAGCCACAAAATACAACAAAATTAATGCTAGTAAATTTGAAGAATTTAAGCTGTTTTCAAATGATTGAAAAATAGCAATTAATACACAAATAAATAAAGCCGAAACTCCAATAACTTTTGATTTTTGAACTCCAAAAAACAAAGGAATTGTTTCTAAATTTTGAGCATCATGCTGCAAATCTCGAATATCAAAAGGAATAGTTATGGCAAAAACAAACAAAAATCGTGATATTAAGTGCAAAACAATATTTTGTGTAATTGGGATGTTATTTTCAATTACCAATAACAACATAGTGCTAATAGTCCATATCAAGGAAATTACAAATATTTTGCTAAACGGAACTTTTCTTAAGCCAAAAGGATAAAGTAATGAAAGTACTCCTGAAAATGCAATTGCAATTTGAGTAGGAGCTTGAAATTTAAAAAAGTAATACCCACTCATTATCCCTCCTGATAAAATAAGCGAATAAATAACTCTCTTATTTTCTACTAACCACTGCTTTCTAACATGATTTGAACCTCTTTTAACTCTTACAACTCTCTGGAAATTATAGGTAAATATTGTAGCGAAAAATATAAACTTACTGATCTGATAATTTGCCGTTTCAAGAAATAATTCAGAGCTCAAAGCCAAAGCAAGCACACAGAATGCAACCCAAATATTACTAAAAACCAGAAAGCGAATGAATGATTTCACTTTGCTAAAATACAAAATCTAAATAACGATATTTATAATTCGTTTTGGTACGACAATTACTTTTTTAGGTGACTTTCCTTCTAAATAATGAGCCGTTCTTTCGTGTTTCAGCACCTCAACTTCTACCTCTTCTTTGCTCATTTCGGCAGGAAGTGTAATTTTAAACCTCATTTTTCCATTAAATGAAACAGGGTAATTTATTTCAGACTCCACTAAAAAACTTGCATTAAATCTAGGGAAGTCTGCAATTGTTACGGAAGATTCATTTCCTAATTTACTCCAAATTTCTTCCGATATGTGAGGTGCATAAGTAGAAAGTAGAACAGTAAAGTCAGAGATGATTTCTCTACTATTACATTTTTGTTCTGTTAGCTCATTTATGCAAATCATAAAAGTACTTACTACAGTATTGAAAGAATGTCTTTCAATATCCTCAGCTACTTTTTTAATGGTTTTGTGTAGGGTTTTGCAATTTTCTTTTGTTGGCTTTTCATCTCCAACATTAAAATTATTATCAGAATTATGAGCCAAACGCCAGAACTTCCTTAAAAAATTATGTACTCCATTTATTCCTTTTGTATCCCATGGCTTAAACTGTTCTAACGGACCTAAAAACATCTCATAAAGTCTTAAAGTATCGGCTCCAAATTTCTGAACTAACTCATCTGGAGTTTGTACATTATACTTGGATTTTGACATTTTCTCTACTTCATGTCCGCACAAATATTTTCCTTCATCATTCAAAATAAACTCAGCATCAGCATATTCCGCTCTCCAATTTTTGAATGCATCAATATCCAACACATCATTATCTACAAAACTAATATCCACATGCAAACGAGTCGTTTTGTGCTCTTTTCTTTTATCAAAACTTACAAAAGTATTCGTGTCTTTTATTCTATATATAAAGCTTGATCTCCCCAAAATCATTCCTTGGTTTATCATTTTTTTGAATGGCTCATCAAAACCAATAAACCCTCTATCGTACAGGAATTTAGTCCAGAAACGAGAATACAATAAATGCCCAACTGCATGTTCTGCTCCTCCAATGTATAAATCTACTTGTCCCCAATAATCTGATTTTTCTTTTGCACAAAATTCCGCACCATTATTTGGATCCATGTATCGTAAAAAATACCATGAGCTTCCTGCCCAACCTGGCATAATATTACATTCCATTCTATCTCCTTCAAACACATTCCAATCCTCTTTATTGGCTCTAGCTAATGGAGGTTCACCACTTGAAGTTGGTAAATATTTATCAACTTTAGGAAGCGTTACCTGTTTGTCATCTTCCAAAACATAAGCTATTTCTCCTTTATAATATGCCGGGAATGGTTCTCCCCAATATCTTTGTCTGCTGAAAATTGCATCACGCAAACGATAATTTATTTTACCATTTCCGAAACCTCCTTCTTCAATTTTATAAATCGCTAAACTAATTGCCTTTTTAGCCGCTAGTCCATTTAAAAAATCAGAGTTAGTAATGTTTACATTCTTGTCTTCATTTGCCCCTTCACTTACATCAAATCCCTCAAAAATATTAATAATTTCCAAACCAAAATGAGTAGCAAAATCCCAATCTCTTTGGTCTCCACAAGGGACAGCCATTACCGCACCAGTTCCATAAGAAGCTAGTACATAATCTCCAACCCAAACCTGCACTTTATCTCCTGTAAATGGATGAATTGCATAAGAACCTGTAAATACTCCAGTCACGCTTTTGTCTGCTTGTCTGTCTCTTTCCGATTTTAGTTTTGCGGTATTTACATAGGCTTCAACTTTCTGTTTTTGCTCATTAGTAGTTATTTCTGACACTAGCTCATGTTCTGGCGCTAACACCATAAAATTAACACCAAAAATGGTGTCCGGACGAGTAGTGAAAACTTCTATTTTATCATCCGAATTTTCAAGCTTAAAACTTACAGAAGCTCCTTTTGATTTCCCAATCCAATTCTTTTGGATTTCCTTTATGGAATCTGACCAATCTACAGTATCTAATCCTGAAATTAACCTATCCGCATAAGCTGTAATCCTTAAGGACCATTGCTTCATTAATTTTTGTTCTACAGGAAAACCTCCTCTTTCCGAAAGCCCATCTTTTACCTCATCATTTGCCAAAACTGTCCTTAAACCTTCACACCAATTTACCCAAGTGTCCGACAAAAATGCCAAACGATAATTCAACAACATTTTTTCTTTTTCTGCTTCAGAAAAATTACTCCACTCCTCTGCTGAGAAACTTGGTGTGTTATCATCACAAACTGCTTTTGAGTTTTCATTTCCATTTTTCTCAAAATAGGCTAACAAAGCAGCAATTGGGATGGCCTTATCTTCTTCATTACAATAGCAAGAATTAAACAATTGCTTAAAAATCCATTGTGTCCATTTATAATAATTAGGGTCGGAAGTTTGTATTTTTCTACTCCAATCGAACGAAAAACCAATTTGATCTAACTGTTTTCTATACCTTTCAGTATTATCTTTAGTCGCTTCTGCTGGGTGAATTCCTGTCTGAATAGCATATTGTTCTGTTGGTAGGCCAAAAGAATCATATCCCATTGGATGCAACACATTAAATCCTTTTAATCTTTTATAACGAGCAAAAACATCAGAGGCAATATAACCTAGTGGATGTCCAACATGCAAGCCTGCCCCAGAAGGATAAGGAAACATATCCAATACATAATATTTCTCTTTTGAAGCATCTTCTGAAACCTTATAAGTTTCATTTGCTCTCCAATTGTCTTGCCACTTTTTTTCTATCTTATTAAAATCGTATTCCATCTTATTCACATTATTCAGTTTGCAAAGTTAAGGAATAACATCAATTAGTAAATTGTATTTTTATATTTTAGCGAACTATATGAAAACAAGCAAAAATAAAACTCTAAACAGAAGGATCCTCTCTTCTTCAACTTCAGTTGTTATTAGCCTTTCACTTGTATTGTTTGTTGTTGGTTTATTGGGTTTAGTTCTGATAAACGCGCAAAAATTATCAGATTATGTAAAAGAAAATATCGGCTTCACAATTATGTTAAAAGATGATGTGAACGAGATAGAAACATTAAAATTTCAAAAAATATTAGATGCTTCTGATTTTGCAAAAAGCACTTCCTTTACAACAAAAGAACAAGCAACTGCTGATTTAAAAACTGATTTAGGAGAAGATTTTGTTGAGTTTTTAGGTTACAGCCCTCTTTTAGCGTCTATTGATGTAAAACTTAATGCTGAATATGGAAATACTGATAGTTTGCAAATAATCACCAATGAATTAAGCGAAAATGCTAATGTTTTTGAAGTCTATTATCAAAAAGATTTAATAGACAAACTCAACTCAAATGTAAATCGCTTGTCATTCTTTTTACTTATTTTTTGTGTGCTACTTTTTTTTATCGCTTTTGCGTTAATTAACAACACTATCCGACTTTCAGTTTACTCAAAAAGATTTCTAATACGAACAATGCGATTAGTTGGTGCAACTAATAGTTTCATTCAAAAACCATTTCTATCTAAAGGAATTTATCAAGGAATATACAGCTCACTTTTTGCTATTTTTATGCTTATTGGCGCAATACAATTAGTGCAAGGAGATACAGCTAATATGCTTAATATTGATGATTTAAAAATTATTGGAATTGTTTTTTTACTGATTTTAGCATCAGGATTAGTTATCAGTATTTTTTCAACTTTCTTTGCAGTAAGAAAATTTATAAAACTTAACGAAAACGAACTTTACAACTAAAAATTAAACTATGGATTTTGCATTCAAAAAAAAGAACTACACGCTTTTACTTATCGGATTAGCTTTTATGGCTAGCGGACTAATTTTAATGATTGGAGGAGGCTCAGATGACCCAACAAAATTCTCTGATGCAATCTTTGATTTTCAGAGGTTAACATTAGCTCCAATTTTATTAGCTACAGGGTTCATTATTGAGATTTTTGCAATTATGAGCAAAAGCAAAGAAGCAAAATAAATGGAAATAATCAATGCTATTATCCTTGGAATTATTCAAGGACTAACTGAGTTTTTACCCGTTAGCAGTAGCGGGCATTTGGAAATTGCAAAAGCAATTTTAGGAGAAGGAAAAGTAGGAGAAGAAAGCCTAATGATGACAGTTGTCCTCCATTTTGCAACTGCCCTATCCACTATTATTATTTTCAGGAAGGATTTGATTAAAATATTCTCAGGGCTCTTTCAATTTAAAAACAATGAAGCATTTCAATTCTCTTTAAAAATTGTTTTATCCATGATACCAGCTACTTTGGTTGGAGTGTTTTTTAATGATGAAATAGAAGCGCTATTTGGTGGTGCATTGACTTTAGTAGGAAGCATGCTCTTAATTACAGGTTTGTTATTATTCCTTGCTGACAGAGCTAAAGCATCAGAAAAGCAGGTAGGGGTTAAAGATGCTATCCTTGTAGGGATTTCACAAGCCATAGCTATCCTTCCTGGAATTTCACGCTCAGGAGCAACAATATCAACAGCTGTACTTTTAGGAATTGACAAAGAAAAAGCAGCACGATTCTCCTTCTTGATGGTTGTTCCTTTAATCTTTGGGAAAATGGCTAAAGATTTTTTTTCAGGAGAAATTTCAGCAACAGATACAAACTTTTTAGCACTATTTATTGGCTTCATTTTTGCTTTTTTAACAGGAATGCTTGCCTGTAAATGGATGATAAAATTAGTAAAAAGTAGTCAACTTAAATACTTTGCTTACTACTGCTTTGCTATTGGATCTATTGTAATAGCGACATCATTATTATAATATGGATAACTTCCCTGAAACGGTAGAGGACTTTCTAGACGGACAAATCCTTTTGATAAACAAGCCTTTGGGCTGGACATCTTTTGATGTGGTAAAAAAGATAAAAAATCTAATCCGCACTAAATATAGTTTAAAGAAAATAAAAGTAGGGCATGCAGGAACTCTTGACCCTTTAGCAATTGGACTATTAATTGTTTGTACAGGTAAATTTACCAAGCTAATTTCTAAAATTCAAGGGCAAGAAAAAACTTACACAGGAACAATTACCTTAGGCGGAACAACTCCATCTTATGATTTAGAAACTGAAGTGGATAACAATTATGAAACTGCACATATTACTGAGGAGCTAATTAAAGACTCTACAACTCAGTTTATCGGAGAAATTGACCAAAAACCACCCATCTTTTCAGCTTTAAAAAAAGGGGGTGAAAGGCTATATGAAAAAGCAAGAAGAGGGGAAACTATCGAAATTGAAAGCAGGAAAGTAACAGTTAGAGAATTTACCATTAACTCAATAGAAAACCTAGAAGTTAACTTTGAAATTAAATGTAGTAAAGGAACCTATATTCGTTCAATAGCTCATGATTTTGGAGCAGCCTTAAATAGTGGTGGACATCTTTCGAAACTTTGCAGAACATCAATTGGGGAATATCAATTATCAGTAGCGATTGATGTAGAAACCTTTAAAAAACTGTTAAATAAGTAGTTTTACTTGACTTCTGCTTTTTCATACATTATATTTGCAAACTTTAATTTAAAACAAAATATCAGATGAAATATAAATTGTCAATGTACAAGTTTGACTTACCTCAAACAAGAATCCCTAATAAACCTATTCAATACAGAGAAGATGCGAAAATGATGGTTGTTGATAGAAAAGATGGGAAAATTGAACACAAAAAAGTATCTGATTTAAAAGATTATTTTGTTAAAGGAGATGTAGTTGTTACCAATAATACAAAGGTGTTCCCTGCAAGATTACAAGCTAACAAAGAGAAAACTGGAGCAATGATTGAAGTCTTTTTACTTAGAGAATTGAATAAAGAGAACAGACTTTGGGATGTTTTAGTTGATCCTGCAAGAAAAATTAGAATCGGTAATAAATTATTTTTTGGAGAGAATGATGAATTAGTTGCTGAGGTAATTGACAATACAACATCAAGAGGAAGAACGCTAAGGTTTTTGTTTGATGGAACTCATGAAGAGTTTAAAGAAACTATTACAGCACTTGGTGAAACTCCAATCCCAAAACACTTTGGAAGAGAGGCAACTAAAGAAGATACTGAACGATTTCAAACTATTTACGCAAAGCATGAAGGGGCTGTTTCTGCACCAACTGCAGGGCTTCATTTTAATAAAATTTTGATGAAGCAAATGGAATTGAATGGGATTGAATTTGCTGAAACTACATTACATGTTGGCTTAGGAACTTTCAATCAAATTATGGTAGAGGATCTTTCAAAGCATAAAATGGAATCAGAAGAAATTAGTATTCCTAAAAGAGCTGCTGAGCAAATCAATACTGCAATTAGGCAGAATAAAAGAATATGTGCTGTTGGGACAACTGTGATGAGAACTTTGGAAACTTCTATCTCTACAAAACATGAAGTAATTCCTTTTGAAGGGTGGACAAATTTATTTTTATTCCCCCCTTATAAACACAAAATTGCAAATTGCATGCTAACTAATTTTCATTTACCTAAATCATCTTTAATGATGCAGGTTTCTGCTTTTTCTGGTTTAGATCTTTTGAAAAAAGTTTACAAAGAAGGAATTAAGAAAAAATACAATTTCCATACATATGGAGATGCAATGCTAATTTTATAAATGAAAAAAGTTGCTTTAATAGTTGCCGGAGGAAAGGGAGAGCGCATGAATGCCGATATTCCTAAGCAGTTTTTACTATTAAATAACTTGCCAATTTTGATGCACACCATAAAACAATTTTCTCATTTTGAGGAAATTGTTTTAGTTTTACCTAAGTCGCAATTTGATTATTGGAATGGACTTTGTAAGAACAATAATTTTACTCAGATACACATTTTAGTTGAGGGCGGGGAGACAAGATTTCATTCTGTAAAAAATGGACTTGATAAAATTGATAATACTTCAGTTGTTGCTATTCATGATGGAGTTCGCCCACTTATTTCTACTGCATTAATTATTAGTTTAGTTGGGAAAATTAAAAGTGGAATTGGCGTAATTCCTGTTGTTCCTGTAAAAGATTCTATTCGGAAAGTAGAAGGAGAAAACTCTACAAATATCGATAGAAGTAACTTGTATAAAGTACAAACGCCACAATGTTTTTTAAGTGCTGATATAAAGGAAGCATATACTCAAGATTTTTCTGGCACTTTTACTGATGACGCATCAGTATTTGAAGCAAATGGCGGAAAAATTAATACCCTTTTGGGAGAGGAAAAGAACCTGAAAATCACTACCCAAGAGGACTTGAATATTGCTGAAATTTTATGATTGAAATTAGTTTTGTTCCTGAATTTCAAATTAGCGAAAAAGATAGTATTGCGATTAATAATCTAGTGCAAAAATCTTTTCCTGAAGTTGATTATAAAAGTAGAGATTATTTTAAACAAACACCACATTACAGAATTCTTGCTAAAGAAAATGACACATTAATTGGGCAAGTTGGGCTTGACTATCGAGTCATGAAATTAGGTAATAGTCCAATTAAAGTTTTAGGACTAATTGATATCTGTATATATTCCAGGCATAGAGAAAATGGAATTGGAGAAAAATTATTACAAAAGGCAGATAAGTTATCTTTAGAATTTTCTGAAAGAATTGATTTTCTATTTTTAGTAACTAATATTCCAAACTACTTTGAAAAGTATGGGTTTAGGAGAGTTGAAACTACAACTACTTGGCTAAAAATTCATCAACATAAAAATTATGGAGTTGGGACTGAAAAAATAGATGATACTCACTTCATGATTAAGTCCATCAAAGATAAAAAATGGGAAGGAGAGAATTTAGATTTACTTGGTTATATGTACTAAATAACCTTAATAAAACTCTCAGCAGTAACTTTCACTCCATCCAAATTTCCAATCAAATTAACACCAGGAATTTTTCCTTTTTCAAAAGTGCCCAGCTGCTCAAAGCCTAAAGCTTCTGCTCCATTTTTACAAGCTATTTTAAGCAATGTATTCATATCAAAATTAGAGTTTTCTTGTATTATGTTAAGTTCCTCCAAAATAGAAAGGGAATTATTAGAAGCTAAACTATCCGTTCCTACACACAATTTATTTGCATCAAACATAGAATAGTCTGGCAAGGCGTTTTCAATGTATAAATTAGCTTTTGGGCAAGTGCAGTAATAGTTATCAGAAATATATTTCTTTTTAGAAAAAGTATTATGAACCAATAGCATTTTTTTATTTCCTAATTCCTCTAAAACTGAATTAGATTTAGTTCTATTATTCCATACTTCTGGACTCGCATTTATTTCTTTCAGCCAATTATAGAATGATCCTCTTTTATGTTCAAACAATTCATTTTCATGTTTTGTTTCTTGCATGTGTATAGTCATCAATTCATCTTCATTAGAAAATGAATTTTTTATTTCTTCCATCAATTTTGGAGGAACAGAATATGGTGCATGAGGAGAAATTGTTGCCTTTTGTGCAACTTTTCTAAACTGATTTCTCAAATCTTTAGCGTCAGAAATAATTTGATTTTCTAAGTCATCCTTAACCCCAAAAACCTCAATAAAATTATAGTATTGAAGATTCCCTTTTTGCTTTTGCGACAAAGTATCAGTAGTATTACAAATGTCGCCAACCGCAACAATTCCATTGGTAATCATTTGCTGTTCAGCCTTGTTAACTGCAATTTGTTTTTCAATTACTGTATAACTATCTCTTTGCTGTATTGCGCCAATAAAATCCAAAAACCCTTTGCCTTTTTCTGCCTTTCCTGAAAGGTGAGATAGTTCCAAATGACAATGCGCATTCACAAATCCTGGGCATAATACCCCCTCAAACACCTCTAGTTTTTCTTGAGGTACTTCACTCCTATTTTCAAAAACTGCAATCACCTCTCCATTATCAGAAATTTGCAATACTCCATGTTTTATTGGGGCTATAAATAAAGGAAATAAATAATCGGCAGTTAAAAATCGCATAGCACAAAAGTAATATATCTTTGCAATATATTATGAGTGACAAAAAAGACATCAGAGAATTAAGTTTAGAACAGATACAAGAATTCTGTATAGAGCATAAAATGCCTAAATTTAGAGCAAAACAAGTTTGGGAATGGTTATGGAAAAAAAGAGCTGTTTCATTTGAAGAAATGACTTCCTTATCCAAGGATATGCGTGAATTATTTTCTAATAATTTTACTATAAATGCAGTAAAAATCCATAAAGCGGAAAGAAGTATTGACGGCACAATTAAGTACAGCCTTCAATTGCATGATAAACTATTAGTGGAAGGAGTAATAATCCCTTCAAAAAATAGACTGACTGCCTGTGTCTCATCACAAGTTGGGTGTAGTTTGGCTTGTGAATTTTGTGCTACTGGAACAATGAAATTGGACAGAAACTTAAGCGCACCTGAAATTTATGACCAAGTTTTTATCTTAAATGAAGAAGCTATTTCTAATTTTGGGAAACCATTATCTAACATAGTGTATATGGGTATGGGAGAACCTCTTTTAAATTACAAAGCTTTATTAGGGAGTGTTAAATTCATCACAACTGAACAAGGGTTAGGCATGTCTCCAAAACGAATAACAGTCTCTACTGCAGGAATTGCTAAAATGATTATGAAATTAGCTGATGATGATGTAAGATTTAATCTTGCTATTTCATTACACACCGCTAGCAACAGTAAAAGAGATATTTTGATGCCCCTAAATCAAAAAATAAAACTAGAAGAACTAAGGGAGTCAGTTCAATATTTTTATGATAAAACAGGAAGTAGAATTACTTATGAATATATCTTATTCAAAGATTTAAATGACAGTTTAGAAGATGCACAAAAACTGGTGCAATTTGGAAAAGCTAGTCCATGTAAAATTAATCTAATTGAATACAATACTGTTGATGATTTACCTTATGAGAAATCTTCAAATAAGGTTACTGAAAAATTTATTAAATTCTTAGAGGAGAAAAAATTAATTGTGAATTTAAGAAGAAGCAAAGGGAAAGATATTGCTGCTGCATGTGGGCAATTAGTAAATAAACTTAAATAACTTTTTAACAAAGAAAAAAGAAACTTTTTTAGGGCTCATTTCTTTGTATATTCGCACCTCTACTTTACAAGTATTTTGTCAATAATTAAAGATATAAAATCACCCATTAAATTGGAAATGGATTTGTTCGAAAACAAGTTCAAAGATTCATTAAAAAGCAATGTTTCTTTACTTGATAGGATTATGCATTATATCATCAAGAGAAAAGGAAAGCAAATGCGACCAATGTTTGTTTTTCTAACAGCTAAACTTTTCGGTAAATTTGAGGAAAATACCTACCGTGCAGCATCAATGATAGAGCTTTTACACACAGCAACTTTAGTACATGATGATGTAATTGATGAGGCAGATTTTAGAAGAGGATACTTTTCAATAAATGCACTTTGGAAAAATAAAATTGCAGTTTTAGTTGGAGATTTTTTACTAAGTAGAGGATTGCTTTTAGCTGTAAAACATGAAGAATTTGAACTTTTAAAAATCATGAGTACTGCAGTTCAGGATATGAGTGAGGGGGAGCTTTTACAAATTGAAAAAGCTAGAAAACTAGATATTACAGAAAAAGTTTACTTTGATATTATCCGACAGAAAACAGCTACTTTAATTGCGGCTTGTTGTGCAAGTGGAGCAAATTCAGTTGGAGAGGATAAAAATACTGTTGAAACAATGCGTTTATTTGGTGAAAAAGCAGGTATTGCTTTTCAAATAAAGGATGATTTGTTTGACTATACTCAGAGTACATTTATAGGTAAGCCAACCGGTATTGATATTAGAGAGCGAAAAATGACTCTTCCACTCATTTACACTCTAAATAATATCTCCAAGAAAGAGAAAAATAACATCATAGATATTGTAAAAAACCATCATGAAAACGATAAAAAAGTAGCGGAATTGATTGAGCTGGTTAAAGAAAATGGAGGTTTGAATTATGCTGAGAATGTAATGATAGAGTATCGTAATGAAGCGCTTGAAATTCTAAATCAGTTTGATGATAATGAAGCAAGAAGATCATTGGAATTATTATTAAATTATGTTGTAAATAGAAAAAAATGATACCTCAAGATACGATAGAAAAGATATTTGATACAGTAAGAGTTGAGGAAATTGTAGGTGATTTTGTTGAGCTCAAAAAAGCAGGTGTAAATTACAAAGGGAGGTGCCCTTTTCATGATGAGAAAACACCCTCATTTGTAGTATCTCCAACTAAAGGTATTTATAAATGTTTTGGGTGTCAAAAGGGAGGTAATAGCATAAATTTTATACAAGAACTACAGGGGGTTTCATACCCTGAAGCTTTGCGATATGCTGCAGATAAATATAATATTGAAATTGAAGAGCAAGAGCTTACTCCTGAGCAGGAAAGCAGAATGTCAGCTAAAGAAAGTCAATTTATTGCAACTAAATTTGCAAGCGAATACTTTCAAAATGTTTTATGGAATACTTCAGAAGGAAAAGCAGTTGGATTAAGCTATTTTAAAGAAAGAGGGTTTTCTGAAGATACAATTAAAAAATTCAAATTAGGATACAGCCCTAAAAAGCAAAACTCCTTTGAAAAAGCAGCAACAAAAGCTGGTTATGACTTAGAAATTTTAGCTGCTTCAAGTTTAATTGGGAAAAATGAAGATGGAAAAACTTATGATAAATTTCGTGAGAGAACCATTTTTACAATTCATTCCTATACAGGTAAAGTTATTGGATTTGGGGGGAGAGCATTTAGCCCTGATGCGAAATCAAAATATTTAAACTCTGGGGAAACTTTAATATATGATAAATCCAAAGTTTTATATGGGCTTAACCTATCTAAACAAGCAATTAGCAAAGCTGATAGATGTTTTATTGTTGAAGGGTATACAGATGTAATTTCTATGCATCAAAATGGAGTGGAAAATGTTGTTTCTGCTTCCGGGACAGCATTAGGGCCCCAACAAATTCAGTTAATAAAACGTTCAACAAATAATGTTACTTTGCTTTTTGATGGAGATAAAGCTGGAATAAAAGCAACCCTTCGATCTATTGATTTGTGTCTAAAGGCAGAAATGAATGTAAAGATTGCAGCTTTCCCTGATGGAGAAGATCCAGACTCATTCTCAAAAAAATTAAGTACAGAGGAATTTCAAGAATATTTAGAAAAATCTGCAATAAATTTTGTTGATTATCTAATTGAACTTTACAAACTAAATGACATCAATGACCCTACTCAAGTTATTGAAATTAAAAAAAAAATAATCAAATCAATATCTGAAATCCCTGATGTATTTAGTAGAGAAGAATATTGTAAGATATATCACCAAAAACTAGGAATAGAGGAAGTTAAATTAATTGCCCAAGTAAATAAAGCAAGGTCAATGGTAGTAAGCTCACCTAGTAGAAATTTAAGCCCCAAAAAAGAAGCTGTAAAAACTAAAAAACTTAGTAGAAACTCTGAAGATAAACTACAAAAACAAGAGGAAGAAGTTTTACGATTATTGCTAAACTATGGAAATGAAACATTTATCCTAGATGAAGAAGATGAAAGTGTTGCCGCAATGATAATAAATGAGTTAGAAAATGATGGTATCGAATTTTCTACACCAATTCACAATGAAATATATCAAGAGATTATTGCTAAAATTGAGGAAACAGGGAAAATACATATCCAATCTTTTATAAATAGTAATAAAGAAAATATTAGTTCTTTGGCTGTAAAGTTAGTTGCAACCCCACATAGTATTAGTAATAATTGGGAAGAAAGACATAAAATCTATACCGGACTTGAAAGCCAAAAGATGCAAAAAACTACTAAAAAAGCAATCTTGTCACTTAAAAAAGGGGTAGTTGATTTTCAAATATCAGAGCTTCAAAAGGCAATTAAAGAAGAAGCTATTGATACTGCAGGTATTAAAAAACTAAGTGAGCTTACTAAGATAAAAACTCAAATTGCTAAACTTTTAGGAAGAAATATTGGGTAGGTTATTCTCAATATTAATTTGCATGGTTTTTATTTCTAAGATAAAAGCTCAAAATATTAATTATGAAAAAATTGGTGATAATCTACAGATGGCATTACCTGTTTCAGCTTTCGCTTCTACTTTTATTTGGAAAGATAATCAAAAAGCTCCCTTACAATTTATTAAAACTATGGGGAGCTCTTTTATAGTAACGCATAGTTTAAAAAGAATTATCAACAAGGAAAGGCCGAATGGTGGTGATTATAGCTTCCCTTCAGGGCATACTTCGGCAGCTTTTACTGGTGCTGCATTTATAGAAAAACGATATGGACTAAAAGCAGGAATCCCAGCTTATATACTTGCTAGCTATGTAGGGTGGAGTAGAGTTTACTCTAAACATCATGATTATTATGATGTAGTAGCTGGTGCTCTACTCGGCATAGGAAGTGCATATATTTTTACAAAACCATTCAAAAATAAAATAGAATTAACTACAGGTAGTAATCAGGGAATTCAAACTTACGGATTAAGAATTAACCTTTAGATCATTTAGCATCAATTGTAAGTTTTTTCTTCCATTCCACTCATTTTCATTTATAGAATAGCAGATATCAAACTCATTATAATCTTTAATGTTTTCAAAGGCATCTCCCATACTAAAGCCAATTCCAGCAAGAGATCCTGATGCTGTTTTTGTATTTATTCTCAAGTGAGATTTATCAGCACCAATCCTTTTCCCATAGCCATTATCTACTACACTCCTACTTACAAAAATAGGAGATAAATTCTGAGGGCCGAAAGGAGAAAATTGTTTTATTATCCTAAATAATTTACCATCTACAGCATCAATATCAATTTCCATATCAACATCAATTTTTGGGGATAATTGATCCTCAGTAATACTCTCAGAAACTACTTTTTCAAAAGCAATAATAAATTCTGATAAATTTTCTTTTTTAATACTTAAGCCTGCAGCATATTTATGTCCCCCAAACTTTTCACATAAATGAGCGCATTTTGAAATTGCTTCATATAAATCAAAATCATGCACAGAACGAGCAGATCCAGTTAATATGCCATCTTTTTCAGCCAATACAATAGTTGGCTTATAATGAGATTCTATTAAGCGAGATGCAACAATACCTACCACTCCTTTATGCCAATTTTTACTAAAAACAACTGTTGATTTTTTATTTTCATCAATCATTTCTAGAGCTTCCTTAGTTATATTTTGATCCAAATTTCTTCTAGTTACATTATTCTCCTCAATAAATGAAGCAAGTTTTTTAGCTCTATCTAAATCTTGCTCAACCAAAATTTCAACTGCTTTTTTTGCATGTTCAATTCTCCCTGCTGCATTAATTCTTGGAGCTATTCCAAAAACTACATCCGAAATTGAGAGTTCTTTTATTTTATTAGCAATATCCATTAATGCTTTTAATCCAGCCCTAGGATGAGTGTTGATTTGTTTTAATCCAAAATAGGAAAAAACTCTATTTTCACCAGTCATAGGGACAATATCCGCGCCTATACTTACCGTTAACAAATCCAAATACTCTGAAATTTCTGAAAAATCAATATTATTTTTCTGACTATATGCTTGAATTAATTTAAACCCAACTCCACAGCCTGAAAGCTCTTTGTACGGATAATTACAATCACTTTGCTTTGGATTTAAAATAGCAACAGCTTTAGGTGTTTTATCAGCAGGGTTATGATGATCGCAAATAATAAAATCTACTTCTTTCTCATTAGCATAATCTACTTGATCAAATGCCCTAATCCCGCAATCCAAAGCAATAATTAATGAAAAATTATTCTTTTTTGCATAATCAATTCCTTTCAATGAAATCCCATACCCTTCTTCATATCTACATGGGATATAGTATTCAATTTCAGGAGAAAATCTTTTCAGGAAAGAATACATCATAGCTACAGATGTTGTGCCATCTACATCATAATCTCCATACACTAAAACCTTTTCTTTATTCGCAATTGCTTTCTCAATTCTATCAACAGCATCTTGCATATTCTTCATCAAAAAAGGGTCATGTAAATGCTTTAACTCTGGCCTGAAAAATAGTTTTGCATCATCAAAATTTTCAATGCCTCTTAAAACTAAAAGATGAGCAACAATATGGTTTACTCCCAAATCCTTTGCTAATTTTTGTACAGATTTCTGATCTGATTTTTGAATAATCCACCTTTTTTCCATTACCTCATTATTTTGGTTTGCGTTAAAATAGAGTATTTATGAATAAGCTCAAAAAGTTCAGCAATCATTTGCTCGTCTATACCCAGATTTTTAGCATTCTCTTTTCTGGTCTTTAAAATATCAAACCATCTTTCAATCTGAAAGATAGTTAACTTGTTTTTATTCTTAAAGTGCCCTATTTCTTCTACAATATTTTTCCTGTCATTAAGCAAATCAATGATTTTGGTATCTAAAATATCTATCTGATTTCTATATGAAAATAATTCTTTTTTAAATGCTTCATCACGTAATTTTGCATCTCTAAGTATTAAATTATTCAGTATGTTTTCTAAATCAATTGGTAATATCTGCTGATTAGCATCACTTAATGCTTTGCTAGGATTATTGTGCGTTTCTATCATCAAACCATCCATATTTAGATCCATAGCTGTTTGTGAAACATCCTCTATTAAAGAAGCGTTTCCTGAAATATGTGAAGGATCACAGATAATAGACAGATCACGAACTTCTTCTCTTAACTTTATAGGCAATTCCCATTTAGGATCATTTCTAAATGCTAACTTTTCATAACTATAGAATCCTCTGTGAATTGCTGAAAGTTGAGTAACTCCAGATTTATTTAAACGCTCAAAAGCACCAAGCCAAAGACCAATTTCAGGGTGAATAGGGTTTTTTACAAAAACGGGTATGTCAACTCCTTTTAAAGCCTCTGCAATTTCCTGTAAATAAAAAGGATTAACAGTGGTTCTAGCTCCAATCCAAAGCATATCAATTCCAGCATCCAGACAAAGTTCAACATGCTTAGCTGTCGCTACTTCTGTCGCTACCTTCATGCCCGTTTGAAGTTGAGCCTGTTGCATCCATTTTAATGCATCTTTACCAATACCTTCAAAAGAATTTGGTTTTGTTCTCGGCTTCCAAACACCAGCCCTAAAAACATCTGCAGTCCCTTTTAACTCTTTTGCTATCTGCAAAATTTGTTCTTCTGATTCTGCACTGCAAGGCCCAGCAATTACATATGGTTTTTTATCTATAAATTTCTTGAGTTCCATTATTTTCCCTCTACAATAATTACAAATTCCCCTTTAGGTTTTTTCTGCTCAAAATACTCCATTACCTCTTTTGCACTTCCCCTTTTTGTTTCTTCAAACATTTTTGATATTTCTCTTGAAACAGACACTTTCCTATCCTCTCCAAAATACTCAGAAAAAAGAGAAAGTGTTTTAACAATCCTATGAGGAGATTCATAAAAAACAATGGTTCTTTCTTCCTCTGAAAGCAATTTTAGTCTTGTTTGTCTTCCTTTTTTAACAGGTAAAAATCCTTCAAATACAAATTTATCAGAAGGGAGCCCAGAATTTACTAAAGCAGGGACAAATGCTGTTGCTCCAGGCAAACAATCTACCTCTATATCGTTTTTTACACACTCACGAACCAATAAAAAACCAGGGTCTGATATAGCGGGAGTTCCTGCATCAGAAACTAGTGCAATTGTTTCTCCTAACTTAATTCTATCAATCCATTTTTGCAAAACTTTATGCTCATTATGCATATGAAATGGCGCAAGATTTGCATCAATATCATAATGAGAAAATAGTTTTCTTGAAGTTCTAGTGTCCTCAGCAAGAACAATATTTACTTCCTTTAAAATACGCAAAGCTCTTAAAGTTATATCCTCTAAGTTTCCTATTGGTGTTGGTATTAAATACAATTTTGACATATCACAAATTTAAAGGAATAATGGATAAAATTCTAGTTTTGGGCTGATTCTTATTGTTGGAGCAGGGAGATGAAAATAATTTAGCCAATGCTTAACTTTTATTCCAGTAGGAGAATTCCATCTTTTAAGCAATTTAGGAATATCATAATCAAAAGCAACATACCACTCATTTTCCCCACCAGTTTTTGTTCCATGAGCATCTAAATATTGAGTATCATCAATTCCAAAACCAACAGCTACATTCAGCCAATCGGGCCAACAACAACTTTCTGTAAAATGATTTACATCAAAAGTTATCCAATAAGTTTGGTTCGGATAATCATCTTGCCAAGCATATTTATTAGTCTGTTTCCCTCTTTGTGCATCCAAATCCCAGTAAATATTGGAGCGCTTATAATAAGAAAATTTAAAATTTATTGCTTTCAAATCATCATTATAATATTGGGCAACAGGCCAAAAAGCACCAGTAGAGCCTAAAGCTAAATCCCATTTACTGAAACCCCAATAAGGAGCATAAGCATCTTTCATTTCAATAGCAAGTTGCAAGCCAGAACCAAAAAAACCTCCATACCAAAGTGCTTGTTTTTCGTTCATCCCCGCCCATTTCATTGAAGATGAAAAAATATCAGCAGCTTCTAATCCACCCATAAAATGCCCAACTTTATCAACATTTAAAGCATAAGTTAAGTCAGCACCATCATCAAAATGAAAAGAAGTTTGTTTATCAGCCCACCAAGAATTTTGAATATAATAGTAGGAACCTCCAAGTGCTGCACACAAACTGCTACTTACAATAGCTACTCTTTTTTTATTCACTTTCAAGCTATCATTTTGAGCAAGAGTATTATTGCAAAAAAGAATTAAAAATCCTATTAAAAACAAACTTTTAAAATTCATAAATATTGAAATTGCTTTTCATACTTTTGTTAGCAAACTTAATAAAAGAAATTCGCACAAATGTTTTTAGAATCACAAATAAACCACCCAATGCAAAAAGGGAGTATTGAAGTGATTTGTGGCTCAATGTTTTCTGGTAAAACAGAAGAATTACTCAGAAGATTAAAAAGAGCCGAATTTGCAAAGCTTAAAATTGCAGTTTTTAAACCTCAAGTTGATGTAAGATATGGTGAGGGTAAAGTAGTTTCTCACGATTCAAATACTATTACCTCAAATCCTATCCGAAATCCAATTGATATTTTAAATATGGTAACTGAAATGGAAGTAGTTGCTATTGATGAGGCTCAGTTTTTTGACAATGAATTAATAGCTGTTTGCAATAAATTAGCTGATGATGGAAAAAGAGTAATTATAGCTGGGCTCGATATGGATTTTTTAGGAAAGCCATTTGGGGTTATGCCGCAACTTTTGGCTATAGCTGAACATGTAACAAAAGTTCATGCAATTTGTATTGATTGTGGTTCTATTGCTAATCATTCATTTAGGCTTACAAAGAGTAAAGAATTAGTGGAACTTGGAGAAAAAGAAGAATATAAGCCATTATGTAGAAACTGTTTTTCACAACAAAAATAATTTGGAATTTTCTAACGAAACTATATTACACATTGATTTAAATAAATTAGAACAAAACTTTAATTATTTAAAAAGCAAACTTAAAAAAAACACTAAAATTATTGGGGTTGTAAAGGCTTTCGCTTACGGACATGGTGATATTGAAATTTCAAGGAAATTAGAAAAATTAGGTGCTTATGCTCTTTGGGTTAGTGATTTTGAAGAAGGAATTTCTTTAAGGGAAGCTGGTATTAAATCAAAAATTATTGTTGCTAATCCTGGGTTAAAATGCTATAAAGAAATAATTAAATATAGTCTTGATATTGTAATTTACAATCATAGATTACTTGATTTATACGCTTCTAAAAAAAATGATATAAATATTCATATAAAGTTTAATTCAGGAATGAATAGATATGGTTTTGAGGCTCAAGAAACAGCTAATATAGTTGAAAAGATAAAGGCTAATTATCATTTAAAATTACTTTCAATTTGTTCACATTTAGCATCATCAGATAAAGAAGAAAAATCAGAATTTACTCTTAATCAAATTGCTAAATTCAAGACAATCTCTAAGAATTTTGAACTACTTTATGATGCTAAAATTGATAAACACATTCTAAACTCTAATGGTGTCTTAAACTTTGCAAATCATCAAATGGATGTAGTCCGATTAGGAATTGGTTTGTATGGATCATCAACTGATAAAAATTTGAAGCAAATCAGTCAGCTATCAAGTGTTGTTACTCAAATTAGAAATGTAGAAAAAGGAGAGTCAGTTGGTTATGGGCCTTCTTTTGTTGCTCCTGAAAATATGAAAATCGCAATAATTCCTATTGGCTATGCTGATGGTTTAAACCGAAAATTTAGTAGTATCGGTAGTGTTTACATTAATAAAAAAGAATGCAAGATTATCGGTAATATTAGTATGGATAGTTTTGCTGTTAATACTTCTAATATTACTATAGATGAGGGAGAAGCAGTAGAAATATTTGGGAATAATTTGTCTGTTATCGAAATTGCAAAAAAGATAAATACAATTCCTTATGAGATTTACTCTACTTTAAATAGAAGAATTAAGAGAGTTTATTCTGATTCGTAACGACTATAAATTGTATACAGGAAAATATACGCAATAGTAAGTATAAAAATAAAAAAGTACGAGTCAACAAGCATCAAAAACATGAAAGAAATAGGTAATAAAGCCCTATGAATTCCATCTTTTTTTCTGAACAATTCTTTAATTTGATGATAAAAGATGAATAGAAGTAATATCAATCCTAAAATTCCAAGCTCAAACCAAACATATAAATATTGATTATGGGGAGTGGTGTGTAGTTGAAAATCGTGTCCAGAATCTACCTCATCAATAAATATTTTCCCAAAACTTCCTGTGCCATAACCCCAAATTGGCTTTTGTAAAATCCTATTAACTGATTCTCTAACAAAAACATAGCGAATATCTTCAAGTTTCCCCTTCCCAGCTTCCCCATTATTTACAATTATATTTGAAACAGCATCAAATCTATTCTTGTAAACTTTAGTTGTTTTATAAACTATAAATTGAAAAGAAAAAAGTAAAATAATAAACGCTAGTAATCTAAGCAAGTGCTTTCGATTATAATATATAATATAAAACAGTGCTGATAAATTAAAAATTACTTGCCCAGCTCGTCCTCTTTCAGTAAATATACTAATAGCATAAGCAATAATAAATAAGACTAATGCAACTTTATATTTACTCTTTTTCTCTATTAAAATATATAATGAAATAGTAAAAGATAGGGATAGTATTACATTATGATAATTATACTTGATAAAAGCAGATATACTCCAATCATAATTAATAAAAGAAAAATATTCATCTATTGGCAGAATAATGTTATTGTTAATAGCAATAGAAACTATTGCCGAAATAAAAGTGGTGATTAAAAATGCAACTACACCATTTCTAATTGTTTCTTGCTTTAAGTTCATTGTTCTTAAAACTGGAAAAACTAACAACAGAGCCAACCTCTGAAATTGCCAATTAGCATTTAGATGAGTGTTCCCCCACAACATTCCTAGTCCATATAAGGCAATCAAAGCAAAAACAGATAAGATCCATTTTGATGCTTTTATAGCTTTAAATTTATTCTTAAAATCCCCCTCAATAATCCAGCATAATGCTAATAACCCAATGACTAAATTTGTAATTGCTATAGAAGTAGGAATAGTAATACCTAATAAAATAAATAAAACTTGTTGTGCCTTATTTACTACTCTATTCATTACCTAATATTTTATTATACTCAGTGTTTTCATTCAAAATTTCAATTGCTTTTTCAACTTCAATATCAAAGTTAAGTCCAGCTTTTATCCTTCCTTTTTGATAAAAATATCTGCTCATAATTTCTCCTGTTAATATTTCTTTTATCTCCTCTTTGCTTTTTTGCAAATCATTATTCTTATTCTCCAGCATTTTTGCAAATAAAATATCATACTCAGTAGATAAATTATCAAAATAATCTTCTTCCTCAGCCTTCTTCTTTAACTTTTCTAAAGACTTTTCTGTTTCGGTTTTATAAGTATATTCTTTATCCGAAATATAAGATGAAAAGTCAGAGAAATCAGCATCAGAAAAAATAAATTCTTCAGAGATAGAGTCATGAGAAAAACGATAATCAGTTGCATAATCAAAGAAAAAACGCTCCTTTAATAAAGATGGGATAATCATGCTATATTGCCCAGGATCTGTAATAATATCAGGAAGAATTCCTCCTCCATCTTTTACTTCTCTACCATTTCTAGTTTCGTAAGAAGTCATTAATGAATCCGGAACTTTCCCTACACTTCCGTCATCATTTCTATTAGAATAATCTAAAGCTTGAATACACCTTCCACTAGGAATATAATACTTTGCAACTGTTAACTTTAACTGTGAATTATACGATAATTTTCGGGTTTGCTGTACAAGTCCTTTTCCATAACTTCTTTGACCAATTACTACTCCTCTATCTAAATCTTGGATAGCGCCTGATACAATTTCAGAAGCTGAAGCTGATGATGAATTGATTAAAACTACCAAAGGAACCTCAGTGTCTAATGGGGCTTTATTAGCCACATAAGATTTCTCCCAAGATTTTATTTTACCCTTTGTACTAACAACTTCCTCTCCTTTATCTACAAATAAATTTACAATATCTACTGATTCGTTTAACAAGCCCCCCGGATTACTTCTTAAGTCTAATATTAACCCTTTTAATTCTTGCTCTTTCTTCAATTCCTTGATTGCATTTTTCAAATCATTAGCACAATTTCTTGTAAAACTTCTGAGTCTAATGTAGGCTATCCCATCTTCAATAAATGCTGAATAAGGAACACTTGCAACAGAAACTTGTTCTCTATCAAAACTTACTTCAAATGGTTTTATCTTATTTTTTCTTTCAATCAATACAGTAACGGCTGTATTGGGCTGACCTTTTAAAACTTTACTAACTTCTTCAGTACTTTTTCCTTCTGCTGATTTCCCGTTTATTTCAAGAATTTTATCTCCAGCCATAAGTCCAGCTTTTTGGGCAGGAAACCCCTCATAGGGTTCAGAAATATAAACATAATCGCCTCTTGTTGTAATCATAGCTCCAATTCCACCATATTGTCCAGTTGTCATAAACCTAAAATCTTCAATATCAGATTCTGGAATGTAAGTTGTGTAAGGGTCCAATGATTTAAGCATTGCTTTGATTCCTTTTTTCATCAAATCTCCAGGGTCAGTTTCATCAACATAAAAAGTATTTAACTCTTTATATAATGTTGTGAATATGTCAAGGTTCTTAGCAATCTCAAAATAATTATCTACAAAACCTACTGAAACAAAAGAGGTAATTGCTAGAGATATCGCTAAAATTATTAATTTAAATTTTTTCTTCATATTTATCTTTTTTATGGGACAGGGTCATGTCCGTGCCCCCCCCAAGGATGGCAACTAAAAATTCTTTTTATTGTTAATTTTGCACCTTTCCATGCTCCATATTTTGTGATTGCTTCTATTCCGTATTGCGAACAAGTTGGCGTATATCTACATATTGGTGGTAATAATGGAGAAAGAACTTTTTGATATACAATTATAATTGTTCTGAATAGAAAAGAAAAAATCACATTCATAATTCTTCTTTTAAACGGCTTAAAAGTAATTTTATTTTTACTTCTATCAGCTTATAATCCAAAATTTCGTGCTTCTGGTAAATAATTGCTAAATTTAACTGATGATTATTGCTCTTTAAATATTTTTCTAATTCGCTTTTTTGAAGGCGATAAGCCTCCTTTACCCTTCTTTTTATAACATTTCTATCTGAAGCTAATCTAACTCGTTTTTTAGGAACAACAATTAAAGCTTTAAGAAAAACATCCTCATTATTATTATCAATATTATAAATAATTCTGAATGGTTTTTCAGTTAGAGATTTCCCATTTTCAAACAATCTTTCAATTGCTTTTTCATTACATAACTTTTGATTTTTGGGGAAGTGAAACATTGTTTAAAAGTATAAAAAAAGGAGCTCGAAAGCTCCTTTTAAAAATATTATTGTAAAGAAATTATCTTTTTCTTTTATTTGCTTCTTTTATATATTGATCTAATGCCATTGACATTGATGGCGCTTTTTTATTTGGAGCGGCAATATCAACTCTTAAGCCATTATCTTCAACTGATTTTATAGTTGTAGGTCCAAAAACTGCTAAACGAGTTTCATCTTGTTTAAACTCAGGGAAATTTTCTAAAAGTGACTTTATCCCTGTTGGGCTGAAAAACACTAATACATCATATTTTACATCAGATAGATCGGAAAGATCAGAACAAGCTACTTTATACATTTGTGCTTTTGTATAATCCAAACCACTTTCTTGTAATGATTTATTCATTTGTTTTTTCAAAACATCAGAGCACGGAAACATAAACTTAGATTCTTTATGTTTTTGCATGATAGGGATTAAACTTGCAAGTGTTTGCTCTCCTGTAAATACTTTTCTTTTACGGTAAGTAATAAAGTTTTGTAAGTAATGTGCAATTGCTTCAGAAACGCAAAAGTATTTTGTAAAATCAGGAACTCTAAGTCTTAATTTCTCCATCATTCCAAAATAATGGTCCATTGCATTTTTTGAAGTAAAAATTACAGCATCATGATTTAAGATAGAAATTCTTTGCTCTTTAAACTCCATTGCAGTAATTTCCTCAACATGCATAAAAGGTCTAAAATCAATTTTTACTTTATGCTTTTTTTCCAAATTAGCATAAGGAGATTTACCTTCAGGTTTTGGTTGTGAAATTAAAATTGTTTTTACTTTCTTCTTTTGTTCAGCCATTTCTTTGTCTTTTTTTTAGTAAAAAACTCCCTTTCCTAGTATTAGAAGAGGGAAAATTTCGAGCGTGCAAAGATACAAAAAAATATAAAACTGAGGAAGTCCGAATGAATTTGTTCCTATTTTCCAAAGCCAAAATAACTTCATTAGAATTAATATTAAAAACAAAACGAAAGATATTACTAAAACTATAGTTGAAACTTCAAATGAAAAAAAGTACAACAACACTACTAAAGGGAATAAAATAAAGCCTAAAGTTCTATCAAAAAGCATAGAAAAAAATACGGCAAGTTTTGAAAGATCTTTTGTTTTTAAAATAAATCCTAAAAGCTTTATCAGACCAATTTTAAACAAGAAAAAACCACTAACATAAATTAATATCAACCCCACTGAAAGTAATTCAACTGACTGAGTTATCTTTAAAATAATGAGCGCAAAATTAATTGACATTAAAAAGAAAGTAATTGCATTTACTCTCTCTGTAAAAGCATTTTCTTCTCTTAAAAACTGATTGGCATGTCTTTGTGCAAACGCACCCATAAAAAGCAATTTAGCATGCTTCCAATAAAGCCCTTTTAGCAATGCAATCAGAAAAAAAGACACTAATAATAGTACAAAGAAAATATCCTGATTAAAAATGATTTTACTTAAAGCCAACTTTTAAAAATTTAATGAATACAAAGATATATTTTATCATATCATCTATTCGATTAAAAAAAATTACTTTTGCCCAAAAATTAACAACTATTATGTCACAAGATTTATACCAAGCACCTGATTATTTTTTAATGGATGAACTCCTAACAGATGAGCATAAAATGATTAGAGATGCTGCTAGAGAATGGGTGAAAAGAGAGGTTTCTCCAATTATTGAAGAGGCTTGCCAGAAAGCAGAATTCCCAAAACAAATAATAAAAGGATTAGGTGAAATTGGTGGTTTCGGACCTTACATCCCTGTAGAATATGGTGGTGCTGGGCTTGACCAAATTTCATATGGACTTATAATGCAAGAGTTAGAAAGAGGAGATAGTGGGATTCGCTCTACTTCATCTGTTCAATCTTCATTAGTAATGTACCCAATCTGGAAATACGGTAGTGAAGAACAAAAAATGAAATTTTTACCAAAATTAGCAACTGGAGAATTTATCGGTTGTTTTGGTTTGACTGAGCCTGACCACGGATCAAACCCTGGAGGGATGGTAACCAACATTAAAGATATGGGCGACCATTATATTTTAAATGGTGCGAAAATGTGGATTTCAAATGCTCCTTTTGCTGATGTTGCTGTTGTTTGGGCAAAAAATGAAGAAGGAAGAATTAAAGGTGTATTAGTAGAAAGAGGAATGGAAGGATTCACAACTCCTGAAACACACGGGAAATGGAGTTTAAGAGCATCAGCAACAGGAGAATTAGTATTTGATAATGTAAAAATTCCTAAAGATAATGTTCTGCCGAATAAAGATGGTTTGGGAGCACCACTAGGTTGTTTGGATTCTGCTAGATATGGAATTGCTTGGGGAACAATCGGTACTGCAATGGATTGTTATGACACAGCATTACGATATGCAAAGCAAAGAATTCAATTTGGAAAACCAATTGCAAGTTACCAATTACAACAAAAGAAATTAGCAGAAATGATTACTGAAATCACAAAAGCACAATTTTTAACTTGGCGTTTAGGAGTTTTAAGAAATGAAGGTAGAGCTACTTCTGCCCAAATTTCTATGTGTAAGCGTAATAATGTTGATATGGCACTAAACATTGCTCGTGAAGCAAGACAAATTTTAGGAGCTATGGGAATTACAGGAGAATATTCTATCATGAGACATATGATGAATTTAGAATCAGTAATTACTTATGAAGGGACACACGATATTCACTTATTGATTACGGGAATGGATATTACTGGAGAAAATGCGTTTAAATAAATGAGAAATATTTTTAGATTAGTAGCACTTTTAGAAGGGGTTTCGTACATCCTTTTAATGACATTTGGTTTATATTTCAAATACCAATTAGGCGACCCAACTTATGTGAAATTACTAGGAATGCCACACGGAATTTTGTTTGTCAGCTATGTAATATTCGCATTTCTAATTAAAGAAAATGAAAAATGGGGAATTAAAGATTTAGGAATTGTATTACTCGCCTCTATCCTACCCTTTGGCACTTTTTATGTTGATTGGAAATATTTGAAAAAATAGCCATTTAAAAACGGTCTTTAGTGTAGGGTTTCATTTTACCAACAACTTAGCAGCCTCCAGCAATTCCTTATACCAAACTTCTCCAAATTTTCGGATAAGGGGTTCTTTTAAGAAAGCATAAACAGGCACTTCTAATTCGCTACCGCATTTACAAGCAGGCTCACAGATTTTTATTTCTTCATAATTTACTGCATCAAAGTCACGGTATTCTTGTATGCGTATTGGAAACAGATGACAAGAAATTGGTTTCTTAAAATCAACTTTACCAGCTAAGTGAGCTTTTTCAATAGCACATTTTGAAATTCCTTTTTCATCAATTACAAAAGCACATTCTCTATTATTTACAAGTGGAGTAGTTACTTCTCCCTCAGAATCAAGCACAGCCACCCCTACTTTATCCACCACATCAATCCCTTTTTGTAGCATGTAGGGCTTTACCTGTTCATAAATATCTTCTAAAATAGTTACTTCCTTTTCTAGCAATGGAGCGCCTGCATCTCCATCCACACAACAAGCCCCTTTACACGCATTTAAATCGCAAATAAAGTGCTTTTCAAAAACATCTAAAGAAATAATTTTATTGTCAACTTGAATCATACGGCAAAACTACATAATAAAATAAGAGAATTACTATTTTTGCGTCATGGCAAATTATGAAGATATCTTTAAAAAAGTAGTATCCCATGCAAAAGAGTATGGTTATGTTTTTAAATCCTCCGAGATTTATGATGGCTTAGCAGCTGCTTACGATTATGGTCCGAATGGAGTAGAATTAAAAAACAACATTAAAAATTATTGGTGGAAGTCAATGGTGAATATGCACGAGAATATTGTGGGATTAGATTCCTCAATTTTTATGCATCCTACTACTTGGAAATCTTCAGGTCATATTGATGCCTTTAACGACCCTTTAGTAGACAATAAAGATTCTAAAAAAAGATACCGTGCTGATGTATTAATTGAAGATCATATCGCCAAAATAGAAGCCAAAATAGACAAGGATTGCGTAAAAGCTGCCAAGCGTTTTGGAGATGCTTTTAACAGAGAGGAATTTGTAACTACCAATGGTAGAATTTTAGACAGGCAAAAACAAATTGATGCTATAAATGAAAAAATGAATACTTCTCTTTCTTCAGGAGATTTGGAAGGCGTAAAAGCATTGATTGAAGAGTTAGATATAAAATGCCCAGTTTCAGGGACTAATAATTGGACGGATGTTCGTCAATTTAACTTGATGTTTAAAACACAAATGGGAGCTACTGCTGATGGCGCTTCTGATTTGTATTTACGACCAGAAACTGCACAGGGTATTTTTGTAAACTTTTTGAATGTACAAAAAACAGCTCGTATGAAAATTCCTTTTGGGATTGCTCAAATTGGGAAAGCCTTCCGTAATGAGATTGTAGCGCGCCAGTTTATTTTCAGAATGCGAGAGTTCGAACAAATGGAAATGCAATTTTTTGTTCGTCCAGGAGAGGAAATGAAATGGTACGAATACTGGAAAGAATTCCGTATGAAATGGCACAATTCACTAGCAATGGGAGAAGATAATTACCGTTTTCATGACCATGAAAATTTAGCACATTATGCCAATGCTGCTACCGATATTGAATTCAAATTCCCATTCGGATTTAAAGAGTTAGAAGGAATCCATTCTCGTACTGATTTTGACTTGAAAGCACATCAAGAGCATTCTGGGAAAAAATTACAATATTTTGATCCTGAATTAGGAGAAAGCTATGTGCCTTATGTAGTAGAAACCTCTATTGGTTTGGATAGAATGTTCCTTACTGTACTGAGTCATGCGTTCCGTGAAGAAAAATTAGAAAATGGGGAAAGTAGAGTGGTATTAAAAATCCCTGCACATTTAGCACCTATAAAAGCAGCTATTCTTCCTTTAACTAAGAAAGATGGAATGCCTGAAAAAGCAAGAGAGATAATGAAGTCTCTTCAAATAGATTTCAACTGCCAATATGAAGAAAAGGATTCTATCGGGAAAAGATACAGAAGACAAGATGCGATTGGAACTGCATTCTGTATTACAGTTGACCATCAAACTTTAGAAGATAATACAGTTACAATTAGAGATAGAGACACTATGGAGCAAGAAAGAGTTTCAGTTGCGAAACTACATTCAATTATTGCTGAAAAAGTAAATATTGCTAAATATCTAGTTTAGTTTGAACCTTCAGTAGTCACTGAAATTTTATCGAAAGCAGCATCAATAGGAGGTAATACCTTCTCTACTTCTACCGTTACTTTTTGTACTTTATGTAAAGGTAAAATTGCATCTACAATTCTCTTTGCAGGATGTTCTATCATATTCGAACGAATGGTCATTTGCTGTTTTACAATTTCTATGATTTTCACATAGTCCACCGTATCGTTCAAATCATCTGTTTTTTCAACTTCAGTTGTGTCCGCTTCCACCCAAACATTTACAATAAAGTGTCCACCTAAAACTGCTTCTTCAGGTAAATGACCATGATGAGCAAAAACTCTAATTCCTTCTGCTGTAATTAATCCCATTAGTTGATTTTTTCTAAAGCGGTTTCCATTCTTTTAATTGTTTCTTCTTTTCCTAAAAGTGATGCAATATCAAATAAAGAAGGTCCCATTCCAAGTCCTGTTAAAGAAACTCTAAAAGCAGGTAATAATTTACCCATTCCTAGTTCGTTTTCTTCCAAGTATTTTTTGAATTCTACCTCAATACTTTCAGAGGAGAAATCAGCTAATCCTGCTAATCTATCTTTTAATTCCAATACATATTTTGGAGTGTCTTCTTTCCATTTCTTACGAATCGTTTTCTCATCATAAGATGTAGGTGCTTCAAAATAATACTTCCCTTCCTCCCACATATCTTTTACAAAAGTGGCTCTTTCTTTCAATTGCTCACAAACAGTAGCTACAAAATTATCTTCTGCCTCTACTCCATTTTCTTTTAGGATAACTTGTAAATCTTTCGCCAATACTTCTCCTGATTTTGCTCTTAAATACTGCTGATTGAACCATCTTGTTTTGTCAAAATCAAACTTTGCTCCTGCCTTCCCTACTCTATCTAAACTGAATGCTTCAATCAATTCTTCCATTGAAAATATCTCTTGTGTTGTACCTGGGTTCCATCCTAAAAATGAAAGCATATTGATAAACGCTTCTGAAATATATCCTCCCTCTCTATATCCTGAACTTGTTTCTTTTGTTTCAGGGTTAGTCCACTGAGTTGGGAAAACCGGGAATCCTAATCTGTCTCCATCTCTCTTACTTAATTTTCCATTTCCATCTGGCTTTAAGATTAATGGCAAATGTGCGAACTGTGGCATTTTATCCTCCCAACCTAGATATTTGTATAACAAAACGTGTAAGGGTGCAGATGGCAACCACTCTTCCCCTCTAATCACATGAGAAATTTTCATGGCATAATCATCTACCACATTGGCCAAATGATAAGTTGGCATTCCATCAGATTTGAAGATCACTTTATCGTCCATATGATTAGTATTTACAACAACCCATCCTCTAATAATATCGTTTAGTTTTACCTCTTCATTCCTAGGCATTTTTATTCTGATAGCATAAGGATCTCCCGCTTCCAATCTCTTACATACTTCATCTTCTGATAAAGCTAAAGAGTTTTGCATAGTAGTACGAGTAACAGCATTGTATTGTGGAGAAGGAACGCCAGCAGCTTTCATTCGCTCTCTCATTGCAGTTAGTTCCTCTGAAGTATCAAAAGCATAATAGGCGAAACCATTTTTTACCAATTGTTTAGCGTAAGGTAAGTATATTGCTTTTCTTTCTGATTGCTTGTAAGGGCCATACTCACCACCATCAACAACTGACTCATCTAATTCAATTCCACACCATTTTAGTGCATCAATTAAATACTCTTCAGCACCTTCTACAAATCTTGTTTGATCGGTGTCCTCAATACGCAATATCATTTTGCCTCCTTGATTTTTAGCAAAAAGGTAATTATATAGTGCTGTTCTAACTCCTCCAATATGTAATGGGCCTGTCGGGCTTGGCGCAAATCTTACTCTTACTTCTGACATCTTTATTATTATTTTGAGTGGCAAAGATAGTGTTTATCTGATATAAGTAATTATATGCATATTAAAATTGTATTTTTGCAGCAATGAGGAGAAACACTACATCAGAATTGTTCAAAAAGCTGAATAATTTTATACGAAAATACTACCAAAATCAGCTGATTAAAGGAGGTATTTATAGTGTTGCAGTATTAATTATTTTCTTCCTTATTTTCTCAATTATTGAGCATTTTTCGAAAGGAGGAGTTGGTGTTAGAACTTTTTTCTTTTGGACATACATAATTATTAACCTGATTATTGCGGTAAAATATATTGTAATTCCACTTTTACATTTACTTCAATTAGGAGAAATAATCTCACATAAACAAGCGGCTAAAATCATTGGAATACATTTCAATTCTGTTGATGATAAACTTACAAATATTTTAGAATTAACTGATGAGGAAAATTCAGATAATGATTTGATTATAGCTAGTATTGATCAAAAAATGGCAGATATTAAGCCTGTAAACTTCAATTCAGCTATTGATTTTAGAACCAATAAAAAATATGTTAAATGGGTTTTGATTCCTATTCTAATTATTGGATTGTTCTTTGTTTCTGGGAAGCAATACATACTTACAGAAAGCTCTGCTCGAATTGTAAAACACAATACCTTTTTTGAGCCAAAAGCACCATTTAATTATCAGATAAATGAAGAATTAAAATGCATTCAATTTGAAGATTATTTACTAAAAATAAAAGTAACTGGAAATGAAATTCCATCAAAAGTACAAATCGTAATAAATGATAACAGATTTAACCTAAAATCAAAAGGGAATAATGAATTTGAGTATTTGTTTAAACATGTAAATTCTGATATAGATTTTCATTTATTAGCAGGAGGATATAAGAGTAAATTATACACACTTAAAAGTTTATTGCAACCAAAAGTTGTAGCAATTCAAGTTTCAATAAATCATCCCAATTACACAAAGAAAAGTAAAGAGATTGTTTTAAATAATGGGGATATTTTAGTAAGTGAGGGAAGTATTGTAAATTGGAGTATCTCATTACAAAATACGACTAATTCATCTTTTGTATTAGATAAAAAAGAAGTCAAAATATCTAATAATTATAAACTCAAATTTCAGACTCAAATTCTAGAAAATTCTTCTTATCAAATTATTAGTAAAAACAATAATAGCCTGATAGACACTCTTAACTATTCTATTAGAGTTATTAAAGATGAATATCCTCATATTTTGGTATCTCAAACATATGATACTTTAAATTCTCAATTTATTTTTAATGGGGAAGTAGAAGATGATTACTTACTTGAAAAATTAGAGTTTACATACAATATCAAATCCAAAGATAGTACTAATAATATATCTAAAAGTATTCAGATAAATAGAACTTCAAAAGAGGTGTTTTTCTATACTTTTAACTTCAATAGTCTACTTTTAAATCCGGGTGATGAGGTGGATTATCATTTTAAGATTTGGGACAATGATGGAGTAAATGGTACAAAATTTACAAAAAGTCAAAATTTTAAATTTACAGAATCTAGTACAGATGATTTGATAAAAAAGAAAGATGCTGAAAATGAGAAAACAAAAAGTGGGCTAAATAAATCTATTTCGTTAGCAGAAGAAATTCAAAAAGAAATTGCTGAACTCAACAAAACAATTTTAGAAAAAAAGAAAATTGGCTGGGAAGAGAAACAAAAAGCTAAAGAAATTCTTAAAAAACAAAAACAATTAGAAAAACAAATAAAAGATACTCAGAAGAAAAATACTGAAAACTTGAAAAACAAAGAGAAATTGAATTCCTCTATCTTAGAAAAACAAAAGAAATTAGAAGACTTAATGAATAAAGTTTTAGATACAGAAATGAAAGATTTGCTAAAAGAAATGGAAGAAATGATGGACAAAGCAGATAAAGAAAAGTTAAAAGATTTACTAGATAAGTTAGATAAAGAAAATGTTGACCTAGAGAGGGAATTAGATAGAGAGTTAGAGTTATTTAAACAACTTGAATTTGAGCAGAAAGTAGAAGAAACTCTAGATAAAATAACAGAACTAAAAGAAGCACAAAAGAAACTTCAGAAAGAAACTGAAAGTGATGAAAAAACAAAGGAGGAACTTGCTAAAGAACAAGAGGAGCTCAGTAAAAAAATGGAAGAAATCAAAAAAGATTTGCAAGATTTAAGGAAGAAAAACATGGATTTGGAACAAAAAAATGAATTGCCTAATACTCAAAAATCAGAAGAAGATATAAAACAGGAAATGCAAAAAAGTAGTGATGCTTTAAAAAAGGGTCAAAAGAAAAAATCAAAGAAATCACAGGAAAGTGCTATTGAAAAAATGGAGGAACTTGAAGATAAACTAAAAAGTATGCAAGAAAGTTCTGGAGAAAATAAGCCGAAAGAAGATATGGAAACTTTACGTAAAATTTTAGAGAATTTAGTTACACTTTCATTTGATCAGGAGAGTTTAATTAATAAAGTAAATAACACCCCAAGAAACAGTCCAGAGTTTGTAAAAATGGTACAGCAACAAAACAAATTAGCTGATGATAGTAAGATTATTGAGGACTCATTATTTGCTCTAAGTAAAAGAGTTGTCCAAATTCAAGCTACAATAAATAAAGAGATTGCATCTATTAAAAGTAATATGTTAAAATCAACTAAGGAGCTTGAGAATAGAGATGTAAATAAGGCTGCAGAAAGGCAACAATTTGTTATGACTGCAACAAATAACCTTGCCTTACTATTATCTGAAATATTGGAGCAAATGCAAAAAGATTTAGAAATGCCTCCATCAAAATGCAACAAGCCAAAAAACTGTAATAAACCAAACCCAAACTGCAAAAAACCTTCAATGTCAGAGATGAAAAAAGCTCAGAAGAAACTGAATAAGGAAATGAAAAAAGGGAAAAATGGTAAGAAAGGAAAGGGGAAAAAGAAAGGAGAGAAGCAATCAAAAGAGCTTATGCAATTAGCAAAACAGCAAGAGCAAATAAGAAAACAGTTAATGGAGCTAAGAGATGAGATTGGTGAAAATGGCGAGAAAGGGAAAATTGATAAAATTATTGAGGATATGGAGGAAAATGAAAGAGATATTATCAATAATAGAATTACACAAGAAACTATAAACAGACAAGAAGAAATACTTAGTCGATTACTTGAAGCAGAGAACGCTAAGAGGGAGCAAGATGAAGACGATAAAAGAAAGGCTACAGAATGGGAATTTGAACCAGATAATACAACTGAAGAATATATGGAATACAAAAAGAAAAAAGAGAAAGAAGAAGAGCTATTAAAAACAACTCCAATTCAACTTACTCCATTCTACAAAAAGAAAGTAAATTCCTATTTTAACTCTTTAATAAAAGAGAACTAATGATAGCGTTTGAATACTTAGAAACAGAAGAAATAACAGAAATTAATCAAAATAAAAAATGGTTAAATCAAGTAATTTCAAATGAAGCTAAGGAAGAAGGAGATATTACTTACATTTTTTGTGATGATGACTATCTTCTTGAAAAAAATATACGATTCCTTAACCATAATACTTTAACTGATGTCATTACTTTTGATTATTGTGAAGGGAATTCTGTAAGTGGAGATATTTTTATTAGCATTGAAAGAGTAAAAGAAAATTCTGAGGTTTTTAAAGTTGATTTTTTAACAGAATTAAATAGAGTTATGGTGCATGGTTTACTACATTTGCTCGGTTATAAAGATAAAACTGAGAGGGAGTCAAATTTAATGAGAAAAAAAGAAAATTATTATCTTTCTAAATACTGAGAATCAAATGGTACTTGAAGAAAAATATGATGTGATTGTTGTGGGGGGAGGTCATGCTGGATGTGAGGCCGCACATGCTGCAGCAACATTAGGTTCCAAAGTTTTGTTAATTACTCAAAATCTAGAAACTTTAGCTAGAATGTCATGTAATCCAGCCATGGGTGGTGTTGCAAAAGGGCAAATTATTAGAGAAATTGATGCGTTAGGCGGAATGTCAGGAATTATTACTGATGCCTCTTCAATTCAGTTTAGAATGCTTAATAAAAGTAAAGGGCCAGCAATGTGGAGTCCTAGGGCACAGTGTGACAGAAAATTGTTTGAAAGAGAATGGCGTATGGCTCTAGAAGCAAATAAAAATATTGATTTTTGGCAAGATACAGTTGAAAATATAATGACTAAAAAGGGTTCAACAGTAGGTGTTATTACAAAAATGGGTGTTGAAATTCAAAGTAAATCTGTCATACTTTGTAACGGAACATTTTTAAATGGATTAATTCATCTTGGCAAAAAAAATTACAAAGGAGGAAGGTCAGGAGAGCCGCCAGCTGAAGGAATAACAAAACAACTAATTGAGTTAGGGTTTACTAATGGTAGGATGAAAACAGGAACTCCACCAAGACTTGATGGCAGAACAATTGATTACTCTAAAACTGAAGAACAAGCAGGAGATAAAAATTCTGTAAACTTCTCATATCTATCTAACAATCAATTATCTAAGCAACATTCTTGCTTTATAACTTACACTTCACCTGAAGTACATAGTATACTAAAAGAAGGTTTTGAAGATTCTCCTATGTTTTCAGGAAGAATAAAAGGTTTAGGCCCAAGATACTGCCCTTCAATTGAAGACAAAATAGAACGATTTTCAACTAAGGAAAGGCATCAGTTATTTATTGAGCCTGAAGGAAGAGATACTATAGAAATCTATTTAAACGGATTCTCAACATCATTACCAGAAGAAGTTCAGTTGAAAGCTTTGCGCAAAATTAAAGGTCTTGAAAAAGTAAAAATGTTTAGGGCTGGATATGCAATTGAGTACGATTATTTTCCTCCAACTCAATTAAAACATACACTAGAGACAAAATTGGTCAATAACCTTTTCTTTTGCGGGCAAATAAACGGAACAACTGGCTATGAAGAAGCTGCAGCACAAGGGCTAATGGCGGGAATAAATGCTCACCAAAACACTCATAATAAAAAGGAATTCATACTAGGGAGATCAGATGCATATATAGGAGTATTAATAGATGATCTTATAACAAAAGGAACAGACGAGCCCTACAGAATGTTTACTTCAAGAGCCGAATTTAGATTACTATTAAGACAGGACAATGCTGATATTAGACTAACTCAGAAAGGACATGAATTAGGACTTGCTAGTGAAGAAAGACTAAAACGCCTGCAAGTAAAGAAAAGTGAAACTGAAAAGTTAATAAAGTTTTTAGAGAAACAAAGTATTGAGCCAAATGATATAAATCCTGTATTAGAAAATAAAGGCACTTCAATTTTAAAACAGAAAGTAAAAATTAAGTCCATACTCTCTAGGCCACATATTTCGATTAAAGATTTATTAGTTTCTAAAGAACTTTACGAGTTTTTAGAAAATGAAAAATTTTCAATTGAGTCAATAGAACAGGCAGAGATTGAAATTAAATATGGCGGTTATTTAAATAAAGAAAAGGAGTCTGCTGAAAAACTAAGCAGACTTGAAAATATACAAATTATTGATGGTTTTGAATTTGATAAACTTCATTCCATTTCAACTGAAGGTCGTGAAAAATTAAAAGCTATTCAACCAAAAACAATTGGACAAGCATCACGAATAAGTGGCGTTTCCCCTTCAGATATAAACATATTATTAATCTACTTAGGGAGATGATATTACTAGATAAATGCCCAGTGTGCAGTGGCAATAGTTTAGATAAGCTTTTAGATTGTAATGACTTTACAACTTCTAAAGAAAATTTTACAATTGTTTCATGTGGAACATGTGATTTTACCTTTACAAACCCCAGGCCTTTAAACGAAAACCTAGGTAATTACTACAAGTCAGACATGTATATTTCCCATACAAATAATTCCAAAGGATTATTTAATTGGCTCTACCAGACAATAAGAAATTATGCAGTAGGCACAAAAGTTGCCTTACTAAAAAGTATAACAAAAGAAGGGACTCATTTAGATATTGGCTGTGGGACAGGTGAATTTTTAAATGCTTGCAAAAATGCTGGATACGCAACAAAAGGTATCGAACCATCAGAACTAGCAAGAACTCAAGCTAAAAACAATTACAATCTTGTAGTTAGCGACAATACTGACTTAACTCAGTTTAGTGAAGAAGAATTTGATAGCATAAGCATGTGGCACGTACTAGAGCATATCCCAAACTTAAATGAAACAATTTCACAATTTCACAAGATACTCAAGCCAAATGGAAAGATTATTATTGCTGTTCCTAACTATAAAAGCTGGGACGCAAGCTACTACAAAGAATTCTGGGCCGCATGGGATGTTCCAATACACTTATGGCATTTTTCAAAATCTACAATTGAAAAGATTTTCAAAAATCATGAATTTAGTTTGAGGAAAACCAAACCAATGATATTTGATTCTTTCTATGTTTCATTATTAAGTGAAGAATTTAAAATAGGTAAAAAGAATTTTATCAAAGGATTTGCAATTGGATTGATCTCTAATTTAATTGGCGTCATTTCGAAAAGAGGACATTCAAGCACTATTTATGTGTTTGAAAAGAAAAATTAAGCATTTAAATCGTTTCTAAGCAAAAAATAACTACACCTAAGGTATTAACACATTTTTTTTAAAATCTTTGAACGTTTAATGAATAGGCAATTAATTGATTAACAGTGTGTTGCTGATATTTTACAAGTTTTATATAAAAAATTGTATTTTTGTTAAATGAAAATAAGACTTACAATACTGTTTGGATTCATCTCAATAATTAGTTTTTCTCAATGTTTTGCTCCAAGCACACTTTTTGCTTCTAACATTAATTATTACAATGCAGAAGTAAATTGGAATTCAACAAACGGAACTAATCATTATAAAATTAGATATAAAATTATTGGGTCAGCTAGCTGGTCATATAAAAACAATATCGATTCTATTCTCAACCAAAAATTACTTACAAATTTAATTCCATTAAGCGATTACGTCTGGCAAATTAGAAGTCATTGTGACACAATAAATAGCAATACTTCAAATTGGTCAGTTACCGATACATTTTATACAAATACCCCCCTGTACCCAACAACAAGCACTCTGTCAACAACTAATATCAACTACAATAATGCTGTTGCAAACTGGGATACTTTAAGTAATGCAAATAGATATAAAATAAGATACCAACAAATCGGAACAGGTAGTTGGTCTAATTTGGGTCCAATATACAATCCAAATTCAAGCATTACAATCCCTCTATTACAACAAAACACCACTTACGAATGGCAAGTAATGTGTTATTATGATACAACTAATTTATTAGCTTCTTTGTGGTCAATTTCTGACACATTTACAACACCCTCATTTGTAGCTGCTCCATTCAACCCTATAGTAATAAATACACTTTCTAACACACAATGTAACACGTCATCTGAACTGACATTAATAGTAAGTCAAGAGGCTAATGAGCCTGATATAGGTACAAGTATTATTACTTCAGACGGAGGGAATTTTGACATAACCTCTATTAGCTCAGGAGACTCTGTAGGCTTTGCAATAATGACGACTAGCACACAGAATATTACCGCAACATTAAAAGCAGGAATAGTTGCAGGACAGAATTATGCTATTATAAATTCATACGATAGTATTGGGACATTGATTGGGTTTTTCTCAATTGAGAATGACAATGGAGGTATAAAAGTCAGTTCAACATCACCAAATGATGGAAATAATTATACAAGTGGCTTTATAAGTGAAATACACTTCATAAATCTATTTATTAATCCAAATATAGATGGGCCACTTTATTTTTATGCTAACATTAACTCTGAACTAAACGATCAATTTAATGATATTGATACAGTTCAAATATGGTGTAATTCTACAAGTATTTCAGAAAACAGTAGTAATAAAAATCTGATTGGAATTTATGATATTTTTGGAAGAGAAATTCCTGAAACACAAAATAAGCTTCTATTTTTCAAATACACTGATGGGACCATAGAAAAGAGGTTGTTATTGAAATAATAGTGACCTAGGGAGGATTCGAACCCCCAACCCTCAGAGCCGAAATCTGATATTCTATCCAGTTGAACTACTAGGCCTTTTGGCAAAAATAGTATAAGTTTTAATACCACAATTTTTTATACTTTAATAAGTTATCTGATAGTAAAGTATTATTATTGCTTTTTTAATTATGAAAAAACTTCTTTTCCTTTTATTGCCCTTGTTTATCAATGCACAGGATGTTGCGATTGGTCAATGGAAAGACTATCTATCTTATAATTCTGCTTCCTATATTTGTGAGGAAGATGAGAAAATTTATTGTGTAGCTAGTGGTGGGTTGTACTATGTAAACAAGGAAGATATGACAATAAATCGTATGTCTAAAATAACAGGACTTTCTGATGTAGGAGTAAAACAGATTGCTTATTCTAAAAGTTTAGATGTAACGGTTCTTACTTACGAAAACTGCAATATAGATCTGATAAAAAACAATAAAATCGTAAATATTTCTGATATAAAAAGGAAAGAAATTGCTGGTTTCAAGACAATAAATAATATTACAATAGATAGTGGTACCGCATATTTATCCTCATCTTTTGGATTGGTTTTAGTTGATTTAGAAAAAGAAGAAATAAAAGACACTTATAAAATAGGGGAGAATGGAAATTTTGTAAGTATAAACGATTGTTATATAGACGATACTTGCATTTTTGTTGGTACTACTGATGGAGCATATTTTGCGGATAAAAACTCAAACACTTTATTTGATTTTAATAGCTGGACTAAACACCCTTCCTTCTCTACTGAAGTTTCTGAAATCATTGTAAATTCTTGGGGAATGCTTTTTAACAATCAATATCCTTATGTAAAAGTAAGAAATAGCAATGGGTATTACCTAGAAATAGGAGGAATTATTAGTATTTATCAAAATGGTAATCTTATATCAGAAATAATTGCGGATTCAAACTTTAGCAAGATACAAGATGCTTGGATAGATAAAGACGATATTCTTTGGGTAGCAGACTCTACTAATGGACTTTTAAAATTTAAAAATTTTGAATATGCAGAAAGTTATATCCCAAGTGGCCCAAAATCAAATACTGTATTTAACATTGAATTTATTAATAGCAATTTATATAACTGCCATGGAGGTCATAAAAATTTTGGACACCTATGGAATAAAGATGGGGCTTCAATAATGAATAATTTTGAAGATTGGCGAAATTATAATTATACTGAATTAGGAAATGCAAGGGATATAGTCTCAGTAGCTAAAGTTGGGAATAAAACATATTTTGCCTCTTATTACAATGGAATATCTGAACTAGAAGATGATGAATTTTCAATCAGATATGGACATGAAAATACAAATGGAGCACTAGACACCATAAATGATTGGGCTAATGATAGAAGATTAAAAATTTCAGATTTAGAAATTGATAACTATGGAAATTTGTGGGGGCTTAATTCGAATGTAAATAATCCTTTGTTTGTCAAAAAATTAAATGGAGAATGGCATTCCTTTACAATGAATCAATCTGTAGCTAACTTACTTTTTGATGATTTATTAATTGATTCTTACAATCAGAAATGGGGCATAATGGGTAGGGGGGCTGGAATTTTTGTCTACAATGATAACAACACTATAGGAAATCCTAATGACGATCAGTATAAAATACTAAGTACGAATATAGGAAGTGGGAATCTTCCATCATTACAAACATACTGTTTTGCAGAAGACTTAGAGGGTGAAATATGGGTTGGTACTGATAATGGAATAGCCGTCTTTTATGACCCGGGTGCAGTATTTTCAGGTTACAATTTTGATGCCCAACAAATTCTTATTACTGAGGGAGATTACGGGCAGTACCTACTCAGTGAAGAAAGAGTAAAATGCATAACAATTGATGGCGCAAATAGGAAATGGGTAGGAACAGAAAAATCAGGAGTGTTTTTGTTATCAGAAGATGGAACTGAAGAAATATTACATTTCACAAAAAATAACAGCCCTCTTTTCTCAGACAATATAGTTGATATTGTAATAAATCCAGAAAATGGAGAAGTCTTTATAGGGACAGAAAATGGGCTAATTTCTTACCGCTCAAATGCAACAGAAGGTGTTGCTACTCAAAATAGTACTAAAGTATTTCCTAACCCTGTAAAAGAGACTTATAACGGACCTATTGCAATTAGTGGTCTCGTAACAGATGCTAATATTAAAATTACTGACATCTCAGGGAATTTAGTCTTTGAGACATTCGCAAACGGAGGACAAGCAATCTGGAATGGAAAAAATAAAAATGGAGAGCGATCTTCAACAGGAGTATATTTAGTTTTCAGTACAGATTTATATGGAGAACAAAAAATGGTAAGTAAGATACTTTTCATACACTAATGAAATACAAAAGTAGAGCCATTACTCTCACTTATATTAAGCAAGGAGAAAGCTCAATAATCAGTAAAATCTTTACAGAAAAACATGGGCTTCAATCTTTTATTGTTAAAGGTGTTAGATCTAAAAAAGCAAAGAAAAAACTTGGACTTTTTCAACCCTTGCAGTTAGTTGATATTAATGCCACACTTTTTCCTAAAAATGGATTGCAGTATCTAGCTGAAATTACAATTATTGAAACGATTTCTACTGATAAAATAAACATGAATAAAAACTTCTTGGCTATATTTATTGCTGAGATAAGCTCTAAAGTATTACAAGAAAACGAACAGAATTCAGGGCTATTTAAATTTGTTTGGGAAATAAAACAAAAACTATATAACGCAAATAATGTAGATGAAAATTTTGCACTTCTTTTCATGCTTAATTTATCAAAATATTTAGGATTTCCCCCCTCAACTGAGAATATAAATGCTCCATTTTTTAATTTAGAAACCGGGGAGTTCTCGGCAAAAGCATTTAATTTGAACATCTATTTAAATGAAGAAAAAACAACAATACTTAAACATTTATTACTAGGGAAAAAAAATAATATCCCTCAAGAATTAAAATCAGAATTACTAAAAGATATCATGCAATATTTTAGACTACATCATTATAATCTTAGTAATATATCATCTCACTTAATAATAGAATCATTACGAAAATGAAGCAACTAATTCTTATAAGCTTTCTTTTGATGTGTAAATTGGCTTTTAGCCAAAACATTGAGGTTTTTGACAAAATACTAGCAATTCCAATAGAAAATGTGAATATTAAAAGTAACCAAAAAGGAGTTATAACAAACAGTAAAGGGGTTTGTGCTATCAATAAATTTAAGGAAAACGATACACTAATAATCTCTCACATAGCATATCATCAAATACAAATTATTAAAAGCAGTATTAGTAGTAAAATATTTTTAGAACCTAGAATTAAAATACTTCCAACTGTAAATTTTGAATTAGATAAGAAATCTCTTTTAGATCAAAATGACCCTATTTGTGAAACTGAAGCGGGCAATACAAAAATTGCAAGTAAAACAACAGCTGAAAAACTAGAAGGGAATTCAGGTGTAACTATTCAAGAAAGTCAAAGTGGTGGTGGGAGTCCAAATTTTAGAGGGATGGAGGCTAATAGGCTTTTACTTGTTGTAGATGGAATTCCTTTAAATAATGCCATTTACAGAAGTGGGCATCTACAAAGTTCGGCCTCAATAAACCCTTACTTTTTAGGCAGTATATATCTGGTATCTGGGCCCGCATCAGTTGCTTATGGTAATGGAGCTATGGGAGGTGCTTTGCTTTTTAACACCTACACAAATACTAGTCTCAATGAAAATAAATTTTACTTCAACCAACAATTTGAAAGTGCAACTAATGGAGTTTTATTAAATTTCTTGTCACAATATCATCACAAAAAACTAGCATTCACTTCTGGATTTTCTGTAAAATCTTTAGAAAATCTAAAGATGGGAGAAAATCGAAATCATGGATATTTGCAATGGGGTAAGGAGGGAATAGCAACTAATGGAAATGAGCAATTATTTACTACATATCAGCAAGCTGATTTTATGCATAAGACTTTCTATAATATCAATAAAAACAGCAGTATTCTTTTAAATACTCAATTTGCTACATCATCTAACATAAATCGCTTTGATAAACTCAATGACATAAAAGATGGGATAGCTAAATATAGTGATTGGTATTACGGCCCACAAAGCAGATTCTTGCAAAGCCTAAAACATTCTAATTTTAAAGAAACTATATTGTTTCAAAAAATGAACACCACACTATCATTTCAAGATGTTAGTGAATCTCGCCATAAAAGTAAAAAAAGCGAAAATCAACTTTCAAATAGATATGAAAATGTTAAAATTTATGATATTTCTTTTGACTTTAGCAAATCAATAAAGTCTTTAAATATCAGTTATGGATTGGGGAATAGATATCAAAAAGTAAACTCCAAAGCTGATAAGACTAGTAATAATATTATAAGTCATAATAGTACACGCTACCCTGATGGGGGGAGTAGTGTAAATGATTTTTTTAGCTACACTCAAGCAAAAATTCCATTACATAAAAAGTTAAAATTAGTAATAGGAGCAAGATATAACCAAAATAATCTCACTGCTATATTTAATGACAGTACTACCTTCAATTTCCCTTATAAACAACTTCAAAATAATAATTCCTCACTCGTAAAATCAGCAAGTTTGGAATATAGTTTGAACACTAACACACTGTTTAAAACCTCTTACTATGGTGGATTTCGAAATCCTAATATTGATGACATTGGGAAAGTATTTTCAAAAAATGGTAATTATGTTGTAATTCCAAACGAAAAATTAGAAGCAGAATATTCTGATAATTATGAGATGACAATTAAATATTTCAAAGGAAAAATTAAAACTAATCTATCATTATTCTACACCAATATTAATAATGCTATTAGGCGTGAATTTTCAACTCTTAATAGTAAAGATAGTATGTTATATGATGGAGAAATGATGAAGATTCAAATGAATAAAAACATTGAGTCGGCAAATATTTACGGCATTAACATCAATGCTATATATGAATACAATAAGAGTTTAAATTTAAACGCAAACTTTAATTATCTAAAAGGGAATACAATGGAAAACCAACCTCTTTCTCACATCCCGCCTACCAATGGGAAACTTTCAATAAATTATACCATTAAGAAACAGGAGTTCGAGTTTTATGCAAAATATAATGCAGCTAAAAAATCAAATGAATATGATGATGGAGGAGTAGATAACCTAGAAGAAGCAACAATTAATGGAACGCCAATGTGGTACACTTTGAACCTTCAGTACAGTAATAAATTAGATAATGATATTATTATAAGCTGTGGGGTGCAAAACATTGCAGATATTCATTATAAAACCTTTAGCTCTGGAATTAGTGCAAGTGGTAGGAATTTTATTTTGGGGTTGCAAACTAATTTTTAATATTTTGAACACCTAAGATACTTAAGCGATAATATCTAATAAACATCAATTAATAACAAACAATTAATAACTATCCTTATCTTTGCAACTTATAAATATCAAAATGAAAAACCTTAACCTTTTACTAGCACTACTTTTTATTTCTTTTACTACCTCATCACAAATCTGGGAGGAGAACCTGCTAAAAACAAATGCTAATCCTACTTCTGCTGAAAAATTTGAAGCTTTCGAAAACTACCGTAAAGCCGTACCTTATACTAAAGGAAATGGATACAAACCTTATGCTCGTGAAATGGATTTTGTAAACGAGAGAATTAAAGAAGGAAACGTATTCAATCCAAATGCATTATTTATAGAGTGGCAAAAGGAAAAAGAAAAATACAGCAACGCAAAATCAAGCACTTCAGGTAATTGGGTGTCTAAAGGCCCTATCAATACTCCAATAATTTTATCTAACAATAAAAAAAGAGGAAATGGTCGGGTGAATTGTATTGCTTTCGATCCTATTGATGAAGATATTATATGGATTGGCTCTCCGGCAGGTGGGCTTTGGAAATCAATTGATGGAGGAAGTAATTGGACAACAAATACTGATAATCTTCCTGTTATGGGAGTTTCTCATATTGCTATTGATCCTGTCAATAATCAAACAATGTACATAGTTACTGGTGATGCAAATGCAACTGATACTTATAGTATAGGAATTCTAAAATCAATTGACGGGGGTTCAACTTGGAATACTACAGGATTAAGTTACACTGTTGACCAAGAAAAAACAGTAAACAAAGTACTTATAAACCCTAATCATACTGATAGTTTAATTGCAGCTACTAACTCTAATCTAATGATAAGTTCAGATGGAGGAACTACATGGGCAACTACTGGTATTATTGGTAGATGGAGAGACATTGAATACAAACCAAATAATCGTAATGTTATTTATGCAGCTAAACAATCAAGCGGAGGGAGTAATGTCTATCGAACTATTGATGGTGGTACTAACTGGAATGTTATTAATAATGGTGTTTCATCAACTGGAAAACACAGGCCTTTAATTGCTGTAACTCCTGATAATCCTGAGGTTATTTACTCACTTTACTCTGCTTCTGATTATAGCTTTCATGGGTTGTATAAATCTTCTGATGCTGGTGATACTTGGATTTTACAATCTAGTACTCCTAATATTTTAGGTAGAGAAACAGATGGTAGTGATACTGGAGGTCAATCCTGGTACGATTTAAGCCTAGGTGTTGCAACAAACAATGAAGATTTAGTTTATGTAGGAGGTATTAATCTCTGGCGTTCTGATGATAGTGGTGCAAATTGGGATATAGATGCAAGTAGTGGAAATGGATCGAACTATTCTTACATGCATGTGGATCAACATGCTTTTGAGTTCAATCCACATACTCATGTTGCTTATGCAGGAAATGATGGAGGTTTTTACAAATATATGGATAATCTCAATAAATGGGTAGATATTTCAGATGGGCTTGAAATCTCTCAATTCTACAATTTAGGGCTTTCAAAATCAAACGCCAACAGAGTAGTTGCAGGAGCACAAGATAATGGTACTGAAATGCTAACTGGCTCTACTTGGGATGCAATTATGGGTGGGGATGGTATGGAATGCGCAATAGATCATTATGATGAGGATATTATTTATGCTGAATATCAATATGGAGGGCTAAGAAAATCATATAACGGAGGGAATTCATGGAATAATATTAAACCTGTAAGTTATGAGGGAGGGTGGAATACTCCTTATGAAATGCATCAAACTAACAATAATTTAATAGTAGCAGGATATGATGAGGTTTACCGATCAACAACTGCCGGAGCTATCTGGGATTCCGTTTCTTTTAATGTAAGTAATGGGGCTGCAATTCGTTCAATTGCTTTAGCATCTTCTGATGAGGATTATATTTATGCAGCAACTTATAGTAAGATAAAAGTTACTAAAGATGCTGGGCAATCTTGGACCTATATAAAGCCTGGTTTACCAAATTATAACATTACTGATGTGGCTGTTTCAACTACAAATCCGGATAGAGTTTGGGTTACTTTATCTGATTACAATAATGCTCATAAAGTGTATGAATCAATTGATGCGGGAGATAACTGGACAAATGTCACTGGAAGTAATTTACCTGCTCTTCCTGTTAATTGTATTGTTTATCAAGGTGGTGCTAATGATGATTTGTATATAGGAACTGATGTTGGGGTTTATTACAAAGACAATACCATGTCTGATTGGGTGCCTTTTAATGATGGTTTGCCAAATGTTATTGTAAAGGAATTGGAAATACATTATGATGAAGGAACTATCAGTGCGGCAACTTTTGGAAGGGGGGTTTGGAAAAGTGATTTAAACACACTAAGTACTGTAAATTCTAATTACTTTAATAATGTTAAGTTTACAATCTACCCTAACCCTGCTGATGATAAAATAACTATTCATACTACTGAAAATAAGGTGTTAATTAGCATCTATTCTATCACGGGACAAAAGGTTATTTCTACAAAATCAAAGTCTATTAACACGGCTAGTTTAGCAAAAGGGTATTATGTTGTTGAGGTAAAAAGCGAATCAGGGACTAAAAGGAAAAAACTAGTTATAAAATAGCTTCCAGCTCTTTTATATAACTTCTTTTTCTGCTTTGCGGGGCGAAAATTAAACCAACATTTACTACTATTTTATCATCAATAAAATAAGTTTTAATTAGGAAGGGCCCTCCCATAAATCCGTATTCTAACTTCCAAAGCCCTCTATAATTATTATCATTATAATAAGGAGGATAGCTAGGCTCAATTTTCACAAAACTACCTTCCCTTTCTCCTTTTAGGTATTTAGCAAAAATATTATCTGTATTTTGTAAAACCTCAGCTTGCAAATTAGTGGTTTTTGGTATAAATGAAAAAGTTAAAATATTCTTTATTTCCTCTGATTTTGGAGGATTAAATGTAGCCCAAAAAACAGAATCTGAATTAGAAATTATTTCATATTCCTTAGGGATAATAACTTCTATTCCAAAATGATTAAAAATTTCTTTTTCAGCATTCTTTTGCGATAATTTAGCAAAAGTATTTCTTATATATTTTACTTCTTTCAAGCTGACTATAGAAACTAATTTATTAAGTTCTTTAAGTAATTGTACTCCATTGTTATCCCAATTTAATTGTGCAACAAACTGCCCTTTAGCCCACTTGTCTTTTTGACTTGAATGGTCAACGCCCTCAGCAATTATTACAATATTTTTGTGAGTTTTTAATATTGACTTAAACTCACTTTGATTAATCTGTACAACTCTAAAGGCACTCTCATTCTGATTTATTCCTTCTAAAATTTTACCAAAAGTCGCATAAGCCAAACTATCAACACCACTCTCCCACAAAGCATCAGCAACAACAAAAATTACTTCTGAATTTGTTCCTGTTGAAGATGGTAAGGTTTGAACTCCATCACCACAAGAAAACAGAAGGAATGTAAGTATAATAAAATATCTCATTAACTTGAAGGTAAAAGAATTTTCGTTCCAGGCTTGAGGTTATCACTTTCCAAGTTGTTTAGTGATTTAATCTTCCAAACACTTAAACCATCATGCTTTTTAGCAATTCCCCAAAGCGTATCCCCTTTTTGCACAATATATTCATTTTTTGTAATTTTTTGCAGTTTTTCTTGTGTTTTTTGATTGTTTTTTACATAAATCACTAATTTATCTCCAATGTCAAGGTTTGTTGTTTTTAAATTATTCCATTCTTTCAACTCAAAAACATGCACATTATGATCTTTAGCAATTCTACCTAAATAATCCCCCTTATTTACTCTGTAAACTATTCTTTCTTCATCAATAAGGATTTCTTTATTATCAACAGCTTCAATAAAAGTATAGTTCGTTTCTTCATTAAATCTAAAATCATTTGCAGCAAATTCAGGTAAAACAACTACTGACTCATTAGGAAAAATATCCTTTTTATACGCAGGGTTTAAATACAGAATTGTTTCTTTATTCACGCAAATCATCTCAGACAACACTTTTACATCAACTTGTTTTTTAAGAGTTAATGTGTCTGTTTTTCCTACCTCAATTTCTGTTGTTTGAGGAATAATGCCATGTTCTTTTACATAATTCATAGCATAATTTACAGCAATAAATGTTGGAATGTAATTTCTAGTTTCTCTTCTTAAATAAGGATGTAAAACCCAAAAGTCATTACTTCCAACAGTGTTAATTTTCTTTTGAAGATATCCAGGACCACCATTATAAGCAGCAAGTACCAGATTCCAATCACCAAAAGTATCGTACAATTTTTCAAAATAAACACAAGCTGCCTCAGTTGCTTTAATTGGGTCTTGCCTTTCATCCATGTAAGAAGTAACATTTAGTCCGTATTGTTTGCCTGTTAAATACATAAATTGCCAAAGTCCAGTTGCACCAGAATGTGATTTTGCTTTAGGGTTCATTGCAGACTCTACAATTGCTAAATATTTAAGCTCTAAAGGAAGGTTATACTTGTCTAATTGTTGTTCAAACAAAGGAAAATACAAATTCTTTAAACCTTGCATTCTTGAAATTAAAGCTTTATTTCTGCCAATATAACTTTCAATAAAAGGATGCACCTTTTCATTATAAGCTAAATCCATAGGAGAATTTTCGTCCAAAATCCTTAATCTCTCATCAAAAATATTTAGTGGTTTATCAGCTTTTAAAATAATTTTTTGCTCTAGTAAAAGAGTGTCTAAAATCAAAGTAGTATCAGGGGTAGGGGTATGTATAGTATCCTCAGAAAAAGAAGATAGACTCATAATTATAAAACAAATAAAAAAGAAGTTTCTCATAAATACAAATTTGATAATATAACTGTCAAAATTTGCATTAATAGCTATTCAATTATTAACGCTAGTTTGTTAACGAATATTATTACTTTTGCATGATTAAAGATTTATTATCTTTGTGCTTTTATGACTCAAAATAAAAAATATCCTCAAGGCCCTTTATTAAGTAATATTAATAGTCCTGCTGATTTAAGAAAACTGGAAAAATCTCAGTTGAAACAAATCAGTAATGAAGTAAGGCAATACATTGTTGATATTGTATCTGAAAAAGGAGGACATTTTGGCGCAAGTTTAGGTGTTGTAGAGCTTACTGTAGCTATTCATTATGTTTTTAATACTCCTTACGATCAACTTGTTTGGGATGTTGGGCATCAGGCTTACGGGCATAAAATTCTAACCGGAAGGAAAGGGCAATTTCCTACAAATAGGATAAAGGGAGGGCTTAGTGGGTTTCCAAAAAGATCAGAAAGTGTATATGATACATTTGGTGTGGGTCATTCTTCAACTTCAATTTCAGCTGCACTTGGAATGGCTGTTGCATCAGAAAGTAAGGGGGAGAAAAACAAACAACATATTGCTGTAATAGGTGACGGGTCAATGACAGCTGGTATGGCTTTTGAGGCGCTAAATCATGCCGGAGCTGAACATTCAAATTTATTAGTGATTTTAAATGACAACTGCATGTCAATTGATCCTGCAGTAGGAGCGTTAAAAGAATATTTAACTGATATTTCTACATCAAAAACTTACAACAAAGCTAGGAATAAAATTTGGAAGATTCTTGGAAAAATTAGTCAGTACGGACCAAATGCCCAAGCTATTGCTAAAAAAGTGGAGGGTGCTGTAAAAACCACTTTACTTGGAGAAAGCAATTACTTTGAATCCTTAAACTTCAGGTATTTCGGGCCTATAGATGGTCATGATGCAGAGCATGTTGCTGAAGTTTTAAAAGATTTAAAAGAAATTCCTGGTCCTAAGATTTTACATTGTTTAACCGTAAAAGGCAAAGGATTTACTCCTGCTGAAGAAGGAGACACAACAACTTGGCATGCCCCTGGGGTTTTTGATAAAGAAACAGGGGAGATTATTAAGTCAAAAAAGAAAAAAACTCCTCCAAAATATCAAGATGTTTTTGGAGAAACAATAATTGAATTAGCTAATAAAAATAAGGACATTGTAGGAGTTAGTCCGGCAATGCTTAGCGGAAGTTCCCTTACAAAAATGATGGAGCAAATGCCTAAAAGAACTTTTGATGTTGGTATTGCAGAGCAACATGCTGTTACTTTTTCTGCAGGAATGGCTACGCAAGGAAAACTACCTTTTTGTAATATCTATTCTACTTTCATGCAAAGAGCATATGATCAAGTAATACATGATGTTGCTTTACAAAATTTGAATGTAGTATTTTGCTTAGATAGAGGGGGGGTAGTTGGTGCTGATGGAGCAACTCATCATGGAGCATATGATATAGCATTTTTCAGATGTATCCCAAATATGATCGTTTCAGCACCTATGAATGAAGAAGAATTAAGGAACTTAATGTATACTGCTCAACTTCCAAATCAAGGACCATTTTCAATGAGATACCCGAGAGGAAAAGGAGTGCTGTTAGATTGGAAAACTCCATTTAAAGAAATTAAAATAGGAGAGGGTAGAGTCATAAAAAAAGGAAAAGATATAGCAATTTTATCACTAGGGCATCCTGGAAATTTTGTAGTAAGTGCACAAGCAGAATTTGAGAAAGAAGGTTTAAGTATTGCGCATTATGATATGCGTTTTGCAAAACCTTTGGATGAAAAGCTACTTCATAAAATCTTCACAAAATTTGATAACATTATCACAATTGAAGATGGTTGCTTGCAGGGAGGTTTTGGCTCAGCAATACTAGAATTTATGGCAAATAATGATTATAAATCATCAGTAAAAAGGTTAGGAATTCCTGATGAATTTATACATCATGGAACTCAAGAGGAATTGCACAAAGATTACTTTTACGATACATCAGCAATCGTAAAAACTGTACATGAAATTCTTGCAAAGAAATTAGTATCACAAGTAGGTTAATTCAGAAATTATAAAAAATCTAATGAAAATTAAAGAAATTCTTAGTGAAGAAGGGAAAGAGCAAAAAATAAGTGCTAAAGGGTGGGTAAGAACAAGGAGAGGTAGTAAACATGTTTCTTTTATTGCATTAAATGATGGTTCAACTATAAATAATATTCAAATAGTTGCTGAGGGAGATTCCTTTAATGAGGAATTGATAAAGCAGATAACTACCGGTTCTTGTATAAGTGTGGATGGTAAATTAGTTACATCAAAAGGTAGTGGACAAGCCGTGGAAATATTAGCAAATAAGATAGAGGTTTTAGGTGCTGCAGATGCTGAAGAATATCCATTGCAACCAAAAAAACACAGCTTAGAATTTTTAAGAGAGAAAGCTCATTTAAGATTCAGAACTAATACTTTTTCTGCAATTTTCAGATTGCGACATGCTTTAACTTTTGCAGTACACAAATTCTTTAATGATAAGGGGTTTTTCAACCTTCACACTCCAATAATTACTGGTGCTGATGCAGAGGGTGCTGGAGAGATGTTCCAAGTAACTAATCTTGATTTAGAAAACTTGCCAAAAACTTCAGATGGAAAAATTGATTTTGAATCTGACTTTTTTGGAAGCAAAACCAACTTAACAGTTTCAGGTCAACTAGAAGCTGAATTAGGTGCTTTAGCATTAGGGCAAGTCTATACTTTTGGCCCAACTTTTAGGGCTGAAAATTCAAATACTTCTAGGCATTTATCAGAGTTTTGGATGATAGAGCCAGAGGTAGCGTTTGCTGATTTAGAAACTAACATGGATTTAGCTGAAGAGTTTTTAAAATATTGCATCCAATATTGCATTACTCATAATGCTGATGACTTGCAATTCTTAGACAAAAGAATGGGAGATGAAGAAAGAAACTTAAAGAAAGAAGAACGATCTGAAATGGGGCTATTAGAGAGACTCCAATTTGTTTTAGAAAATGATTTTGTTCGTTTAACTTATCGTGAGGCGATTGATGTTTTACGTAACTCTAAACCCAATAAAAAGAAAAAGTTTAAATATCTAATTGATGGATTTGGTGCTGATTTACAATCAGAACACGAAAGGTATTTAGTTGAGAAAAAATACAAAAAACCTGTTATTATTACAGATTATCCAAAAGGGATTAAAGCCTTTTACATGCGCATGAATGAAGATAATGAAACTGTAAGAGCAATGGATATCTTATTTCCAACAATAGGAGAAATAATTGGAGGGTCACAAAGAGAAGAAAGACTTGATAAACTCCAAGCAAGAATGGAGGAAATGGATGTTGATCAAGAAGAATTATGGTGGTACTTAGAAACTCGTAAATTTGGAACTTGCAAGCATGCTGGATTTGGTTTAGGATTTGAGAGACTAATTATGTTTGTAACAGGAATGAAAAATATTAGAGATGTTATTCCTTTCCCTAGAACTCCTCAAAATGCTGCATTTTAATGAGTAAACAAAGGTTAGAGCAAAAGCAATATCAAAACTTAAGCCCTCAGCAAATACAGTTTTTAGGGCTTCTGCAAATACCAATTGTCTCATTAGAAAAAAGAATAGAAGAAGAATTAGAAGATAATCCTGCACTTGAAGAAGATGAAGAAAATCAGACCTATTTTTCATCAAATAAAACAGACTTTTCAGACTTCCAAATTGAGGATAAATCTGAAAGTCTTAATAGTTATTTAGAAAAACAGCTAGTTGGAATTGAACTATCAAAAAGAAATCTTTTTTTGGTGAAATACTTGATAAACAGCCTTGATTCAAATGGCTTTTTAAGCCGAGATTTATTTTCTATTAGTAGCGATTTATTAATAAGTGACAATCTTGATATTTCAGAAGGAAAGATGCTAAATGCTTTAAATGTTCTGCAAAACTTAGAGCCAATTGGAGTAGGTGCTAATAGCCTTCAGGAATGTTTGCTAATTCAACTCAAAAAACTTTATCCTGAAAATAAATTAGCGATTAAAATTATAACTGAATTCTACTCTCAATTCAGTAATAAAAACTTTGAAAACATAATAAAAAATCTAGGGATTTCAGAAGAAGAATTAAAATCAACTTATTCTTTAATTGAATCTTTAAACCCAATTCCTGCAAATGGATTCTTTAAAAATGAAGAAATATCTGAATATATTTACCCTGATTTTACCTTATTAGTAGTTAATAATCAACTAGAACTTCAGCTGAACAAGAGTAATACGAAACCTATAAAAATAAGTAAGTATTATTCAAACTTACTGAATGAGACTACCGAGAAGACTACAAAGGAATTTTTGCAGAAAAAAGTAGAAAAAGCGTTATGGTTTAAAGAAGCTCTAATTAAAAGAGAAGCAACATTAAAAAAAGTAATGCTAGCTATTATTTCATTGCAAGAAAATTATCTTTTAAGTGGTGTAGAAAGTGATTTAAAGCCTATGAAACTTGCTGATATTGCTAATATTGTAAATATGGATATCTCAACAATATCAAGAGTAAGTAACTCAAAGTATGTAGAAACACATTTTAGAACTTTTAAGCTAAAAGAGCTATTTTCTGAGGCATATAAAAAAGATGATGGTCAAGTGATTTCTACCAATGAAATCAAGAATCATTTAAAAGAAATCATTCTAACAGAAGATAAAACTACACCATATAATGACGAGCAACTTGCTGAGTTGTTAGGTAAAGATAATTATCATATTGCAAGGAGAACTGTTGCAAAATACAGAGAGCAACTAGGAATTGAAATAGCTAAATTGAGAAGAGAATTATAATGAGACTATCAAAATTAATCTCTATAATTCTGCATCCAATATTTATGCCAATTTTAGCACTTTATTTAAGTTTGAGACAAGTCCCTTCAATTGGGTTTGCTATTACTAATTATCAAAATTATATCTATTTGGTTTTGATTTTTAGTACAGTTATACTGCCATTAATTAGTATCTTTTTTCTTATTAAAAGTGGTAAAGTTTCATCATTAGAAATGAGTAATCAAAAAGAGCGTTCCGTCCCGCTTTTCAGGACAGCTATTTGGATGGGATTAGGTTATTATACAATAGAAAATATACTTGTATTCTCGCCAATTATAAAGGCTGAATTAATAGGTGCTATTTCAATAATTTTAATTGCTTCAATAATTTCAAAATATTGGAAGATAAGTCTGCATTTATTAGGAATTGGAGGGTTAGTTGGTGTGCTTATTGCTCTTGAGATTATATATGGAAATTTACAACATCTAATAATCATATTTATACTTCTTTCAGGAGTTTTAGCAATGGCAAGAATTAAAGAAAAAGCACATAATTACCCACAAGTATATATTGGATTTTTAGGAGGGTTAAGTGTTGAATTATTAATAATTCTAATCTTTTAATATAACCTTCACAATCTCTATTTTTCTTTCCTTAATAGCCTCTAAGCTATAAATTGAATTCTTAATATCATGAGGGTTATCACTAGTATTTTCAGAAACCTTACTCTCGCCTAAAGGGAGCTCAACAATAGAAAGTTGACCAGTTTTGAGATATTTTGAAAGCAAGGTATTGCGATAAGTTGAAATGTAATTAATCATACTTTGAATCCTTCTTTGTGATAGATTAATATTATATTCAAACTTGTGAAGCGGACTTGCAAAGCCTCTAATTTGCAATTCAATTTTTTTACCACCATCTAACTCTAGCAACAACATACCTAATAGATTTATTAATCTGTTGTAGTTAGGTTTTAATGTGGTTTCAAAGAAATTATTCAAACTATCATTTTGATTTTTGTATTCATCTACCAACTTAAAATATGAAATATACGCATCTTTATAAGTTTGATTTGTTGTAGTTTTCATTGTGCAACAATCTGGTTCATCATTATGAAAATACAATTCTAATGGCTCAAAATCAACCCAATTAACTGCTGGAGGAATAGTGTCAATTTCAATGATCTCAAAAGAAAAAATATCATTACAGCAAAACTCTCTACTTTCATATTTTGCACCCTTTCTGTTGGAAGAAAAATAACCAGTATTTTCATTAAAGAAAGTCAAATACATCTCATCTGCTTTAGTATTGAATTGTTTTGTATTTTCAGCAAATTTCCATAGGTTAAATTTCCCTTCTGATTTGTAAATATCAAAACCACCCCTTCCTTTTTTTCTATTTGATGAAAAATAAAGTTGGTTTTCAAAATGATTATAGAAAGGTGTAATCTCGTCTGCCGAACTATTAATTCTAGAGCCCGCATTAATTGGAACGCCAAAGTTTCCATTTATATCAATTACACTTAGCCAAATATCTAACCCTCCAAATCCACCCTCTCTATCAGAAACAAAGTAAATAACACTTTGATTATTATGGGCTGTAATATGGGATTGAATATTCTTTTTGCCCCGTTTTTCTAGGGCTTCAATTTTTATAAATCTCCCATTAACTAAACTTACTAACTGACAATTATTCTGAAGATCACAAAGAGTAAAGGCAATAATATCATCATTTAAAAAACTTATATCACCTGTATCAAAAAGTTCAGAATTATATCTGGAATATTTTCCTTTTCCCCATTTTTTATTCCTTTTTGTTGTGAAGTAAATTGATGATTGATAACTCCCCTCATCTTGAAATGAAGTATAAAAAGCTAAAGTATCATTGATTTGAATAAAGTTAAGCTCTGCCCCAAATGTATTTACATGGCCATCTAATGGTTCAATTTTAAAATCCTGTTGAGCAAGAAGACTAAGTGGTAAAACAAAAATAAAAAACAACTTTTTCATTATAAATATTTTGGACAAACTTTAATTTCGTTGGATTTAACGGATTTTAAAACACTCCATTGGTAAGCAATAGAAAACTCAAAACCACCTTTATAATCACTTGCGCTATTAAGAGATGATATATTTGTATCATACGAAACCATAGCATCAAAATTATCAATCTTTATACCAAACTCCGTGATTATTGCATCATTCTTTCGGTTAAAAATTCCAGTTCTTAAAACAATCATTTCGGCAGATGAATTATTAAGTACATAATTAAAAAAACTCCCGGCAATCAATTCTCTAGACTCACCTTGTTCTGAGTAATATATTGTTGGTTTAATTTGGAACTTTTTATTAAAATAATAAATTAATGAAGTGTGCAACTTAGAATTTATTGGAAGTTGAATATTATCGCTTCCTAACAATGTTTGATTAGGTTTATTTAAATGAAATAATGAAACTCCTGAAATCAAAGTTGAAGATATATTCAGCTCAATCTCATGTACAAATCCTATCGCAACATCAAAAAAATCTATATTATTATTTGGAATATTTTCAGTCTCATTAAAAACCAAAGTTGAATAATCAATTGATCTTTGATAGGTGCCCGCAAGAGCTCCAAGTGATATATTATTACTACTATTAACTTTTGTGTTATGTGAAAGCGATAAAGTTACTCCATTAGTTTTAAAATGAGAATCTCCAGCTATATCGTTTAACAATTGAACACCAAAAGAGAGGTTCTTAATAATATTTTTTACTTCCAATGCAATAGAAAATGTATTAAACGGAACAGTAACACTGCCCCATTGTGATCTTCTTTGAGCTTGTATTTTATAGTCCCCATCTTGGTAAGCAACTAGTGCTGGATTAATTAGTGCTTTAGTCTCATTAAACTGTGAAAAATGAACATCTTGAGCTAAACTATTATAGGATAGAAAAAAAAACAATATGACAACAAAACGAATCATCTTACAAGAGTAATATTTCCTTTATAAAAAAGTATTTTTGCTCCAATACAACTAATTTCTAAATAGAAATCAAACACTTGTGGCGGAAGTTTCTCGTTATGGAAAGTTCCATCCCATTCATTAGTTTTTTGATCATTAGAAAAATATACTTTTTGTCCTAATCTATTAAAAATTTCAAGTTTGAAATCTATGATTATTCCATCTATATCATTAATAAAATATTTATCGTTTACTCCATCATTATTGGGTGAAAAGGCTGTAGGGATTTTAATATTTTTATTATCACAAAACACTTCTTCAATCGTAACCCAAACAGAATCTATTACCAAACATCCAAATTGATTAATAAGCTGGAATGGGTACCAACCAGTTAAAGTAGGTTCAACCATAAAAACATAAACTGAATCATCAGTAAAAACAGTTACCTCAACTTCATCTCCATCAAAAACTATAGAGTCGGCAGTCCAAATACTATCAATGATTGGGTAAGAATATACATTTACAAATATTGAATCAGTTGCAGTGCAAAAATTTGAGTTAACAACATCAACAGAATACCAACTTGAAGAATCTGGCGTATCTAACAACAAAGCTGAAGTTTCTGTAAAACCATCCCAAGTATATGAAGTAATCGGGAAGGGTGGTGTGTTATTTTCAACTTCAATAATAACAGAGTCTCCCTTACAAATATCATTCGTTATCAAATCAATATCTATATTTTCTGAAATAACAATTACACTATCTATTTGCTCACAAACACCATTCTTAACTAAAATATAATACGTTCCTGGAGCATAAACAATTAGAGAATCAACATGACCTAAAGTATCAGTAAAATTATTATTAGATGACCATACAATAGAATTTACATCAGAGGAAAAAGTTGCATATATTTGAGTAGAATCATTGCAGAATGCTGAGATAGAGCCTGCAATTAATTGAAGGTTATTGTCAGCTGAAACCAATACGCTATCAACTTGCTCGCAATTCCCATCAGTTACCTTTACATAATATAATCCTATTGACGCAACATTCAACAAACTAGTAGAGCTTAGGATGGATGAAAAAGTAGGGGAGTTAGACCATTCTACTAAAGTTACATTTGATGAATAAGTGGCTAATAAATCCACAGGAGAAGTGCAAAATATGGTATCTTCTCCAGCTTCTACTTGTAAATTGGTAATTGAAATATTTTGCAATAAAGTATCTGAGCAACTTCCATTTGAAATAATAAGTTGATACTGAGTATCAGAATTAACATCACAAAAAGGATTAGAGATACTTGTGCTACTTAAATCAATTGATGGGGTCCAAGAATATGTAAGGGTAGGGTCGTTAACTGGAATTACTCCAATTTGAATTAAATCATTTTCGCACTTTACTAGTGACTGAATAGTATCAGAAGCATTGGATAGAATATATATCTCTTTTGTAATTGTGTCTGAAAGATTACACGCACTTGCATCAGTTGCGACTAATGTAACTTCATAAAATCCGTTTTGAGAATAATTATGATTAGGATTAACAAGAGTAGATGTTGTGCCATCACCAAAATTCCAAAGATAATTTACAGCTGAACTTGAGGTTGTTAAATTCTGAAAGGAAATACTTGTACTACACCCAACCCAAGGAGCATTAAAATCAGCTACCACCATTGGGAAATCAAAATTGAATTTAAACACACCATTATTACAATTTGAACTATTATTAGTTAGAGAAACAGCTCCTGGATTTGGTTCAATTGGAAAATCAGAATTACCGCCACAACCCGCACAAACTGATTGATAAATAATTCCTTTTTTATCAAACCTACTAGTACCCCCATCTACATGTTCATTACTTTGGCTTCCTCCAAAATAAGTGGCATACATCATGCTACTCATTGCATCATCAATCACCATTAAATAAAAATCATTCCCATCAGTAGTTTGCTGAAAAGCATTAGTGCTAATTGGTAAATTAAGAGTTGATAATGGGCCTCCTAAATTAGAGCCCCATCCAGCAATGTATATTTTATCACATACATCAACTAAAAAAGCAGTTGGAGAAATATCAGGTGTTCCTTTGCCTGTACCAACAACAGTTGATCGTAATACTGAAATTAAATATTCATCAAAAACTGCAATAAATTGGCTAGCCCCACTCTCAAAATAGGTAGCACTAGACACTAAGTTCGTGCCTATAGTTTTTGTTTGTCCAAACAAATAAACTGAATTTGTACTTCCAATTTCCACAAAATAAGCTTGATCATACTCATCAGTTCCATAGTAAGATGAGGAGATAATTTGTGATCCATTTGAGTTAATTAAGGTAATAAATGCATCCGCTTTTAATGAATCTTGATAGCTTGTTAAATAAGCTCCTGATGTAGTTGGAAAATTATCAGAATTCGTACCACCTGTTACATAAATATTATCATCAGCATCAAGTGCTAAAGAATAAATTGCATCATCATTGCTTCCCCCAATGTATGAGCTCCAAATAATAGAAGTAAGTTGGTTATCAATTTTAATAATTACACCCTCTTGCCCTCCATTTGAGCCGTTTTGAAAACTACTTGATGTTGGAAAATCAGTTGATTGTGTACAAGTAGCAATATAAATATTGTTATTTTTATCAATATCAATTTCACCCCTCACCTCATCAGCATAATTATATTTTAAAGATGGAGCAGTATTTAAACCATCATTGCCTGTCCCTCCAATATAAGTTGATGATAAAAGGTTTCCTCCATTTGCACTTAATCTACTTGCAAATAAATCAGATCCATTAGGAAAACTAACACCTATCCCTGATGGTGCGAACGAACTTCCTCCATTAAAATTAGGCTGAAAAGAGTTTAATGTTGTTGGAAAATCATTAGAAGCAGTTGTTCCAAAAATAAATAATTCATCCAAACTATTCACAATCATGCTGTGTGGTAATTCATCTTTTGAGCCACCTAAATAAGTGGAATAAATTCGACTAGTTCCTGTGGAATCATATTTTGTAATTGCAACATCAGTTCCTCCAGAAGTATTGGCATAATTTATTTGATACGCACCAATTGTAGTGGGATAGCCAGTTCCAAAAGAAGTGCTTCCAGCATATAAAAAACCATAATTATCATAAGTTGCAGTGTACCCAAAGTTATCGGTTGTAGAGCCAGAATAAGTTGAGAACTCTAAAACTGGATCAATAATTAACTCATAGTTTTTATTAAATCCAAAAGGAAATTCAAATGATAATACATCTTTTTTAAGCTTATAATTACAAAATACCTCAACCTCCTGATTATTTATAATTTGATAAGCATAAGGGCTGTATTCAATAGTTGTATTTACTGATGTTGTTATATAAACGTTTCCTTTTACAAGCCTAATTTTATCCATTCCTTTATATAGTAATTTTATCTTTTCTGGATTCGCATTTTTTTCAACAACAATATCATATTTCAATTGATCATTTTTAACATAGAAATTCAGATTTATACCATTATATACATTTCTCTGACACAATGATTTGAAAGATTTAACATTTGTTGCCCAAGTTAATTTATCGCCTAAAAAATAATTTTCATAATATTTACTTTCATCATAAAGTTCTACCAAAACTGGTTTTGATTTACCAATAAACTCAACAGAATAAGCATGAGCATCAACAGATTTGTCTTCTCGTTCTAAATCATGTATTTGAGCTAACTGTTCACCTGAATAGAAGGAATAAGTAAGTTTTCCATCTTCAATAAATAACGACCCTGAAGGTAAATTAACTTTTGCTTTTACTGGTTTTGGAAACTGCCCTTTATTTTGAATAAATGGATTTTGAGCAGAAGATATAATTGCAAAAAAACAAAGCAGTAACACAATGTTCTGCCTTAATATTTTGCTTATATATTTCATTATTTATTCTTCTTTACTTAAAAGTATTTGCATCAAACTATCTTTTACTATCATATAGTCTGCTTCATTTTCTTTTTTAATTGGATCTCCTGGAGGTAGGTCTTGTTTATAAGGATCAACTTGCTTGCCGTTTTTCCAAAACCTATAACAAACATGAGGTCCAGTTGCTAGCCCAGTACTTCCTACATAACCAATTGTTTCACCCTGCTTTACATATACTCCTTTTCGTATCCCTGGTTTTATTTTTGACATATGTAAATACTGTGTTGTATAAGTCCCATTATGCCTTACCTTTACAAAATTACCATTGTTTTTTGTATATGATGCCGCCACAATAGTTCCGTCAGCTGTAGTCATAATAGGAGTTCCTTTTGGTGCGGCATAATCTGTTCCAAAATGTCCCTTCCACCTTCCTGTAACCGGATGCTTTCTGTTTGTGCTGTATCTAGAGCTTATTCTATAAAAATCTAGTGGAGCTTTCAAAAACGCTTTTCTAAGCGTTCTTCCTTTTTCATCAAAATGTTCGCCAAAATTTTTGTTTTCCTCATGATAAAACGCATAAAACTTTTGATTTTTATGTGTGAACTCTGAGGCTAATATTCTTCCAATACCTATATATTCATCATCAATATATTTATTCTCATAATAAACCTTAAAGCCATCTCCCTTTTGAATTTTAAAGAAGTCTATTGTCCAAGCATAAATTTCAGAAAGCTTAATGGAGACTCTTGGGCTTATCCCTAATTCATCAACAGACTCAGAAAGTGATGAGCTTATTTCTCCGTAAGATACTTTTAATTTTGTAGTAACTTCTTTCTTTCCTCTATAGACATCTATACCGTCAGTTAAATCCATGACAACATAATCTGTTGGATTTTCCTGATAAATAAAATAACATGCTTTTTCAGTAGAGTCATCAACACAAATAACCGTGTATTCTTTTCCTGTATTAACTCTTCTAACATCAAAAATATCTTTTGATTTACTTACAATTTCCGCAATCTCAGGGTGATTAATATGGTTTTCGTAAAGTATCTCTCCAAGAGTTTGGCCTTGCTTTACAATTCCTTTTATAACAATAAAAGAATCTGCTAAAATTCCGTATTCATACTGGGGTTCAACAATTTTCCCCGCTACTTTCTCAGTTATTTCTTCTTTAGTTGTAGTGTCAAGAGTTGATAAAATAAACAATAAAGCAACTCCCATCAATACAATTCCTATCCACTTTTTCATTTTGCTAATTTAAATTTTTCTAAGATAAGTTTTTAATCTCTTTTATTTAATTATGGATAATGGAAACTTCAATTCTTTATAATCAACCAAAACAGCTTTTATCGTCCCAGCCCAAATTTTAGTTTCTACCTTCATCAACAAATGATTTTTATCATCCGAAATCCAAATTTTCATTTCTTCTCCATCTTCAAACACTCTTCCTTCCTGCATTTTTGGCTTGAATACCATGCAATCAACTTTGCCAAATTCTGTCTCTATCACTTCATTATTTAAATATGAAACTTCTAAAAAGTAATTCTCCTCATCCATAAAAATGGGAACAAAAAAGGAGCTTGTTTTCTTTACCTCTTCCTTATTAAAAGTTCGTGCGTAAAACAATGCCGAAAGCATGTCTTGAGAATTGAAAGGGATTTTATAAGCAGTATCGTTATGTTTTACAATGCTATCAGAGTGATGAAAAAAATAGTTTTGTTTTTTACTGTAAGGGCCTTCATTAATATCCCTGATAAATTTTATTGGCAGGAGTTTTGAAGTATCTAAAAAGGTTTCATAAACATCTCTTACTTTAAAAAACCAATCAAAAAAATATGCGGTTTTTCCTTTGCCAACTATATGAAAAATAGATATGCTATCAATTAATTTTTCTTCAACTATTTCTAGCTCAGCATGGCCAACTATTATTGCTCCAAAAGAAACATCAAAAGCTGAATATTCACCAACTTGATATGGAATTTCTTTTTGAGGAAATGCTAAAAACGGGATAAAGAGAAATATTAAAACTAATCTTTTAATCATTTCACAAATATACTGATTTCTTAGTTACTTAGGTATTTCGAAAAAGCAAATAGATCAGCTTCTTTAAAGTTATCTGCCATTAAATGCAAACCAATTGGCAAGCCATTAGAATGTTTTCCTAAAGGTAAAGATATTGCAGGATTTCCAGCTAAATTAGCTTGAACTGTGAAAATATCTTCCAAATACATTGCTGTAGGATCAGTTTGTTTCTTTCCAATTTCGAATGGAGTATGAGGAGTAGTTGGCGAAACAACAAAATCATATTCATCAAACATCTCATTTGTTTTATCCTTAATTAATCTTCTGATTTTTTGAGCTTTAGTAAAATACGCATCATGATAACCAGCACTCAAAACAAAAGTTCCAAGCATAATTCTTCTTTTCACCTCCTCACCAAAACCTTCAGTTCTACTATTGATGTAAGTACTTTCTAAATCCGTAATATTTTCACTTCTATAACCATAATGAACTCCATCAAAGCGAGCTAAATTGGAAGAAGCCTCAGCGGTAGTTAATACATAATAAGTAGGCACTAATAAATCTAAATATGGAAAAGAAATTGGCTCAACAATATGCCCTTCACTTTTTAATTTATCAATCTTATTTTCAATAAATTCTTTCACTTCAGGGTCTAGCCCTTTACGATTTAAACACTCTGAAATATAAGCTATCTTCTTTGGTTTATTATCAAATTTTGCTGTTGAATAATTATCAACATCCTTTTTAGAAACTGTACTGTCAAAATCATCTTTACCGGCTATTACTTCAAGTATTAAAGCAGCATCACTTACATTATTTGTAAGAGGTCCTATTTGGTCGAATGAAGAGGCATAAGCAATTAATCCATAACGAGAAACACGTGCATAAGTAGGTTTTAAACCAACAATACCGCAAAATGCTGCTGGCTGCCTAATTGACCCTCCAGTATCACTTCCTAATGCTCCCAAACAAAGCCCAGCTGCTACTGCTGCTGCTGACCCTCCTGAACTTCCTCCAGCTACTTTTGAATTGTCTAATGGGTTTTTTACAGTGCCATAAATAGTGTTTTCGTTAGCAGAACCCATTGCAAATTCATCACAATTTAAACGACCAATAATTATCGCATCTTCATCAATTAATCTTTGAACTGAAGTTGAAGTAAATAAAGATTCAAATCCATCTAAAATTTTTGATGATGCAGATACTTTATGGTTTTTATAACAAAGGTTGTCTTTAATTCCAACAACCATTCCTGCTAACTTTCCAGCACTACAATTAGCTAGCTTTTCATCAACAAGCCTTGCTTGTTCCAAAACTTCATCAGAATACACCTCAATAAAAGCATTTAAATGCTGGTTTTCAGCAATATTCTGCAAGTAAGTTTTAGTAATCTCTACAACATTAGTTGTGTCATTATTTAGTGCATTTTGCACCTCATTGAAAGATTGGAAAGTTGTCAAATGCTTATTTATCTTTATCCTCTAGCTCATTTTCAACTTCTTTTTTTCCTTTTTTAAACTCACTAATCCCCTGTCCTAAACCCTTCATTAACTCAGGTATTTTTTTTCCTCCAAATAATAATAAGATTGCAACAGCAATTAATGCTAAAGATGCTCCTCCAGGAATTGCTAATAATATCGGTTCCATAATTTTAAATTTTAATTCTCTGCAAATTTAGGCATTTTGATTTAATAGGCCTTATATAACCATTTAGAAGGGTCGTTTTTATCATAACCCTTCCAGATTTCGAAATGTAATTCTGTTTTATTCTCAACTTCTTGAGTTAAAACAACACCTAATTTCTCCTTAGAAAGCACTTTATCACCCACCTTAACTGCTACTTCTTTTAAGCCAGAATATACTGTAAAATACTCACCATGATTTACTAAAATAGCTTTCCCCTCACCTTTTATAAAGAATATTCTGGAAATACTTCCATCGAAAACTACACGAACAACTGAATTTTTATCTGTTGCAATATCAATTCCATTATTAAAAGTTTCTACTCCCGCAAAAACAGCGTGCTTTTGTTTCCCGTATCGCTCAACAATTATTCCTTTTTCAAGAGGCCAAGGTAACATTCCCTTATTATTATTAAACTCTGATGAAAGAGCCAATGCCTCAGGGGTTAGCCCAAAACTATCATCACCATTTTTCTTTTTTGCTTCTTCTCTAGATTTCCTGATTTCCTCTTCAATAATTTTTCTTAATTTATCATCAAGCTCTTTTGACTTTTTCTGTTTATCTTGTAGTTTTTTCTTAAATAATCTTTCTGATTTACTTAATTTTTTTACTAATTGCTCTTTTTCATCTCTGGTAGAGTTTACACTTTCCAACTCATCTTTTTTAGAAGAAACTAAATAAGATTTAGTTGCAGACTCTTCAATTAATCTGTCTTTTTGTTGTGCTAATTTTTCTTTCTTTATAGTTAGTTCTTCTTGGCTTGCAATAATTTTCTGAGATTGATTTTTACGGAAAGTTGTATATTGTTTTAAGTAAATAATTCGCTTATACGCTTGATTGAAATCATCAGAAGATATAATAAAAATTAAATCATTTCTACTACCCTTTTGTTTAAAAGCAGCATAAATCATTTTTGCATATTCATCTTTTAGGTTTTGTAAATTCTCAGCTTTATTTAAAATAGACTCTTCAGTATCAATTATTGATCTTTCTGTCTTTTTTATCTGTTTATTAATTAAAGTAATCTCAATATGAAGAGTAATTAATAATTGTTCTTTACTTTTAATCTGAGATTCCAAAACCTTTAAATAATTTAAGGATTTAGTTTTATTCTTTTTTGTTTTATTTAAAAGCTCAGTAGTGTAGCTTATTTCTTTTTCAAGCTCTGTCTTTTGTTTTTTAAGCTCATCTTTAGTTTGAGAAAAAGAAGAAAAACTCAGCAAACAGCCAAAGAAAAATAATAAGAAATTATTTAATTTCAACATAAGAATCTGGTATTTTAAATGGGAATATTTGCTGGCTATTAAATTCTATTTTAGAGTAATTTAAAGTTGCTTCAAAACTTTCTTTTGATTTTATTTTTAAGCTAAATTCTTTAGGGAAATTATTTTCATTAAAATCAGAAAATGAATAATCTATCTTGTTTTCATCTTCTACTAAACTGGCATTGAGTATTCTATAAAAAGCAGAAATAGTATAGTTAAAATATTGAGAGTTTAAAGTGTAATGCTCATCTTTACTAAAACTGTATTTTTCTTTTACAACTCTAGTATTTGCAGTTATCATTTCCTGAACTTCATCAAAAGAAATTTCAGTTTTTAAGTAATCCTTTATGCGTGAAGATGATTTTATAAACCAAGTTTTATTCCTTCGATTGATAAAATAAATAGAGTCTGGAGTAAGTTGAGCTCTGAACACTTCAATACCAAAAGGAGCACTGATATTAAGCCAAATAATACTGTCTTTTCTGTTTTTTACAGAAACATTAAGAGTTACATTTTGATCCTTATTTTTTAAATTAATTTTTCCTTTTAAGTACAGCCATTCAGGATAATTATTTTTTGCATTTACTCTCGCTATTAACTCTTTATCATTTTGAGGAGGAACTGAAAAATAAACTTTATCAACCTTTTTTAACCCACAAGAATGAAGCAGTAAAGAAATAATTAAAAGAGTGTAAATCTTATTCATAGAGCTTCCCTTCTGTGATTTTTTTAGATAATTCTTTAGATCCATCACCCAATTCCTTAGCTCTTTTCCATTGCTCAACTGCCAACGTAACTTCACCTAATTTGTAAAGAATATCACCATAATGTTCAACAACAACTGCACTTTTATCACCGCCATTTGTAAGCGATTTTTGCATCCATATTTTTGCATCTTCATAATCTCCCATCTCGTACAAAATCCAAGCGTATGTATCTTGATAAGTTCCGTTATTTTGCTCCAATTCATTGCACTTAAATGACATTGCTTTTGCTCTTTCAAGGTTTACTTTTCTAACAGAAAGATAGTATGCGTAATTATTTAAGACCAATATATTGTTAGAATCAACAGCTAATACTTTTTCATAAAACGTATCTGACAATTTATGAGCTTTAGTTGCATGATAAACATCAGCTAATGAAGAGTAAAATTCTAATAATAAATTCTGATTATCAATTACAAACTCAACTCCCATTTCAAGTGAATTAATAGCATCATCATAATTTTTAAACCTCTTATTAGAAACACCATTAAAGTAATAAAACAGTGGATCAGTTGGGAAATACTCTAGAGCCTCATTACTGGTCTTAAGCAATCCCTCAAAGTCATTTTGTTCTGCTTGAATAAACAAAACTTGACTCCATATCTGTGACTTACTTTTATCTTGTTCTAATATAGATAAATATTGCTCTTTTGCTTCTTGAAACTGATTATCAGTATACAATATATCAGCATAAACTGATCTTGCTTTTATATCATTAGGGTGGACTGAAATCATAATTTTAGAAAGTTCATGAGCTTGTAAACTCATCTCAGGATTTAGTGCTATTAATTGATAATAAGAAATTAAAATTCTAACCTTGGTATCAATATTTAATTTTGTGCTTTTGAAAGCAAGTTTTAGCTCATTATAAGAAGTTTCATTTTCTCCATTTTCCCTATAGTAATCAGCTAGGGTAAGGTGGATTCTTCCATTTTCAGGTGCTAAAACTGCTATCTTCTTAAATAGTTCAAAAGCTTTCTCTTTTTCATCATTAAGTAAATACAATTCGGATAAAATCTCCATTGCCTCAATATCATCAGGGAAAGCATTAAGTATAGATTGCAACTCCTTAATTGCTCCTTTCATATTGTTAATTTCCCTATACAATTTATGTTTTTGCATAGAAATTACTTTATCAACTCCCTTATGTTTTTCTAGCTCATCATATACTGCAATTGCTTTCTCAAAATCATTTGCGTAAATATAGGTATCTGAAAGCATAAAATAAAACTCCTCATTCCCAGGCTCCAAAGCAATTAATTTCTTGTATTTTATTGCGGCATTTTTAAAATCTTGGTTTGAAAATAAAATCTCAGCATAAGCTATAACAAACCATCTGTTATCTTTTTCAATTGCAACTGCCTTTTTAATCTGTTCAGTTGCTAAATCAAAATTTCCGTGCTCTTTATTGATAACTGCTGATTCATAAAAAGGAACTGCTTGGCTATCATCTAACTTTATACATTTTTGAAAAAACTTTAGTGACTCATCAAAGTTCTCTAATGATTTTGCTTTTAAAGCATTAAACAAATATTGATTAAAAAGAAAGTTGTCTTTTTCCTGATTCTGTTCTTTTACTCCCTTTTTGCTTTCATTTGTTTCAGGGTAATACGATTTCCATTGCGCAAAGGTTGGCGCACTAATCAAATAAAATAATATGAAAAAAAGTTTTTTCATCTACTTAACTCCAGTGCTTCCAAACCCTCCAGCACCTCTTTCTGTTTCATCTAAAGTTTCCACTTCAACCCAATCAGCTTGTCCGTGTTTTGCAATTACCATTTGCGCAATTCTTTCACCATCCTCAATTACAAATTCTTCTGCTGATAAATTTACTAGAATCACTCCAACTTCTCCTCTATAATCAGCATCAACTGTTCCAGGAGAGTTTAAAACAGTAATGCCTTTTTTAAATGCCAAACCACTTCTTGGGCGAACTTGTGCTTCAAACCCTACAGGCAATTCCATAAAAATTCCTGTCTTAACAATTGTTCTTTCTAGTGGCTTTAAAGATATTGATTCATCAATGTTAGCTCTTAAATCCATTCCTGCTGATGCAATTGTTGAGTAATGAGGAAGGGAATGTTTTGATTTATTTACAACTTTTACTTTCATGATTTTTGAATAGTTTTTGGTTTTTCTAAAAGATATACAAATATGATAAATCCAAGTAATAATAAGGAATTAAACAAAATGTTTTCTGGCACAAAATAGATAAAGAAATAAATTCCGAACATATTAAAGAGGTAAAGACCAATTCTCTCAACTTGATAAGGAATAGGGAAATGTTTCTTTCCAATATAATAAGAAGCAACAGTCATACTAAAATAACAAATTAAAGTTGCCCATGCAGAGCCAACAAATCCAATTTTTGGAATTAAAATAAAGTTAAGAATAAGAGTTATTATCGCCCCAAAAAGAGAGAGATAAGCTCCATACTTTGTTTTTTCAGTAAGCTTATACCAAATTGAAAGGTTATAATAAATTCCTAAAAAAAGATTGGCTAATAACAAAATTGACACGACTAAAAAACCTCTTTCATCATGATAATCACTTCCTAAAAACCCTTTTATAATATCATAAAAAATAGTAACTCCTAAAAATATAACCGACATAATGATGGTAAAATATTTCATTACATCAGCATATACTGTTTTGCTATTCTTATTATTAGCTTGAGCAAAAAAGAATGGCTCTGCCGCAAACCTGAAAGTCTGAATAAACAAAGTCATTAGTATTGAAAGCTTATAAAAGGCACCATATAAACCCAATTCTGTTGCCGATATTTCAGGGTGAGGTAGTAAATGTTTTAATAGTATTCTATCAATTGTTTCGTTTGTAATTCCTGCTAATCCGGCAATTAAAAGAGGAAGTGCATATACCCTCATTTTATTCCAAAGTTTTTTATCAAACACCCAGACTGACTTTAGCATCTCAGGAAGC
>Ga0206123_10000010_pt1 | contig 169305 bp, 160 predicted proteins | sample Helgoland_Spring_2_FD_160086 | JGI IMG/M metagenome (GOLD analysis project Ga0206123, IMG submission 160086) | Pelagic subsurface seawater microbial communities from Kabeltonne, Helgoland, North Sea - Helgoland_Spring_Bloom_20160316_1 | ecosystem: Environmental > Aquatic > Marine > Epipelagic...
CCCATGCCGCGGTAGGCTTTGTAGTAGCCGCCCTGGAACAGTTCCACTTCGCCGGGGGCTTCTTCGGTGCCGGCCAGCAGCGAGCCGATCATGATGGCGTGGGCGCCGGCGGCGACGGCCTTGGCGAGGTCGCCGGAGAAGCGGATGCCGCCGTCGGAGATCAGCGGCACGTCGGTGCCCTTGAGGGCGGCGGCCACTTCGGAGACCGCGGTGATTTGCGGCACGCCGATGCCGGCAACGATGCGGGTGGTGCAGATGGAGCCCGGCCCGATGCCCACTTTGACGCCGTCGGCGCCGGCTTCCATCAGCGCGGTGGCGGCTTCGGCGGTGGCGATGTTGCCGCCGATCACGTCCACGTCCGGGAAGTGCTTCTTGATCCAGGCGACGCGGTTGAGCACGCCCTGGGAGTGGCCGTGGGCGGTGTCCACCACGATCACGTCGACGCCCGCTTCCACCAGCGCGGCGACGCGCTCTTCGGTGCCGCCGCCGGTGCCCACGGCCGCGCCGACGCGCAGGCGGCCTTGGCTGTCTTTACAGGCGTTGGGGTAGCGGGTGGCTTTCTCGATGTCTTTCACGGTGATCATGCCGCGCAGCTCGCCGGCGTCGTTGACCACCAGGATCTTTTCGATGCGGTGCTTGTGCAGCAGGGTTTGCACTTCGTCGGCGCTGGCGCCCTCTTTCACCGTCACCAGACGGTCGCGGCCGGTCATGATGTCGGCCACGGACTGGTCGTAGTCGGTGATGAAGCGAGTATCACGGCTGGTGACGATGCCGACGACCTGCTGACCTTCCACCACCGGCACGCCGGAAATGTTGTTGGTGTCGGTGAGGTTAATCAGTTCACGCACGGTGGCGTTGGGGCTGATGGTGATCGGGTCCTTGACCACGCCGGATTCGTATTTCTTGACGGCGCGCACCTGGCGGGCCTGATCTTCCACCGGCATGCTTTTGTGCAGGATGCCGATGCCGCCTTCCTGGGCCATGGTGATCGCCAGGCGATGCTCGGTGACGGTGTCCATGGCGGAGGACAGCAGCGGGACGTTCAGCTCGATGTTGCGCGTCAGGCGCGTCTTCAGCGACACCTCATTGGGCAGCACATCGGAGTGGGCGGGCAGGAGCAGAACGTCGTCGAACGTCAGTGCTTCTTGGGCGATTCTGAGCATGTTGCACCCCTTGGCACACAGAGAAACTGAGAGGAGTCTGGACCCCGGGGCGCCGGGCTGTCGCCGGCCGGGAAGCCGGGTCGGGCAGGTAGGAGCCGGCGCAAGGGCGAACCAGGGGCTCCGTTAAATTAAGCCGAACAGTATAGCGTAAAACAACTCTCTTCGGCAATCTCAAACGCTCCACTTCAGGAGTGAAACTTGTGGTGTCCGGCCTTGTGGGAGCGGGCCTTGCCCGCGAAAGGCAAGCTTTGCTTGCCGGCGGGATTCCAGAGACCTTTCCAGGCGGCTCTGGGATTCTGCCGGCCGGCTTTGCCGGCCTTTCGCGGGCTGGGCCCGCTCGCACAGGTGCCCGATCCCACAAGTTTGGCGCTTGCTGCCGGCGCCCCGGCGCCGTAAATTGCGCGGCATGACTTCTTCGCGCACCGAACCGTATTCCGTCAGCCGCTTGAACCTGGAGGCCCAGGGCCTGCTGGAGGGCAGCTTCCCGTTGATCTGGCTGCAGGGCGAGATCTCCAACCTGGCGCGGCCGCGCTCCGGGCATATTTATTTCAGCCTCAAGGACGATAAAGCCCAGGTTAACGCGGCCATGTTTCGGAATCGTAACAGCCTGCTGCGGTTTCAGCCCCGCGACGGGCAAAAGATTCTGGTGCGCGCCCGGGTGACGGTGTTCGTGCCCCGGGGCGGCTTCCAAATCATCGTCGAGCACATGGAAGAAGCCGGTGAAGGCGCATTAAGAGCCCAGTTCGAGGCGCTCAAAGCGCAGCTCGAAGCGGAGGGGCTGTTCGCCCAGGAACGTAAGCGCCCACTACCGTCGTGGCCCAGGCGTATCGGGGTGATCACCAGCCCCAGCGGCGCGGCGATCCGCGATGTGTTGCAGGTGCTCAAGCGCCGGGCGCCGTCGATTCCGGTGCTGATTTACCCGACCCCGGTGCAGGGTAACGAGGCGCCGGCGCAGATCCGCCGGGCGCTGGCGCTGGCGATTCAGCGCGATGAGTGCGACGTGCTGATTCTGGGGCGTGGCGGCGGCAGCCTGGAAGACCTGTGGGCGTTCAACGACGAGGCGTTGGTGCGCGCGGTGGCGGACAGCCCGATTCCGGTGGTCAGCGCGGTGGGCCACGAGGTGGACGTGTCGCTGACCGATTTCGCCGCCGACGTACGCGCGCCCACGCCCTCGGCGGCGGCGGAGCTGATCAGCCCGGACGGCGACGCCCTGCTCGCCCGTCTGGGCGTGCTGGCGCGCCGCCAGCGGCAGTTGATGGGCCTGAACCTGCGCGGCCAGCGCCAGCGCCTGGACGGGCTGAGCCGGCGGCTGCACGCCCGTCACCCCAACCGGCAACTGGAACAGACTCGCCAGCAGGTGGACGAGTTGCAGGCGCGCATGGCGCGCACCCTGCAGCACCGGTTGGCGCTGCTGCGTGGCCGCTGGCAACCGCTGGATGTGCGGCTGCGCCAGCAGTCGCCGGCCCAGCAGGTGACACGGCAGGCGCAGCGGTTGCACGAGCTGCAGCGGCGGTTGCCGGTGCCGTTGCGGCATCAGCAGCGGCATCTGGCGCAGCGCCTGGACGGCGCGGCGCGGCGACTGCATACGGCCAGCCCGTTGGCGACCCTGGATCGGGGGTATTCGCTGACATTGGTTGAGGGGCAGCCGTTGCGGTCGGTGGCAGCGGTGAAACCCGGCGATACCGTGACCACCAGAGTGGCGGATGGGGCCTTTGACGCCACTGTGACTCGGGTTGAGCCGAAGGAATAGAGTCTCTGTAATCCCACGAAGCGGTCTTTTTAGCCAACCCTGTGCGAGCGGGCCTTGCCCGCGAAAGGCAAGCAAAGCTTGCCGGCAGGATCCCAGAGGCCTTTCTAACGGCAGCACCAACAACATCTCTGGTATCCCGCCGGGCGGCTAGCGCCACCCTTTCGCGGGCTGGGCCCGCTCCCACAAGCCCGCTCGCACAAATCAGGCTTCGTAGCCGCCTTTGCGGCCCGCTTCCACCTATCCCGGTTGCGTTACAAGTAGCGGCTTAGGAGGCGGGCGAGGGTGTGGCGGCGGAATGGTTTGGCGAGGTGGGCGTCCATGCCGGCCGCCAGGCAGCGTTGGCGTTCCTCGAACATGGCGTTGGCGGTGAGCGCCACGATCGGCACCGGTGCACGGCCGGTTTCGCGCTCGCGGCGGCGCAGGGCGCGGGTGGCTTCCAGGCCGTCCATCACCGGCATTTGCACGTCCATCAGCAGGCAGTCGAACGATTGCTCGGCGCACATCGCCAGGGCGCTGGCGCCGTCGCCGGCGGTGGCCACTTCCAGGCCGAGATGTTCGAGCATGCGGCAGGCCACCAGGCGGTTCACCTCATTGTCTTCCACCAGCAGCACCCGGCCGCTCAGCTGCTCCACGTTGGCATCCGGCTCCGGCAGGGCCGGCTGTTCGATGGTGCGGCTGCGTACCCGCAGCGCCAGCGTGAAGCAACTGCCCTGCTCCTGGTTGCTGCTGACGGTGAGGTCGCCGCCGAGAATCTGCGCCAGACGCCGGGCGATCACCAGGCCCAGCCCGGTGCCGCCGAAGCGCCGGGCGCTGGACGAATCGAGTTGGGAGAACGCCTGGAACAGACGGTCCAGCTTGTGCTCGGCGATGCCGATGCCGGTGTCGCGCACATCGATGGTGAGGTTGAGCATGTGGCGTTCGTCGCGGCGCACGTCCACCAGCACGCGGATGCCGCCGGTGTCGGTGAATTTCACCGCGTTGGAAATCAGGTTGCTGAGAATCTGCCGCAGGCGGGTGGCGTCGGAGCGGATTTCCAGACCGGTGAGCACGCCGGAGCCCTCCATACGCAGATAGAGGCCTTTTTCCCGGGCCAGGTAGCGGAAGGTGCCCACGCAATTTTGCAGCAGCGGTTCGGGTGCGAAGTAGCTCTGATCGATTTCCATGCGTCCGGCTTCGATGCGCGAAAAATCGAGAATGTCGTTGATCACTTCCAACAGATGGCCGGTGGATTCCAGGGCGGCGTCGGTGTACTCGCGCTGCTCTTCGTCCTGGCGGGTGGTTTCCAGCAGTTGCAGCATGCCCAGCACGCCGTTCATGGGGGTGCGCAGTTCGTGGCTCATCATCGCCAGGAAATCGCTTTTCGCCTGGCTGGCGTGTTCGGCCCGGTGGTGGGCCTCGCGCAACTCGGTCATCGCGCGCTGCTGGCCACGGCGGGCCTGGTCCAGGCCGGTGGCCAGCTCGTTGATGTCGGTTTGCAGGTGACCGAGCTCGCCGGTGAGCGGCCGCACGCCACGCACGTGGTAGTCGCCGCCGCGAATCACCCGCACCAGGCCGGACAAGTAACTGATCGGATCGGCGATCTGGCGGGCCAGGTAGCCGGCGCTGAACAACCCCACCACCATCGCCAGCAGCGCCGGCAGCAAACTGGTGCCGATGATTTCTTTCTGGCGAGCAAGAATGCGCCCCCGGGACACGCCCAGCACCACTTCGCCAACGCGCTCCGGGCGGCTGGCTTCGGTGCTTTCGAAGGCCGGGTCCAGGGTTACCGGCTGGCGGTAGATGCCGGCGTGGAATTCCAGCACATCGTCGTCGGCCAGAGCGTTGGCTTGCAGTCCGGCGCGCAATAGCGGCTCACCGTTGTGATCGCGGAACTGCACGTACTGCACGTCCGGGCGCGCCAGCACCAGGTTGGCCTGACGACGCAGGTCGGAGAGATTGCCGCTGAGTACGCCGTATTCGGCGCTGCCGGCGAGTTGCTGGGCGAGGAAGCCGCCCAACTGACGCACTTCGTTGTCAGCGTCCTGGAAGCGCTGCCAGGTCAGCGACACCAGCACCAGGATCAGCATGATCAGCGCCGGGATCACCCCCAGCCATTGAAGTTGCCGGCGAATGCCGCCGCGGCGTGTCATGGCGTAGCCTCCAAAACCTGTTCCAGGGGCGCCCGGTCGACGTAGCGCAAATCATACGCGTCGGCCACGTGTTCGTTCAGGGCCAGGGAATAGTGGCCGGCGAAGCCGGGGGCCGGCCAGTGGCCGCCGGCCCGGCGCGCGCGCAGCGCGTCCAGGGCGCCGGCGGCGAGATCCGTGATCAGCGCGCGGGCACTGGCGACGCTGCCGGCACGCACATAGGCGCCGCCGGGGCCCACCACCGGCACCCGCTGGCGGTAGCTGGTGAGCAACACCAGGCGGGCGGCGCCGGCGTTGAACAGGGTGTCGTCCTCGGGCAGTAGCAGGACATCCCATTCCGGCAGGTGGCGGCGCAACAGCGTGCCCAGCAGGGCCGGCTCGGGTACGGTGACCGCTTCTAACGTAAGGCCGGCGGGCGCTCGCGGAATCGACCGCCAGGCGCTGTTCGGGCCGCGCAGAATGCCGATCCGGCGGGCATCGGGCAGCAGCTTGCGCAACAAGGCCAGTTGGGTGTCGAGCGGCACGCCCTGCCACAGGGCGCTGCAATCACAACCGGGACTGATCAAGGTGTCGGCGACCCGGCGCGGTACCGCCAGCCCCAGCACAGGCGGCCCGCCTTCGGTGGCGGAACCACGGTCAGCGAGGGCCTGGCGGAACGGCTGTTCGCCCAGGGCCAGAACCAGATCCGGGTGATCGTCCACCAGCCGTAAGGTGTCGCCGGCAATGGCCTGCAACGCCGCGCCAAGACGCGTGGCCAACTCGGCGGTGGGCGCGCGCACGGAGACGGACACCGGTGCTCCGGTGTCGGCCGCGATCACGTCCGACGCCGCCGCGCCGGACGCCAAAGCGCCCAACGCAGCCACCCCCGACGCGGCAAGAAAGACCGCGATAAGCCGTAATCGTGTGCCCCGGACGCACCACATTCTAGCCGCCGGGTCCCTTCACACTGCCTGTGATGCTACTGCCGTGCCTCATGGCTTCAATCCCTGCTTCTAATCCTTAGAAAGTGACCGTGGCGCCGATCCAGTAGCGCTGGTCATCCTGGTATTGGTTTTCGACGAAAACCACGGGTTCTTTATTGAGCGGGTGCTGGACCACAAAACGCCATTCCACTTCCGTCTGATAGAGACCGTGACGGAATCCCAATTGAGCATCCAGCCGCTCAAACGGGTAATCGTTGTAATCCCGGGCCAGGTAATAGGCCGTGGACCAGGACCAGCCGCCGCCGACGTGCCAGGACCACAGCGCGCCGGCGCTGTCCCGGGCGGCGAAGCGTTGTTCGGTGCCGTTGTCGGTTTCGGTGTGCACATGGGCGCCGGTCAGCCGCAGCAGATGGCGGGCGCTGGGCCGCCAGCTCAACTGCGCCTCGGTGCCGCGGTGATCGACCTCGCCGTCGTTGGCGGGGTCGAACTCGAACGGGTTGAGCGGCCCGCTGACCAGATCCCAGAGTTCTTCGCGGAAATAGCGGATATCCAGCTCGATGCCGCCAAACCGGCCCACCGGGAAGCGTCCGTAATAGCCCAGTTCCCGCGAGCGGATACGCTCTGGCTCAAGCATGCCGGGGCTTTGCTGGGTGACGAAAAAATAGGCCGGGTCCCAGCCCAACAGAGCCGCTTCGTTACCGGCTAACGGTGCGTTCAGGTCGGTGACCGGCAGATTGACGCGTGCCTGGTCCTCGTAAATATCCGGGGTGCGCAGGGCGCGGGTGTAGGCGACCCGCAGCGTGTGGCCCTGCAGCACTTCCCAGTTAACGCCAACACGGGGGCTGAAGTGCTCGCCGTTGATGTCGTCGTACTCCCAAAAGCCACCCAGGCTGATGGTCACCGGCTCCACCGGTTTCACCGCCAGATTGGCGAACAGGCGCCGGCTGACATTCTCGGCGGAACCGGACAAATACGCTTCGGATTCGGCGCGGTCGTGGCGCAGGTTCACGCCCGCCACCAGGCGCGCCCAATCGGTAAGCTGCAGGGTGTCCTGGACTTCCAGATCGTAGCGGGTCTCCCGGGTGTCCAGCCAGACACGGCCACAAAATGCCTGGGCACCACTGGCCTGGAGGGTGGCGTAGCGGTTCTGGATACCCGGATCGGCGCCGGCGGCGGCCAGGGTCTGGCCGATATCCTCGCCGTTGGCCAGGTAGAGGTCGCGCAGCTCCTGGGAGAAAAACAGACCGCCGCCAGCACCCTGGGCACCGGTGATCGGGTCGAGGAAGCACAGATCCAGATTGGTGTCTTCGTTGGTGTGCTGACCGTAGGCGCTGACCTTGATCTGATGACGCGGCGAAAACTGGCGCTGCCAATCGAGGCCGAAGAAAGCCCGTTCGCCGGTCTGCTGGGTGTCGTCGTAATAATCGGCGATCGACTGCAAGCCGGATTCCGGCGGCCGGTCCAGCCGCGAACGGCTACCGCCGGCGTGCACGGTGAGGGTGTCGCGGGGGGACAATTCGAATACCGTGCGGCTGTTGAGCTTATCGACACGTTTGCCGTCGCCGCTCTCCAGCGGGTTAATACCGGCATCGTAGCCGTCGTCGCGCTGGCTGCTGACGCTGACCCGCGTGGCGCCGCCTTTGAACTGATGGCTGACGCCCAGGCGTCCGTCGCGAATGCCGTTGTTGCCGGTGCGCAGGGTGACTTGCTGGCCGACGCTGTCGCGCGGATCGCGGGTGATCACGTTGATTACACCGGTGAAAGCGTTGGCGCCGTAGGCAGCGGACGCCGGGCCACGGGTCACTTCGATGCGTTCCACATCCTCCAGGCTCACCGCCAGGTCGTTCCAACTGACGCGGGCGAAGCCGGGCTGATAGACGCTGCGGCCGTCCACCAGCACCAGCATGCGACGGGAATCGCGGGCCTGAGTGCCGTGGTAGGCCACGGTGGGCACGTTGCCGTCGGCTTTGGCCACCGCCATGCCGGGTACCAGGCGCAGCACCTCGTACAGTTCGCGGGCGCCGCTGGCGCGGATCAATTCACGGTCGATCACGGTGACGCTGGCGGGCACCTCGGAAATGGGCTGATCCAGGCGCGCCGGGGTCAGTACCCGGGGCACCTCGCTTTGATCATCGAACGGCGCGTCCGCCCGGGCGGACAGCGCCAGCCATGGCAGAAACGTCAGTAATAAAAGATTATGCCCCCGCACACCTTCCCCCAAGTTGCTATGCACTGTGGGAGCGGGCCCCGCCCGCGAAAGGCAAGCAGAGCTTGCCGGCAGGATTCCAGAGACCTGGTTTAATCTCAATGAAGCCTCTGGAATCCCGCCGGGTGGCTGACGCCACCCTTTCGCGGGCGGGGCCCGCTCCTACAATATCCGCCCCTGTAAGCACCCCGTTCCGACCCCGCGGTTTATTTCTTTACGTGCTTCATCATGCGGCGTTTGCGTTTGATCTGCCGTTCGGTGAGCTGTGTCCGGCGCCCCTCGTAGGGGTTATCGCCAGATTTCAGTTCCAGACGAATCGGCGAGCCTTCTATCTTTAACAGCTCCCGGAACTTGTTTTCCAGGTACCGCTGGTAGCTGTTGGGTAACGACTCGGTACGATTACCGTGGATCACCACCGTGGGCGGATTGGAGCCGCCCAGATGCGCGTAGCGCAGCTTGGCCCGAAAGCGCCCGGAACGCGGCGGCGGGTGCGACTGGATGATGTCCTGCAGCATGCGGGTGAGCGCATTGCTGCCCAGCTTGATAAAGGCGGAATCCCAAGCCCGCTCGATAAAGCCGAACAGATCCCCCACGCCGGTGCCGTGCAGCGCGGAAATAAAATGCACCTTCACCCAGGGAGCGAAATGCAAGCGCCGTTCCAACTCGCGTTTCACCCATTGGCGGTGGTCGGCTTCCAGGCCGTCCCACTTATTCACCGCCACCACCAGAGCACGGCCGGTTTCCAGCACGTAGCCAAGCAGGTGCAGATCCTGGTCGGTGATGCCGTCGCGGGCATCCACCACTATCATCACCACCTGGGCCGCTTCCACGGCCTGCAGGGCCTTGATCACGGAGAATTTTTCGATCGTCTCGTGGACCTTGCCACGACGGCGGATGCCGGCGGTATCAATCAAGACGTAGTTACGCTCGCCGTCGCCGTTGCGATCCTGGCGCACGAACGGTACTTCGATGGTATCGCGGGTGGTGCCCGCCTGATCGAACACGATGACCCGCTCTTCACCAAGGATGCGGTTGATCAGGGTGGATTTACCCACATTGGGGCGGCCCAGCACCGCCACACGCACGGTGTCCGGGTCGGCGGGTTCGGCTTCGCCCTCTTCCACTTCGGGGAATACCTTGAGCACTTCGGTCATCATCGAGCGCACGCCCCGGCCATGGGCGGCGGCGACCGGGAACAACTCGGTCAGCCCCAGCCCGTAGAAATCCGCCAGAGCGGTGTCCGGGTCCAGGCCGTCGGTTTTGTTGACCGCCAGGAACACCGGCTTGGGCAGTTTGCGCAACTCCGACGCCACTTGTTCGTCGGCAGCGGTGAGGCCGGCCCGGCCGTCCACCAGGAACAGCACCACGTCCGCCTCGCCCACCGCTTGCAGCGCCTGGTCGGTCATCGGCCGGTCGATGCCCTCTTCGCTTTCGCCGATGCCGCCGGTATCGACCACGGTGTAGGGGCGGTCGCCGAGGCGGCCGTCACCGTACTGACGGTCCCGGGTGAGGCCGGGAAAGTCGGCCACGATGGCGTCACGGGTGCGGGTAAGGCGGTTGAACAGCGTGGACTTGCCCACATTGGGGCGGCCCACCAGGGCGATCACGGGTTTCATGGGTGGCTCGGTCGGAGTGGCAATGGTGATTTACGGGGCAGGATACAGGCGTGCGGGGCCGCAAGCTACAAGCACCGTAGGTCGGGTTGAGCATGGCAAAACCCGACAGCCGGCGCCGGGGGGCGGCGCCGGAGCGTAAATGTCGGGTTACGGCCTTGCGGCCTAACCCGACCTACTCGGCTTCGATGCGGTAGGCGGCCAGTTTGCCGTCAGCGCTCAACGCATAGAGCACGTCGTCGAGCACCACCGGGGTGGAGGCGAAGCCGTCGCGGTCGTGGCGGTAGCGGGCCACCAGCTTGCCGGTTTCCCCATCCATCCAGTGCAGATAGCCTTCGAAGTCACCGACCACCACCAGCTCGCCCTGGGCGGCGGTGCCGGTGAGGCGGCGGCCGTAGAGCTTGTCTTGCTGCCACAGGAAGCTGCCGCTGCGTTGTTCGGCGGCGCGTACCAGGCCCTCGTCGTCGGCCACGAACAGAGTGCCCAGGTGCGAACTGATCACCTGATGGCTGGAGATGTCCTTGCTCCAGTAGGGGCGGCCGTTTTCCCAGTCGAGCACTGAAAGCTGACCCTGGAAAGTGGCGGTAAAGACGCCGCCGTTCTCCACCAGCAGGTTGGCGTTCACGTCCACCAGACGGTCCAGCTCGGAGCGACCGGAAGGCTCGGCCACGCGGCGCTCCCACAGGGGCGCGCCGGTGTCGGCTTCGATGGCGGCCACCTTGCCGCTGGCGAAGCCGGCGTAGACCCGGCTGTTGACGATCACCGGCGGGGCGCCGCCCAGCAGGGTCAGGTTGGGCACGGTGGTTTCGTAATCCCAGATCTGTTCGCCGTTGGCGCCGTCCAGGCCAAGCACGTGGCCGTCGATGGTCTGCACCACTACCAGACTGCCATTGCTGGTGGGCGCGGCGAGCACTTCACTGCTGACTTCGGCGCGCCACAGCGGTTCGCCGTTGTCGCTGTCCAGGGCCACCACTTCGCCTTCGCGGGTGCCGTAGAGCACCTGGCCGTAACCGGCGTAGAGACCACCGGAAATGCGGTCCTCGGTTTTGGCGCGCCACTGACGCTTGCCGTTTTCGCGCTGAAACGCGTAGACACGGCCCTCGACGTCGGCGGCGAACACCTGCTGTTGGGTTACCGCCGGGCTCAGGGTCATGGCGCTTTCATCAACGCCGTCGCCGGCACCGGAGCGCCACACGCGGTCCACGTCGTAGCCGGCTTCAAAGTCCGGCAAAGGGTTGGGTTCGATGGCGTTGGGGTTGCTGCTGCAACCGGCCAAAGCCACCAGGCCGAGCAAAAACGGGGCCGCGCAGGCTTTCAACATAGGTTTCACTATAGGGACTTCATATCGTCGAGTTTCATTTGTACACGGTCCTTGGCGGCGCCGTTATCCAGCGCTTCCAGAGCGCCGCTGTAGGCGTCGCGGGCCGCGTCCCATTTTTCCCGGGCGCCGGCGATGTCCCCTTTCAACTCCAGCGCCTGACCTTGCCAGGCTTCCGGGAAGGTGCGCGAAATCTGCTGTTCCGCGGCATCCAGGTCGCCCTGTTGCAGGTAAACCCGCGCCAGGCGCACCCGGGCGGTGAATTCCAGCTCTTTGCTGGCGGCGTCCTCGGCAACGGCGTCGAGCTGCTCGACGGCGCCGTTGAAGTTGCCGTCGTCGACGGCCAGCTTGGCCAGGGCCAAGTGGGCATAGTCGGCGTAGGCGGTGGACGGGAACTCCTCCAGCAGGGTGTCGGCGGCGCTGCGCACCTGATCGGCGCTACCGCCCTGGCCCAGACCGGCGACCAGCGATTCGTACACCTTGGACGCTTCCGCCGCCTGGCCGCTGCTGTGTTCCTGCCACTGGCGCCAGCCGATCATGGAGCCGATCGCCAGCACGATCACCACGATGGTGGCGGTGCCGTTCTTCTGCCACCATTCCTTGAGGCGTTCCGCCTGTTCTTCTTCGTCCCGGATGTAATCTGCCACCCCAATCTCTCCTTATTGCCTTTATGGCGCGAGGCGCGCGGCCAGCCATTGGGCCACGTCGTCCTCGGACAGTTGCTGTTGTTCGCTTTGATCACGCAGCGGTTTCACCGCCACCTGTTTGGCGGCCACTTCGTCTTCCCCCAGGATCAGGGCGAAGCGGGCACCGCTGCGGTCGGCTTTCTTCATCTGGCTCTTGAAGCCGCCACCGCCGCAATGACACTGGATACCGACGCCAGGCAAGGCGTCACGCAGCTTTTCCGCGAGCACCAGCGCCTGGGTCTGGACGTCACCCATGGCGGTAATATAGATCGCCACCGGCGCCGGCAGTTCCGGACGCGTTTGCTCAAGCAATAAAACCAGCCGTTCCAGGCCCATGCCGAAGCCCACCGCCGGGGTCGGCTTGCCGCCCAGTTGCTGCACCAGACCGTCGTAGCGGCCGCCGGCGCAGACGGTGCCCTGGGCGCCGAGCGCGGTGGTGGTCCACTCAAACACGGTTCGCCCGTAGTAATCCAGCCCGCGCACCAGGTTGGGGTTGATCACGTAGGGCACGCCGGCGGCGTCCAGCAACGCGCGCAGCCCGTCGAAGTGGGCGCGGGCCTGGTCGCCCAGATGGTCGGCCAGGCGCGGCGCGGTTTCCAGCACCTCACGAGTGCCCGGGTCCTTGCTGTCGAGCACGCGCAGCGGGTTACGTTCCAGGCGGTTTTGCGAATCCTCGTCGAGCCGGTCGCGGTGCTCGCGCAGAAAGGCCACCAGGGCCTCGCGGTAGCGGGCGCGGTCGTCGTTGTCGCCGAGGGTGTTCAGCTCCAGGGTGACCTGGTCGCTCAGGCCCAGCTCTTTCCACAACCGGGCGGTGAGCAGGATTACTTCCGCGTCGATGTCCGGGGTGGCGATGCCGAAGGTTTCCACGCCGATCTGGTGGAACTGTCGGCTGCGCCCGGCCTGGGGCCGCTCGTAGCGGAACATGGGGCCGGTGTACCAGAGCCGCTGGGTCTGGTTGTAGAGCAGCCCGTGCTGCTCGGCGGCACGCACGCAGCCCGCGGTACCTTCCGGGCGCAGCGTCAGGCTGTCGTCATTACGGTCGGCGAAGGTGTACATCTCTTTTTCGACGATGTCGGTGACCTCGCCGATGCCGCGCGCGAACAGCTCGGTGCGCTCGACGATGGGCAGGCGAATCTCCTGGTAGCCGTAGGCCGCCAGCACCGCCCGGGCACGCTTTTCCAACCACTGCCACAGAGGGGTCTGCTCGGGCAGAACGTCGTTCATGCCACGGATCGACGTGATCTTGTTGCTCACCGGTTCTCCTTGTTAAACCGCTCGACGCCTGACGCTGGAGGCCTGACGCTTTTTTAATCCGGTGCCAGACGATAAACGCCGGAAGCTTGCTGCTGTTCAGCGTCAAGCGTCCGGCGTCGAGCGTCCGGCGTTCGTTATTCGCTTCTGGCGATAATACCTTTCGCTTCGTCTTCGCGCTGCTTGGCCACCTTGGCGCGCACCATGCGCTCCAACTCATCCACCAGGTTATCGGACTTGATGTGGTGGCTCTTCTGCCCGTCCGCGTAGGACAGGTTATTGGGCGTGCCGCCGGTGAGGCCGACATCGACTTCGCGGGCTTCGCCGGGGCCGTTGACCAGGCAACCGATCACCGCCAGATCCACGGATTCGTTGACGTCTTCCAGGCGCGCTTCCAGCTCATTGACGGTTTTGATCACGTCGAAGTTCTGCCGGGAGCAGCTTGGGCAAGCGATGATGTTCACGCCTTTCTTGCGCAGGTTGAGACTTTTCAGAATGTCGAAGCCAACGCGAATTTCCTCCACCGGATCGGCGGCCAGGGAAATACGGATGGTGTCGCCGATGCCTTCCATCAGCAGGCCGCCCAGGGCCACCGAGGATTTGACGGTACCGGAGCGGAAGGTGCCGGCCTCGGTGACGCCCAGGTGCAGCGGCTGCTCGATCTGGCTGGCCAGCTTGCGGTAGGCCTGCAGCGTCATAAAAACGTTGGACGCTTTGACGCTGACTTTGAAGTCCTGGAAATCGTAGCGGTCGAGAATCTCGGCATGGCGCAGGGCGGACTCCACCAGCGCATCGCTGGTCGGTTCGCCGTATTTGCGCTGCAGTTCTTTTTCCAGGGAGCCGGCGTTAACACCAATGCGGATCGGCACGCCATGGTCGCGGGCGGATTCAATCACCGCGCGCACCCGGTCTTCACGGCCGATGTTGCCCGGGTTGATGCGCAGGCAATCAGCGCCTTCGTCGGCCACTTTCAGGGCGATCTTGTAGTCGTAGTGGATGTCCGCCACCAGGGGCAGGTCCACCTGTTTGCGAATCTTGCCGAAGGCCTCGGCGGCGTCCATATCGGGCACCGATACACGCACGATGTCCGCGCCCACTTCTTGCAGGCTGCGGATCTGGCCGACGGTGGCGTCCACATCGCAGGTGTCGGTATTGGTCATGCTCTGCACGGAGATCGGCGCGTCACCGCCCACCGGCACGGAGCCAACGTGAATCTGACGGGATTTACGGCGTTTAATGGAGACTTCCGGTTCCATGCTTACTCCTGAAACGTCTAGGGCAGCGTGACGCGGACCACGTCACCGGAGCGTTGGCTGGGCAGGCTGACCACGGAACCATTGATGCGCACCGCGCTCACCGCCGCCGCATCACCCAGGGTAACGCGAAACGGCGCTTCGCCGTCCAGATCGACACTGCCGCCAGCGCTCTGCTGGCCCTGAGTGAGGGTCGCGCCGGTGGCGTCCACTACTTTGATCCAACAAACCCGGGAAAATTCCAGAGCGATACTGTCCACGCCGTCCTCGGAGGGACCAGCGGCGGCCAGTTCGGTTTGCGAGGGCTGGTTCGCGAGCTCCGGCCGGGAGGCGGGCTCGCCACCGTTGTCCGAGGGCGCCTCGGGGCCCTCGGAGCGCTCGCTGCTGTCGCTGTCCGGCGCCTGGGGCTCCAGGCTGTCTTCCACCGGGGCGGAGGGCTGCACGGATTCCGGCAGCGCCGGCTCCGGGGCTTCGGGAGGCGCCGGGCTGTCCTGGCTTTGCTCGCCGGCACGGCCACCGTCGTCGAAGCCGCTCGGCGCGACCACCTGATCGCGCGGCCACAGCCACCAACCCAGCGCCACCAGCAGCACAACCACCAGCACCACCAGCGCGGGCAGGCGCCATTCGCGGCCACTGGGTGTCTCTTCCAGCGCCGCCTGCTCACGCTCGCGCTCGTCCTGGCGCATCTCATCGACGCGCTGTTGGAATTGACGCGCCAGCTCCTCGGCGGGCAGCCCCAGGAAGCGGGCGTAGTTACGCAGGTAACCCTTGATAAACGGCGCCTCGGGCAACCGGTCGTAATCGTCTTCTTCCAGGGCCCGCATGTAGGAGGTGGACAACCGCAGGTGCTTGCACGCTTCCTCCTGGCTGAGGCCCTTTTCTTCCCGGGCCCGGCGTAGTCGCTCGCCGGGCAATACGGACTCGTTTGCGCTCATTAACGTCCCTCCTGCGCGCTCCGCCAGTCCTGCCAGAGCTTGTGCTCCCGGGTACCCGGGTAAAGATTCTGCAAGGCCAGTTCATAGCTGGACTGCTGATCCTGTCGTCCGAGGGCGGCGGCCAGGCGGATGCCGGTCCACAACCCTTCGGCACTTTGCCGGCCAATGCGGCGTTCGTACTGTCTGTAGTAGTCCCACCCCATCTGGTAGCGGCCTTCCCGGTAATAAAGGTTGGCCAGTTGCAGGGTAGCGTGAGTGGAACGGCCGTTGAGTCGCAGGGCGCGCACGAAAGCGTCCTTGGCGTCTTCGGGCCGGTCCAGCGCCAGATAGCTCTGGCCCATGTTACTGAAGGCGCTGGCGCGACCTTCGTAGTTGGGATCGTTGGCCGCCCGGCGAAATTTTTCCAGTGCTTCTTTGTAGCGCTTCTGGGTGTACAGCAAGGTGCCGTAGTTGTTCAGCGCCGGCGCGTAGCCGCGATCCGCAGACAACGCCTTGCGGTAGTGGTATTCCTCTTTTTCCGCATCGCGCTCGTAGTTGTAGAGCAGCGCCATGGCGTTATGGGCCGGAGCGCTGTTGTCGTCGATGGAAAGCGCCCGGGAGAAATGCCGGCGCGCTTCCGAAGGATCGCCCATCTGCAGATACTGCAGGCCGGCGGCGACGCGGGTTTTAACCGCTTCCTGGGGATCGGCGGCGGGGCCGCCGCCGCGGGTCGTGGTGGTGCACCCGGCCACCGCCACGGTGGCCACCAGAATCAGAACGAGCTGTCGAAGCGTTGGATTCATTACACGGATGCTGTTTTGCTGTCGGGCTGTTCGGAACGGTGGAAAATGGATTGCTTCCACCGTTCACTGCGACGGGTACGGTCTTTCACTTCACCCACCAGTTGCCCGCAAGCGGCGTCGATATCATCGCCGCGCGTGGTGCGCACGGTGGTCATGACGCCATTGTCATTCAGGAATTTGTGGAATGCCAGAATGTCGCTTTTGCGCGAGCGTTCATAGCCGGCGTGGGGGAACGGGTTGAACGGAATCAGGTTCACTTTCACCGGAATGCCGCGCAGCAACTTAACCAACTGGCGTGCGTGCTCCGGCTTGTCGTTCACATCGCGCAGCATCACGTATTCCATGGTGATGGTGTTGTGGCGATGGGTAATGTTGTCGCTGTAACGCTTGCACGCCGCCATCAGCTCCTTGAGCGGATACTTGCGGTTGAGCGGCACCAGTTCGTTGCGCAGCTCGTCGTTGGGGGCGTGCAGACTCACCGCCAGGGACACGTCCAGGTCGGCGCTGAGTTGATCAATCTTGGGGATCACCCCGGAGGTGGACAGGGTAATGCGGCGTTTGCTGATGCCGTAGCCCAGGTCGTCGCGCATCAGCCGCATGGCGGCCAGTACCGGTCCGTAATTGAGCATCGGTTCCCCCATGCCCATCATCACCACATTGGTGATCGGGTGTTCGCCCAGGTTCTTGCGCGGGCCGAACGAGCGGCTCGCCTGCCAGACCTGACCGATGATTTCCGCGCTGTTGAGATCACGCTGGAAACCCTGCTTGCCGGTGGAGCAGAAACTGCAGTCCACGGCGCAGCCCACTTGGGAAGAGACACACAGGGTGCCGCGGCGACCGTCGGGAATAAAAACGGTCTCCACGGCGCCGCCGTTGTCGGCCTCGAACACCCATTTACGGGTGCCGTCCCGGGAAATGCCCTCATGGAGCACCTCCGGGCCGCGAATTTCCGCCACGCGGGCGAGTTTTTCACGCAGGGCCTTGCCCACGTCGGTCATCTGCTCAAAGGAATCCACCTGATGATGGTGGATCCACTTCATCACCTGCTGGGCACGGAATTTCTTCTCACCCATCTCCAGGAAGAAGGCTTCCATCTCCGGATAGGTCAGGCCGAGCAGATTAACCTTGTCGGGGGCACTCATTGCTTCGCTCCTTGCAGCCCTTAGCGGGTGCGCGGGCAGACTTCCTCGTCGGCGAAGAAGTAGTCCACTTCGCGGGCGGCGGATTCGGTGGAATCAGAACCATGGACAGCGTTTTCGTCGATGGTTTCCGCAAAATCAGCACGAATGGTGCCGGCTTCGGCATCCTTGGGGTTGGTGGCGCCCATCAGATCACGGTTTTTCTTGACCGCGTCGTCGCCTTCCAGCACCTGTACCACCACCGGACCGCTGGTCATGAAGCCGACCAGGTCGCCGAAGAAGGGCCGCTCTTTGTGCTCGGCGTAGAAGCCTTCGGCCTGCTCTTTGCTCAGGTGCAGCATTTTCATGCCCACCACGTTCAGGCCAGCTTTTTCAAAACGGCCGACGATCTCGCCGATCGCGTTTTTGCCCACGGCATCAGGCTTGATAATAGAGAGGGTACGCTCAACAGCCATCTGTCTGATCACTCCAGAATTGCATTGGTCTTTGGGGGTTCCTGAAACCGGCGGATTATACGCACGAAGGGCGAAATATGATACCGTTGCCGGCCCTATCGGGGCCATCAGCCACGCTTTCGCGCCCCGGATTCCCCCTCGCCGCCATATACCGTATAATACCTGAGTAATTTACTCTGGTATTCCGCTAATTATGAGCACGCAAGCCGAACTCGACAAAGTAATCAGCTCTGAGTACGAGGCGGGTTTCACCACCCTGGTGGAGTCCGACACCTTGCCTCCGGGCCTGAACGAGGACGTGATCCGCGTCATTTCCGCCAAAAAAGGCGAACCGGAATGGCTGCTGGAGTGGCGTCTGGACGCCTATCGCAACTGGCTGGAGATGACCGAGCCCAACTGGGCCCATGTGGCCTACCCACCGGTGGACCTGAACGCCATCTCGTATTACTCCGCGCCCAAGAGCATGGAGGACCGGCCCCAGAGCCTGGACGAGGTGGACCCGGAATTGCTGGACACCTACAAGAAGCTGGGCATCCCGCTGCACGAGCAGGAAATGCTCGCCGGGGTGGCGGTGGACGCGGTGTTCGATTCGGTCTCCGTGGGCACTACCTTCAAGGCCAAGCTGGCGGAGGCGGGCGTGATCTTCTGCTCGATCTCCGAGGCGGTCCACGAGCACCCGGAGCTGATCAAGAAGTATCTGGGCTCGGTGGTCCCCAAGGGCGATAACTTCTTCGCCGGCCTCAACTCGGCGGTATTCACCGACGGCTCCTTTGTTTATATCCCCAAGGGCGTACGCTGCCCCATGGAGCTGTCCACCTACTTCCGTATCAACGAGGCCAACACCGGCCAGTTCGAGCGCACCCTGATCGTCGCCGACGAGGGCAGCTACGTGAGCTACCTGGAAGGCTGCACCGCGCCACAGCGCGATGAAAACCAGTTGCACGCGGCGGTGGTCGAGCTGGTGGCTCTGCCCGGCGCCGAGATCAAGTATTCCACGGTGCAAAACTGGTACCCCGGCGACAAGGACGGCAAGGGCGGCATCTACAACTTCGTGACCAAGCGCGGCGTCGCCCACGACAACGCCAAGATCAGTTGGACCCAGGTGGAAACCGGCTCGGCGATCACCTGGAAATACCCGTCCGTGGTGCTGCGTGGCGACAACTCCGTGGGCGAGTTCTACTCGGTGGCGCTGACCCGCCACGCCCAGCAGGCGGACACCGGCACCAAGATGATCCACCTGGGCAAGAACACCCGCAGCACCATCGTCTCCAAGGGCATCTCGGCGGGCAAAAGCTCCAACGCCTACCGGGGCCTGGTGCGCATGGGCCCGCGCGCGGAAAACGCCCGCAACTTCACCCAGTGCGATTCGCTGCTGCTGGGCGATACCTGCGGCGCGCACACCTTTCCGTACATCGAGTCCAAGCACCCCAGCGCCACCATTGAGCACGAGGCCACCACCTCCAAGGTGAGTGACGACCAACTGTTCCTGTGCCGGCAGCGCGGCATCGACCCGGAAAAGGCGATTTCCATGATCGTGAACGGCTTCTGCAAGGAAGTGTTCAAGGAACTGCCCATGGAGTTCGCGGTGGAAGCCGGGAAGTTGCTGGAAGTGAGCCTCGAAGGCGCCGTTGGGTAAATCGCGACCGAAGCACTGCTTCGCAGCGCGATTTACGACCGGCCATGGAAGGCCGGGCCGGGCGGCCTAAAAGGCACCGGCGCATCGCCAGGGATGGCGAGGAAAGAGTTTTATCGTGAGCCGCCCCATTGGGCGCCACGGATCAAGTCAATCGAAAGGCGTTTTACACATGCTGGAAATTCGCGATCTGCACGCCGCCGTAGCCGGCGAACCCATTCTCAAGGGCCTGAACCTGACTGTGAACGCCGGTGAGGTGCACGCCATCATGGGCCCCAACGGCTCCGGCAAATCGACGCTGGCCAACGTGCTGGCCGGCAAGGACAACTACGAGATCACCGGCGGCGACGCCCTGTTCGAGGGCAAGAGCCTGGCCGATATGGAGCCCGAGGAACGCGCCCAGTTGGGGCTGTTCCTGGCGTTCCAGTACCCGGTGGAGATCCCCGGTGTGTCCAACATGGAATTCCTGAAAGCGGCTCTGGAAGCCACCCGCAAGGCCCAGGGCAAGGAAGAATGGGATTCGGTGACTCTGCTGCGCAAGGCCCGCGAAACCTGCAAGCTGGTGGACCTGGACCCGCAATTCCTCAAGCGCGGCGTTAATGAGGGCTTTTCCGGCGGCGAGAAAAAGCGCAACGAAATCATGCAGATGCTGCTGATGGAGCCGAAACTGGCGCTGCTCGACGAAACCGACTCCGGCCTCGACATTGACGCCCTGCAAACCGTGGCCCGAGGCGTCAATTCGCTGCGCAGCCCGGAGCGCGGCATCGTGCTGGTGACCCACTACCAGCGCCTGCTGGACTACATCGTGCCGGACTTCGTGCACGTGCTGTCCGACGGCCAGATCGTCAAATCCGGCGGCAAGGAACTGGCCCACGAACTGGAACAGCACGGCTACGGCTGGCTCACCGGCGACCGGAACGACGGCAAGGACCAAAGCGCATGAGTGCATTGCTTTCCCCCGAGGACCTGAAACGCCAGGCGCTGGCGAATGCCCAGGACGCCACGGAGAGCAAGGCGGAGAGCCCGGCTTTGGCGGCATTGCGCGACAACAGCCTGGCGGCGCTGAAAGCGGCGGTGTTCCCCGGCCGTAAGACCGAACAGTGGAAATACACCTCGCTGCAGCCGCTGGCCGACGGCCATCTCAACCGGCGTGCCGCGGCCGCCGCCACCCCGGCAGACCTGCCCAAGCTGGGCGACTACCGCCTGGTGCTGGTTAACGGTCGCCTGGACGAAAGCACCAGTGCCCTCCCCGACGGCGTCACCCTGAAACGGGAAGCGTCCCGCCTGGAGGGCCTGACCACGCCGTTCGCACTGTATAATGGCGCGGCGCTGGACGACGCCATCACCCTGGAAGTGGCCGCCAACACCGATGTGGCCGGCCCCGTCCAGGTGATTCACTACGCCGACGGCGACCAGCCGGCGCACTGCAACACGCGCCTGGAAGTGGTGCTCGACACCGGCAGCCGGATGACGCTGATCGAGCAGTACCTGGGCCGGGGCCCGGTGCTCACCAACGCGGTGACCGCCATCGAAACCCGCGATAACGCCCACCTCAGCCATTACCGGCTGCAGAGCGAAGCCCGCGACAGCCTGCACATCGGCACTCTGCTGTTCCGCCAAACCGGCGTTAGCCGGGTGGACAGCTACCAGTTGATGGCCGGCAGCCGGCTGCGCCGCAACGACGTGCGTGCCTTTATCGACAAGAGCGGCGCCGAGCTGAACATGAACGGCATCTTCGTGGCCCGCGACCGCACCCACATCGACAACCAGTTGTGTGTCGAGCACCGGGTGCCGGACTGCACCTCCAACCAGGTGTACCGGGGTCTGGCGGGCGAGAAAGGCAAAGCGATCCTTAACGGCCGTATTCATATCCACCCTGGCGCCAGCGGCACCCTGGCGGAGCTGAGCAACAAGAATCTGCTGCTCAACCCGGGCGCCGAGATCTACACCAAGCCGGAGCTGGAAATCTACAACGACGACGTGAAGTGCGCCCACGGCGCCACCGTCGGTCAGTTGGACGCCGGCCAGCAGTTTTATCTGCAGGCGCGCGGCGTGCCGCTGGCGGAGGCCAAGCGCCTGCTCAGTCTGGGCTTCGTTAACGAGCTGGTGATGGGCCTGCCCGACCAGACCGTGGCGGACTGGGCTCAGCCGTGGCTCGCCGGCGAGCTGGGACAAAGCCGTGGCGCCGACGAGGAGGCCGCATGAGCCTGGACGTGAACGCTGTGCGCGCGCAGTTCCCGGTGCTGCACCAGGAGGTCAACGGCAAACCGTTGGTGTACCTGGACAACGCCGCCACCACCCAGAAACCACAGGTGGTGATTGATGCGGTGAGTGAGTACTACCGCACCGTGAACAGCAACGTGCACCGGGCGGCGCATTATCTCAGCGACCACGCCACCGCGGGCTTCGAAAACGCCCGCGCGGAACTGGCGGCGTTCATTAACGCCGCCCGTGAGGAAGTCATTCTCACCAAGGGCACCACCGAAGGCATCAACCTGGTAGCCCAGTGCCTGGGCCGCGAACGGCTCCAGGCCGGCGACGAGATTCTGATCACCGCCCTGGAGCACCACGCCAATATCGTGCCCTGGCAGCAGGTGTGCGAACGCACCGGCGCGACCCTTCAGGTGACCCCGCTGCGCGAGGACGGCAGCGTCGACACCGACGCCTTTCACCGGCTGCTCAGCGAGCGCACCCGCATCGTGGCGCTGTCCCAGGTGTCCAATAGCCTGGGCTCTGTGACGCCGGTGGCGGAACTGGTCAAGGCGGCCCGCGAAGCCGGCGCCTGGACCCTGGTGGACGGCGCCCAGGCGGTGGGCCACTATCCGGTGGACGTGCAGCAGATCGGCTGCGACTTTTACGCCTTTTCCGGGCACAAGATGTTCGGCCCCACCGGCGTGGGCGTGCTGTTCGGCCGCCGCGAACTGCTCGACGAAATGCCGCCCTTCCAGACCGGCGGTGAGATGATCGAGACAGTGAGTTTCGAGAAGAGCACCTGGAATCAGTTACCCTACAAGTTCGAGCCGGGCACGCCCAACATTGCCGGCGTGATAGGCCTGGGCGCGGCCACCCGCTGGCTGCAGCAACAGGACCGCACCGCCCTGGCCACCCACGAAGACGCGCTGCTGGCGTCCGCCACGGAACAGGCCCAGGCGTTCGACGGCTTGAAAATCATCGGTAACGCCACCACCAAAATAGGCATACTGTCGTTTTTGCTGGATGGCGCGCACCCCGCCGATGTGGGCACGCTGCTGGATCAACAAGGCGTGGCGGTGCGCACCGGCCACCATTGCTGTATGCCACTGATGGACCGGCTCGGCATTCCCGGAACGGCACGTGCCTCGTTCTCGATTTATAATACCCTGGAAGAGGTGGACCAACTGTTCCAGGCACTGCACAAGGTCCGCTCCTTCTTGTAAGGAGTACTTTTTAGCGAACTCCCTCCGGAGGCGATCATTATGACGGTACAGACATTCGTACCCGGCCAGGTCGACATTCACATGACCGAGGCCGCCCGCAAGCAGGCGCAGCGTGAGATCGAGCGCGCGGCGGCCGGCGGCATTCGTCTCGACCTGGATGAATCCGGCTGCTCCGGCTATATGTACGAGCTGGATTTTGTCGACCAGCCGGCGACCGGCGACAAGCATTTCGACGTGGACGGCATTGCGCTGTACGTGCCGGAAAAATGGCTGGTAATGCTCAACGGCCTGGAAATCGACTATGTGAAGGAAGGCGTCAACAGCCTGTTCAAGTTCCGCAACCCCAACGCCACCGGCGAATGCGGCTGCGGCGAGAGCTTCACCGTCGAAGATATGGACGAGGTCTGATCTTGGCCAGTGCATCTTCCGCTACTGAACAACGCACCGTGGTGGTGAATCGCGACGTGCCCGCCCGGCTGGTGCCGGACGGCACCCGCATCACCATTCACAAAAACAGCTTCGTGAACCTGCGTCAGGCGCTGGGCGGCACCTATACGGTGACCCTGAACGGCAATATGGCGCGCATCGACGGTACCGACGCGGACGCCATCGGCCAGGCACCGCTGGAGCTGGACTTCGACCCACCGGCGGAAGACGGCAGCGTGCGCCAAGCCGACCTGGACACCGCCCTGGGCACCATTTTCGATCCGGAGATCCCGGTCAATATTCTTGATCTCGGCCTGGTTTACGGCTGCGACGTTATCCGTCGCACCGACGACAACGGCGATGCCCTCAACGTGGTGCAGGTGCGCATGACCCTGACCGCGCCCAACTGCGGCATGGGCCCGGTTCTGGTGGGCGATGTGGAAGACCGGCTCGCCAAGGTGCCCAACGTGGACGAAGTGGAAGTGGCGCTGTTGTTCGATCCGCCCTGGAGCCGCGACATGATGACCGAGGAAGCCCAGCTCGAGTTGGGATTGTTTTAATGACTGAATTCGATATCCGCGACATTAAACTCGGCGAGGACGTGACCGCCGATGCGATCCAGGAAGATCTGGAATTCCTGGACGACTGGGAAGAACGCTACCGCTATATCATTGATCTCGGCAAGCAGCTTCCCGCCATGCCGGAGCACCTGCGTACCGAAGAGCGCTTCGTTCGCGGCTGTCAAAGCCAGGTATGGCTGGTCACCGATTACGACGACGACCAGGATCGTCTGTATCTGGCGGTGGAATCCGACGCGGTGATCGTGCGCGGGCTGGCGGCGATCATCCTCGCCGCGCTGAATCGCAAAACGCCTGCTGAAGTGGCCCGCTACGACATGGACGCCTTCTTCCAGCAGCTCGATCTGCTGCGCCACCTCAGCCCCACCCGGGGCAACGGCCTGCTGGCCATGGTAGGACGCATTAAACAGGAAGCCGCCTCTCTGGCGGCGTAGGTCACACCGCCGACAGCGATGCCTTGCGTTGCGTCGGCGCCAACCGCACCACGAAACGGCGCTGCCCGTCCCCCGGACTGTCTTCCATCACTTCCGCTGTCTCACCGAAATAACCGGCCACGCCATGCACCGCCCCCAGCGCCAACGCGCTCATATCGCGGTGAGAGAGATAACCGATCCGCAGCACGCCGGGCGCCAGCTCTTGCACATCGATGCGCGGCGGCCGGGCCTCCGGATCCTTCAAGCGCACCACCTTCTGATGCACCTGCTCTTCCACGTTAAGAAGAAAATCCCTGGCGTTCCAATGACGCGGAATCAGTGCTCGGTACATATTGATCAGCGGCGGAATCACCCACTTCCCGAACGCCTCCAGAAAATCGTCCCGCTGTAACCCGGTTTCTTCTTCCAGCGTCGCCAAGAGCGTCTCAAGATCGCTGTCCGGATAGAGACGCACCGGCACGTAGACCTGCCCCTCAAGACCCGCGGCTACCTGGGCGTTTTCCCAGGCATCCGGACCGAACCGTTCCACGGCGAACTGCCGCAGGTGATAAAGAATCACCCCATGCATGCGCTACTCCTGAAGTCTTCACGTAGACAAAGCAAAGGGCGGGCCAGCGCCGGCGGTGAGCTGAAACGCCCACCACATGCGCCACACGGGCGCTTCAGGCGCGGCTTCGGGCGGCGTCACGAAGCCGGGTGACGGCCTCCGTCACATTCTGCCCGGCGCGGTCCACATCCTGTTCGCCGGTAAACCGACCCAGGGACAACCGGATCGCGCCGTGCGCCAGATCATCGGCCAACCCCATCGCCTTAAGCACATAGGACGGCTCCAGAGAGGCGGAAGTACAGGCGGAGCCGGTGGAGACCGCCACCTCGGTCAGCGCGGTGAGCAGCATCTCGCCGTCCACACCTTCAAAGGCGACGTTCAGGTGGCCGGCCAGGCGGGGCGCATCGCCGCCGTTGAGGTGTACGCCAGGCAGCTCGGCGATCCGTGCCCAAAGCCGGTCGCGCAGCCCCGCCAGCCGGGCCTGCTCGGTGTCGCGCTCCGCTACCGCCAAAGCCAGCGCTTCACCCATGCCGACGATCTGGTGGGTCGGCAGGGTCCCAGAGCGCATATTGCGCTCATGGCCGCCGCCATGAATCTGGGCGTTGAGCCTCACATCCGGATGACGGCGCACATAGAGCGCCCCCATCCCTTTGGGCCCGTAGATTTTGTGCGCGCTCAGGGAGACCAGATCCACCGGCGTGGCGCGCACGTCCAGCGGCAGCTTGCCGGCGGTCTGAGCGGCGTCGCTGTGGAACAACACACCGGCGTCGCGGCAAATCGTCCCGATCGCGTCGATATCGTTGATCACCCCGGTTTCGTTATTGGCGTGCATGATCGACACCAGCACGGTGTCCTCACGCAACGCGGCGGCCACCGCTTGAGGGTCGATGCGGCCATCCGCCAGCGGCGCCAGATAGGTCACCTCGATACCACCGTGTTCCAGCCAGCCGCACGGGTCCAACACCGCTTTGTGCTCGCTGGCGGCGGTAATCACATGGCCCCCGCCACGCTGCTCGAGCACGCCTTTTATCGCCAGGTTATCCGCTTCGGTAGCGCCACTGGTCCAGACAATCTCGCGGGGATCGGCGTTGAGCGCGTCGGCCACCTGGCGGCGGGCGCTTTCCACCGCCTCTTCCGCCAGCCAGCCATACAGATGGCTGCGCGACGCCGGATTGGCGAAGGTGCCTTCCGGCCCCAGGTGACGCACCATGGCATCCACCACCCGCGGGTCTACCGGGGTGGTGGCGGCGTAATCCAGATAAACCGCTTGGGACATGATCGGTAACTGCTTCTTGAAAGGGTTGGGTTAGAGCGTGCTGATCGGTACCCGGTTCTGGTGCGCGTCCTGGCGTTGGGCCACCGCTTTCACCTCATGGCGGGCGACCAGCTCGCCCAGACTGATGCCGGACAGAAAATCCTGAATCTGATCGGACAGATCGCACCAAAGATGATGGGTCAGGCAAGTGTGGCCTTCCTGGCAATCGCCCTGGCCGCCGCAACGGGTGGCGTCCACAGATTCGTCCACCGCCTCGATCACCGCGGCCACGTCGATCTGCCCGCCGGGCCGGCTAAGACGGTAGCCACCGCCCGGACCGCGCACGCTGGTCACGAGCTGCCGGCGGCGCAGCTTTGCGAACAACTGCTCCAGATACGAAATGGAAATGCCCTGGCGCTCGGAAATGTCCGCCAGGGATACCGGGCCGGCATCCGCATGGAGAGCCAGATCCAGCATCGCGGTCACCGCGTAACGGCCTTTGGTGGTCAGACGCATACCCACACCTTTGGTACGTGAATATTTGGTTAGCCTATTAAAAACCGACTAAATCGGTCAAGTATTATCTCACAATAATTGATAATTATTCTCATGTAAATGCCGCCGGGTCGCTGTTCCAAGGTGACGATTGCGCAATATTTCATCGGACAGGCCCACCGCCAAGGGAAAGCGCGCGCGCAATCTTGACAGCGCCGGGGCGCTCGCGGACAATTCGCGGCCTTAAAGGAGCCCCAGGCTCCCGAGTTCGATGGCAAGGTAGCTCAGCTGGTTAGAGCACAGCACTCATAATGCTGGGGTCGGCGGTTCAAGTCCGCCCCTTGCTACCATCTCAGAGAAGGCCGCCCAAACGGGCGGCCTTTTTTGTGGCGGCGAGGTTACCGTCTCCAGGCTGGCCGACCCCGCTCTCTTTTTTGCTGGGGACGGCGCAGGAGGGCCTGCCCGTTCAAGTCCGCCCCTTGCTAACATCTCAGAGAAGGCCGCCCAAACGGGCGGCCTTTTTTGTGCGCCCCTTGTGGGAGCGGGCCTTGCCCGCGAAAGGCCGGCAAAGCCGGCCGGCAGGATCCCAGAGACACCGATCTTTTAGGTGTGCTGCTCCGTATCCGAGACGCGGTGCAATGGTGGTGCCTTCCGGGACCGCTCAAGTCATCCCTGGCCGCTGTTAGTTTGGCCGTCCCTGGCCAAACAGCTCCCTCCAGGCACCACCATTGCCCCGCTCACTGGGCAGCGGAACCGCCACGGGACCCAAAACCTCCGAAGTGAAGGCCGGTGCAGGTGTAGATCCGACAAACGCTGTTAGCCAGAGTGGCTACCCCGTCTCACAGCGTTCTGCCTAAGCAACCAAGCAATTACCAGCCCGTTCAGATAAGCAAACAGTAGGAGGCCGACCTTGTTGAGCAGAATAGTCATGAACTGGCCTTCTCGCGTCACTACCGAAGCAATAGTGATTTTCGCGTTCATTATATTGAGGAAGGCCCACCAGAGAGCATCTTTCGCCTGACTGATTTCAGCATTAACCGACCTTTCAAAATAAAGAATCAGACTGGTGCAGAGGCTGTAAGAAACGAAGGTGATCAGCGCCACCATCAGGGTAAGACTTTGAACTTTGTTATCGCGAAGGGACGAATAAATAAGCCTGATTGATTTCAGTGAGCGGAAGAACCGCACTATGCGCACAACCCGGGAAAGCCTGCCCCACCTCAAGGCATCCAAAGTCGGGATCGACGACACTAAATCAATCCAGCCCCACTTCAGGTACTTCAGCTTGCTATCCGCTGTGAAAAGGTTCACGAAAAAATCGAGAAGGAAAAACAGGCAAGCAACAAGATCAATATAGCGTAATACCGCCTTAATTTGATCGTCTTCTACAATGAATACTTCCAATATCAATGCGCCAAGCACATAGACACTGATAACCAGCATAAAGACCTGGTATACCGCGCTCCCCTTTTCTTTCATGGTTTCCCCCAGCGCCCCATCCAGCACCCAATTCGCCTTGCTTACTTTTACGCGGACAGGACCCGCTTCCACAATCCCAGCTTAGTAGCCGACCTTGGCGGCTAGCTCTATTCGGGAGGTTCGGTCTCGGTGGCCGGGCTACGGAGTCGTCAAGGTCTCTGGGATCCTGCGGGGCAACCTTTGCCGGGAGCTTCGCTCCCTTTCGCGGGCGGGGCCCGCTCCCACAAAGGCCCGCCCGCACAAGAGTGCCCGGTTACAGGCCGCCGGTTAGAGGATCACCAGGTGGTTGGGCAGCTCGTTTTTCTTTTCGCTGGCGGGCACTTTGATGATGAGCTGGTCGCCGCAGGAGGCGATGCATTCCAGAAAGCCGTTGAGCACTTCGCCCTGCTGGACGTGGGCGGTGAAGGTGTCGACGATTTTCTTCCAGGTCTCGTCCGGCACGTGTTGCGCCACGCCCCGGTCGGCAAGGATTTCCACGTAGTGCTCCGCTTCGCTGACGAAGATCAGTACGCCGTGGCCGCCCCGGGTGTGGTGTAGCCCCTGGTCCAGGAAGGTGCGCCGGGCCAGATTGGCGGCGCGCCAGTGTTTCACGCGTTTGGGCACCAGACGCATCATTAAGGGTGGCCAGCGAAACAGCACCGCCAGCACCAGTAGCACGGTCCATTGCGCGAGCAAGGTTTCCAGAGCGCTGAGTCCGACAGGCATGAACGCCAGGGCCAGGGGTACCAGCAGCGACAGCAGCGCCGCCCACATCATCGGGATGTAACGGTAGTCGTCCGCCTGGCGGGCGAGCACCGTGACCAGTTCGGCGTCGGTGTCTTTTTCGATCGCCGCGATGGCGCGCGATACCCGTTTCTGATTCTCTTCATTCAATAACATTACCAACCTCCCGAGGCGCCGCCGCCACCAAAGCCACCACCGCCTCCGCCGAAGCCGCCACCACCGAAGCCACCGCCTCCGCCGCCGCCGAAGCCGCCCATGCCCATGGGCAGGAACATCAGGCCGGCGGCGCCACGGCGACCGCGTTTGCGGCCCAGGCCGCCGAACGACAGGAAGAAGGTGAACACCACCAGGCCGATCAGATAGAGCAGCGCCTGCAGGCTGGAGGCCTCACGTTGCGCATCGCGCCCGGCACCGGCGGGGGCCTGATACTCGCCCTGAATAGCGGCCAGGATTGAGGTGGTGGCCGCGTTGATGCCACCGGCGAAATCGCCTTGCCGGAAGGCGGGCTGGATATCGTTGCGGATGATGCTGGAAGAAACCGCATCGGTGAGCGCACCTTCCAGGCCGTAGCCCACCTCAATACGAATTTTGCGCTCGTTCGGGGCGATGATCAGTAAGGCGCCGTTGTCGGTGCCTTCCTGGCCAATGCCCCATTCGCGGCCCAGCCGGACGCCATAGTCCGCGATGTCGTAGCCTTGCAGATCCGCCAGGGTAACCACCACTACCTGGTTGGAGCTTTGCTGCTCTTCGGCGGCCAGCCGTTCACCGAGCGCCTGCTCCTGGGCCGGCGACAGCAGGCCGGCGTTATCCACCACCCGACCGGTCAGTTCCGGGAACTCCGGGGCTGCCGAGACGGGCAGCGCCAGCGACGCCAGCATCAGCAGGACACCGAGCCGGAAAGCGGCGCCGAGACGGTTGTGTTGCAGCGCCGCGCTCATTCGAAATTAACGGAGGGCGCCTGTTCGGCGTTCTCCGTGGTCGCTTCGAAGCTTTCGCGCTGTTCCAGCTCGCTGTAGAGCACGCTGTGCCAGAGACGCCCCGGGAAGGTGCGGATCTCGGTGTTGTACTGCTGCACCGCCTGAATATAGTCGCGCCGGGCCACCGAGATGCGGTTCTCGGTGCCTTCCAATTGCGACTGCAGGGTCAGGAAGTTCTGGTTGGATTTAAGGTCCGGGTAGCGCTCGACCACCACCATCAATCGCTGCAGGGCAGACCCGAGCTGGCTCTGCGCCTGCTCGAATTGCTTGAACTTCTGCGGGTCGTTGAGGGTGTCTTCGTCCACCTGAATCGACCCTACCTTGGAACGCGCTTCGGTCACCTCCACCAGCACTTCACGCTCTTGGTCGGCGAAGCCTTTCACGGTGTTGACCAGATTCGGCACCAGATCGGCGCGCCGCTGGTACTGGTTTTCCACCTGGGCCCAGGCCGCTTTCACCTGTTCGTCGTAGGTGGGGATGTTGTTGATGCCGCAGCCGGCCAGCGACACGGCAAGCCACATCAGCATGAAAACACGCCAAAAGCTCATTCGTTGTTCTCCAATTCAGAGGTGGACGCAGTCAAGCAATTCCCCGCCGGATTAGCAACCGAAACCCCGGTGACCGCTCGGATCAACCGTTCTTTGCGGGCGCGCGACAAGCCTTTCAAGCGTACTTCGAGGCGCCCGGCGGCGGACCGCCCCGGCACCGCCACGCACAACACCAGCGACACCGGCCGCCGGGCGCGCGTATAGCGGGCGCCGCGCGGGCCGCCGTTGTGTTCCTGCCAGCGCCGTAGCACATCGGTGGTGACGCCGGTATACAACGAACCGTCCGCGCAGCGCAGCATGTACACCCACCAGTCGCCGGCCGTCGCTGTGCTCTGTTTCACGGTTTTACACCTGTTTTCCGGGGAGTTGCTATCATCGGTCCATCGTTGAACGTTAAACAACAATAGCCTGAAACAGGGAGCTTCGCATGATCACCTATCTCTACTGGCTGCTGGTGGCGGCCGCTATTTTCCTCGCTTTGTTCGGTCTCGGCGTGCGCATGGGCAAATGGAAGCCAGCGCTGATCGTGGCCGTGGTGATCTGGCTGGCAAGCACCCTGCTCTATTATTTCTGGCTGGAACAGATTTTCGTTAAACGTCTCGGCGGCACCATGAACGTCACCGTCGAGGAAGGGCACCAGCACGTGGCGGCCACCTGGAAAGGTGACAATCTGTGGATCGAAAATTACGACCCTGAGACCAACCGATGCATTTTCCGGGAGTATTCCCGAGGTAATGTGTTGGAAGGCAAGGTCATCATCAAGAACTGCAACCCGTTGCGCGCCGGTCAGACATCGCTGCCCCCCGAAACTTCGGACCAGGGCCTGTAACGGTCAAAATAGAGAGCAGGCCGCGCCCCGGCGTCTTCTCGCCCCCGCCTTCCACTGCTATGGTGGAAGGCTAATTGCCCTACCCCTCCGACCCCGATGAAAGTCCGCAACAGTAAGGAACAGCAGCGCCGACGTCTGAAACAGGACATGGAGCGCTATATCTCCCGCGGCGGACGCATTGAGGAAGTACCGCACGGCGTCAGTGGCGACGCCCCCGATCAGCCCCGGGGGCGGCGCGCCTTCCCGTTTTCCCAGGCGCCCCGCGCCGACCGGACCGACCTTTCCGAAGTGGTGGCGGCGATCGACGCCCGCAAGCGTAAAACCAGCCGGCCGGCGCACAAGCGCCGCCCCCGCCGGAAGCTGATTTACGATGACTTCGGCGAACCGCTGCGCTGGGTGTGGGACGAGTAATGCAAACCGACAACATAAGGAAGCGACCATGAAACGACTGAGTATCGCCCTCGGCCTGCTGATGCTGACCAGTATCGCCTCCGCCGAAGTGGTGGAAAAAACCGTCAAGCTGCCCGGCGGCGTGGGCCAAGGCGTGCTGTTCATGGACGACGACCTGGACCGCACCACCGCCGGCGTCATCGTGGTGCATGAATGGTGGGGGCTTAACGACTATGCCCGCAACCGGGCGCGGCTGCTGGCCGAAGAGGGCTATGTGGCCCTGGCCGTAGACATGTACGGCGAAGGCCAGGTGGCCAGCCACCCCAAGGACGCCAAGGCATTCATGGAGCAGGCTCTGTCGGAGCCGGAAAAACTCACCACCCGCTTCAACGCCGCCAAAACCATTCTGCGTGACCAGCAGTACGTGGACGACGCGCGCATCTTTGCGGTGGGCTACTGCTTCGGCGGCGGCGTGGTACTGGAACAAGCGCGACGTGGCAACGACCTGGCCGGCGTCGCCAGCTTCCACGGTACTTTGGGCACCAACCAGCGTGCCAGTGAAGGTGATATCCAGGCGCGAGTGCTGGTGGCCACCGGCCAGGCCGACCCGATGGTACCGGCGGAACAGGTCAGCGCCCTGGTGGACGAACTGACCCGGGCGGGCACCTCGTTCCAGTTGCTCAGTTTTCCCGGCGTGCAGCACGGCTTCACCAACCCCAAGGCGGACGAAACCGGCAAACGCTTCGAATTACCTCTGGCCTACGACAAAGAAGCGGACCTGATCAGTTGGCAAGCCCTGATCGATTTCATCGAACAGGATCAATAACCCATCCTTTCCGGGCGCCCCATATCGGGGCGTCCAGCACCAAATAAGCGCACCCTGTTGCCCCAAAAAAGCCCCGCCCTGCGCCCCTGAAAGGGGCCATCCCTTGTAAATCAATATGTTGGCAGTCCTGGCATCGGTCTTGCTCCCTTGGAAGCAGGAATCGAATGGCCGGTGTTGCCATCACGACTCGACAATTTGCTATCAATGGACAGCTAGGGTTCCGGTCAGCAGCGCTGGCGTCTGGTCCGAGAGCGGTCGACCTTCGCCCGGCGCGCCGGGGAGGTTACACGGCGGGACAAAAGCCCGGGAGGACATCATGACAGCCCTGTCATTGGATTCCTCATCGCCCGTAACCCAGGAGGTCGCCATGATCCGTACATTGTCCGCCGGCGTATCCGCGCTTTTACTCTGCCTCTCTCTTTGTCTTTCCCTTGTGGCCGTCAGCGCGCCCGCTCAAGCACAAACCGAACGCGACAGCTTTCAGGTCTGCTGGTCGATCTACGTGGGCTGGATTCCCTGGGACTATGGCGACACCCAGGGCATCGTCGATAAATGGGCCGATAAATACGACATCAGTATTGATGTGGTGCAAATCAACGATTACATCGAATCCATCAATCAATACACCGCCGGCCAATACGACGGCTGCACCATGACCAACATGGATGCGCTCACCATTCCCGCCGCCGGCGGCGTGGACAGCACCGCTTTGATCGTTGGCGATTTCTCCGACGGCAACGACGGTATTGTTCTTAAGAACAACGACTCGCTCGCCGATATCGAAGGCCAGAAAGTAAACCTGGTGGAGTTGTCGGTTTCCCACTACCTGCTGGCCCGGGCGCTGGAAAGCGTGGGCCTGAGCGAACGCGACATCGATGTGGAAAACACCTCCGACGCGGATCTGGTGGCGGCCTATCAAACCGACGACGTCACCGCCGTCGCCACTTGGAATCCACTGCTTAGCACTCTCACCGCCCAGCCCGACGCGAACCCGGTATTCGACTCCTCGCAAATCCCCGGCGAGATCATCGACCTGATGGTGGTCAACACCGACACCCTTAAGGCGAACCCGGCCCTGGGCAAGGCGCTCACCGGCGCCTGGTACGAGATCATGGCCACTATGCACGGCGACGACGACGCCGGGAAAAAAGCACGCGCCTATATGGGCGAAGTGGCCGGTACCGACCGCGCCGGTTTCGAGCGGCAACTGGACGCCACGCGCATGTTCTACCAAGCCGCCGACGCACTGGCATTCGTCAACAGCGAGCAGTTGAAAACCACCATGCAGCGGGTTGCCGAGTTCTCTTTCCAACACGGCCTGCTCGGCGCCGGCGCACCGGACGCAGGGTTCGTCGGCGTGCAAACCCCCAGTGGCGTCTACGGGCTGAACTCCAACATCCAACTGCGCTTCGACCCGGCCTACATGCAGATGGCCGCCGACGGCGACCTCTAACCACGGCACGCCCCCGCGAGGACAGAGCCCATGAAGAAACTGATTAATCGCCAGGCCGGTCCGGTGGGCCGGTGGGCCCTCGGCCTGCTGCCGTTCGTGATATTGGCGGTGCTCTACCTGGTTGCCTCCGACGCGCGCCTGGACGCCAACCCCAACGACAAACTGCTGCCGGCACTGAGCAGTTTCGCCGACGCCATTGAACGCATGGCGTTCGAGCCCAGCAAACGCAGCGGCGAGTACACACTGCTGGCGGACACTCTGGCCAGCTTGCAGCGGCTCGGCATCGGCGTGTTGATCAGCGCGCTGATCGGTCTGGTGGTGGGCATCGCCACCGGCGCGCTGCCATTGTTCCGGGCCGGCATTTCGCCGCTGGTCACCGGCATGTCACTGGTGCCGCCGCTGGCCATCCTGCCGATTCTGTTTATCGTTTTCGGGCTCGGCGAGCTGGCCAAGGTGATGCTGATCATCATCGGCATCACCCCCTTTCTGATTCGCGACCTGCAACAAAGAGCCGAGGAAATCCCCACCGAACAGATCATCAAAATGCAGACACTGGGTGCCAACACCTGGCAAATCATCACTCGCCTTGTGTGGCCGCAGATCATGCCCCGTCTGCTCAGTTCGGTGCGGTTGTCGCTGGGCTCCGCCTGGCTGTTTCTGATCGCCGCCGAAGCAATCGCCGCCACCGAAGGGCTGGGCTACCGCATCTTCCTGGTCCGTCGCTACCTGGCCATGGACGTGATTTTGCCTTACGTGGCCTGGATTACTTTTCTCGCGTTCGCCATCGATTTCGCGCTCAAGCGGTATTCCCGCTGGCGCTATCCGTGGTTCCACGGCGCCCAATAAGGAGACCGGCATGGCTGCCATCGAGATCAAGAACCTTTGGAAGGAATACGGCAAGGACGTGGTACTGGAGCGCCTTAACGCCAGCGTCGAAGAAGGCGAATTCGTCACCGTGGTGGGCGCCTCCGGCTGCGGTAAAACCACCTTCCTGAAAATGATGCTGGGTACCGAAAGCCCCACCCGTGGCGAACTGTTGCTGGACGGCAAACCGATTCCGGACGAGCCGGATGAAACCCGCGGCATCGTCTTCCAACGTTATTCGGTGCTGCCGCATTTAACCGCCATGGAAAACGTGATGCTGTCGGGCGAACTGGAAAGCAGCCGCTGGCTGGGCTGGACCTTTGGTCATCGGCGCCGGGCGCTGCGTGAGCAAGCCCTCGAAATGCTTGAGTCCGTGGGCCTGAATCAGGCGCTGGGTAAATATCCCCATGAGCTTTCCGGCGGTATGCAACAGCGGCTGGCGCTGGCCCAGGCGCTGATCAAGAAGCCACGCATCCTGTTGCTGGATGAGCCCTTCGGCGCCCTGGACCCGGGTATCCGCCGTGATATGCACGAGCTGGTACTGGACCTGTGGCGCAAACAGGACCTCACCGTGTTCATGATCACCCACGATCTTGCCGAAGGGTTTTTCCTCGGCACGCGGATGTGGGTGTTCGACAAAGAGCGCCTCGACCCGCAGGACCCGGCCAGCTACGGCGCGCGCATCACCTACGACCTGCCGGTGGGCAACAGCGATAAAGGCACCCTGCAATCCATCACCCGCAGCGTGGACACCACCGCGCGGGCGCTGGGCGCCTGATAGTCACCACTCAGAGGAGCACACCATGCAAACCCCGCTCTATCAATACACTCTGCCCGGCGGCGCGCACTGGTCCTTCCGGATGCGGCGCGGCACCGCCCTGCGCCTCACCGACCAGGACGGCGGCGCCAATGTCGGCATGCTGTTCTACAACCCGGAGGAAAAACTGGAGCGCTACAACGCCCCGGACAGTCTTAAGGGGCAGCACACCTTCAAACTCACCCGGGGCAACTGCCTGTATTCAGACATGGGCCGGGTGTTCGCCTCCATCATCGAGGACAGCTTCGGCTGGCACGACACCGTGTGCGGCAACCTGCACCCGCGACAAGTAACGGAAAAGTACGGCGAACACCGTTACCAGGATCACCACAACGACTGGTTTTTGAGCGGCCACACCAGCTTCCTCACCGAACTGGCCAAGTACGGCCTCACCGAGCGGGACCTGGCCGCCAATTTAAACCTGTTCAGCAAAGTCGCCACTGGCGACGACGGCGTCCTGTTTTTCGATCCGTCCGCCGCCAAGGCCGGCGCGCACATCACCTTGCGTTTCGAGATGGACACGCTAGTGGTTTTGCACACCTGCCCGCACCCGCTTAATCCGGCGGACCAATACCCCAAAAAGCCGGTGCACGTGGAGATGCTGCAGGCCGATCCGGTCGCGGCGGACGACTACTGCCTGAATTTCCGCCCCGAAAACGGCCGCGCGTTTGAGAACAACCGGCTTTATTACCTGGGACGCTAGCACGGCGAAGGAGAATGTCATGATTAAAGAGAGCACTTTGAAACCGGAAGACGCCACCTTTCGTGAAACCGTGCCCGCCGGCGATTATTTTCTGAAAGTCCTGAAAGAAGGCGAGACCTGCCGGATTCTCGACCTGGAAGGCAACCAGGCAGCGGACACTCTGTTTTTCAATGCCGACGACAGCGCCGAACGTTACAGCGCGGTGGATACCATCCGCGAACAGGGCAACGTCTACCTGACCGCCGATACGGTGCTGCGCTCCAACCGCAATAACCCGATGCTGGCGATCACCGCCGATACCTGTGGCCGCCACGACACCCTGGGCGGCGCCTGCGCCACGGAAAGCAACACGGTGCGTTACGACCTGGAAAAACGCTGCATGCATGCCTGCCGCGACAGTTGGATGCTGGCGGTTAACGAGCATGAAGAGTTTGGTCTCGGCAAGCGCGACATCACCCACAACATCAACTTCTTCATGAACGTACCGGTTACCGCCGAAGGCGGCCTGACGTTCGAGGACGGCATTTCCGCCCCCGGCAAGTACGTGGAACTGAAAGCATTGATGAACATCACCGTGTTGATCTCCAACTGCCCGCAGCTCAACAACCCCTGCAACGGCTATGACCCCACGCCCATCGAAGTACTGATCTGGTAACGGCGTTACCGACAATGCGCCCGGGGACGACCCCGGCGGCAAAGAAAGACAACAGCGGGACGGCCCGCCTTCGCAAGAGAGCCGACGTCATGTTCAAAAAAGTTTTGATCGCCAATCGCGGCGCCATCGCAACCCGCATTATCCGTACCCTGAAGGGTCTGGGTGTCACCAGCGTGGCGGTCTACGCCGATGCGGATACTGAATCGCGCCATGTGGCGCTGGCCGATCAAGCGTTGTACCTGGGTGAAGGGAATGCCGCCCAGACCTACCTGGATCAGGACAAGTTGTTCGCGCTGATGACCGAACACGGCATCGACGCGGTACACCCCGGTTATGGCTTTCTCAGTGAAAACCCCGAATTCGTGGAGCGATGCGAGGCCAACGGCATCGCCTTTATCGGCCCGACCGCGCAACAGATGCGCGACTTCGGCCTCAAGCACACCGCCCGCGCCCTGGCGGAACACAACGAGGTGCCGCTGCTGCCCGGCACCGGCTTGCTGGACGACCCGGCGGCGGCACTGAAAGCCGCGGAAGAAATCGGTTACCCGGTGATGCTCAAGAGCACCGCCGGCGGCGGCGGCATCGGCATGCAAATCTGCGCCGACGCCGCCGGGCTGGAAAAAGCCTGGGACACGGTGCGCCGGCTCAGCGCCAACAATTTTTCCAACGACGGCGTGTTCTTGGAAAAATACATTGAGCGCGCCCGGCATATCGAAGTGCAGGTGTTCGGCGACGGCGCCGGCAACGCCCTGGCACTGGGGGAACGGGACTGTTCCGCCCAGCGCCGCCATCAAAAAGTATTGGAAGAAACCCCGGCGCCGAACCTGCCCGAGGAGGTGCGCGCGACGTTGCACGACACCGCCCGCCGTCTGGTGGCGGCGGTGGATTACCGCAACGCCGGCACGGTGGAGTTCATTCTCGATCAGGACAGTAACCGTTTCTACTTTCTGGAGGTGAATACCCGCCTGCAAGTGGAGCACGGCGTCACCGAGCAGGTGTTTGGCATCGATCTGGTTCGCTGGATGGTGGAACTGGCCGCCGGCGCGCTGCCGTCACTGGAAACCCTGGGCGCCGACCTCAAACCCAAAGGCCACGCGATTCAGGCGCGCCTTTACGCGGAAGACCCGAACAAGGATTTCCAGCCCAGCGCTGGCCTGCTCACCACCGCCGACTTTCCCGACAGCGACGGGCGCGCCCTGCGCATCGACCATTGGATTGAGCCCGGGCTGACCGTGTCACCGTTCTACGACCCGATGCTGGCCAAACTGATCGTGTTCGAAGCGGATCGCGAGACCGCGCTGATCGCCCTGCAACGCACCCTGGAAAGCACCCTGGTGGAAGGCATTGAAACCAACCGCGATTATGTACAGGCCATCCTGGCCGACCGGGTGTTCCAGAACGGCGAAATGACCACCCGCTACCTGAACGGCTTCGCCTACCACCCAACCACCCTGGATGTGCTCGCCGGCGGCACCCTCACCACCGTGCAGGACTATCCCGGCCGGCGCGGTTACTGGCCGATCGGCGTACCACCCTCAGGCCCCTTCGATGCCTTGAGCTTTCGTCTCGGTAACCGCTTGCTGGGCAACAGCGAGGACGCCGCCGGTCTGGAGTTCACTCTTAACGGCCCCACCCTGCGCTTTAACCAGAACACTCGCATCGCGCTCGCCGGTGCCGACATGGGCGCCACGCTCGACGGCCACCCGGTACCCGCCTGGCAGGCCGTGCCTGTGCACGCCGGGCAAACGCTCAAGCTGGGCAAGGTCCAGGGCGACGGCGCACGCGCCTATCTGGCCATCGCCGGCGGGCTGCAATGCCAGCCCTACCTGGGCTCACGCAGCACCTTCACTCTGGGACAGTTCGGCGGCCATGGCGGCCGCGCCGTCCGCACCGGCGATGTGCTGCACTTCCACGCCGACCCGGGCGCCACCGCCCAGGTCCCGGTTCCGGTTCCGGACAGCCTCAAACCGACCCTCGACAACACCTGGGCGTTGCGCGTGATTTACGGCCCCCATGGCGCGCCGGATTTCTTCACCGACGACGACATAGCCACCTTCTTCAGCGCCGACTGGCAGGTGCACTACAACTCCAGCCGCACCGGCATCCGCCTGGTGGGGCCCAAGCCGGAATGGGCCCGCAGTGACGGCGGCGAGGCCGGCATGCATCCGTCCAATATTCACGACAACGCCTATGCGGTAGGCACCGTGGATTTCACCGGCGACATGCCGGTGATTCTCGGCCCGGACGGCCCCTCCCTGGGCGGCTTCGTCTGCCCGGCCACCGTGATCGCCGCCGACCGCTGGAAGCTGGGCCAACTGAAAGCCGGCGACCGGCTGCGCTTCGTGCCGATCAGCCTGGAAGACGCCGACCAACTGGCCGCCGAACAGGACGCCTGCCTCGCCGACCTGAGCGCGCCAACCCTGCAACCCGATTCCGCCCCGGTGGGCACACCGATCCTGGGCCGTCTGGAAGCGCAGGAAAACGGCCCGGAAGTCGTCTACCGCGCCGCCGGCGACCGCTATTTGCTGGTCGAGTACGGCCCGCTGGAACTGGACCTGCGGCTGCGTTTCCGTGCCCACGCCCTGATGCTGTGGCTGGAGGAACAGCGCCTGGGCGGCATTCTTGAACTGACCCCGGGCATTCGCTCCCTGCAGGTGCATTTCGAGCCCGCCGTGCTACCACGCCGGCAACTGCTCGAGATTCTGAAACGCGCCGAACTGACGCTCGATAAACAGGACGACCTGGAAGTGCCCTCGCGCATCGTCCACCTGCCGTTGAGCTGGGATGATGAAGCCTGCCGGCTAGCGATCGAAAAATACACCCAGTCGGTGCGCAAGGACGCCCCCTGGTGCCCCAGCAACATCGAGTTCATCCGTCGCATCAACGGCCTGGACAGCCTCGACGAGGTCAAGAAAATCCTGTTCGAAGCCAGCTATGTGGTGATGGGCCTGGGCGACGTTTACCTGGGCGCGCCGGTGGCCACGCCCTACGACCCGCGTCACCGCTTGGTGACCACCAAGTACAACCCGGCGCGCACCTGGACCGCGGAAAACTCGGTAGGCATCGGCGGCTCTTACTTGTGCGTGTACGGCATGGAAGGTCCCGGCGGGTACCAGTTCGTGGGCCGCACCATGCAGATGTGGAACCGCTTCCATAAAACCGATGCCTTTACCCGGCCCTGGCTGCTGCGTTTTTTCGACCAGATCCGCTTCTACGAAGTCAGCGCCGAGGAGCTTCAACAAATCCGCCGCGACTTCCCCAAAGGCCGCTACCCGTTCCGGGTCGAGGAGACCACCTTCAACCTGGGTGAATACCAGCGTTTCCTGGAACAGAACGACGCCTCCATCCGCACCTTCACCGACGCCCGCAACCAAGCCTTCGACGAGGAACTGCAACGCTGGGTGGAAAGCGGCCAGATCAACTTCGAGTCTCAACAGGATCTCAACGCCGAAGAAGCCGACAGCCTGCCCGAAGGCACCCCAGTGGAATCGCCCACCGCCGGCAATATCTGGAAGCTGAACGTGACCGAAGGCGACCGCGTGGAAGAAGGCCAGGTGGTGGCGGTACTGGAATCCATGAAAATGGAAATCGAAGTGACCGCACCGGAAAGCGGCAAGGTGGTCCACATTGCCCGCCAGGAAGGCCAGCAAATCAATGCCGGCCAGGCGGTGATGATTCTCGGCTGAACGCCGAGGCCTTGCGACCGGTGCGGTGACAACGCAGAGTGCCGGGGACAATAAGCAAAACAAAACGAGGTCGTTATGTGGCGTACCGGACGCCGCGCCCCCTTCGCACTCGGGTTGCTCAGCACTCTGGTCGTGCTGCTCGCCGCACCGGTCTGGGGCCAACAGGACAACAACATGGACTTCGAACAAGTGATCGGTGGCGAGCCGCCGCCGGCGTTACGCCCGTACCAGGCCCGGGACGGCACCCCCCTGCACTACCGCCGGTATACCAGCGCCCGCCAAACGAACAACGTGATCGTCATGCTGCACGGTTCCGGCTACCACAGCGCCTATCTTCAGCCCCTCGCCGCCGCGCTTTCCGAAAGCGGAACCGCCCATGTCTACACCCCCGATTTGCGCGGCCACGGCCCCGAGCCCCGGCGGCGCGGTGACGTGGCTTATATCGGCCAGCTTGAGGACGACCTGGACGATTTCCTGCGCCTGGCCCGTGAGGCCCATCCGGATGCCCCCCTGTTTCTGGCCGGCCATTCCAGCGGCGGCGGTCTGGTGATCCGCCACGCCGGCGGTGAGCCCCAAGTAGCCGTCGATGGCTACGTTCTGCTCGCGCCCTACATCCATCACAGCGCCCCCACCAGCGCGGACAGCAACTCGGATTGGGCGAGCCCGAAAGTGCCCCGGCTGATCCTGCTCGGCATGCTAAACAGCGTCGGCATCACCGGCTTGAACGACCTCACCGTGATCGAATTCAACATGCCGGAGCCCGTGCGCGATGGCACCGAAACCCTGGCCTATAGCTACCGTCTGCAGAAGTCCATGCACCCGCGCGACGACTACAGCGCTGACCTGGCGGCGCTGAACGCGCCCACCCTGGTGCTGGCCGGCAGCGACGACAGCAGCTTCAACAGCGACGCCTACGCGCCGCTGTTCCGCGAGTACACCGATCAGGCCAAGGTAAAAGTGCTGGATGGTGTCGGCCACCTGGAAATCATCAACCGCCCGGAAACCCGCGAAACCATTCAGGCCTGGCTGGCCGAGCCCTAAACGACTCTGTCTGAAGCGGGCTGTGGGAGCGGGCCTCGCCCGCGAAAGGCCGGCAACGCCGGCCGGCAGGATTCCAGAAACCTGTATCGAGCGAGCCGCAAAGGCCAACTACATCGCCGATTCAATCACAGATGCCGACAGCACCGCGGGTGCGGCGAAGCCAAAAGTGGCGAGCCCCGCTTGCAAGCCAGGGCGCAATGAGCCCGTCGCCCAGCTGAGGCCGGACACACTACCGCCGGACTCGTCCGCCGCCACCTGGGCCACGCGCCGGGCGATGGCGCTGCCGGAATCCACCCAGTCCACCGGGCGCGGGGCGCGGGCGTTGAGCCGGTCGCGCAGCAGTGGGAAGTGGGTGCAGCCGAGCACCACGGTGTCCAGGGTCGGGGCGCGCCACAGCGGCGCCAGGCCGGCGTCGATGACGGCGTCGTCCACCGGCTCGCCGGCCAGCAGTCGCTCGGCCTGCTCCACCAGGCCGTCGGCGGCCACCCGCACCACGGTGCAGTGGCCGGCGAAGTCGTGGATCAGCTTGTCGGTGTAGGGACGGGTAACGGTGGCGGAGGTGGCCAGCAGCCCGATCACGCCGCTGCGGCTGAGCGCGGCGGCGGGCTTGATGGCCGGCACCGTGCCCACCACCGGGATCGCCAGCGCCGCGCGCAGCGCGTCCAGCGCCAGCGTGCTGGCAGTGTTGCAGGCCACCACCAGCACCCGGGCGCCGCTGGCGGCCACCGCCGCCCGGCACACCTGGACAATGCGCCGCACCAGCCAGGCGTCCGACTTGGTGCCGTAGGGCAACGCCGCGTTGTCGCACACATAGGCCAGCGGCGCGCTCTGCATTTGCTCGCGCAGCGCTTTGACCACCGACAGGCCGCCGACCCCGGAATCGAAGATCAGAATGGGACCGCTCACGGGCGGGCTCCAGGCCGGTCGGTTGTGGTTATCTCTGAGTGGCGGGCCATGCGGGTACGGTCTGGTGGTTGCCGGGCGAAGGGGCAAGATTACCGCTATCGCGGGCCGGCAACAAAGGGCGTGGCCAGATCGGCCACCACCCGGGCATGGCGGGCCCAGCGGAAATGATCGGCGCGATCGCCGAGTTGTTCGGCGGTGACCAGCCGCTGGCTGAGCCGGGCGGTGCGGAATTTGTCGGTGACCGCCTTCACCGACGCCTCCGGGGCCAGGGCGTCGTCCGCCAGCCGCACCGCCAGCACCGACCCGGTATAGCCGGCCACGGCGGCGTCCAGATCCTCCGCCAAGCCCCGGGCCTGGTAGCGGTTGTGCTGCGCCAGGGTGCGCCAGTCGTTCATGATGCCGCGCGCTTCGTCACCGCCGAAGCCGATGCGCTCGCCGGGGAAGTACCCGAACAGCAGATTGGCCGGCGGGATCAGCCGGATCAGCCGGCGCACGCTTTTATCGTTGAGCGCCCCGGCGGCGCCGACAAAGGCCTGCCACCAGGGGCTGCCGGTGGCCACCAGAATCAAACCGCTGATGCGTTCGGCGAAACGCCCGGCGGTGATGGCGGCGAAATGGCCGCCCAGGCTGTGGCCCATTAGATAAAGCGGTGCTCCGGGCCGCTGCGCTTCAGCCCAATCGAGCAGCGCCGGCAGGTCGTTATCAAGCACCTCGGCGAAGCCCCAGTTGTGGCGCCGGCCGGGGCGCAAGGCGCTATCGCCCTGGCCACGCTGCTCCATCACCGCCAGATTAAGCCCGCTCTCGGCAAGGATGGCGGCCAGCTTGTCGTAAAAGCGCGCCGCCACGCCCAGCGCCGGCAGCAGTATCAGCACCGGCTTGTCCTCCGCGCCCGCATACCAGGTCACCGGCACCCGGTAACCGCCAGTGGTATCGACGTGATGGCCGGCACCGGCCGTGGCCGCCTGGCTCATGCGGTTTTCGCCACTTCCGGGCGGCGCGGCCGGCGCAATAACTCGCCACCGCAATTCGGGCAGAGCCCGCCCAGGGCGGTGCAGCAGTCCACGCAGAAGGTGCACTCGTAGGAGCAGATATAAACTTCGCCCTGCTCGATCAGCGCGTCGTGGCAGTGTTCGCACTCGGTTTTCATTTCCAACATTCGATGTACTCCTAACGCGCTTCGACTTTTTGTTTGCCGCAGCGCTCGCATTGGTAGCGGGTGACCAGTTTGCCCTGCTGGCTGTCGAACCGGGTGTTCTTGACCACTGTCCATTTATGGAAGCCGTGCTGGCACAGGCCCTTTTTGGGTTTCTTTGCATCCGGTTTCTTGAAGGGGACCACGTCGCCCATGGCAATACCCTTGTGTGTCTGGAGACTGGTACAGGTTACTCGAATTTTTTCCGGGTGATGTCAATTTGGTGGTGCTGACTGTCTGGTGCTCCGTATCGGAGACGCTGGGCAGCGGAACCGCCACGGGTCAGCTCCACCCTTTCAGAGAGAGCGCCCGGACCTTTCTACGAAGCTCGGATTGTAGGAGCTTGCCTTGCAAGCGAAAGGCCGGCTTGCCGGCCGGCTGGATCCCAGAGACGCTGATGGTGCTACCGTCAGAAATCTCTCTGGCATCCTGCCGGGAGCTTCGCTCCCTTTCGCGGGCGGGGCCCGCTCCTACAAATCCTGGCTCCGCGATGAAGCCCGGCAGCTACCCCCAAGGGAGGTTCGGGCTCGGTGCCCGGGGTCCAGGACTGGGTGAGGCAGGGAGCCGATCCGGTCCGCCGCTGCGGCAAGCCTCCAGGGACGGATTCACGGCGGGTCCTGGACCCCGGGCACCGAGACCGAACCGGGCTACGGAGCCGCTACACGAACCCGCCACCACAGTCAGAAGCTGGCCGGGGCGGGTTGGGGCTGGCGCAGGCCGCGCCACTGGCACCAGACCAGGAAGGCGGTGAGCAGCGCCAGGTCGGCGAGCAGGAACTGGCCCAGAGTGGACAGGCGGGACGACGCCGCGACCATCACCACCGGGAGCGTCACCACGAAGGCGGCGTCGGCCAGAGTCAGTAACTTCGCCATCCCCTGCGGGATCGGTTCGCGGGTGCCGACAAAGGCCAGGTCGGCGGCGAACAGCAGCAAGACGCCACCACCCAGGGTGAAGATCAGCGGCGGCACGGCGCCGGCGTGGGCACCGGCCAGGCCGGCGATCACACCGGCGTCGACGATCATCAATACACCCAGCAAAGCGGTGCCGACGGCATTGAAGAGCAAGGCGTGTTTCAGTGATTTCCAAGGCATGGTCTTTCTCCTTTGCGGTTTCTGATAAAGTCAGAATCCCTATTTGAGAGAAGCAAAACAATTACCCGAGAGGTAATGGGAGGCAAGGCGTGCAGGCGGGACAACTGTTAGCGGATTGGCGCCGTACCCGGCGGCTGAGTCAGCTTGATCTGGCCACCCGGGCGGAGGTATCCAGCCGTCATCTGAGCTTCGTGGAAACCGGCCGGGCACAGGCCAGCGCCGGGTTGCTGCAGCGCCTGGCGGAGGCGCTCGACCTGAGCTGCCGGGACACCAATCAATTGCTGGTGGCCGCCGGACACACGCCACGTTTTTCCGAGACCCGTCTGGACGACCCGTCCATGGCGCCGGTGCGCCGGGCGCTGGAAGTGATGCTGGACAATCATTCACCCTACCCGGCGGCGGTTCTCGACGCACATTGGAACCTGCTGCTCGCCAATCCGGCGCAGCAGGCGATGATCCAGGCCATCGTCGCCGAAGGCGGGCCGTTGCCACAGACCGGCAACATCATCGAACTGGTGTTCCACCCGGAGGGCTTTCGCCCCTTCGTCGTCAACTGGAATACCGTGGCCGGGTTTCTACTGCGGCGGCTGCGGCGCGACCTGGACACCCGCCCCGACGCTGCCTTGCGCGGGCTCTACCAGCGCCTCGGCGAACTGGCGGATGTGGAAACGCTGTTGGAGCACACCCCGGCAACGGTGGAGCCCATGCTCACTCTGCAACTGGATATCAGTGGTCGCCGGCTCAGTCTGTTTTCCACCCTGGCCAGCTTCGGCACCGCCGTGGACGTGGTGATGGAGGAATTGCGTATCGAGCATTATTTCCCCGCTGATGACATCACCCGGGCGTTTTTCGAGGAAGCCTTTCATCGCACTGAGAGCGTTGAGTCCGTATAATCCGGCTCCCGAATCCACCGGCCACAGGATATCTATGACCGACTTTACCCCCGGCCAGCGCTGGCTCAGTGAATCCGAGACCGAACTGGGCCTTGGCCTGATCAAGGAGGTGGACTACCGTCTGGTCACGGTCATCTACCCGGCCGTGGAGGAAGAGCGGACCTACGCCAAAAACAACGCGCCGCTATCGCGTATTACCTTCGACGAAGGCGATACCCTGACCACCGGCGACGGCCTGGAATTGGTGGTGCAAAGCGCCGAGGACCACAACGGCCTGATGGTGTACCACGCCCACCCCGCTGGCGAACCGGACAACGTGCAGCCGGTACCCGAATCACTGCTCGGTCATCAGTTGCGCCTCAGCGGCGCCCTCGACCGGCTGCTCACCAATCAGTTGTCCTCCAACCGCTGGTTCGAGTTACGGGTGGCCGCCCTGGAGGCGCGCGCGCAACGGGAAGGCTCCGACATCGAGGGCCTGCGCGGGCCGCGCATTGATTTGATCGGTCACCAGCTCTATATCGCCGACCAGGTGGCGCGACGTTACGCGCCGCGGGTGTTGCTGGCCGACGAAGTGGGCCTGGGCAAGACCATCGAAGCGGGCCTGATTCTGCACCAGCAACTGCAGACCGGCCGCGCCGGCCGGGTGCTGATCGTGGTGCCCGACGCGCTGGTCCACCAGTGGTTCGTGGAAATGGCACGGCGTTTTAACCTGCGTTTCTCGATCTTCGACGAGGCGCGCCTGGAAGCGCTGGGCAAGCCCAGCGCGGAAAGCGTCAAGGACATGCTCGCCGATCTGATTGCCGAGGAACTGGGTGAAGCGGACGCCCCGGATGTGGTCGACAACCCTTTCCTGTCCGAGCAACTGGTGCTGTGCAGCACCGCCTTTCTGGAAGGCTGTGATATCGACACCCTGGCCGCCGCCGAGTGGGATTTGGTGGTGGTGGATGAAGCGCACCATCTGGAATGGTCCGAGGACGCACCGTCGCCGGCCTATCAGCGTGTCGAACAACTGGCGCGCACCAGCCCCGGCCTGCTGCTGCTCACCGCCACCCCGGAACAACTGGGCGTGGAAAGCCACTTCGCGCGGTTACGCCTGCTGGACCCGGATCGCTATCCCAGCCTCGAGGCGTTTGTGGCGGAGCAAAGCCGTTACCGCGACGTGGCCGAACTGGCCGGCGAACTGCACGACCGGGAGAGCTGGCCGGCGGCGTTGAAGGACCAGGCCGCCGCCCTGCTGCCCGGGGAAACCGTGGACGAAGCGCATCGCGACACGGTACTGGCCGAATTGCTGGATCGTTTCGGCCCGGGCCGGGTGCTGTTCCGCAACACCCGCCACAACATCGCCGGCTTTCCGGCACGCAAGGCCGAAGGGTACCCGCAACCGCTCCCCAGCAACTACGAAGTTGACGAGGACGACCTGGAACTGCGTCTTTATCCGGAGGCCGGCTTTCCCGACGACCGCTGGTGCGCCGAGGACCCGCGCGTTAACTGGCTGGAAAAATTCCTCAAGGAACACCGTGGCGAAAAAGTGCTGGTGATCTGCGCCCGTCGCGACACCGCCATCGACCTGCACGCTTACTGCGGCTACAAGCTGGGCATGAGCGTGGCGGTGTTCCATGAAGGCATGGACCTGATCGAACGGGACCGGGCGGCGGCCTATTTTGCCGACGGCGAAGACGGCGCCCAGGCGCTGATTTGTTCCGAGATCGGCTCCGAGGGTCGGAACTTTCAGTTTGCCCACCACCTGGTGCTGCTGGACCTGCCTCTCAACCCGGACCTGCTTGAGCAGCGCATCGGCCGCCTGGACCGCATCGGCCAAAGCGAAGAGATCCGCATCCATGTGCCCTACTTCGAGGACCACGGTCAGGCGGTGCTGTTTCATTGGTACCACCAGGGCATGAACGCGTTCCAGCACACCAACCCGGCGGGCCATGAAATCCGCCTGCGCACCCAGGCGACCCTGGATGCGGCCCTCGCCGCTCCCGGTGACCACGACGTTCGCCAGCGGCTGGTGGCGGAGACCCGGGCCGAAGCCGCGCGGCTGCGCGATTTGCTGGAAAGCGGCCGTGACCGTCTGCTGGAACTGGCCTCCTTCGACGCGACGCACGCGGAAACCCTCAAGCAGCAACTGCGCGAGGCGGACAGCCACAGCCCCTGGCCGTTTCTGGGGCGGCTGTTCGATCACTACGGCGTGGATCAGGAAGACCATTCCGAACAGGCGTGGATTCTCAAGCCCGGCAACCATATGCGTGAACCGTTCCCGGAACTGCCCGACGATGGCGTCACCGTCACCGATGATCGCAGCACCGCTTTGGCCCGCGACGACATGCAATTCCTCACCTGGGAACACCCGCTGGTGACCGGCGCCCTGGATTTGATCCTCGGCTCCCACCGGGGCAAGGCCTCGGTGAGCCTGCTCAAGAATCCCAAAGTCAAAGCCGGCACCCTGCTGGTGGAACTGGCTTACACCGTCGAGGCGATGGCGCCGAAGTCCCTGCAGGCGGACCGCTTCCTGCCGGTGACCACAATTCGCCGTCTGGTGGACGGCCACGGCCGCGATCTGTCCTCGGCGATCAGCCACGAAGCGCTGTGCAAGCAGTGCCACAAGCTGGAAAAACCGCTGGCGCGCAAGATCGTCGCCAGCCAGAAAGCCCTGCTGGAACGCCTGCTCAAGGACGACGAAGACAAAGCCCGCGGCGAAGCGGACAAGGTGATCGATACAGCCCTGGGCGCCATGCGCGAACAACAGGCCCTGGAGCTGCGCCGCCTGAAAGCCCTGCGGGAAAAGAACCCGCTGGTGCGCGAGGAAGAAATCGACTTCCTGGAGCGGCAGACCGCCGCCCTGGAAACCCATTTGCAGGACGCCCGCTACCGCCTTGAGGCGGTGCGCGTGATCGTCGCCGGAGACTAGCCGAGGAACCGAATCATGGATTATTTGCCCTGTGTGGAAATCGAGCCGCAACAACTGGCCGTGGCCAGCGTGATCTGGCTGCACGGCCTGGGCGCCAGCGGTCATGACTTCGAGCCAGTGGTGCCGGAGCTGGGCCTGCCGGCGGATCTGCCGACCCGTTTCGTGTTCCCCCACGCCCCGCAAATTCCGGTCACGATTAATGGCGGCATGGTGATGCCCGCCTGGTACGACATCATCGGCCTGGGCGGCGAAGGGCCCACCGACGAAGACGGCATTCGCCGCTCCGCCGACCAGATCGACGCTCTGATCGAGCGCGAGATCGAGCGCGGCGTACCCAGCGAGCGCATCGTTATCGCCGGTTTTTCCCAAGGCGGCGCGGTGGCCTATGAAGTGGCCCTGCGGCATCCGAAAAAGCTGGCCGGCCTGATGGCGTTGTCCACTTATTTCGCCACCCAGGACAGTGTCGTCCTGAGCGACGCCAATCAGGGGTTGCCGGTGTTTATCGCCCATGGCCAGTTCGACCCCATGGTGCCGGAAAAAGGCGGCAACCAGGCGGCCCAGGCCCTCGAAGGCAAGGGCTACCAGCCGGCGTACAAGACCTACCCGATGGAGCACGCGGTGTGCCTGGAGGAAATTCAGGACATCGCCGCTTTCCTGAAACAGGTGCTCGCCTGAAACGCCGGGGCCTCCTTCTACGGAGCCCGGTTTGTGGGAGCTTGCCCTGCAAGCGAAAGGCCGGCGAAGCCGGCCGGCAAAGGTTGCCCCGCAGGATCCCAGAGCCGCTGTTTGTGCTGTCGTTAGAGAGGTCTCTGGTATCCTGCCGGGAGCGTCGCTCCCTTTCGCGGGCGAGGCCCGCTCGCACAAGAGCCCCTTTCGTGGGCAGGCCCACTCCTACAAACCGGGCTTCGTAGAAAGATCCGGCGGTCAGCCTGATTCGTGGAAGTGCTGCCTCAATCCGGCGTCTTGCAGGATCGGGCAAGCGGGTCGGAGGATCGTTCATGGCGTGCACACGCTCCATCCGTCACCATGCTTGGCGTAGTTCAACACTAGAAACGGGAGAGCACCGCCATGAGCGAGATTAAAGCCTACGGCGCGCAAAGCGCCGAATCCGGCGTCCACCCCATGTCCATCGAACGGCGCGCGGCACGACCGGACGACGTGGCGATCGAGATTGATTACTGCGGCGTCTGCCACACCGACATCCATTTCGCCGAAAACGACTGGGGCCGCACTCTTTACCCGGTGGTGCCCGGCCACGAAATCATCGGCCACGTCACCGCGGTGGGCGACGACGTCAGCGGTTTCAAGATCGGCGACATGGTGGGCGTGGGCTGCATGGTCGATTCATGCCGCCATTGCGCCGCCTGCGAAGACGGCCTGGAGCAGTACTGCGTGGAAGGCATGACCGGCACCTACAACGGCCGTGACCGCCACGACCAAAGTGTGACGTTCGGCGGCTACTCCGATTCCGTGGTGGTCAGCGAGCGGTTCGTGGTGCGCGTCCCCGAAAAACTGGACCCGGCCGCCGCCGCACCGATTCTCTGCGCCGGCATCACCACCTACTCACCGCTGCGCCATTACGGCGTCAAACCCGGCCATAAAGTCGGCGTGGTAGGCATGGGCGGCCTCGGCCACATGGGCGTTAAATTCGCCAAGGCCCTGGGCGCCGAAGTGACTCTGTTCACGCGCTCGGAAAGCAAAGTAGGCGAAGCGAAGAAACAAGGCGCCGACCACGTGGTGGTTTCCACCGACGCGGACCAGATGGAAGCAATGACCGGCAAGCTGGATTTCATCCTCGATACGGTGCCGGTACGTCACGACCTCAACCCCTACCTGAACGCCCTCAGCTACGACGGCACGCATATTCTGGTAGGTCTGCTGGATACGGTGGAACCACCGGTACACGCCGGCGCCCTGGTGGGCAAACGGCGGGTGCTGGCCGGCTCGCTGATCGGCGGCATGCCGGAAACCCAGGAGGTGCTGGATTTCTGCGCCGAACACGGCATCACCTGTGATGTGGAGATGCTCGATATCCGCAACATCAACGAAGCCTACCAGCGCATGAAAGCCGGTGACGTTAAGTACCGCTTCGTGATCGATATGGCGACATTGAAAAGCGCCTGACACCGACCGTCTTAAGCAAACACCTCGTCGAACAGGTCGTCCATGGCGGCGAAAGCCCGCCGGGCGACCTTGGCGTTGTACATGGCCCGGCCGGGCATGTCCGCGTTGGGGGCGGTAAAGGAATGCACCGCACCGCCAAAGTGGGTCAATTGCCAGTCCGCTTCCACCGCATCCATCTCTTTCTTGAACGCCACCAATGATTCGTCGCTGACCATCGGATCATCGGCGCCATTGAGCACCAGCACCGCGCCCTTCACCGGACCCGTGGCCGGGTGACTGGTGTCGAGCAAACCGTGAAAACTGACGAACGCACGCAAGTCCGCGCCGGCGCGAGCCAGCTCCAACACACAGGCGCCGCCGAAACAGAAACCGAAAGCGGCGAGACGGTCGGCGGGCACGCCGAGGGCACCAGCTTCGCGCGTCAGCACCGCCACCGCTTCGGCGAGCCGGGCGCGCAGGGCCTCGTTGTCTTCGCGCAACGCGCCCATGGCGGCCATCGCCTGATCGGGGGTCTGCGGCCGATCGTCCACGCCGAACGGGTCGAACAGAAAAATGACGCTGTCCTCGTCGAGCAATTGCCCAGCCTGATCCAGCGCCCGCTCGGTGACACCGAAGAAATTAGGCGCCATCAGCAGGCCCCGGCTGGGGCTGCCGCCGCGCCGGTGCAGCAGATGGCCCTGAAAAGCGCGGCCATCCACTTGGTAATCCACTGGGGTATTGATCACATCATTCATTCTTCATCTCCCGAAAACGCGGCCCTTACGGTATCGCCCCCGCTGTTTTTAGGGAACCACCGACTGACGCCGGCTTTTATTCGGTTCATCGCGCTTTGGCGGGAAGGATCGTTTCTCCATCGGGGGCGAGCGGCTGTGCCGGGGCCTTCCGGGAACGCCGTGGACCCGTCCCTGGGGGCTTCCCGTTTGACGTCCTGTCAAACAGGATCCCGGAAGGCCCCGGCACAGCCGCTCGCTGAGGAAAACGGTACCGCCACGGGTTATCGCTGGCGCCGCCCCCTTCTGCAACGTTCCCGGCGGTGTTATGTCCCGTGGCGGTGACGCTGCAAAGTGAGCGGTGCAAGGGTGGTGCCTGGAGGGACCTATTTGGCCAGGGATGGCCAAATGAGAGCGACCAGGGACGGCTTGAGCGATCCCGGAAGGCACCACCCTTGCACCGCGTCCCTGATGGAGTACCCCGACTCAATAGGAAACCGTATTCCCGCCAAAGCGCGATGAACCTTTTATTCCGAACTTTTTCATCGATGTTTCGCGGAACCCTGCCAGCATTCGGTTTTCAAAAATGGGAATCATTGCTCGTTACGCCGGATTCAGGGAGCCGACACCATGACCAAGCTGGCCATTAAAGGCTTACTCGCCATTACCACCGCCCTCTGGCTGCCCGCCCACGGGGACCCCAACACCGCCCCCTGGCTGCCAGAAAGCTTGAAGGAAAACCGTCACGACGACAGCCGGGACAGCGTCGCGGAAAACAGCAATGTGCTGCTCACCAACCGCCTGAAGCCGGGCGATCCGCGCTGATTGTGTTAAATACGAAAAACCCGCGTGCGCTGGTTCACAGCCGTACTTTCAAAGGGTGAACGCGGGCGGCCCTTTCCACTCATACTTCACGTTAACGGCGATTGACTCGTCGTTAGCGGACGAAGGGCCCACAGGGAGGGCCAAGGAGCAAGGATGCACTTCGTCATCCGGCGAAGGGCCGACCAGGAACGGCCAAGGAAGCAGGACGCGCTTCGCCCGGGCGAGAGTGCCACAGGATGACGGCTCGATAGCGCAAGGACGCTGATCGCCCACCGAATTCGGAGCACGACATGAACACCATTGCGCGATTCTTTGTTGTTTTGTTTGTGATTCTGGTCGAACACGGGGAACTATCCCGCGCGGCGGAACACTAAATACCTGAAGTCTCCCATTTTAATCAGGCAACCCTCCGGGCGTTCAGCGGCAAGCGAACGCCCTTCTTTTTGTCCGTGCGAGTTGTCTGTGCGAGCGGGCCTGCCCGCGAAAGGCAAGCAGCGCTTGCCGGCAGGATCCCAGAGACATCGCCGGACGTCGCCGGAACAACCTTGGCTACTTCTTACCGCCACCGGGGCCGAAAGGCAGCGGAAACGCGGTCACATTACTGCCCGCCTCAGTAATTTTACCTACGCCCTCTTTCTCCACCTCATCAATACGGATGACGGCGTTGACCGGGATAAAGGAACGCTGCACCCCGGCGAACTGGTTTTTGAGCTTCTCCTCGGAAGGATCCACCACCACCTGAGCCCGCTCGCCGAACAAGAACTCCTCCACCTCAAGAAAGCCGTACAGATCGCTTTGGAAGATCTGACCCACGTAAATTTCGTAGATCTGGCCCTGATTGAGGAAAATGACCCTGTAGATTTGACGGCTTTTCGACATGTCCAAGGATATAACCAAGAGCTGAAAGGGCGCGCAGTCTAGCACAATTCACTTCGGCGGTATCTCCCGAAAGGCCCGTTCCAGGCGGCTTTCCGGCTGGACTTTGCCCCACTGAATGACTAGAGTTACCGCCCACAATGCCGTGGGGCATTTTGCCGCAGTCCGGAAACACGCCTTCCATTCCCTTACTTCTGGTAAGTGATTGTTTTTGCGTGTATTTCCCTAAAAGCTCGGCGGGTTTAGGGCCACCCCCTTGGCCACCCCGCTCTTCCGGGGAGGGACCCGGCAGGATTCCACGACATCATCAGGGTTACCTAGCCCTATTCCTGAAACTCGCTTTCCAGGTGCCGGTGACGGCAAGAATAGGCGCGGCCCCTTCTTCCGGGGGGTACACGCTGGGGAAAACAGGGAGCTAACGCATGCAGTCAACTCTGTTCCACCGCGCGGCGGTCGGCCTTATTTCGCTGATGTTCAGCGGGATGGCCGTGGCCAGCGATTGGACTGAACGTTCCAACGAAAACCTGCGACCCGGTGTAACCGGCGTCAGTCAGGAAGTCTACGACCTTCATACCACTATTTTGTGGATCGTGACCATTATTGGCCTCCTGGTATTCGGGTTGATCCTGGTTTCCATGGTCCGCCACCGCCGGTCCAAGAACCCGAACCCGTCCACCTTCCACGAGAACGTGTTCCTGGAAGTGCTGTGGACGGTGGTGCCCTTCGTGATCCTGATCGCGATGGCGGTGCCCGCCACCCGGGTGCTGATTGAACTGGATGACTCCTCCAAGGCGGAGCTCACCGTGAAGGTCACCGGCCACCGCTGGAAGTGGGAATACGAGTACCTGACCTATCAGGACGATAACAATATCGGCGTGTCCTATATGTCCAACCTGGCGACGCCGGTCGAACAGATCAACAACCCGGTCCTGGCCGGCGGTCTGTTCCCTTACGGCACCGCGCAGGAAGCCGTGGGCAGCGAGTTCCCCGAGAAAGACAAGAACTACAACCTGGAAGCGGACAAGCCCCTGGTGCTGCCGTCCGGCCAGAAAGTACGGTTCCTGATCACCTCCGCGGACGTGATCCATTCTTTCTGGATACCGGATCTCGGCGGCAAGAAAGACGCCATCCCCGGGTTCGTCAACGAAACCTGGGCCGTGGTGCCGGAAGGCAAAGAAGGCACCTACTACGGCCAGTGCGCTGAATTGTGCGGCAAGAACCACGCCTTCATGCCCATTGAGGCCGAGGTGGTCAGCCAGGAAGAATTCCAGACCTGGTTGGCGCAGAAGAAGGAAGAAGCCGCCGCCGCGCCGGACCTGACGCCGTTCGCGGATCTGGACGAGGCCATGACGCTGGGCGAGCAGACCTATAAAGGCGCTTGCGCGGTGTGTCACGGCAACAACGGCCAAGGCGGCGTCGGCCTGCCCTTCGCCGGTAGCGACTTCGCCACCAACGAAGAACACCTTGATGAGCACATCGACGTGCTGGTCAATGGTCGCGCAGCCATGCCCGCCTTCGGCGCTCAGCTGTCGCCCAAGGAAATCGCCGCCGTCGTCACTTACGAGCGTAACGCTTGGGGTAACGAAAGCGGTGATTTGATTCAACCCCAAGACGTCCAAGACCACGAGTAGGGAGGGGAGAGCGATGAGTACTGCCGCAGCACACGATGACCATCATCACCACGCCCCCAAAGGCCTGAAACGCTGGCTGTTCAGCACCAACCATAAAGACATCGGCACCCTGTACCTGTGGTTCAGCTTTGCCATGTTCATGGTCGGCGGCCTTCTGGCCATGGTGATTCGTACCGAATTGCTGGAACCGGGCATGCAGTTCGTGGACCCGGAATTCTTTAACCAGATGACCACCGTTCATGGTCTCGCCATGGTGTTCGGGGCCGTTATGCCCGGCTTCGTGGGTCTCGCCAACTGGATGATCCCGCTGATGATCGGCGCGCCGGACATGGCGTTGCCGCGCATGAACAACTGGTCTTTCTGGATCCTGCCGTTTGCGTTCCTGATCCTGCTCAGCTCGGTGTTCATGAGCGCCTTCGGCGCCGGCCACCCGTCCGCGCCGAACTTTGGCTGGACCTTCTACGCGCCGCTCTCCACCGAGTACGGCCCGGCCTCCACGGACCTGTTCATTCTGTCGGTTCACATGATGGGTATTTCCTCCATCATGGGCGCCATCAACGTGATCGTGACCGTGTTCAACCTGCGTGCCCCCGGCATGACGCTGATGAAAATGCCGCTGTTTGTATGGACCTGGCTGATCACCGCCTTCCTGCTGATCGCGGTGATGCCGGTACTCGCCGGCGCAGTGACCATGATGCTCACCGACCGGCACTTCGGCACCAGCTTCTTTAATGCCGCCGGCGGCGGTGACCCGGTACTGTTCCAGCACGTGTTCTGGTTCTTCGGGCACCCCGAGGTGTACATCATGATTCTGCCGGCGTTCGGCATTGTCTCGGCGATCATTCCGACCTTCGCGCGCAAGCCGCTGTTCGGTTACGCCTCCATGGTCTACGCCACCGCCTCCATCGCGTTGCTCAGCTTCGTGGTCTGGGCCCACCACATGTTCACCGTGGGCATGCCCCTGGCCGGCACCCTGTTCTTCATGTACATGACCATGCTGATCTCGGTACCCACCGGCGTGACGGTGTTCAACTGGGTGGCCACCATGTGGCGCGGCTCAATGACGTTCGAGCTGCCCATGAAGTGGGCCATCGCCTTCGTGATCCTGTTCACCTGTGGCGGGCTGTCCGGTCTGATGCTGGCGATCACGCCGGTGGACTTCCAGTACCACGACACCTACTTCGTGGTCGCGCACTTCCACTACGTACTGGTCACCGGCGCGGTGTTCAGCATGTTCGCCGCCGCCTACTACTGGCTGCCCAAGTGGTCCGGCGTGATGCCCAACAAACTGCTCGGCGAGCTGCACTTCTGGAGTTCCCTGATCTCCGTGAACCTGCTGTTCTTCCCGATGCACTTCGTGGGCCTGGCCGGCATGCCGCGCCGTTACGCCGACTACGCACTGCAGTTCGCGGACTACAACTTCTGGATCTCCATCGGTGGGTTCTGGTTCGGTCTGTCCCAGTTGCTGTTCCTGGCGGTGTGCATCCTGTGCGCCCTGAAGAAAGGCGAAAAAGCACCGGCACGGTCCTGGGAAGGCGCCGAAGGTCTGGAATGGGAAGTGCCGTCACCGGCGCCGTTCCACACCTACGACACCCCGCCGGTAGTAAAGTAACGGAGTTCGGACGGCACCATGAGCGACAACAGCCTGAAACAACGCAATCAACGCACGCTCAGAAAGCTGCTTATCTGGGCGGTGGCGATGTTCGGTTTCGCCTTCGCGATGGTGCCGTTTTATGACGTTATCTGCGATATCACCGGTCTGAATGGAAAAACATCGACAACGGCGAGCACCGAAGGCCCGTCTCAAGTGGTGGAAGATCGCACCGTCACCGTGGAGTTCATCACCCAACGAGGTGAGGGCGTCAACGGTGACTTCACCGCGGCCACCCGCCGCGTGGAAGTGCATCCCGGAGAGATCACGCTGGTGAACTTTTTTGCCAGTAATCCTAAATCCAGCGATATCATTACCCAGAGCATTCCGTCGGTTTCCCCCGGGGAAGCGGCGCGCTACCTGCATAAAACCCAGTGTTTCTGCTTCGATCAGCAGTCGCTGGCGGCGGGTGAACGCAAGGAAATGCCGATGATTTTCTACCTGGATCCGGAGCTGCCGCGTCACATCAACACCCTGACGCTGTCCTACACCATTTTCGACGTCACCGAGCGTGTCGCCGCGACGAACAACTAACGGCCGGTTGTACAGGAGACATTTTCAACATGGCAACGGAAAAGTATTACGTACCCGAGAGCAGCCCCTGGCCCCTGGCGGCCTCCGTGGGTCTGTTCCTCACCGCCGTGGGCGGTGCCAACTTCATTCAGCAGTCCACCGACCCGGATACCTTTCAGGGTAGCTGGGGCATGCCGCTGTTCTTCGTCGGCCTGGCCACTCTGCTGTTTATCATCGCCATCTGGTGGCGCGATACCGTCAAGGAATCCGTGGGCGGCCTGCACAGCAATCAGCTCGGCATTTCCTACCGCCAGGGCATGCTGTGGTTCATCTTCTCCGAGGTGATGTTCTTCGGTGCCTTCTTCGGCGCCCTGTTCTACACCCGCTGGCTGATCGTGCCCTGGCTGGGCGGCGCCGGCAGCAACGCGATGACCCATGAGTTGCTGTGGCCGAGCTTCCAGGCCATGTGGCCGCTGGTGAAAACCCCGGACGGTACTACTACCCAAGCCATGGGCGCCTGGGGTCTGCCGGCGATCAACACCGCCATCCTGCTGACCAGCTCGGTGACACTGACCTTCGCCCACCACGCGCTGCTGGAAGGCAAGCGTGGCAAGCTGATCGGTTTCCAGGCCGCCACCGTGTTGCTGGGCGTCTTCTTCCTGGGTCTGCAGGTGGAAGAGTACATCCACGCTTACAGCGCCATGGGCCTGCGTCTGGACGCCGGCATCTACGGCAGCCTGTTCTTTATGTTGACCGGCTTCCACGGCGTCCACGTGACCATCGGTACGATCTTCCTGTTCGTCACCCTGATGCGCGTGATCAAGGGTCATTTCGATGCGGAGAATAACTTCGCGTGGGAAGCGGGCGCCTGGTACTGGCACTTCGTGGATGTGGTTTGGCTGTTCCTGTTCGTGGTGGTGTACTGGCTGTAACCCGCAGCGCACCATCCTGGAAACGAAAAGCCCCGGTCACAAGCCGGGGCTTTTTGTTTTGCGGCAGGCGTTATTGCTGCTCGATGGGGACGCCGCCCCGGGTGGCGGGATTGACGTCATGAGGCTGGATCCAGCCCATCATCATGCTGACCAGGATGAACACGAACACCATCGCCGAAAAACCGACCCGCCAGGCCAGGGCCCGCATTGTCTTACCGCTCTTGCCTTCGTTACGTACCAAGGACATCAGGGCCCGCGCCAGCGACACCACCGCGGCGACAAGAAGGACGATAACGATCAGCTTGACCCACCACATAATTCACCTCGACGGAATACGGTTGTCAGTTACAATACGCGCCCATTGTAGCCACCACCTCCCTGAGTGCACGAAAAGATATGCGAAACCGCGACGCTCGCCTGTCACTGCTCGGCCTGGCCCTGACCCTGGTGGTCGTGGGGCTGTGTCTGAGCCTGTCCTGGTGGCAATGGCAGCGCGCCGGAGAAAAGCGCCAGTGGCTGGCCGACCAGGCGGAGAAGGCCAGCGCGGCGCCGGTGAATCTGCCCGGCGCCCTGGCCCTCGACGACCGGCAGCATCGCCCCGTGCGTGTCAGCGGCAAGCTGGATAACCAGCGTTCGGTGCTGCTGGACAACCGCACCTATAACGGCGTGGCGGGCTATTTCCTGCTCACCCCACTGCGCACCGATCAAGGCCGCTGGGTGCTGATCAACCGGGGCTGGCTGCCACGCGGCGCCGACCGTGCCCAATTGCCATCAGTGCCGGTCGCGGCCGGCCGAGTGACGATCACCGGCAGCACCTATCAGCCTTCGGCGCGCACTCTGGTGCTCAAAGACACGCCGCTACCGGCTAATCAGTGGCCTTTGCGCGTACAAAAGGTGGATTTTGAAGCCATCGGCCATCGACTTGGGGTAGAATTGGCGCCCTTCGAGATACGGGTGGCCCCCGATCAACCTCTCGGCGACGCCGCGGCACTGCCGCGACCCTGGCAGGACGTCGCGGCCCTGATCAGCCCGGAACGCCATCAAGCCTATGCGCTGCAGTGGCTGGGACTGGCAGTGGCCGCCCTGATTATGTATCTGATCGCGCGCCTGCGCGGGCGCCGTCGGCACCAACCGGACGCTTGAGCTGATGTCTCCACGTAGCAAAAACACGCTGACCTTACTGGCCATCGTCGGCCCTTTCGTGCTGTTTTTCATAGCCGGCCGTTATTTTGTCGACCCCTGGGAACTGCCCCGGCAGAACCAGGGGCAACTGCTGATTCCACATATTCAACTGGATACGCTGGCGCTCACCGATGAAAGCGGCGAACCCTACGACGAACAGGACACCGCCGGTCTTTGGACATTGATGTACGTGGCCGGCGCCGACTGCGGCAAGCCCTGCAAGAACGGGCTTTACTACCAGATGCGGCAGGTCCAGCAAACGCTGGGCGAAGACATGGAACGGCTGCGCCGGGTGATCGTGCACACCGCTCCCGCCGGCCCCGAACTGCGCGCGTTTCTGGATGACAACGTGGCCGGCATGGTGGAAGTAAACGGCGACCCGGACACGGTTCGCACCGCATTGGCGCCGGCCTACGAGACGGAAGCCTCGACCGCCGAAGCCCCGGCCGGCGATATCTTCGTGGTCAGCCCGGACGGCCAGATATTCCTGCGCTACCCCACTCACGACAGCATGGATGCCACCCTGGAAGAGGCGGAGAACATCCGCCTGGATCTTGAGCGCACCCTCAAAGGCTCCCTGATCTAAGGTCCCTATAACCATGCATCTCAACGCAAAAAGCACCGTCCCCGCGCCACCGCCCACCCGGTCGCAAATCTGGATGCGCCGCCTGACAGTGCTGGCGCTGCTGTTGGCCGTGGGCGTCATCGTTCTCGGCGCCTGGACACGACTCTCCGACGCCGGGCTGGGCTGTCCGGACTGGCCCGGCTGCTACGGCCATCTGGACGTTCGTAAAGCTATTTCCCACGTCAACGAACAAAACCAGGCGTCACCGGGCGTCCTCCGCGAGGCCCACAAAACCGTACCGGAGATGGTGCATCGCTACTTCGCGTCCGCTCTTGGCTTGCTGATCATCAGCATCGCCACCCTCGGAGTGATCAACCGCAAGCGCATTAAACAGCCGGTGAAGTTACCGCTGTTCCTGGTGGCGCTGGTGATCTTCCAGGGCCTCCTCGGTATGTGGACGGTGACCATGGGGTTGCAGCCCACCATCGTGATGCTGCATTTGCTGGGTGGCTTTACAACCGTCACCCTGCTGGCACTGCTGGCCGCGCGGCTGTATCGCTGGCCCAGCTTTCTGAACGATTGCGACGTGCGCAGCATGAAGCCCCTGGCATCGATCACACTGGCGGCGGTGGCACTGCAGATCGCGCTGGGTGGCTGGACCACCGCCAACTACGCGGCGGTGGTCTGCACGGAGCTGCCGGTGTGCGAACAGGGCTGGACCGAACACCTCAACTTCAAGGATGCGTTCGTGTTCTGGGGCCACGAGCACGACAAACCGGACTACGAGTTCGGCGTGCTGCAAAACGATGCCCGCACCACCATCCATGTGATGCATCGTTTCGGCGCCCTGCTGGTGACCGTGCTGGTACTGCTGTTGGTGGGGCGCATTCTGCTGCGCGCGCGCAGCGTGTTCTTTCGTAACTTCGCGCTCGCCATTCTGGCGATGCTGGCCGTGCAGATTGGCCTGGGAATCAGTAACGTAGTGTTCGCGGTACCGCTGGCGGTGGCGGTGGCGCACAACTTCGGCGCCGTGCTGTTGCTGGTGCTGCTGATGCTGTTTATCCGCGCCATCAATGTGAAATGCGCCGCCCGCCACCCGCAATCCGAGGAGAGTCCGCTTTGAGCGAGCAACCGGCCATGAGCGAACGGGACCATACCGCCAGCACGCCCCACTGGCGTGATTACCTGGCGCTGACCAAACCGGGCGTGGTGATGCTGCTGATGGTCACCGCGGTGGCCGGCATGTTCCTGGCCACGGACCCACCGGGCATGGTACCGCTGGAAACCTTTATTCCGGCTTTCGCGGGCCTCTATCTGGCGATGATGGCCTCGGCGGCGATCAATCAGATCATGGACCAGAAGATCGACGCGATCATGAAGCGTACCGAGAAGCGTCCGCTGGTGGCCGGCAAGCTCTCGCCGAAGGCGGCGATCACCTTCGCGGTGGCGCTGGCGCTGGCGTCCATGGCGATGCTGTATTTCCTGGTCAACCCGCTCACCGCCGGACTGACCCTGTTCGGCTTCGTCGGTTACGCCTTCGTCTATACCCTGTACCTGAAGCGCGCCACCCCACAGAACATCGTGATCGGCGGTATCGCCGGCGCCATTCCGCCACTGCTCGGCTGGACCGCGGTAACCAACGAACTGCACCCCTATGCCTGGCTGCTGGTGTTGATTATTTTTGTCTGGACGCCACCGCATTTCTGGGCTCTGGCGATTCATCGCGCCGACGAATACGCCAAGGCCGATGTGCCAATGCTGCCGGTCACCCACGGCATCCCCTTTACCCGGGAATCCGTGCTGTATTACACCATTCTGTTGTTTATCTGCTCGTTGCTGCCCTATCTCACCGGCATGAGCGGCCTGATCTATCTGGTCAGCGCGGTGATTCTCAGCGGCATTTTCCTGGTCCATGCGGTGCGGCTGCGCTTCAGCAAAGACCCGAAACTGCCGATGAAAACGTTCGGCTACTCCATCGTCTATCTGTTCGTGTTGTTCACCGCCCTGCTGATTGACCACTACATCCCGGTTCATCCCGGGAGCCTCTGAAGAACTTCCTAGCCGCTTGACGACATCCCCGCCCCGGTATCCAATCCCAGGGCGGATTGATAACAATGAGGGGATGATATGGGGACCTGGCTTTTTTTCGGCGTACTGATCGCCATTGGTATCGGGCTGGTGGTGATTTACAACCGGCTGGTGAGTTTGAAGAACCGTTTCAAGAACGCGTTCGCGCAAATCGACGTGCAGCTTCAGCGTCGTCACGATCTGATTCCCAACCTGGTGGAAACCGCCAAGGCCTATCTGGACCATGAGCGGGAAACCCTCTCGCAGGTCACCGAGGCACGCAACCACGCCGAAGGGGCGCGCCGCGACGCCGCCGCCCAACCGGACGACGGCGCCGCCATCGGCCGCCTGGGCCGGGCCGAATCGCTGTTGTCGGGAAGCCTGTCGCGGCTACTGGCGGTGAGCGAAAGCTACCCGGACCTCAAGGCCAACCAGACCATGGCCGAGTTGATGGAAGAACTGAGCACCACGGAAAACCGCATCGGTTTCGCGCGCCAGGCGTTCAACGACGCGGTAATGAACTACAACACCTACCGGGAACAGTTTCCCAACAATGTCGTCAGCGGGCTTTTCGGACCGTTCCGGGAAGCCGGGCTGCTGGAAATTGACGACCCACAGGCGCGTCAGGCGGTTAACGTCTCCTTCTGACCACGGCGCTGATGAACTTCTTCCAACATCAGGACAGGGCCCGGCGGCGTACCTTATTGCTGGCCCTGTACTTTTTGCTCGCACTGGCCGCCGTGGTGGCGGCGGTGAACCTGGCCTGCTGGCTGGTCTGGCACTGGTGGCTGACGGACGCCGCCGCCTGGTTCGCCAGCGATGCCTGTTGGTGGGTCACCCTGGGCACTCTCGGCCTGCTGGTGGCCGGCTCCCTGCGTAAGGCCTGGCAACTGCGCCGGGGTGGCGAAGGCCTGGCCACCCTGCTCGGCGCGCGGGAAATCACCGGCCACGACGGCCAACCGGCGGAGCGCCGTCTGCGCAACGTGGTTGAGGAAATGAGTCTCGCGGCCGGCACCTTGATGCCACGCCTCTATGTGCTGCCCGGTGAGACTGGCATCAATGCGTTCGTGGCCGGAACCACGCCCACCAAGGCGGTACTGGTGGTGACCGAAGGTGCCCTGGCGCAACTGGACCGGGACGAACTGCAAGGCGTGGTCGCCCATGAATTCAGCCATATCCTCAACGGCGACATCCGCCTCAATCTACGTCTGATGGCCGCCCTGGCCGGCATTCTCACGGTCGGCAAATTAGGCGAGTTTCTGTTCCATGTGTCGCCCGCCGGAGATCACCGCCGACGTGGCGGCTTGCTGCTACTGGCGGGCCTGGTACTGATGGCGATCGGTTACGCGGGGCTGTTCTTCGGCCGGTTGATCAAGGCGGCGATCTCTCGTCAGCGGGAACGGCTGGCCGACGCCAGCGCGGTGCAATTCACCCGGCAGCCGGCGGGCCTGGCCGGCGCGCTGATCAAAATCCGTAACGGCAACGGCTCCCATTTGCACAGCGTGCACGCCGAAGACCTCAGCCATATGGGCTTCGCGGAAACGACGGGATTGCATCTGCGCCGCCTGCTGGCCACCCACCCGCCACTGGACCAGCGGCTGCAGGCCCTGGGCCCGCACTGGGCGGCGCGCGCCCGGGTGCGCGCCCGGGCAAGCCGGCAGGCACAACCCGCCCCGGAGCCCTCGAGCATCGCGGCCCCCGCTAACGCTGCGGCACCCTCGGAACGAATCGGCCGGCTCGACGATGCCAACCTGGGCTACGCCCGCTCACTGTTGGACGCCCTGCCCGACAGCCTGCTCCACGCGCTGCACACCCAGGAGGGTGCCGAATGCGTGCTCTACGCGCTGGCATTAGGCGACGTGGCCCCGCCCCCGGCGTTACGGCGCGGCCGGCGCGCTGCCCTGGTGAATCAGGTGAGCACGCTCGGCACCCGCTTGCGGTTGCCGTTGCTGGACCTGGCCCTGGCCACCCTGCGCCAGGCGCCGACGGAACGCCGCCCGGTGATTGTCGAGCAGCTTCGGGCGATCACCGCACGGCGCGACAACCAGGACCTGCTGTGCTGGGCCCTGACCGCCATCGCCGAACGTCACCTGACCCCGCCCCGGCGGACCCTGCCACGGCCGGATATCCATCGCCTGCCGACGGTGGCCAATGAAATCCAGGTGGTTTTCTCGGCGCTGGCCTGGGCCGGCGATTCCGCCCGGGCCTCCGCCCTGGCCGCGTTCCAACGCGCCACCCATGGCCTGCTGCCGCCGGGGCGTCTGCTGCTCGCGCCGGAGCGTTGCGTGCCACGGCGCCTGGACGTCGCCATCGCGCGACTGGCGCGACTGACCCCGCTGCTCAAAGCGCCGCTGATTGACGCCGCCGCCGACCTGGTGCTGGCCGACGGTCAGGTCCAGGTGGCGGAAGCGGAGCTGCTGCGCACCCTTTGCACACTGCTCGACAGCCCCATGCCTCCCCTGTTCAACGATGCAAAGTAAGCTCTCGCTTACAGCAATTGCCGTCAATGGCTGATACTCAGACGCTGCGATGCAGGTTAAAAAGGGGGATCGTGTTTTGGCGGCAATACGGTTTCTTTCTACTGAGACGGGGTGCTATTGAGCACGGCATGTTCCATCGGGGACGCGGGGCAATGGTGGTGCCTTCCGGGATCGCTCAAGCCGTCCATGGGCGCTCTCATTTGGCCATCCTTGGCCAAATAGGTCCCTCCAGGCACCACCATTGCCCCGCTCACTGAGCAGCGGAACCGCCACGGGTCAGTCCAACCGTGTCGGACTGACCGTTTCCAAACAACGCCGGAAGCTTCCAAGGAGCGCCGGGATCGGGTGGGCCCGTCCAGGACCGTGTTTGGCCAGGGACGGCCAAACCCGAGCTTACACGGACGTACTCGCAGCGTGTCCTGGACGGGCCCACCCGATCCCGGCGCGACCCCGATGGAGAGTACCGACGTCTTTGCCGCTAAATCGCGATGAACCGAAAAAGCGCGTAGCGGCCAAGGTTGGCCATTTTTTAAACTGTGATACAGTTCACAGTGCCGGCTCTGGGGGGCCGGGGAGACGGCGATTCGGGGGAATCGCCGCTAGGGAGACTGGGAGACAGGCACCATGGAGTTAAGCAAGAACAGCCACCGCAACACCTGGCGGGCGGTCCACGAAACCACCCTGGCAATCCGCGACGGACGGCTGGACCCGGCACTGACCGACTGGCTACGCCACCAAGGCGTGCGCCTGGACGAAGCCTTGTTCGCCAGCGTCCGCCAATGCGACCAGCGTCTGTTTGTCGGCACGCTGGTGGATGAACGGGGCCGGGTGCTTGAATACCTGGCCAACCTGGACCAACCCGATGACGACGCCTTGGACGACGTCACCGATGAACTGGGGCCCAAGTGTTCCTACCATAACCGGCACGATCCCTGTGATCCGGTCACCATGGCCCTGATGATTCAACGGGGCCAGGCGCCGGCATTGGCCGCCCTGCCCGCTTAACGCGACTGCAGCACCTCGGCGCGGTACGGCAGCAAGCCGCGCGCCTCATCACGGTAGGCATGCACATGGCGCGCCTCGCGCTGGCAAAAGTCCGCCACCGCGTCCTGGAAGGCGGGCTCCGCCAGCCAGTGCAGGGAATAGGTAAGCACCGGTTCAAAGCCGCGCAAAATTTTGTGCTCGCCCTGTACGCCAGGGTCGAATTCCGCCAGCCCCTGCTCAATAGCGAACTCAATACCCTGGTAATAACAGACCTCGAAATGCAGCGCGTCGTACTCGCGCACACTGCCCCAGTACCGTCCATACAGAGCCTGATCGTCAAACAGGTAAAGGCCGGCCGCCACCGGTTCATCGCCGTCGCGGGCCAGCACCAGCAGCACCTGGTCGCCGAGCCGGTCGGCCAGGCGACGAAAAAACGCCTCGCTGAGGTAAGGTAACTGGCCGCGCACCAGATAGGTGTTGGCATAGCAGTGAAAAAAGAACCGCCAGCTTTGCGGATCAATCGCGGCGCCGGTAAGCCGCTCCACGGTGAGCCCCTGCTCCGCGACCCGGCGCCGTTCCCGACGGACACTCTTGCGCTTGCGGGAATTAAAGCCGCCCAGAAAATCCTCGAAATCCGCGTAGTCCCGGTTAAACCAACGGAAATGACACGCCTGCCGTTCAACCAGGGGCAAACCGTTTAGCGCTTCTCGCGTAGCCTGGTCCGGGAACAGCAGATGCCAACCGCTGGCGCCCTGTTCGCGAACGCGCTCGCGCACCCCTTCCCACAACCGCTCGGGACGCCAATGGCCGCGCCAGCGCGGGCCCACCACCGGCGTGAAAGGAATCGCGGTGACCAGTTTGGGATAATACGACAGCCCGTTACGCTCATAAGCGTCCGCCCAGGCAAAGTCGAACACGTATTCACCGCGCGAGCCGTCGCGGGCGTACACCGGCATCAAGGCGTCGCCGTCACGCAAATGACAGGCCTCCCAGCCACGGCCGGGCGTGGCGGCGCCGGTGTCTTCGAGGGCAGAGAGAAAGGCGTCGCTGAGAAAAGGAAACTCCATGGTCACAGGATACTGACCCGGGAGCGGTCAAGCGAGGCCGGTGTGAACATGAGATTACCGTGCCGCTTCGCTACAATGGCGGCGCGGCGATAATGATAACGCGGGAGCCTCCCGAAGCCGCTCGCCTTTATTACGGCGATTTACGAACCAACAAGGTAAGCCGATTCAATGAAAGTCTCTAAACCTCTGGCGGCGTTTTACGCTCTCGCCACTCTTTTGCTTGCGTTACCCGGTGCCTGGCTGCTGTTCGCGCCACACGCCTTCATCCTGTTTATTCATGGCGGCGACCAAACCCTGCTGGTGTCGCCCCTGCTCAGCCAGCAAACCGGTCTGGGCCTGTTGCTGGCGGCGGCGGTGAATCTGGTTTGCCTGGCCGGCGGCTCCACCCGCACCGCCCTGCACGCGGCGGTATTCTTTTATCTCGCCGGTCTCGTGGCCAGCCATGGGGCGCCGGTTTTCACCCTCGATGGCGTCTGGTTGTGGGCCCCGGTTCTGATTTACCTTCTGCCGCTGGCTCCCTGGGGAAAACTGGCCCGGGACGGTCGTCGCCAGGGGGAGGTGAAGTGGTTCAACCCCAACAAGGGCTTCGGTTTCATTCTCGCCGACAACGACGAGGAAATTTTCGTGCACTTCAAGGCGGTCCGTAACGGCGGCCGGCGTAGCCTGCGCACCGGCACCCGGGTGCGCTTCACCACCCGCGATTCCGAGCGCGGCGAACAAGCCGACGACGTGTATATCCAGCAATGACCCTGTCATTGCTGGACTGGGGCGTCCTGCTCGCTTACTTGGCGGTGGTGTTGCTGATCGGCGTTTACTTCGCCCGTCGCAACACCAGTACCGAGGAGTATTTCGTCGGCGGTCGCCGTTTTCGGGGCTGGGTGATCGGCTTGTCCCTGGTGGGCACCTCGATCAGTTCGATTACCTTCCTGGCTTACCCGGCCGATGCGTTCAAAACCGGCTGGCTGCGCTACCTGCCCAATCTGGCGTTGCCGGTGGCCCTGTTCGTGGCCGCCTATCTGTTCCTGCCGTTTTTTCGCCGCGGCAATATGACCAGCGCCTACGAATTTCTGGAACCACGCTTCGGCCCCAGCGTGCGGGTCTATGGAGCGTTGGCGTTCATTATCGCCCAGTTGGTGCGTCTGGCGATGATCCTGTGGCTGCTGTCCCTGCTGATCCAGCAACTGGTGGACGTCAGCTCGACCACGGCGATTATCGGCGCCGGTCTGTTTGTCGGTCTCTACACCATCATCGGCGGCATCGACGCGGTGATCTGGACCGACGTACTGCAAACCGTGGTGCTGATGATCGGCGGCCTGTTGTGCATCTGGGTGGTGGTGGACGCCCTGCCCGGCGGGCTCGGGCAGGTGTTCCACGAAGCCTCCCACGCCGGCAAGTTCGCCCTCGCCGAATGGCGCAACGGCGAGCCCCAACCCGTGCAATGGCAGCCGTCACTAAGCGAAAAGACCGTCACCATGATGCTGCTGATCGGCCTTACCAACTGGCTGACTGAATATTCCAGCAATCAAAACACCGTGCAGCGCTACTGTGCGTCACGTTCCACGCTGGAAGCACGACGAGGCCTGTGGGTGTACCTGTTTACGGCGCTGCCGGTATGGGCGTTTTATATGTTGCTGGGCACCGCGCTCTGGGTGTTCTTTCAGCACTACCCGGACCCCACCGCCGCGGCGGTGCTTACCGGCGAGGCCCGCGCCGAATCAATCATGCCCTGGTTTATCACCGAGTATCTGCCGTCCGGGATCGCCGGCCTGGTAGTGGCGGCGGCGCTGGCGGCGGCGATGAGTTCGCTGGATTCCAGTATCAACTCGGTGAGTACCGTGTCGATTGTGGATCTGTACCGGCGTCATTTACGTGTCGGCCTGACGGACCGCCACTATTTGCAAGTGGCCCGCATCGTGGCGGCGCTGGTAACGGTGCTGATGATACTCGGCGCGCTGTGGCTCAACGGTGCCAGCACCCATACGCTGCAGGACACCTCGACGATTCTGGTGTCGCTGTTCGGCGGCGGCATGCTGGGGCTGTATCTGCTCGGCTTTTTAACCCGCGCCGGGGATGCGCGGGCCGCCTGGTGCGGCATCGCCATGACACTGCTGTTCACCGGCTGGACGGTGCTGACCAACGAAGGGCTGCTGCCGGCGGCGCTGAGCGCGCCGTTCGATCTCTACTACACCGGGTTGATCGGTAATCTGGTGATGTTCCTGGTGGGGTACGGCATGGCCCGTGTGATCGGACGGCGGCGAAACATCGCCGCCTGATCCGGGACGCACTCAGGTGCGCGAACCAACCGGCTGCGGTGCTGGCGCGTTTTCGTCGTCGGCGGCCGTGCGCCGGGCGGCGGCACGCTCGTCGCGGCGCACCACCAGACGGTCACGGACCAGCCAGCCGGTGGCCCAGAACACCAGCCAGGGATCAATCAGGTAATCCCAAAGATTGTCGGAGTGCAGCAGATTAAAGTAGAACGCCCCCTGGGCGGCGATCAGTACCACGCACGGCGCATAGGCGCGATTCAGCCAGGCCAGCAGCCCCACCAGCAACAACACACTGCTGAACAGCACATCCCCGAAACCCAGCGCGTATGGGTCCGCGTAGCTGGACCCCAGGCTCATCGGGTAGAAGAACAGCGCCAGGGCAACCAGCATCACGCACACCGCCCGCAGTTGCCCCACCGGCAGCCAGTAACGCCCCCGCAGGCGGTGCTGAATCGCCACCAGTGCCAACAAACCCGACGTTATGCTCAGATGACTGAGGTAACTCATCACCCAGCCGGCCAATCCCAGCGGAAACGGTAGCAGCGCCCACACCGCCAAAACCGCCGCCAGGCCGACGCGCACCGGCACCGGCAGTCGCGCGGCGAGGCGCATCCACACCGCCACCAGCATCAAGGCGCAAAGAATATTCGGAATCATCGACCATTCCTCCCCAATAAACGCTGGCCGGCCGGCAACCAAGCGTGTCGAATCGCCGATTTATTCCACGTATATAAAATGTGCAGGTCGCCGTTGGCGGCCTGGATCACGTAGGGATAATCGTACTGAAACTCGCAGCCGTTTTCGGCGCATTTGTTGCGCTCCACGCGCTTTCGCAGCAACGCCGGGCTTTCCGTTTCCAGAGTGCCGGCCACCTCGCGGGAAATCATATCCATGTACTGCGGTTGTGGTATCCGGCCTTCACGCCACTGCGCCCGGTTATGGAAAAAGTAACGTCCGGACCAGGTTTTGCCGCCGTCGTGAGTTTCACGCATGCACAGATCGTCGCGCTCAGAGGAATTACAGTTGGCCACCAGCAGCCAGTGTCCCGGCGACAGCACCACGCCACCCACCGCCGAGGAAGGGTTCTGCAACTGCGAGGGCCGCAGCGCCGTCCAGCCGCCGCCGCCATCACGGGTTTCACTGCGATAAAGATAGCCCGGATGGGTGTCGGTTTCATTGCGCAGGAAAGCGGTGGCCCGTTTCGGGCTGTCCACCAACACCAAGGGCTGGATCGCCTTACGGCCGTGGCCGATACGTTCCTTGTCGACGATCCGGTTGTGCTCGTCGAGACGGATAATTTCACCGAACTTACCGACCATCTCATGATAGACCGGCAGCCCCACGGTGCCGTCCTGATAGTGAATCGGCGGGGTTTTCACCAGGGTACTGATATTGAGAAACGGCGAGGTCACCAGAGCCTCGTCGAAACGCCAGTGGGCGCCCAGGTCGTCGGACTCCAGCACCACCAGACGGCTGGCCGCCCAGCCACCGAAACTCACCGCCACCACGAACAGCCGCATACGACCGCTTTCGTCGAGCACCGGCACCGCATTGCCCAACTTGCGGACATGGCGGCCCCACTGACGACGGATTTGTTCGCGGGTGACCACCCGCTCTTCCTCGCTCCATTGCGCTTTGCGCGGATCGAAAATCGCTGAATGGATCGCCACGTCCGCGGCGCCCTCACGCTCGCCGGCAAACCAAAAGGCGCGCAGCCGTCCGTCGGGCAGCGCCACCATGGAAGGGGCGTGCACCATCGGCGTCTCGCCATCGGAGGCGAACCGCATCTGCCACTGACCAGCCAGGCGGTCATGGCCGGCCACATAGTCCGGCTTGAATTCAGGCTTGGTGATTCGCTCCTGATGTTCCGGCAGCACCGCCAGGAAACTCACCAGCAACAGAACGCCAAGCGACCAATGAAACACACGTCTTGCCATGAGTATCCGGCATCCGTTTGTCAAGGTGCGAGGGAAAACGCGGAGTCTAACACCGGGCTGACGGGATTGCCCTCCCCGCGCGGTGCGCCGCCTGACCTGATTTTCGGCCCTGCCAGCGCCACGGGGAAGCACCCCAGGCACCGACAACCGCCGGACGGGCCGGAAAAACGGACCGGCGGAGCAAGAGCGGGGACAACCCGCAGCAATGATGGCACAATGGACCTACGAATTTCGGGTGATATCGATATGCAACACACTCTCCGGGCAATCCCTTATCTGCTGTTCCTGGCGGCGCTGCTCCTTGCCGGCCGGAGCCCCGCCGATGACGGGACCTGGAAGCTGGTCAGCGACCGCAACGGGATTCAGGTTTATATGCAACATGGGGACCGGGGCGCACTGAAAACGTTCCGCGGCGTCACCCGCTTTCCGCTCGCCGATGAATACGCCATGGTCGCCTTGCTCAATGATTATCAGGCCTACCCGGACTGGCTGCATTTCGTGGACGGCGCCCGGGAGCTGGGCCGCAGCAACGAACGGGTGCGACAACTGCATTTCACCACCCTGTTACCCTGGCCACTGGCCGACCGGGAAGCGGTGCTACAAAGCCGGGTAATACAGAGCGCCGACCCCGCCAGCGAGGAAGTGGTGGTGGACCTGAGCAATCGCCCGGACTTACTGCCCCCGGACCCGGACTATGTGCGATTCCCTCAGATGGAGGGGATGCTGCGGTTCCGCCGGGTGGCCTCCGGCCAGGTGGAAGTGGTCTACCAACTGGAAATGGACCCGGGCGGTTATATACCCGCCTGGCTGGTTAATATTCTGCTGCGCGACGCCCCCTATTTCACCCTGGAACGGCTGCGCCGCGTGGTGCACCACGCCGAGTACCAGGGGCACTACTACGATTGGCTGGACCTACGCGGTCCGGGCCGGCCGGAGACGGCGGAAAACGTAACAAAAAACCCGTGACGTCTGTCATATTCGGTCATTTTCGCTAATATTGGCGTGGTTAAATGCTGGCCGGACCACTGCATGATAAACGCGCTTTTCTTTATCTACTCCTGGTTTATTTTCGTGCCTCTGATGCTGCTCGCCACCCTGCTGGCCGGAGCGGTGTGTTTGTGCCTGGTTCCGTTTCTGGGCCCGCGCCGGGTCGCCCGCCTGAGCGCCGTGCCCTGGTCTCGCCTGGGCCTGCTTCTTAGCGGCGTACAAGTGCGCGTGCACGGCGTTGACAACATCGACCCCTCGCGCAGTTACGTGATCGTCGCCAATCACCTCAGCCAATACGATATCTGGGTGCTCTACGGCCACCTGGAGCAGGATTTCCGCTGGGTGATGAAACAGGAACTGCGACGCGTGCCGGTGATCGGGGTGTGCTGCGCCATGCTCGGGCATATTTTCATCGACCGCCGCCACCGCGATGCGGCGCTGGCCAGCCTGGAAAACGCCAAGCAACGCCTCACCGGTGGCACCAGCATCCTGTTCTTCCCGGAAGGTACACGCAGCCGAGACGGCGAGCTGCGCCCCTTCAAGAAAGGCGCCTTCCGCATGGCCCAGGATCTCGATTTGCCGATTCTACCGGTGACCATCCTCGGCACCCGCGAGATTCTACCGGCGGACTCCCTGCGCATGCATCCGGGCACGGGCAGCCTCACGGTGCACGCCCCGATAGCGGTCAGCGGCGACGACGACACCGCCCTGGAAGAAGCCATGGCGCGCAGCCGCACGGTGATCGCCAGCGTCGGCGAAGGCTACCTGGAGCTGACCTGAAGCCGCTGAATTACCGTGGCGTCGTCACAGGGTGGCGTCACGGTCAGCGCCGTTGCGATGATTGGCCCCTTTTGCATGTCCGATGCCGCTACACTCCCGGCCATTCAGACCGAACGGAACAGCGACTATGAAAGACTTCCAGAATAAAGTGGCAGTGATCACCGGCGCCGGCTCCGGCATCGGCCGCGCCCTGGCCGTGGATCTGGCCGCCGCCGGCGCCCGGCTGGCCCTCAGCGACATCAACGAAGCCGGCCTGCAGGAAACCGCCGACGCCCTTAATCTGGGCAGCGACCGGCTGATCACCGAAGCCTTCGACGTCGCCGACCGCGACGCCTTCTACACGTTCGCGGAACGGGTCACCGGCCACTTCGGCGCCGCCCATCTGGTGTTCAATAACGCCGGCGTGGCGCTGGGCGCCACCGTGGAAGAAATGAGCTACGACGATTTCGAGTGGCTGATGGGCATTAACTTCTGGGGCGTGGTTTACGGCACTAAAGCCTTCCTGCCCCACCTGAAAGCCGCCGGCGAAGGCCACATCGTCAATGTCTCCAGCGTATTCGGCCTGATCGGCGTGCCCACGCAATCCGCCTATAACGCCGCCAAATTCGCGGTACGCGGATTCACCGAAGCACTGCGCCAGGAATTGGAAATGGAAGGCGATCAGGTGTCCTGCACCTCGGTGCACCCGGGTGGCATCAAAACCAATATCGCCCGCAATGCCCGCATGGGCCCCGGCGTGGAGAAAATTACCGGCGCCGACGCGGACAAAGCCCGTCGCGATTTCGAAAAAATGTTCCGCACCACCCCGGAAGAAGCGTCGCGGACCATTCTCAAGGGTGTGCGCGGCAATAAGCGCCGGGTGCTGATCGGCTCCGACGCCCGCGCCATCGACAGCATGCAACGCCTGATGCCAACCGCTTACCAAAAGATTATGGTGGCCGGCCAGAAGATGATGCGGAAGTAACCATGAAACCTTTCTCCCAGGCGGCCGAGAACAACAAGGAACCGATTCTTGATGTTCTGAGCGGCTATCTCACCGCCCCTGGGGATCTGCTGGAAATCGGCGCCGGCACCGGCCAGCACGCGATCTGGCTGGCGCCGTATTTCCCCCAGGTTTGCTGGACACCCAGCGAGCAGCCGGAAAATCTGGACGGCCTGAACCAATGGCTGGGCGAGAGCCCCAGTGACAATCTCACCGAGCCCGTGATGCTCAGAGTAGAGGGCGACTGGCCAGACCACACCTATCGCTACATCTTCACCGCCAATACCTTCCATATAATGTCCCGCCCCCTCGTGGAACGGTGCATCGCGCGGGTCTGCGATCTGTTGTCGCCGGACGGTCGCTTTGTTGTCTACGGCCCCTTCAACTATCAGGGCACCTACACCAGCGACAGCAACCGCCAGTTCGACCTGGCTTTGAAAGCCCGTGACCTGGCCATGGGCCTGCGTGACCAGGAATGGGTGGTGGAGCGCTTCGCCGCCCACGGCCGCAGCTTGCTCGGCGACCATGAAATGCCCGCCAATAACCGGGTCCTCGCATTCGGCTAAACCCGCCTTCCCGAGATTCCTCTGACAGTGCTGCCCGCTTTTTATACACTAGCCGCCTAGATATGGTTCCCTGTTCCGGCGGCCGGGCCTTCCCGCAGCATTCAAACCGAGCGAATCCATGCAAAACGAAACGACGAGCGAATGGACCCTGGCGCAATTCCAGGTGCCCGAAAAAGACGGCGAGACCCGCTTTCACGACTTCGATCTTGAACCGCCACTAATGCGCGGCATCGCTGACGCCGGCTTTCAATACTGCACGCCGATCCAGGCCCAGGTGCTCACCCATACATTGGCCGGCGCCGACGCCATCGGCCGGGCGCAAACCGGCACCGGCAAAACCGCCGCGTTTCTGATCACCATCATCAACGACCTGTTGCGTCACCCGATCACGGTGACGCGCTACGCCGGCGAGCCTCGGGCGCTGATCATCGCGCCCACTCGCGAGCTGGCCATGCAGATCGAAAAAGACGCCAAGCAATTGGCCCATCACACTGATCTGCAAGTCATGAGCGTGGTCGGCGGCATGAACTTCAACCGCCAGCAGGAACGCCTGCAAACCCGGTTGATCGATATTCTGGTGGCGACCCCGGGCCGCCTTCTGGATTTCGCCAAACGCCGGGATCTGTGGTTGAACCGGGTGGAATCGCTGGTGCTCGACGAAGCGGACCGAATGCTCGACATGGGTTTTATTCCCGACGTCAAACGTATTGTCGGCATGACTCCGCCCTGCCGATACCGCCAGACCCAGTTGTTCTCCGCCACCTTCAACGACGACGTGATGAACCTGGCGAGCCGCTGGACCGAGGCGGCGGAGGTGGTGGAAATCGAGCCCACCCAGGTGACCACCGACACCGTCGACCAAAAGGTGTACATCACCGCCACCCAGGATAAATTCAACCTGCTCTATAACCTGATCACCCGGGAAAATATGTCCAAGGTGATCGTCTTCGCCAACCGCCGCGACATCACACGACGACTGAACGACCGCCTGCACAAGAAAGGGCTTAACGTGTCATTGATCTCCGGTGACGTACCGCAGAATCAGCGCATGAAAACCCTGGAGCGTTTCCGCGCCGGAGACCTGCAAGTGCTGATCGCCACCGATGTGGCCGGCCGCGGCATTCATATCGAAGGCGTATCCCATGTGATTAACTACAATCTCCCGGAAGACCCGGAAGATTACGTGCACCGTATCGGCCGTACCGGCCGGGCCGGAGCCAGCGGTGTGTCGATCAGCTTCGCCTGCGAAGATGACGCCTTCTTGTTGCCGCAACTGGAACAGGCGATCGGCATGAAGCTCAATTGCGAACACCCTGAAACGGCGCTGGTCGCCGATCAGTAATCAGGAGGACCCCATGGCCGAACGCATCGCCCCCGAAGACGGAGTGGTGAAACTGGAGAACGGGGAAGCGCTGTTCGTCGACGTGCGCGACCCCGCCAGCCACCAGGAAGCCCGCATACCCGGGTCGGTACTGCTCAACCAGACCAACCTGGAAGACTTCCTGGCCGCCACCGACCGCCAGCAGCCGCTGGTGGTGTACTGCTACCACGGACATTCCAGCCAAGGCGCCAGTGACTACCTGATGGAGCAGGGCTTCAACGCGGTGGTCAGCCTCGACGGCGGTTTTGAATACTGGCGCCAGGCTCATCCACAGCACGTGGACGACGAATAACGCGGCTTAGAAACTCCGGCCCACGCCCACCATCCACACCAGTGGATCGATCTCCACATCCACTTTGTCCACGGTGGTACCGTTGACCGTAAGGCGCGCCTCGGTATCCAGGTCCATCTTCCAAGCGGAGAGATTCAGGAACCAGTCCCCGGCCAGCGCCACATCCACCCCCAGTTCCGCGGCCAACCCCCAGGAATTGGATAGGTCCACGTCCGCGTCGGCACCGCCGACCAGCGGGCTGACCACGTCATCGTCGATACGCTCGCCGAAAAAGCGCGTGTAATTCACGCCCACCCCGACATAGGGCCGCACACGTCCGTGACCGGGAAGCGAGAATTGCGCCAGCACGGTGGGCGGCAGGTGTTTGGTTTCGCCAATGCGGGTTCGCCCCAGCGCGGTATCTTCCAGGTACAAGTCATGTTGGAACGGGGTAGCGGCCAGCAGCTCGACACCGAACCAGTCCTTAAGCATATAGGTGACCGTTATGCCGGCCTGGGTATCGCTGTCCACGTCCACGCTACCGCTGGTAAGCGGCGCCACGACGAACCTGTCGCTGTCCATATCCGGCTCCACCGTGGCGGCGCCGAAGCGCACCACCCAATCACCGGCCTGGTGGGCCTGGGCATTAACGCAGGCGATTCCGGTTAGCGCCAGCGCCAAGGCACCGCGTCGCAATAGTTGCATGGTCCTGTCCTCTGTTGGCTCATGATAGGAACCCACTAACAGGCTGCTGAAAAACCCCTTGCGTGCTCAGGCTTTCAGGCTGGCGCGTAATCTAGGCGCAATTTTGAAGATGTGTGTCCACCCATCGAAGAATTGCAACGACGAGTACGGGCCAGCCTGGAAGCCCCGAAGGGCGCGGCCTGAAGCGCACATCTGCTGTGCCTTGTCTCTAGGAAAGGGAGCCACCCTGTCCGTTGAGACAAGACACAGCAGCTGCACGCTTCAGGCCACGCTGAGCATGCAAGGGGTTTTTCAGCAGCCTGTCAAAGAACAGGGCGCGCCGCCGCCCCTTGTCGCGGATCAATAGAACGGAACAGACAACAAGAGGAACTTCATGAACGCAGCCCAATTGGCCGAAGCGCTCAAAAACGCTCAGGTAGCACACGCCCGCCAGCGCCTTCAGGAAAAAACCTACTGGCAAAAACAACTGGATGACGGCGTCAAAGCGCTGGGCAAAACTCCGGTAGGCGCGCTGGTGGACCGGGATGCGCTGGCTCGGGCGGTCGACGACTGGCTGGCCGGCGTCAATACTCTGCAGGGGCTGCGCCCGGTGATCACCGACGTCAGCGAAGCGATTCTTGAACGCGCCGGAGAAGACCCGGCCACTGTGGGAGAGCTGCTCAACGAAGAGCACTTCGAAGCAATCCTGGAGCAGGCACTGCGCCTGAAAAGCCTGCGCGAGAAAGCCATCCACGCCTGCCTGAATCACCCGCTGGTCAGCGAAATGGTCAGCGAGATGCTTTACACCGGCATCAAGAATTTTCTGCTCGAAGAAAACGCGCTGGCCAAATTGCCCGGCGTCAGCAGCATGATGAAATTGGGCCGCAAAAGCGTGGGCAAAGCCATGGGCGGCCTGGAAGACAGTATCCGCGACTACCTGCACCACAACACCCGCGCCACCCTGAAAACCGGCGAGCAGTGGCTTAACCGTCAACTCACCGACGAGCGCATCGCCGAACTGGCCCGCGACGGCTATCGGCGTCTGGCGCCGCTAAAACCCGCGGACGCGATTAAAACCGCGCCGCCGGGCCTGGCCGGCGACGTGGCGATCCACGCCTGTGCTATCGGCGATCAAGCGGCACGGCTGGATTACAGCCGCCGCCTGGTGGCGGCCGGCATTCAGGCGGCGGTGCAATCACTGTTGCAAAAAGACTTGCCCGCCCTGCTCAAAGCGATGGGCACCACACCGAAAAAACGCAGCCAGTCGCTGGCTCCGGCCCTCGCCACCGGCGCCGCCGTGCTCGACCAGCAGGGAGTACTCACCCCCTGGCTCGAGCAAGCCGTCGCCGACTTCTACGACAGCGACGCCTGCAAGGATGTCCTGGAGAAAGCCCTGTCCTGATCGGGGATAGCTTTGTGGGAGCTTGCCTGCAAGCGAAAGGCCGGCAAAGCCGGCCGGCGGGATTCCAGAGAGGGGGTTTGTGATATCCCTGGAGAGCTCTCTGGTATCCTGCCGTGTGGCTGACGCCACCCTTTCGCGGGCAAGGCCCGCTCCCACAAAGCTCCGGCTTCGTAGCCCGAAGCCCGCCGCAGCGCGCCCCTACAACCAGGTTTCCGCGTACTCCGCCAGAAGTGACCTCGGCACGCCGTCCAGTTGTATCGAGCCACCGTGAACAAAGCCTTTGAAGCGCTCCGTCATATAGGTGAGCCCGGAGCTGGTGGGCGACAGATAAGGCGTATCGATCTGCGCCAGGTTCCCCAAACACACCACCTTGGAACCTTCCCCGGCCCGGGTGATGATCGCTTTCATTTGGTGGGGTGTGAGGTTCTGGCTTTCATCAATCAGAATCAGCGATTTCTGAAAGCTGCGGCCGCGGATGTAATTGAGCGCCTTGAACTGAATGTTAGCGCGCTCTTTCACATAGAGAATGCTGCCGGAAGGATTCTCGTCGTTAAGATGCAGCGCCTCGATATTGTCGTTGATGGCACCCAACCAGGGGTCCATTTTTTCTTCCTCGGTACCCGGCAGGAAACCGTGCTCTTCCGCCAGCGGCGGCGTGGAACGGGTGGCGATAATCTTATTAAAGCGCTTCTGCTCGACGGTCATTTCAATGGCCGCCGCCAGCGCCAGTATGGTTTTGCCCGAGCCGGCGGCGCCGGTCAGAGTCACCAGATGGATATCCGGATCGAGCAGCAATTGCAGGGCCACCGCCTGCTGCACGTTCATCGGCCGCAGCCCCCAGGCTTGCTGATCCATCAAGGTTTCCGCCTTGTGATGACGCAACGTCACCACGCCGTCTTCAACGCTGAGAATGCGACCGACAAAACCCTGTTCATCCAGAATGTACTGGTTGGGATAGACCTCTTCACCGAGAATGTCACCCACCACCAGGCCGTGGGGCAGACGGTGCAGGGTTTCCGCGCCCACCTGTTCGGTCTCCACTTCGGTAACCTGGTCCCAAAACGAACCGGTCACTTCGAAGTAGCCGCGCGTGAGCTGCTTGATGTCCGAGACCAACTGGTCGTTGTGGTAATCCTCGGAGTCGATGCCGCAGGCGCGCGCTTTGAGGCGCATGTTGATGTCTTTGGTCACCAGCACGTACCGGGTGTCCGGGTCGGCCATCTTCATGGCCATCACATCGTTGATAATGCGGTTATCGTTAAGGTGATCAGGCAACGCCGAACCCCCGGCGGTACCGCGCGGCATCAGTACGGTGAGCGCCCCCTGAGTGATGTTACCGCGGCTGATCGGAATGCCGGCCTCCACTTCCGCCGGGGTCGCCTGACCGATCACCCGATCAATCTGGCGAATCGCGGCACGGCAGTCCGCGGCGGTATGAGATTTGCCGGTTTTCAGGCGGTCCAGTTCTTCCAGGACCGTCATCGGAATCGCCACCCGGTGCTCTTCGAAATTGAGCAACGAGTTGGGATCATGGATCAGAACATTGGTATCAAGGACGTAGGTTTTCGGCGTGACGTCTGGTTGCCCAGAGCGATTGTCGGATGAGTGGCTGTCGGATGTGGCGGAAACGGAATGCAAGGTGGCCGCTCGCTCTTCCATGCGTATCCCCTATGTGCGTTTCGTTAGGGCGGCGGGACACGGGCACGAGAGTGACGCCTGCTCCTGCCGCCGTTTACGTTGCTACCGGCGGTTGCTGGTTAGCTTTCAGCTTCGGATCGCGATCACTCCCGCAAGGGCGGGATGTAAATTACCATAACCCAGCTTTTCGTGGCTGACAATGAGAGAGTCTTTGACACAGTGATGGAGAAAGTAACCATGTCCCAGGAACACCCCGAAGTTCGCATGCCGCCACCCCTGCTCCACCTGGGTGGGCTGTTGGTCGGCTATGGCGTGGACCAGGCGCTGCGCTGGTCGTTGCCGGTGTTCCCCGGCCGCCAGGGCATCGCCGCCGCCCTGGCACTGATCGCCGTGTTGCTGTTGGTCTCCGCATTGCTGCAACTGGCCCGGCACCGCACCACGGTGATGCCGCATCGGGCCGCCAGCACCCTGGTCACCAGCGGTGTGTTCCGACTCAGTCGCAATCCAATTTATCTGGCGTTCGCGATGCTTCATCTTGCCTGCGCGCTGAGCCTGGGCAGCCCGGGCATGTTGTTGATGCTGGTGGCGGTGTTGTGGGTCATGCATAGCCACGTGATCGCCGCGGAGGAAACGTTTCACCAACAGAAGTTCGGGGCTCAGTGGCAGGCTTATCGACAACGGGTGCGGCGCTGGCTGTAATGCCCACCGCCCGCGCGCCTTTAAGAAACTGCGGCGGCGTCAGCGCGCCATCCACCAGGGTCAGCCGCGCGGAGCCGAAATGACCCGGGACGAAACCGCTGACACGCACATCACGGGGCAACCACCCCAAACGACGGTAAAACTCCGCCACCAGCTCCGAGCAGAACCAACCGCGCCGGTCCGGGGGGCGGGTGTAACCGGTGAGCAGATCACGGGCGTTACACCACACATAATTTTTGTACGGACGGTGCAGAAGACGCGCCACAAGGCGCCGTGCGAGACGCTGGCGGGCATCGCTGAGTGGCGGCCCCAGGCGGCGGCGCACCGCCACCTCACCGACGTAATCGCGCAACTTGTGCGCCAGCGGCACCAACGTCACCCCGGCGACCGGCCGCCCCAGATGCAGGTCGGCGGACTCACCACAACCGGCCGCCTCCAGAACCAGTGGCCCCGGGTGCCCGGGCAAGCAGACCACCATGCCGATGTGGCTCCAGCGGCTGCGGGTGAATACCCGGATCACCGAACTGGTCAGGCCACGCCCGGAGAACAACAGCACATCGCCGGTTTCCAGGGACAAAATATTGTGATCTTGGGCATCGGTCACATCAGCGATCCGCAGGCCGGGTTCGTCGGCAAGATTGGCCGGCGCCGGTGACAACGCGCTGACAGTTTGATCACGCTTGCGTGACCTTGTGACGACCACCGCTGTCATAAAACCGTGACCTGACACGGTTAGGCTGGCCGCACCTTCGACGGTCGGGCCTCATGGAACAACACCTCTACCAGCTACAGCGCCACCTGCCGGAACAACTGCATTTGGACAGCCTGATCCGGCTGGGCGAGCGGCATCTGCGCGTGACCGAAGTACTGAGCGTGGCGCAAGGCGATCTGAGCCTGCCGGTACGGGTGATCGAGATGGGCAGTCAGGCGCCTGGCGCCCCGGCGATTGGTTTTTTCGGCGGCGTGCACGGCGTCGAACGCATCGGCACTCAGGTCATTCTGTCCTGGATGCACAGCCTGATTCACCGCCTGCAATGGGACGACCAATTGCATCGGCGCCTGGAACGTATCCGATTGGTGTTCATGCCGATGGTGAACCCCGGCGGCATCTGGCGGCGTACCCGCAGCAACCCCAACGGCGTGGATTTGATGCGCAACGCACCGGTGGACGCCGACGGCCAGGTGTCTTTTCTGGTGGGCGGTCAGCGGATCAGCCGCCGTTTGCCCTGGTTTCGTGGTCGCGCCGGCGACCCCATGGAAGCGGAAGCCCAAGCCTTAATCCAGGTGGTGGAAGAGCGGCTGCTGCGCGCGCCGGTATCACTGAGCCTTGATTGCCACAGCGGCTTCGGCCGCCGCGATCGGATCTGGTGCTGTTACGCACGCACTCACAAGCCAATCGCCCATCTCGCCGAGGTGTATCGGATCAAGCAGGTTCTGGAAACCACCTACCCGCACCATCATCCTTACCTGATCGAGCCTCAGTCTTTGAACTACACCACCCACGGCGACCTGTGGGACTACCTCTACGACCGGGCGCGGACACAGCATCCAAACCGCGTGTTCCTGCCCTTCACACTGGAAATGGGCTCCTGGCTGTGGGTGCGCAAGAACCCGCGCCAGATGCTCGATTTCTTCGGTTTCTTCAATCCCGTCATCGGCCATCGCCATAACCGGGTGCTGCGGCAGCACTTGCCGCTGCTGGAATTTCTCACCGCCCTCACCGCCAATGCCGGCAACTGGCTACCCACCGGCGAGCGCCGCCGGGCGCTCACTCGGGACGCCGTGGCTCACTGGTTCGGTAGCGAATAAACGTTGACGATCATACTGGTGGCCCTGCTTTTGCATCTCTAGACTGGTTTATTGAAATCAGAGGACCTTCCATTATGAAAAGAACCTTTCTTTTGCTGCCGGCGGTATTGCTGGCCGGCTGCCAGATGTTCACCTACCAACCTCCCAGCGGCGAAGATACCGCCACCGTGGTATTCACCGGCAACGCCGCCGCCCAGCCGGTGGTGTGCGTCCCCGGGCGCGGCTTCAAGGACACCAAAACCTCATTGGCGGTGAAGCCTTGGGACACCAATGCGTTCGACGAACTGTTCAGCGCCATGAAAAAAGCCGAACAGGTCCCGGTCCCCGTCGCCGCCGACGGACAAACCCGCATCGGCGTGGTTTATAACGAGCGCAACGACAACATGCGCCGCGACCACTGCCGGGTGGCGGTGCAGTTCAACGCCCAGCCCGGCGCCCGCTACCAGGCTCACTTCACACGCACGGTGGCTGGCCAGTGCGGCCTGGAAGTCCGTGGCGAGGAAGGCGTACAGGCCGACACGGTCCCGGTGGACTGGGATTGCCCCTAACGCGCGATGACCCCGAAGCGCCGTTTTGGTGCAGAGCACTAAAACGGCGCACAACCACCGGACCCTTTACCAGCTTTCCCCCCACCCTCTGCCCAACCCACCCCTCAAACCCCTGAAAAATCAGGGGTTTTTATTTTTGGCACGCTCCCTGCTTTATACCGATACGAGCCTCCCAGGCCGGTGCGCCAGGAGCGCACAAACCATAGAACATTTGTTATTTTGCGAAGAGGGTTGCACATGAAACACGTATCTGGGATCAAAAAGACCGTTTTGGCCGCCAGCGTGGCCGCCACCATGGCAGCAGGCCTGGCCGCTCCTTCTCTGGCCGTTGCTGAAGTCAGCGGTACCGTCGGTGTGTCCAACATGTACTTCTGGCGTGGTCAGGACCTCACCGAGGGCAACGCCCAGGTGTTCGGTAGCCTTGATTACGCGCACTCCACGGGCCTGTACGCCGGTATCTGGGGCAGCTCCGAACTGGGCGGCACCGAATACGACCTGTACGCCGGTTACGCCAACTCGATCGGTGATTTCAGCTACGACATTGTCTATGTCGACTACAACTACCCGAACTCCGGCGAGTACGCCGGTGAGTACCGTGACCTGCAGGAAGTGATTCTGACCCTGGGTCTCGCCGGGTTCAGCGCCTCCGGTTACTTCGGCGTGGGCGACTACGGTCGCGGCGACGACTCCGTGGAGAATGAAGACAACTACTTCACCCTGGGTTACAGCTACGACAAGTACGGCATCACCGTGGGCACCTGGGACTTCGACGCCGAGGACACCAACTACACCCACGTGGACTTGAGCTACGCCCTTACCGATGAGCTGGGCTTCACCGTCTCCAAGGTCGTGGACGCTGACGACCTGTCCTCAATGGAAGACAACGACGACGCCTTGTTCGTAGTGACTTACGCACTGTCGTTCTAAGGCATCAAGCACAAAAGGGGCGGGAGCTCTCCCCCCGCCCCCATTTTTCTCACCGTGGGGCCCTCCCTGGTCCTCGCTGGAAACGCAAGCAGGCCCCACGGTGTTTTTTAAAGTGCATTACTCAAAGTAAGTCACCAGCGCATCATGATCGGACACCACCTCGGTGCCATTGCTCTGATACAGCCGATCATAGCGCCCCGCATTACCCCGGCTGACCGCCACGCCCCGCAAACGCGCCCTGAGCGGCTCCGATAGCCACACATAGTCCAACGCCCGCGGTCGGCAGCGATGCCGGTAACTGTAGCGCTCCTCCGCTTTCAATCGCCGCCAACTGTCGTACAGACCGGTTGCCGCGATCAGCGTCACCGGCTCACTGAAAGCACCGCTGTCCGGCGCACTGTTGAAGTCACCGACCAGCGCCAGCGGCTTATCGTCGCGGGTACGCGCCCACGCCGCCAGCCGCACCGCCTGGCGGCGGCGTTTTTCCGCTACCCAGGCTTTCTCTTCGAGCCCCCGGCCACTGCGCAAATGCACCACCACCAGAGTAATCTCATCCGGCGCCGTCAGCGTCACCGCCAGCGGTGGACGGCTGAACAGCGGCTGGCCACGATAGCGCTGCTCGGTGAACAGTGCCCGGGCTTCGCTGAGTTGCGCCGGGGCTCGATGCAATAGGGCGACGTCCATGCCGGCAGGGTCGCTGCCTTCCCGCAACACAAACCGGTAGAGCGGGCCACCCCGTTCCACCACTCGTTCCGCCAACTGCTCCAGGATAGCGGCGTTTTCCACCTCCTGGACCGCCAGCAACACCGGCGACTTGAGCGTATCGACGATATAACCGGCCAGGGCGTCCAGACGAGCCTGATACACCGCGTCGTCAAGCGGCCGGTCGATGGGGCTGTTTTTATCGGTATCGCGCAGGCGCCAAAGGTTGAAGGTGGCGAGGCTCCATTGTCCGGCGGTAGTGGCGGGCAGTGCCCGCGGCGGGGCGAGGTCTCGGCAGTCGGCGTGCGCCGGCCCGGCGGCCAGGGCGCCGAGCAATAAAAGGGCCGATAGCGCCGCGCGGGCCTCGAAAACCATCCGGCGTCACCGCTCAGGGCGCGTTATGGCGGACCGGAAAGTCAGAACACAGGTCGTCGTGGTTGGTGAAGGTCAGGCAGACCTCGACGCTCTCTCCGGCACGCGGCACCTGGCTGAGCTTCATCAGCATCAAATGCTTGCCGCCCGGCGCGAAGCGCACCCGATCACCGGGCTCCAGGCGCACACTGTCCAGGTGCACCATGCGACGCTGGCCGTCATCGCCGGAGCGGCTGTCATGGAGCATGGCGCCGCCGGCGAAGGCCACATCCGCGCCTTCCAGCATCACCACCCGGTCACCGCGATTACCGATCTCGAAGTAACCGGCCATGGTCGGCGACACCGGCGGTACCGCGCGCAGCCAGGCACCGTTGATTTCCAGATCACCGGCGACCGCCGGTGATACCAGGGTGGCGGCCAGCAGGCCGCCGCTGAGAACGCGCTTAAAGAAGGCTTTGAACATCGTTGACCACCTCGTCGATATCGAAATCCGCCGGGTACAGCTTGCGCACCCGGCCCTGCCGATCCAGCAGGTAAATATAGTCACTGTGGGTGAAATCGTAGCTTTCATCCTGGCCATCCGCCTTCAGAAATACCACCCCGTACTGCTCCGCCACCGCTTCGATCTCGGCCACGCTACCGGTGAGGCCGATTACATCGGCTTTAAACCAAGGCAGGTACTCGCGCAGATGCGCCGGGGTATCCCGTTGCGGATCGAAGGTAATGAACAGCGGCTGCACCGCGTCCGCGTCACCCTGCTCACGGAGGTTCCGGTAGGCCTGGGCGACGCGCGCCAGTACCGCCGGGCAAATATCCGGGCAGTGGGTGTAGCCGAAAAACAGAATCACCGTCTGTCCTTGCAGCGACGACAGTCGGAACGGCTCGCCGTTATGATCGGTGAGCGTGAAATCGCCGCCCAGCCGGGTGTTCACCGGCAAGTCACTGGTGTCACCGCTATCGCCACAACCGGCCAGCGCCAGGCCCACCACCAGCATGACGCCGGCGCGGGTCATGACCTTCATGGCGGCCCTCATTGATGGTCTCATCCGTTGTTTCCTCTACCTTTACCTGACGCCTTTGACGGGTCCGCCACGGCGCACGAACGGCGCCGATCATAGCCGCTCGGCAGCGCCGGGCCCAGCCCGCCGACCGCGGCAATTCGCCGCGCCCCCGGCGGTGGTGTCCAGAGGCGTCTTGCGGCGGTATAATTCGCGCCCATTTCCAACAACGCATGGGCCGCGCGCAAAGCGTCCCAGAGGTTACGATCCATGGCACGCAAGCTTTTTATCCAGACCCACGGCTGCCAGATGAACGAGTACGACTCCACCCGCATGGTCGATTTGCTGGAGTCCACCCATAATCTGGAGCCCACGGACAATCCGGAAGAAGCGGATGTGCTGCTGCTCAATACCTGCTCGATCCGCGAGAAAGCCCAGGAAAAAGTATTCCACCAGTTAGGCCGCTGGAAGCGGCTCAAGGACCGCAATCCGGAGCTGATTATCGGCGTCGGCGGTTGCGTGGCCAGCCAGGAAGGCGAGGCGATCCGCGAACGAGCGCCCTATGTGGACGTGGTGTTCGGCCCGCAGACCCTGCACCGGTTGCCGGGTCTGATCCAGCAGGCCGCCACCAGCCGCTCGCTGGCCATCGACGTGTCCTTCCCGGAAATCGAGAAATTCGACAATCTACCCGAGCCCAGCGTCGACGGGCCCAGCGCCTTCGTGTCGATCATGGAAGGCTGCTCCAAATACTGCACTTTCTGCGTGGTGCCCTATACCCGTGGCGAGGAAGTAAGCCGCCCGGTGCAGCCGGTGCTGGATGAAGTCCGCCATCTGGCGGAAATGGGCGTGCGCGAAGTCAACCTGCTGGGCCAGAACGTCAACGCCTACCGGGGCCAGGGCGCCGGCGGCGACACCCTGGACCTGGCCGATCTGATTCTGCTGATCCGCGATATCGACGGCATCGACCGGATTCGCTACACCACCAGCCATCCGGTGGAGTTCTCCGACGCCTTGATTCAGGTCTACGAGGAAGTACCGGAACTGGTCAGCCATCTGCACTTACCGGTGCAATCCGGCTCCGACCGTATTCTGGCGATGATGAAGCGCAACCACACAGTGCTGGAATACAAGTCCAAGCTGCGCAAACTGCGCCGCATCCGGCCGGATATTTCCTACAGCTCCGACTTCATCATCGGCTTCCCCGGCGAAACCGACGCCGACTTTGAAGCGACCATGAACCTGATCGGCGATATCGGCTTCGACACCTCGTTCAGCTTTATTTACAGCGCCCGGCCCGGCACTCCGGCGGCGGAATTACCCGACGACGTGCCCCTGTCGGTAAAAAAAGAGCGCCTGCGCATTCTGCAACAGCGCATCAGTCAGAATGCCCAGGACATTTCCCGCAAAATGGTGGGCTCCACCCAGCGCATTCTGGTGGACGGTTTCTCCAAGAAGGACCCCGGCCAACTCAAGGGCCGTACCGAAAACAACCGGGTGGTGAACTTCGCCTGCGACGACATTGATCTGATCGGCGACTTCGTGGACGTGGAGATCGTCGAGGCACTGCCCAACTCCCTGCGCGGCGGGCTACCGGTCACCGCCTGAACGTCATATTTAAATTCGAAATCATTCTAGACGACCTGTTTCATTAAACATTCGGTTATATAAACTAGGTCGTCCCATTGGCTTCGACGCTCAAGGAATAACGGACATGCGTGTTTGGCTCTCTCTGATTTTGTTCGCCGTGACCTCCGTGGCCACCGCCCAGCAAACCATTCTCAACAGCTCCTACGATATCGCCCGGGAGCTGTTCCAGGCTTATAACCCGGAATTCCAGGCTTACTGGAAAGAGAAAACCGGCGAGGACATTACCATCAAACAGTCCCACTCCGGCTCTTCCAAACAGGCCCGCGCCATCCTGCAAGGTCTGGAAGCGGACGTGGTGACCTTCAATCAAGTCACCGATGTGAACGTGCTGCATGACAAGGGCAATCTGATTCCGGAAGACTGGAACCAGCGGCTGCCCAACAATGCCAGCCCCTACTATTCCACCACCGCTTTCCTGGTGCGCAAAGGCAACCCCAAGAACATCCAGGGCTGGGCCGATCTGGCCAAGGAAGGGGTCGAAGTGGTGTTCCCTAACCCCAAGACCTCCGGTAACGGCCGTTACACCTACCTGGCCGCCTGGATGGCCGCCGAAGAACGCTTCGACGGTGACGAGCAGAAAGTCCGCGAGTTCATGATTCCGTTCCTGGCCAACGTGGCGGTATTCGACTCCGGCGGCCGCGGCGCCACGGTAACTTTCGCCGAGCGCGAGATCGGCGATGTGCTGATCAGCTTTGAGTCGGAAGTGAACAATATCCGCAAGCAGTACGGCACCGGCGACTACGAAGTGGTGGTGCCGAAGACCTCGGTACTGGCGGAATTCCCGGTCAGCGTGGTGGATGACGTGGTCGACGAACGCGGCACCCGCGAAGTGGCCACCGCGTATCTGGAGCACCTGTACGACAAGGACATCCAGCAATTGCTCACCACCTTCAACTACCGGGTGCACCATCCGGAAGTGGTGAAAGCCACCGAGGACCAGTTCCCGCCGGTAAACCTGCTTAAGGTGGAAGACTACTTCGGCTCCTGGCAGAACGCCCAGGACACCCACTTCGCCTCCGGCGGCGTGCTGGATGAACTGCAGGCGCAGGCGCGGAGTCGCTGAATTTGGCCATCCTGCGCACCCGGCACTCGGTACTACCCGGCTTCACGCTCAGCTTCGCGCTGAGCGTGCTGTTTATTTCGCTGGTGATTCTGGTGCCGCTGTCCGGGCTGGTGCTGCACGTCAGCGACATGACCTGGGACCGCTACTGGTCGGTGATCACCAACCCGCGCAGCCTGGCCAGTTTCAAAGTCACCCTGCTGGCCGCCGCCGGCGCCAGTGCGATCAACGCGGTGGTCGGTCTGCTGCTGGCCTGGGTGCTGGTGCGTTACCGCTTTCCCGGGCGCCGGGTCATCGATGCCCTGGTGGATTTACCCTTCGCCCTGCCCACCGCCGTCGCCGGCCTGACGCTGTCGGCGTTGTTCGCCGCCAACGGCTGGCTGGGCCAGTGGTTCGAGGCGATCGGCATTCCCGTGGCGTACACGCCGCTGGGCATTATGATCGCCATGAGCTTCACCAGCCTGCCGTTCGTGGTGCGCGCGGTACAGCCGGTGCTGGAAGACCTCACCCCCGACGTGGAAGAAGCCGCCGCCACTCTCGGCGCTTCGCCGATGGCGTCGTTTTTCCGCGTGGTGCTGGCGCAACTGACGCCGGCACTGCTCACCGGCACCGCGCTGGCGTTCACCCGCAGCCTGGGCGAATACGGCGCGGTGATCTTTATCGCCGGCAATATGCCGTTCGAAACCGAGATCATTTCCCTGCTGGTCAACATCCGCCTGGAAGAATACGACTTCGCCGCCGCCAGCGCCCTGGCTTCGGTCATCCTGGGCGCCTCCCTGGTGCTGCTGTTCGGTATCCAGATGGTGCAGGGGCGGCTGATTCGACGCTGGCAAGGCGGCTGAAGCTGCAAGCTGCAAGCTGCAAGCTGCAAGCTGCAAGCTGCAAGCTGCAAGCTGCAAGCCAGCGCATCGTGGCGGGTGGGCCGGGCCGGTCAAGGAACAGTTGAAAGTTACAAGTTGAAAGTTGAAGCGCGGGCAGGATCTGGGTTAGCGGGTGGCTTCTTGTGGGAGCGGGCCCTGCCCGCGAAAGGCAAGCGCAGCTTGCCGGCGGGATTCCAGAGACTTCTCAGCGATGGCACCAGCAATGTCTCTGGTATCCTGCCGGGCGGCTCGAGGCCGCCCTTTCGCGGGCAAGGCCCGCTCCCACAAGGCGCGCCAGTACCTGTATCGCGGCCGCCAGGCCGCGCTTGCAACTTGCAACTTGCTGGCGCCCCAACAACGGCACGGCCTCTCCCCCGGCACGGCCTGCTTGCAGCCTGCGGCTTGTCGCTTGCGGCCCGCAGAGCCGCTACAACGCCACCGCGCGACCGATAAACAGCACCGGCCCGGTGGGTCGGGACTCCGGCGAGCCGCCCGGCGGCTCCAGGGTCAGCTCGAACAATTGGCCGCTCTCCACGCCGCCCACTTGCTCGGCGGGAATCACCAGCCCACGGTCCGGTTCCACCAGCCCCAGGGAACGCGGGCCCGCCGCGTTATTTTCCAAGGTCCAGAACTGCACACTACGGTCGGCGCGGTACTCCGCCTGCTGCGTCAGCGGCGTCAGCCGCAGGTCGCCGTTATCCGCCACGGTGATGCGCCAGCCAGGCTGTGCCGCTTCACCCGGCGCCTGAAGTACCACCGTATAGACCGGCGCCGGCTGGCGCAGCGGCCCCACCGCCAGCACCAGAGCCACCAGCAGCGCCGCGCTGGCGAATCGCCATGTCGGCGTGCTCTGCCACAGGCCGCGCCACCAGGGCACCGCCAGCCCGGTTTCCCGGGCCAGACGTCGCCACAGGCGCGGCGGCAGACGTGCCGGCTCTAATAATTCGGCGGCGCCCACCCAATGTTCACGCCAATGCACCGCCAGCCGCGCGGCTTCCGAATCCGTCGCCAGCCAGCGCTCGATCTCCTCGGCGCGCTCGCCACGGTGCAGGCCGAGTACGTACTCGGCAATCAGCAGATGCTGTTCTTCTTTGTCGTCCGGAATCATAGCCGAAGACACTCCTGAAGCCCTTTAAGCCCGGTGCGTACCCGGCTTTTGATGGTACCCAGCGGTACCGCTAAGGTGTCAGCGATCTGCTCATAGGTGAGCCCATGGTAGAACGCCATCAAAATCGGCCGGCGCCGGTCGGTCTGCAAAACGCGCAGGCATTCCTGCATCGCCTGCCGCTGGTCCGCCTCCAGCGAGCATTGCTCCGGCGTCGGCCCCGGGTCCGGCCAGTCGTCACCGGGCAGCGCCTCGGCGTCGTGACGCTTCACCCGACGGTGCTGATTGATCAGCCGGTAGCGCAGTAGCGCGTACATCCAGGCCCGGGCACTGCCCTTGCCGGACTGGAAGCGGCCGGCGTTTCGCCATATCTGGACGAATGTGTCCTGCAGGGCGTCCTCCGCCAAACCCGGGTCGCCGCAGAGACGGCGAGCCAGTGCCAGCATGCGGGGCGCTTCCAAGCGATACAGCCTTTGAAAGGCTGTGCCGTCACCTCGAGCACAGGCCAGCAGTAAGACCGTGGCTTGCTCCAATTCGTGATTCGACTCGTCCATGGCATGTCCGGCGCGATGTGAATAAAACGCGATGGTCCGCCGCGCCACGAGAAGGATGTGTCAATGTTGGGCTACAAAGCCAGTTTTGTGGGAGCGGGCCCCGCCCGCGAAAGGGTGGCGTCAGCCACCCGGCAGGATCCCAGAGACGCTGTTGATACTGCCGTCAGTAACGCCTCTGGTATCCTGCCGGCCGGCTTTGCCGGCCTTTCGCTTGCAGGCAAGCTCCTACAAAACTGGCTTCGTAGAACGCTTTGTTACTCACTCCTGGAAAGGAGCCGCCGCAAAGGCGGCTCCATTGGAGCTACGTACAGCTTACTCCGGCGCACGGCCCAGGTAGTCGGCGATCAGTACCACGGATTCCGGTGCCGCCTGGGCGATGGAAGCGTCCGGGGTAATGTCACCACCAGCGGAGCTGAGGATGTTATCGAAACGCAGCACCATGCCCTGGGACTTTTCAGCCACATAGAGATTAGTGCCGTCGAAAGCGATGTCCACCGGGTTGCCGAGCTGGGTGTTGCCCACGGCCGCGTTGTCCTCGTCATCAATGCGTACTGACACATCAGTGAGGCCATCAGCGGTGGAGGCGTTATCAAGCACGTACAACTTGCCGTCGGTGGGGTTACCGCCACTGCCCACGTCGGACACGATCAACTTGTCGCCATCGGCGACATGCACGATGCCGTGCAGGTTGGTCGGCGCGGCGAAACCGGTGCCACTTTCGGCCGGCGTGATAATACGGTCGGCGCCACCGGCACCGCGGTCGGCACTGAAGTCGTCGAACACACCCACGGTGCCATCGGTGAGCGCCACATACAGGCGGTCGCCGGCGGGATCGTAGTCCAGATCCCAGGGCTGCACGGTCAAGGCAACATTGAAGATCGGTGCCACGTTACCGTCCGCCTGGGCGCCGAACACGTGCACGGAACCCGGGGCGTCGTTTTCCGCCACCAGCACCCAGCCCAGATCATCGGCGATGTCGAAACCCTTGGGCGCCACCAGCCCGGTGTTGGCACCGGAGATCAAACGGTCACGGCTGACATTAAAGCTTTCGCCGTCGCGGTCCACGCCGACCCGGTTGAGCACGCCGAGGCCACCGTCATAGGTGACATAGGCGTCGCCGGTCTGATTAACGCTGATGCTCTCGATCAGTTGGTCGGAGGTGAAATCGCGGGACGCGGCGGTCAGGTCGGTATCGTAAACCAGTACGTCCGGGTTGCCGTCCACGGCACCCGGGTTGCGGGTTACCATCACGCCGTTAATAGCCACCGAGCTGTCTTCCAGGTCAGACAGGTCCGGCTGCACCGGGCTGTCCACCAGCAATGCCAGCGACTCGGGCTTGGTGCTATCCACCATCTTGTCCGGAGCCACATCGCCGGAAGGACCGCTGAACACACTGCGATACACCAGGATGGCGTCATTGGATTTTTCCGCGATGTAGGCGGTGCTGCCGTCAAGAATCAGGTCCACCGGATTACCCAGCGACGTGGACGGTCCGTTGACTGTGCGCGCCGGCGTCACGGTGCCGTTAGCGGAGGACGCGCTTTCGATCACGTACAGACGGCCGTCGTCGGCTACCGCGGCATCGCCCACATCGGTGATTACCAACGTGTCGCTGTCGGCGTCATAGGCAATGCCGTGAATGTTGGAGGTCGCACCGGCACTGTCCGGCGTGATCACGCGGGCACCACCGACGGTGAAGCCGTTCGCCACATAATTGTCGGCCACCAGCACGGTACCGTCGGTCATCGCCAGGAACACCCGGTCGGCGGCTTCGTCATAGGCCAGGTCCCAGGCGTTGCCGGCCAGCGCGGTGGACGCTAAGGGCGTGGCGCCCTGGCCGGCGGTGGTGCCGTACACCTCAATGGTGTTGCCGTTCACATTGGCGGCCATGATCAGGCCCGCCTGATGGGCGATCGCCACGCCTTTCAGATTGGCGGAGCCGGTGGCGGTGTGGGAACGATCAAGCGTCGCCACCGGGCTGGCGCCATCCTGGCGGTCGAGGAGTTTATGCAGGGTCTGTACGCTACTGGGTACAGCGGTATCGTTGGCGGCGTGCACGTTACCGAGCAGATCCAGCACGATGCCTTCGTTGGCGTCTGCATTGAAGCTGGAAACGACCTGCAGGCCACCGTCCAGTTGATCGATCTGGCCGACACTGCCGCCACCATTGTGCATCACCAGCAGCGGCGAGGTGTTATTACCACCGCCGCCACCGTTACCGGGAATGAAATCATCGTCGTCATCGCCGCCACAGGCAGCCAGAGCAACAGCCAACGCCAAAGGCGATATCCAGAACAAGCCTTTACTGTTTACGTTCATGCTTTCTCTCCTTGCTTCATGATGAAGGGGCGGCCGGTGGTCGCCCGAAACGGGAATCAAGGTCCCGTCTGGGAGTACCCGCGTGATCAACACCCGGATGTAGCGAAACGTAACGTTTTGTATCCTTGATCTAACCACATGGGGAAAGGATATAAATGAGCGCTTTATTTTGCCGTTCCGGAATATAGAATCATCACCTCGCAGCGGGCATGGGCCTGCTGATCACGTTCAACGCCAGGGAGCCGCCCTCCATGCAGTCCGCAATCGCGCCCCATCGTGCCGGGGACGCGCCGTGAACCGGCCTCAGAAATGGCACCAATGGGCCCTGATTCTCACCGCGATCACCGCCGTGGTGGTGTTGCTGGTGCTGCCGTTGGTGGTGATCTTCGCCGAAGCCTTCGCCCAGGGCAGCGGCGTGGTCCTGGAGAACCTGACCAGCAGCGACATGATCAATGCCATCCAACTGACCCTGATCGTGGCGTTGATCACGGTGCCGGTGAACCTGGTGTTCGGGGTACTGCTGGCCTGGTGCGTAACCCGCTACGAATTCCGGGGCCGCAAGCTGCTCAGCACGCTGATCGACATTCCCTTCGCCATGTCCCCGGTGGTCGCCGGCCTCTGTTACCTGGTGGTGTACGGCGGCCAGGGGCTGGTGGGGCAATGGCTGGACGACCAATTCAATGTGCAGTTGATGTTCGCCCTGCCCGGCATCGTCATGGTTACGGTGTTTGTGACCTGCCCCTATGTGGCCCGGGTGCTGATCCCGCTGATGCAGTCCCAGGGCACCGAGGAAGAAGAGGCGGCGGTGCTGCTCGGCGCCTCCGGCTGGCAGGCGTTCTGGTATGTGACCCTGCCGAAAATCCGCTGGGCCCTGCTCTATGGCGTGGTGCTGACCAACGCCCGGGCGGTGGGCGAATTCGGCGCGGTGAGCGTAGTGTCCGGCTTGATTCGTGGCGAAACGCTGACCCTGCCGCTGCTGATCCAGATGCTCAACGAGGACTACAACACCGTGGGCGCGTTCACCGCCGCCGGTTTGCTGGGCGCCATGGCGCTGGTCACTCTGCTGCTGAAAACCGTGCTGGAATGGCGCCAGAGCAACAAACTGAACGCCGCCGAGGAGACCCCGTAACATGAGCATTCGCGTTGATAACATCCGCAAAACCTTCGGCGGCTTCACGGCGCTCGACAATATCTCCCTCAACGTGCCCGAGGGCGAACTGGTGGGCTTGCTGGGCCCGTCCGGTTCCGGCAAAACCACCTTGCTGCGGATTATCGCCGGCCTGGAAAAGCCGGATCACGGCCACGTGCTGTTCCAGGAGCGGGACGTCACCACCCTGGATGTGCGCCGCCGCAAGGTAGGCTTCGTGTTCCAGCAATACGCGCTGTTCCGCCACCTTACCGTGGCCGACAACGTGGCGTTCGGCCTGCGCATGCTGCCACGCGCCGAGCGGCCCGGCCGCGACGCGGTGCGCGCCCGGGTTCGCGAGCTGCTGGAGCTGGTGCAGATGGAGTCCATGGCCAGCCGCTATCCGGCACAGTTGTCCGGCGGCCAGAAACAGCGCGTGGCCCTGGCCCGCGCCCTGGCACTGAAACCGGAGGTGCTGCTGCTGGACGAACCCTTCGGCGCCCTGGACGCCAAGGTGCGCAAGGAGCTGCGCCGCTGGCTGCGCCATCTGCACGAGCAGATCTCGGTGACCAGTATTTTCGTTACCCACGACCAGGAAGAGGCCATGGAGGTGTCCGACCAGGTGGTGGTGATGAGCCAGGGCCAGATCGAGCAGATCGGCAGCCCGCTGACCGTCTACGAGCAACCCGCCAGCCGTTTCGTGTTCGACTTCCTGGGCCATATCAATGCTCTGGAAGGGCTGTATGACGGCGCCGTGTGGCAATCCGGCGACGCCCGGCTGCGCCTGGATACCCACGGCGCTTGCCCGGACGGCGCGCTCACTCTCTACCTGCGCCCCCATGAGGCGACTCTCGCCAAGACGCCGAACGACAGCGCCCACCTGCCGGTGGCCTTGACCGCGCGCAGCGTGTTCGGCGGCACCGTGACCCTGGAATTGGAGCCACGCGGCTGGGGCGATGGCGTGCTGGAAGTGGAGCTCGACCGGGACACCTGGGACGCGCTCTCGCCGGGCCGCGACGAAACCCTGTATCTTCTGCCGCGCAGCCTGCAGACGGTGACCTGCGACGGCGATCTGGGCCCGCGCGTCGCCCCCGCCTGAGCCGCGCTGTCCGACAACCGCGCTCCGGCCCTTGCCCCCATACCGGGGGCCGGGCTAGAGTGCCGCCTGAAAGGGTTCCCCAACAGGAGCCTTGGGAGTACTCTGAAAATCCGACGAGGGTATTCTGAATTCATCGCCAACAGCCCCAGGGGCCATCGTTCCCAACTTGGACACACCAACCGCCTCCCAGCAAGTCAGCCTCGAACCCTACGACTCCCGCCGTCTCGCCAGTCTGTGCGGCCGTCTCGACGAGCATATCAAGCAGATCGCCGACCGCCTGAGCGTGGATATCCGCAACCGCGGCAATCTGTTCCATCTGTCCGGCGACTCGCGGTCGGTGGAAGCCGCCTCCACGGTGCTCAACGACCTCTATGCACAGACCGCCGAAGTGGACGACCTGACACCGGAGATGGTGCACCTTCATCTGCAGCACTCGGATCTGGCCGAAAAGGTGGACAACACCGTGGCATTCCCCGGCGATGATGTGTTGATCCGCACCAAGCGCACCCGCGTCAAACCGCGCGGCGGCCACCAGCGAGAGTATGTAAAAGCAATTCGTCGCTTCGATATCAATTTCGGCATCGGCCCGGCCGGTACCGGCAAAACCTGGCTGGCGGTGGCCTGCGCGGTGGACTCGCTGGAGAAATCCGAGGTGCAACGCATTCTGCTGGTGCGCCCGGCGGTGGAAGCCGGCGAAAAGCTGGGTTTCCTGCCCGGCGATCTGGCGGAAAAAATCGATCCTTATCTGCGCCCGCTCTACGACGCACTCTATGAAATGCTGGGCTTCGAGAAAGTCGCCAAACTGATGGACCGGGTGGTAATCGAGGTGGCACCGCTGGCGTACATGCGCGGCCGCACCCTGAACAACAGCTTCGTGATTCTTGATGAGGCCCAGAACACCACGCCGGAACAAATGAAGATGTTCCTGACCCGCATCGGCTTCGGCTCCAAGGCGGTGATCACCGGCGATGTCACCCAGGTGGACCTACCCCGGCACCAGAAATCCGGCCTGGTCAACGCCCTGGAAGTGCTCGCCGATGAACAGGAAATCGGCGTTACCCGTTTCGACAGCCGCGACGTGGTCCGCCACCCGCTGGTGCAACGCATAGTAGAGGCCTACGACCGTCATGAGCGGGATTCCGACACCCAACGTTGATATTCAGTGGGCCAGTGACGCCCCTGACGCCCCCGACGAAGCGGACTTACGCGGCTGGGCCGCCAAGGCGGTGGAAGTGGCCGGCGGCGTGGTCGGCGACATCACCGTGCGGGTGGTCGACGACGCCGAAATCCAAGCCCTCAACCGGGAATACCGGGGCAAGGACAAGCCCACCAATGTGCTCTCCTTTCCCTTCGAGATGCCCGCCGGCCTGCCCGAGGAAGCCTGTGAACCGCTGCTCGGCGATATTGTTATCAGCGCCCCGGTGGTGCGCCGGGAAGCCGACGAGCAACACAAACCCCTGGATGCCCACTGGGCGCATATGATCACCCACGGCGTGCTGCATCTGCTCGGCTACGATCATATCGACGATGACGACGCGGAAATCATGGAAGCGCTGGAAATCCGCGCCCTGGCCGAACAGGGCTACCCTGATCCCTACACCTTTCCGAATTCAAGCAAGGAGTTACCTCTCTAATGTCGGACGACTATTCCGATAACGGCACCGGCCGAAGTTGGCTGGAGCGCGTCGGCCAGTTTTTCACTTCCACCCCCGGCTCCCGGGACGAATTACTGGACCTGATGCGCTCCATGCGCGACGGCGACATTATTGACGGCGACACTCTCGGCATTATCGAAGGCGCCATCTGCGTCAGCGACATGCAGGTGCGCGAAATCCTTATTCCACGCTCACAGATGGTCAGCATTCGCGCCTCCGACGACCCACGCGATTTCCTGCCCACTATTATCGACTGCGCCCACAGCCGCTTCCCGGTACTCGGCGACGACCCGGATGAAATCATCGGCATTCTGCTGGCCAAGGATCTGCTGGCACTGATCCTGGAACCGGCTCGCATGGAACGCTTCGCGATCAAGGACCATGTACGCTCCGCCATGGTGGTACCCGAATCCAAACGGCTCGACTCGCTGCTGCGAGAATTCCGCATTACCAAGAACCATATGGCGATCGTGGTCAACGAGTACGGCGGCGTGGCCGGCCTGGTCACCATCGAGGACGTACTGGAACAAATCGTCGGTGAAATCGAAGACGAACACGACATCGAAGACGACGACTACCTGATCAAGGATCTGGAAGGCGACGACTTCACCGTCAAGGCGATCACCCCCATCGATGAATTCAACGAACACTTCAAAACCCGCTACCGCGACGACGAATTCGACACCATCGGCGGCCTGGTGATGCAGGCTTTCGGTCACCTGCCGCAACGGGAGGAAGCGGTGGACATGGGCGACCTGCGCTTCACGGTGCTGAGCGCTGACGGTCGCACCATTCGTTTGCTGCGCGTCACCCCTCTGGACGCCAACCGCGACGACACCGCCACGGACGATTAATGACGCCCCTGCGCTTTCTGGTCCGTAAACGCAGCCCGTTCACTCAAGTGACCCGCGGCCTGGATCTCAATCTGCGCGCCCGGCTACGCCAGGTATTTTTCTGGTTGCTGGTGCTCACTGCCCTGCACACCGTGGCAATGATGGTGTTCGAGGATCTGAGCTGGGACGACGCCCTGTGGCTGACCCTCACCACCCTCACCACGGTCGGTTATGGCGACCTGTCGGCGGCCACCCCCGCCGGCCGATTGGCCACCGTGTTGCTGCTCTATGTGGCCGGCATCACCTTGCTGGCGCAGCTTGCCAGCGATTACATCGACCACCGCCTCAAACGTAAGGAATACATGCTCAAGGGCCGCTGGAGATGGCAAATGAAAGACCACCTGGTAATCGTCAACAGTCCCAAACACAGCCCGGCCTTATATTTTCAACGGCTGGTGGAACAACTGCACGCCACCGAACAATTCGCCGACATACCGGTGCTGATCCTCACCGATGTGTTCCCCGACGGCTTGCCCGCCTCACTGCGTGAACAGGGCGTGGTGCACTACCACGCCGAATCCTCGGACCGGGACGCCCTGGAAGCGGTCACCCCGGACCAGGCCAGGGCAATTATCGTGCTGGCCCGCGACGAATACAGCCGCATCTCCGACAGCGTCACCCTGGACGTGATTCTGCAGCTCAAGGCGCTCCATGGCGACGCCCTGCCTTACACCGTGGCCGAATGCGTGCACGAGGATAACCGGCGGCGGGCCCTGAGCGTCGGCGCCGACACCACCTTGCGACCGGTGCGCGCCTACCCGGAAATGCTGGTGCGCTCACTGGTCGCACCCGGCACCGAAAAGATTCTGGAAAATCTGTTCACCCACCACGACGACCACGCCATGCGCTACGCGGTGCCAGTGCGCGACGTGGTCTGGGCGGACATCGCATGCCGCCTGATGAACGCCGGCCTGGGCACACTGATGGCCTACGTCGGCGACCACGAAACCGTGGTCTGCCACCCGGCCCACGACCACCGCTTCAGCGCCGACAGCCTGATCCTGATGGTGCGCGCGGAAGCGATTCCCTCGGAACAGGCGGTGCGCGACTGCCTCGCCGCCAGCGCTTGATTTCCACCAGACCCTGAGGGCCCTGCTCTACCTCATTTAGGGGATGAACTGCCCGCCCGGGCTGCTATTCTGTTTGATAAAAACGGGCCGTTTGCCCTCCAATAATAAAACCCACGTGGCTTGAGCCGACGTCATCGCCCCACCCGCGTCCAGGCTCAATCAACGTCAGGGCCTAAATGTCAGGGAAAGGCGTCATGCACCGTTCAGGATTTGCCGTAACCATACTGTTATTACTTGCCGGCTGCGCCGCCACCCCGCCCGCCGAGAACAAACTGTCCGTGCCCAGAGAATCCAAGGCGGCGCAAAACAAACAGGCCATCCCGGCCGCCCTTTGCCCTACCCTTACGGAACGACCTCTACATCGGACACGCCAGGTGGAAGAGCATATCGTGCGCGTCAGTCCGGACGGCCTGATGGTGCACCCCGACACCGACCAACCGTTCGACGCCACCGGGGCGCGGACCGCCTTCGACCATATGCTCTGCGAGGCACGCCGCCTGGCCGCATACCACGGCGCCGATAAACCGCGCCTGCTGATCTATATCCATGGCGGACTGAATAGCTACCAACACACCGACAAAAAGATCCATGACGGCCTGGCCTGGCGAATCATGGACGACCCGCAAGACTGGCACTATCCGATCTTTATTTCCTGGAAATCCGACGCTCTGAGTACCTGGGGTGAGCACCTGTTTCGGTTACGCGAGGGCAGGAAAGCCGGAGCGGTGATCGGCACCGCCAGCATGCCGTTTATTCTGGTAGCGGATATCGCCACCACCCTGGGCCGCTTTCCCGCGACCGTGTATTACCAACTCAGCAACGAAAAAGATCGCGCCGCAAGCCGAGGACTGTTGTTTCCGCCAAGCGCCCTGTCAGGAAGCTGGAAAACCGCTAATAGCAACTTTTGCGGCAAAAACGCGTGCGCCAACCCCGGCGGCCTTCGCTATCAAGGCAGCGAATCAGAACTCACCGCCAACCTGAGCCGATATAAAACCAGGACGCTCAACACCGCCGGACGTGGCGGCGCTCAACTGGTCACCTTCCCACTTCGTTACACCATCGGCAGTCTCTGGCACAGCACCGTTTCCGCATCCGCCTGGGACGTGATGAAACGCCGTACCCAGACCCAGTTTTTCCCTACCTCGGATTTTGACGGACGCTGGCAGCCCGACGATATCGAGCCGGTTCCCGGCGGCCATATCTTCGCCATGCTGCTCACCACCGCCCAACCGCCAAGCGGCGCCCGCCCCGACCTCACCCTGGTCGGTCACAGCATGGGCGCCATGGTGCTCAACCGGGCCCTGGAACGCTTCCAACCACAATGGCTGGAAAGCGATCTGATCGACGACGTGGTCTATATGGCCGCCGCCGACAGCATCGAGGACAGCCTCAACGCTCTGGCGCCGATCCTCGCCGACTCGACCCGCCCGGACGAACAACCGGTGAATTTCTATAACCTGACACTCAACCGGGTGGCGGAAGTATCCGAAATGCATGTCGGCGGCATCGTTCCCACCGGCTCCCTATTGGTCTCCATCGACCAGCACCACGAAGGCCCGGAGCATCCGCTGCGACGCACCTTTGGCTCGGAAGTGAACGTGCTGTCCTCAATACGGATTATTGATCACGCCCTTCGCGACACCCAGGGTGAGTTAGTATTCAAAGCCTTCGACCGCCAGGTCGGTGCCCTGCCCGCCGCCCACGGTGATTTCGGTGCCATGCCATTTTGGCGCCGTGAAACCTGGCGCCTGAGCGACCGCCCCTGAAGCCGGACGAGCTGCACACCCGGACCGGTCCCGACAGGCGCCATGGATTGCCGGCGCCAAGTTGCGTATAAAAGGGCTTCGCCGAACCGGCCCCTTTTGTCTTTTTGCAACCGTGACCCTGCTTATGCGCAATCTGTTCGTGGCTCTGATCGCCGGCCTGCTGTTTCCTCTCGCGTTCGCCCCCTATGGTTTCTGGCCGCTGCTGCCGGTCAGCGTGGCGCTGGCGTACTGGGCCCTGTCCGGCGCCGGGTCTCCGAAAGCGGCGCTGCTGATCGGCTGGGTTTACGGCCTGGGCATGTTCGGGTTCGGCGTGTCCTGGCTGCAGGTGTCGATGACCGATTACGGCTATATGCCACTGTGGATGGCGGTGCCGGCCACCGCCGCCTTCGCCGCGCTGCTGGCTCTGTTCTACGGTCTGGCGTTCTGGCTCACCCGGCGGTTCGGCGTTGGCGCGCTGATGTTCGCCGGCGCCTGGGTGCTGGCCGACTGGTTGCGCGGCTGGCTGTTCACCGGTTTTCCCTGGCTGTATGGCGGTTATCCGCTGATCGACACGCCGCTGGCCGGTCTGGCGCCGCTGGGAGGCATCTGGCTGCTGACCCTGGCGGCAGTGGTGTTGCCGGTCACGGCGGTGGAACTGTTGCTACGCCGGGGACAGGCCACTGGCCCGTTGGTTCTCTCCCTGGCATTGGTGGTAGCGGCATTGATCGGCGGTCATGTTGATTTCACCCATGCCGAAGGCGACCGGCAAGGCGTCGCCCTGGTACAGGGCAATGTACCTCAGGATCTCAAGTGGCTGGCCACCATGCGCGAGGAGACCCGTCAGATCTACGCCGGCCTCACCGAGGGCATTCCGGCGGACACCCTGGTGGTGTGGCCGGAATCGGCAATGATCGAGTTCTACCAGGATATTCGCGGTTTCGTGGACAGCCAGGGCGAAGCGGTGGCCGCCAACGGCGGCGCCCTGATCAGCGGGCTGCCCTGGCGCGACGACAACCGCACGCCGACCACTTATCACAACAGCATCGCAGTGGTGGGCAGCGGCGCCAACGACGGCGTCTACCACAAACAGAAACTGGTGCCGTTCGGTGAGTATGTGCCCTTGCAGGGGCTGATTCGCGGCCTGATCCCGTTTTTCGATATGCCCATGTCGAGCTTTACCCCGGGCAGCCCGCAACAGCCCAATTTGTACGCCATGGGCCATGAAATCGCGCCGTTTATCTGCTATGAAATTCTCTATCCGGAGCTGGTGGCGGAACGCACCGGCGGCGCCGATGTGCTGCTTACCATCAGCAACGACGCTTGGTTCGGCACCTCCGCCGGCCCCCATCAGCATTTCCAGATGACCCGCCTGCGCGCCTTGGAAACCGGCCGCTGGTTGCTACGCGGCACCAACAACGGCATCACCGCGGTGGTCGATCACCGGGGCCAGGTGGTGGACCGGTTGCCGCAGTTCGAGCGCGACGTGCTGATCACCGAGTACCAGCCGCGCCAGGGCAATACGCCCTTTATGCTGGCGGGCGCCTGGCCCACGCTGCTGCTGGCACTGGCCTTCGTGGTGCTGGGCCGGGGCCGCCGCGCCCGAGGCTGGCTGGAATCGTCTTAGCAGCGCAAGGACCGGGGACTTAGCATTTCCGGGCATTATTTCTTTTTAGTATATGCTTATAACTTAATTTGACATGGATCGATCTCCGGCCTATAACGGTAGCCGTACGCCCGACTGCCCGGCATAGGAGGTCAGCATGTCATCGCCCCCCGATCCCCAGCGGCCCACCGGCACGCCCCAGGTGGAAAGTTTTTTCGACCCGGTCACCAACACCGTGAGCTATGCGGTGATCGACCCGGACACTCGCCGCTGCGCGCTGGTGGATTCGGTGCTCGATTTCGACCCCAAGGCGGGCCGCACCCGCCATGCCGGCGCGCAACGACTGGTGGACTTGGTACGAACGCGAAACCTGGACGTGGAATGGTTGCTGGAAACCCATGTGCATGCGGACCATTTGTCCGCGGCGCCCTGGCTCCAAGAGCAAGTGGGCGGCAAGCTGGCGATCGGCGACCGTATCCGTACCGTGCAGGAAACCTTCGGCAAGGTGTTCAACGCCGGCACCGAATTCGCCCGCGACGGCAGCCAGTTCGACCATCTGTTCCATCCCGGTGATCGCTATCAGGTGGGCAACCTCCAGGCCCGCGCGCTGCACACCCCCGGCCACACGCCGGCGTGCATGAGCCATTTGATCGGCGACGCGCTGTTCGTCGGCGACACCCTGTTCATGCCCGACTACGGCACCGCCCGCTGCGATTTCCCCGGCGGTGACGCCCGCACGCTGTACCGTTCGATCCAAACGCTGCTGGCGCTGCCCGACGACACCCGGGTGTTTCTGTGCCACGACTATCTGCCCGAAGGCCGCAACCAATATTGCTGGCAAACCACCGTGGGCGAACAACGCCGCCACAATATCCATGTCCACGAAGGCATCAGCGAAGAGCAGTTCGTCGCCATGCGTGAAGCGCGCGACGCGGGCCTGAATATGCCCCGTCTGATTCTGCCCTCGGTGCAGGTCAATATGCGTGCCGGCCATTTGCCTCCGGCGGAAGAAAACGGCACCCGTTATCTGAAAATTCCCCTTAACGCCCTTTAAGACCGGAGGCAGCATGCCCGAGTACAAACACCTGACCGCGGAACCGGCGCTCTGCCGCACCGGCAACCGCTGCAGCAAACTCTGGGAACGCGCCAAGATCGACCTCGCATGAAAACTCGCCTGCCTGCGTGGCTGCCCGTTGCCGGCTGGCTGACGGATTATCGCCGCGACGACGCCCTGGCGGACGGTCTGGCGGCGGTGATCGTCACCTTGATGCTGATTCCGCAAAGCCTCGCTTATGCCCTGCTCGCGGGCGTGCCGCCCCAGGTGGGTCTGTACGCCAGCATTCTGCCGTTGATCGGCTATGCGCTGTTCGGCTCCAGCCGCACCCTGGCGGTGGGACCGGTGGCGGTGGTGTCGTTGATGACGGCCGCCGCCGCCGGGCAAATCGCCGGCGGCGACAGTGGCGCCTACCTGGCCGCCACCGTGGCGCTGGCGCTGCTGTCCGGCGCCATGTTGGTGGTGATGGGGTTACTGCGCCTGGGCTGGGTGGCCAACCTGCTCAGCCATTCGGTGATCAGCGGGTTTATTACCGCGTCAGGACTGTTGATCGCCGCCAGCCAGCTTAAACATCTGCTCGGCATTCCCCTGCAAGGCGATACGCTCTGGGCACTGGCGGCTTCGGCCATTGAGCATTGGCGCGGCATTAATGCCGCCACCGTGCTGGTGGGCGCCGCCGCCATGCTATTCCTGCTCTGGGCACGGGGGCCGCTGAAGCGTTTACTGGCACGCACCCCGCTACCGCCCATGCTGGCGGATTTGATCGCCAAGGCCGGCCCGGTGCTAGCGGTGATCGGCACCACCCTGGCGGTCGCCGCCGGTGACCTGCAAAGCCAGGGCGTGGCCATTGTCGGCGCGGTCCCCGCCGGCCTCCCCGTCCTGTCGTTGCCGTCCGTGGACACCGACCTTTGGACGCGGTTGGCGTTGCCGGCGCTGCTGATCAGCCTGATCGGTTTCGTTGAATCGGTCTCGGTGGCGCAAACGCTCGCCGCCAAACGCCGCCAGCGGGTCGACAGCAACGCCGAACTGATCGGTCTGGGTGCCGCCAACCTGGCCTCCGGGGTCAGCGGTGGCTTCCCGGTCACCGGCGGGTTTTCGCGCTCGGTGGTCAACTTCGATGCCGGCGCGCGCAGCCCCATGGCCGGGGTGTTCACCGCCGGCGGTATCGCTGTTACGGCGCTGTTCCTCACTCCCTGGTTCCATTACCTGCCCAAGGCCACACTGGCCGCCACCATTATCGTCGCGGTGCTGACCCTGGTGGACCCGGGCGCTCTGGTCCGCACCTGGCGTTATTCGAAAGCGGACTTCGCCGCCATGCTGGTAACGCTCGCCGGGGTGTTGCTGGCCGGCGTGGAAACCGGCGTGATCGCCGGCGTGGTAGCGGCCCTGGCCTTGCACCTGTGGCGCACCAGCCAGCCGCATATGGCGGAGCTGGGGCAAATGCCCGGCACCGAGCATTTTCGCAATGTGCGCCGGCATCACGTGGTGATCTCGCCCCGGGTGTTGTCGATACGAGTGGATGAATCACTCTACTTCGCCAACGCCCGACACACCGAGGACGCCATCTACGACAAGGCGCTGCATTGCGACGGCCGGCGCCATGTGGTGCTGCTCTGCTCGGCGATCAACCACATCGACGCCAGCGCCCTGGACAGCCTGAAAAGCCTCAACCGGCGCCTCGCCGACGCCGGCGTCACCTTGCATTTATCGGAGGTAAAAGGACCGGTGATGGACCAGCTCACCCGCAGCGACTTTCTTGAACATCTCAGCGGCAACGTCTTTCTCAGCCACTACCAGGCGCTGGCGACGCTGGACCCGGGCACCACTCGCTAAGCGTGTTATCGAATTAAGCGACCAGCGGGATCCGACCGGCGGCTACCAGAAATAACGCACCGCGTACCAGGCCAGCGCCGCCCACTCCCGCCAGATCACCGGTAACTGGGACAGAGCCCCGGCGGACGGCGCCCAGGCCGGCTTGGGCAACGACACCAGCGGCACCGCCTCGACCCGCAGGCCCTGGCGCTGGAAACACAGCAAAGCGCGCGGCATATGCGCCCGATCAGTGACCAACACCACCGCTTCGACCCCACGCGGGCGCAACAAGGCGGCCGTATTGCGGGCGTTCTCCCAGGTGCTCCGGCTTTGCGGTTCGATATGCGTGCGGGCTTGCGGCCACACCCGCAGCACCTCCTGCTCCATCATGGCCGCCTCCGAGTCGGCCGGATTTTCAGGAATCCGATGCTCGGCACCACCACTGAGAACAATCGGCAGATCGCGCTGCCAGGCTTCGCGCAGGCCCGCCTGTAACCGGCGCAGGCCGGCGGCGTTGAGGCGGTAGCCCTGGGCGCCCCGCTGGCGACCGGCACCCAACACCACCACCGCCCCCGGCCGGACACCAGGGTCCACCGCCGGCAACGGTGGGTAAAATTGTCGCACCACCGCCGGCAGCGTGGCGCCGATCAACACCAACGCCAGAGCCAGGGTAATCAACATGCCGCGCATCCGCTGTCTGCCCGCCTTGTGCTCATGTATCCTAGGATCCTTCCAATTATTAGCCTGTTGATCAATTACCCGCTTATTAATTAAGAGAGCCGATGGACGCACAGTATCGCCCCGACCAGGTAGAACGGGAAGCCCAGCAACACTGGGAAGACTCCCGCAGCTTCAAAGTCACCGAACAGCCCGGCAAGGAGACCTTCTATTGCCTGAGCATGTTCCCCTACCCGTCCGGCCGGCTACACATGGGCCATGTGCGCAACTACACCATCGGCGATGTGATCAGCCGCTACCAACGGATGCTCGGCAAGAACGTGCTGCAGCCCATGGGTTGGGACGCGTTCGGTTTGCCGGCGGAAAACGCCGCGATCAAGAACGATACCGCGCCGGCGCCCTGGACCTATCAGAACATCGACTACATGCGCGGCCAGCTCAAGCGGCTCGGCTTCGGCTACGACTGGGACCGGGAACTCGCCACCTGCACACCGCAGTACTATCGCTGGGAGCAATGGTTCTTCACCCAGTTGTTCGAGAAGGGGCTGGTGTACCGCAAACAATCCACGGTCAACTGGTGCCCCCATGACATGACCGTGCTCGCCAACGAACAGGTGATCGAAGGCTGCTGCTGGCGCTGCGACACGCCGGTGGAACAGAAAGACATTCCCCAGTGGTTTATTAAGATCACCGACTACGCCGACGAACTGCTCGACGACCTGGACCAGCTCGATGGCTGGCCGGAGCAAGTCAAGGCGATGCAGAAGAACTGGATCGGCCGCTCCGAAGGGGTGGAACTGGACTTCGCCATCGAAGGTCAGCCGGGCAACGAACTGCTGCGCGTCTACACCACCCGCCCGGACACGCTGATGGGAGTCAGCTATATGGCGGTGGCCGCCGCCCACCCGCTGGCCAAGGCCGCCGCCGAGCGCGATCCGGAAGTGGCCGCTTTCGTGGATGAGTGCCAGCACGCCGGCGTGGCCGAGGCCGATCTCGCCACCATGGAGAAAAAAGGCATCTTCACCGGGGTCTATGCCAAGCACCCGATCAGCGGCGAGGACGTGCCCGTGTGGGTGGCCAACTTCGTACTGATGAGCTACGGCACCGGCGCGGTAATGGCGGTGCCCGCCCACGACCAGCGTGATTTCGAGTTCGCCCATAAGTATGGATTGCCGATCAACCAGGTGATCGAACCCGCCCACGGCGAAACCATCGACCTGGACAACGAAGCCTTCACCGTTAAGGGCAAACTGATCCACAGCGGTGAATTCGACGGCCTGACCTCCGAGCAGGCGTTCGACGCCATCGCCGCCTGGTTGAACGAGCGCGGCCTGGGCGAAAAGAAGGTCAATTACCGTCTGCGCGACTGGGGCGTCTCCCGGCAGCGCTATTGGGGCGCGCCCATTCCCATGCGTGCCCTGGAAGACGGCACCCAGGTGCCGGTGCCGGAGGCGGAATTGCCGGTGATATTGCCCGAGGACGTGCAGATGGACGGCGTGACGTCGCCGATCAAGGCAGACCCTGAATGGGCCAGGACCGAACACGAAGGCCAGCCCGCCTTCCGCGAGACCGACACCTTCGACACCTTCATGGAATCGAGCTGGTACTACGCCCGCTTCACCTGCCCGGACGAAGACCAGGCCATGCTCGACCCTGCCCGCGCCAACTACTGGCTGCCGGTGGATCAGTATGTGGGCGGCATCGAGCACGCCATTTTGCATCTGCTCTACGCCCGCTTTTTCCATAAGCTGCTGCGCGATACCGGGCTGGTGGACTCCGATGAACCGTTCAAACAACTGCTCTGCCAAGGCATGGTGCTGAAAGACGGCGCCAAGATGTCCAAGTCCAAAGGCAACACCGTGGACCCGCAGCGGATGATCGAGGAATTCGGCGCCGACACCGTCCGTCTGTTTATGATGTTCGCGGCACCGCCGGAGCAGTCACTGGAATGGAACGACGCCGGCGTGGAAGGGGCGCACCGCTTTATCAAGCGGCTGTGGCGGCTGGTAGCCGAGCACGTGGAAGGCGGCCCGGCACCGGCGCTGGACCCGGCGGCACTGGACGACAACGGCAAGACCTTGCGCCGCAAGACCCATGAAACAATCCAGAAAGTCAGCGACGATATCAGCCGCCGCTACACCTTCAACACCGCCATCGCGGCGGTGATGGAACTGAGCAACGAAATCAGCCGCTCGGTGAACGACGACAGCGACGGCGACCAGGCCCGGGCGGTTCGCCAGGAAGCACTGGAAGCGGCGGCGCTGCTGTTGTCTCCGATCATCCCCCACGCCAGCCACGCCCTGTGGTCGGCGCTGGGCCATAAAGGCGCGGTAATCGACGCCCCCTGGCCGACGGTGGATGACAGCGCGCTGGTCAAGGACAGCCTGGAAATGGTGGTGCAGGTCAACGGCAAGGTGCGCGCCAAACTGACCGTGCCCGCCAACGCCGATAAAGAAAGCGTCGAACAGATGGCCCGCGAAGAGCCTAATGTGCAGCGGTTCACCGAGGACAAAACCATCCGTAAGGTGATCGTGGTGCCCGGTAAACTGGTTAATATCGTCGCCAATTAACAGCCGCCTATGACCGCCCCGGCCCGCCAGGGGCGGCAGGAGACCGCAAGTGATCAGCCACGCCAGAATCGCCCTGCTGCTAATACTCGCCACCCTGACACTGTCAGCCTGCTCCGGCTGGCAACTGCGCGGCCAGACCTCCACGCCGGAACTGGAGTCGATCACGCTGGAAGGCGCCAGCGCCCGGCTGCGCTACACCCTGGAAGACGAACTGGAACCCAGCGGCGTACTGATTCACGGCCAATCACAGAATATCGTGATGATCCTCGACGAGCGGTGGGACAGCCGCACCGCGGCGGTGGACGAACGGGGCCGGGCCGCCGAACGAGAGCTGCGCTATGAGATCACCTGGCAACTGGTGGACCGGGACACCGAAGCCATGCTTAACCCGCCACGCCGTATTTCCGCGCTGCGCAGCTTCGCCTACTCGCCGGACAACGTCACCGCCACCTCCGACGAAGAAGAGCTGGTGCGCGACGATCTCTATGAAGACGTGGCCTACCGGCTGATAAATCAACTGGCCAACGCGGCACGCAAAATCGACAGCCGGGACCGCTAGCCACCATGCGCCTGCGTCTTGAGCAACTCGACAAGCATCTGCAGGGCGACCTTCTGCCGGTCTACCTGGTGGCCGGCGATGAGCCCCTGCAGCAGGACGAGACCCTCGATGCCGTGCGCGCCGCCGCCCGCCGGCAGGGCTTCGATGAGCGTCACCGCTTCAGCGCCGACACCGGCATCGACTGGAACGCCCTGCTGAACGAATCGCAAAGCCTGAGCCTGTTCGGCGGCCGTCGGATTCTGGAACTGGTGCTGCTGGAAAAACGCCCGGACAAAGCCGGTAGCAAGATCCTCCGCGACCTGTTGGAACACCCCAACGACGACACCCTGATTCTGATTCGCTGCTCACGGCTGGATCGCCGCCGGGACTGGAACAGCGCCTGGGTAAAAGCGGTGGAAAAAGCCGGCGCGGTGGTGGAAATCTGGCCGGTGGAAGGCAAACAATTGCAGCACTGGCTGCGCGACCGGCTGGCCGGCCTTAAACTAACCATCGACGACGACGCCCTGGAGCTGCTGATCCAACGCAGCGAAGGCAACCTGCTCGCCGCCGCTCAGGAAGTGGACAAACTCGCCCTGCTCGCCCACGACGGTCGCGTCGACGCCACCATCGTGCAACAAGCAGTGGGCGACTCCAGCCGCTACACCCCCTTCGACCTCACCGATGCCACCAGCGGCGGCGATGCCGACCGCGCCCTGCGCATTCTGCGCACCCTGCGCGCCGAAGGCGTGGAAGCCCCGGTGGTGTTGTGGGCCCTGGGCCGTGAAATCCGCGCCCTGGACGCCCTCGCCACCGGCGGTGCACCGCCTCGCCTGCCGCCCCAGCGCCTGCGCGCACTGCAAGCCCAGGCCGGGCGCATGCCACCGCGCCAACTGTACCAATGCCAAGCGCTGGCGATCCGCGCCGACCAGGCCGTCAAAGGCATGGGGCCCGGCGACCCCTGGCAGTTTCTTGCCGGCCTGGTGCTGCGTCTGTGCGGCAAGCCGCTGCCGGCCATCCTGGAAAAGTAACCGCCTCCGGAACCGGCCAAAGAACCGGCCAAAAACCCCTTATTTCTGGACATTAAAAACGCCAAAACCCTATTGATTAAAGGCTTACAAAGAAATAGTATCCGGCCATGCAACCGGCCAAAAGGCAGCATAATGTCCACCTGTATTCTTGATCTCGCTCCTTTTCTTCCCAGCGACGAAAAGCTCAAACGATCGGGCTTGCCGGATAAAGCCCTCGACCTGAAAGGCAGGGCGGCCGGCCTTGCCGGACAATTAAATCCGGTCACGGCAGCCACCCTCCGCAGGCATATGGAGGTGATCAATTCCTATTACTCGAACCTGATCGAAGGCAACCGGACAAAACCCCACGAGATACGACAGGCACAGCACGGCGATTTCAGCACCGACCCGGTAGCGCGAGATTTGCAACAAGAATCGCTTGCCCATATCCAGGTGCAGTCACTTCTTGCCGAGCGAAAGCTTGATGCGGAAAAGGTCTTTTCCGCCGATACCTTGTGCTGGCTCCATAGAGCATTCTACCAGCGACTTCCCGAGCACCAACGGGAAGTCCACGACGAAGCCACCGGCGAGGTCGAGACGGTGGAGCCCGGACAATACCGTCGACGGACGGTAAGCGTGGGCCACCACATTATTGCCCCCGCGGCGGAAGACCTGCCGACGCTCGTCGACAGCTTTTTTGATATCTACAAGCCGGATCGCCACCCCGGAACGGATAAAATCATCGCCGTTATGGCGGCACACCACCGCCTGCTCTGGATCCACCCTTTTCTTGATGGCAACGGTCGCCTCGCCCGCCTCTGGACCGACGAGGCCCTCAAGGCGGCGGGCCTTGAAAGTGTGGGCGTATGGTGCCTGAGCCGGGGCCTGGCTCGCGGCTCCGATCACTACAAACGACTTCTGCATCAAGCGGATCATCCCAGGCAGGGGCAACTGGATGGCCGGGGGGCGCTTTCCGAGAGTGCCCTGATGGAATTTTGCGATTACATGCTGGATCAGGCGCTGGACCAGGTCTCCTACATCGGCGAACTGCTCCATTTTCAATCGCTACGCCACCGCATTGGGCGCTATGTGGAGGCACGCAATGACGGTCGCGTGCCCGGCCAGACACGCCCCCTGAAGGCCGGCGCCGCCCGCGTTCTTTTCGCCGCCTTTCAGGAGGGCGAGCTGGCACGCTCCGAAGCCCTGGAGTTCACCGGCGAGCATTCCGAACGAAACGCAAGGCGACTGCTCAGCCAACTACGCGATGAGGGGCTGCTCAGCGAAACCAACAATCGATCACCGCTGCGCTGGGAAATCCCAGAGCACGCGGAGCCCTGGTACTTCCCGGAACTGGCCCCCGGCGTATAGCGGTGACACCCCGAAGCCCTGTTTTGGCCCCTTCGCCCCCGGCGCCGACGGGCCGGCTTTGCTAGCCTTCGGCGTTGCGATTCCACCACAGGCAGAATAGCCATGGCCCAGCACGCCCTCGACACCTCCTCGATCAGCTTTACCGCGCTCTATACCGGCCAGGTGTGGGTGCGCAACGGCCTGTCCGAGCCGTTCTTTCAGACCCGCTCGGGGGCGCTGCTGTACGGCGCCATGAGCCCCATGGAGGCGCTCGGCAAGCGGGTGCTGGGCGGCAATATCCGCACCTTTCTGCTGCAGCGCCACTATCTGATCGACGCCCGCCTGGAAGCACTGATCGCCGAGCACCCGGAGTTGCAGGTGGTGGAAATCGCCTGTGGCCTGTCGCCGCGCGGTTGCCGCTTCCGGCAACGTTTTCCGTCGATCACCTATGTGGAAGCGGACCTGCCGGACATGGCCGACCGCAAACGCCGCCTGCTGGCCGCCAAGGGCTTTTTGAGCGCCACCCACCGCGTGGTGCCAGTGAACATTCTCGCCGAGGACGGCCCGGACAGCGTCGCCGCCCTGCTCGAAGGGCTGGACCCGGCACGGCCGGTGGCGGTGATCACCGAAGGGCTGATCAACTATTTCAGCCTGGAGAGCATTACGCCGTTCTGGGGTCGGCTGGCCACCTCGCTACAACGCTTCCCCAGCGGCGTCTATCTAAGCGACAACTATCCGCTCTACGCCAATATGCGCTTCCACCGCACCCTGAAAACCCTGGGCGGCCTGCTGGGCGCGGTGTCGCGCAGCCAGGTAGCGTTCCATTTCAGCTCCGACGCCGACACCGAGCGCCATTTCCTGAACCAGGGCTTCGACGCCCTCAGCGTCCACGACCCGGCGGATTTCTACACCACCCTGCCCATCCCCCGCACCCGCGGCACTCCCATGGTGCGCGTGCTCGAAGCCTCGGTCTCCTGACTTTCTGGGACCGGGCCCTGTGGGAGCGGGCTGTGGGAGCGGGCTGTGGGAGCGGGCTGTGGGAGCGGGCTGTGGGAGCAGTTGTGGGAGCGGGCCCCGCCCGCGAAAGGGTGGCTTTAGCCACCCGGCAAAGGTTGCCCCGCAGGATCCCAGAGACGCTGGTTCTCCAGGTGTCCGGTGCTCCGTATCCGAGACGCGGTGCAATGGTGGCGTGTCCTGGACGGGCCCACCCGATCCCGGTGCGGGCTTTCTGGAGGGAAAAGCCTATGGAATCCTGCCGGCAAGCGTTGCTTGCCTTTCGCGGGCAAGGCCCGCTCCCACCAGCCTGCGGGCGCTGGTTTCGCCCGAGCCCGCGAAGCGCCTATACTAGGCGCCTTCGAATTATTTTATGGTCTATTAAGTGGGCATAGCAGAGAACATGGATATCCAGCAGTACATGGCGACCGTGGGCCAACAGGCCCGTGCCGCCTCCCGGGCCATGGCCCGGGCCACCGCCGGCGACAAAAACGCCGCGCTGAGCGCCATCGCCGGCGCCCTGCGCACGCACCGCAGCGCCATTCTCGACGCCAACCAGCGGGATCTGGTCCGTGGCCGCGACAATGGCCTGGAGCCGGCCCTGCTGGACCGTCTGGAACTCACGCCGGAACGCTTCGACGGCATGGTCGAAGGCCTGGAACAGGTGATCGCCCTGGCCGACCCGGTGGGCGGCATTACCGACCTGAACTACCGCCCTTCCGGCATTCAGGTGGGCAAGATGCGCGTCCCCCTGGGCGTCATCGGCATCATTTATGAATCCCGCCCCAACGTTACCATCGACGCCGCCGCCCTGTGCCTGAAATCCGGTAACGCGGCGATTTTGCGCGGCGGTTCGGAAGCGATTGATTCCAACCAGGCGATTGCCGAGTGCCTGCGCGCCGGCCTGCGCGAGGCCGGCCTGCCGGAAACCGCGATCCAGGTAATCGAGACCACCGACCGCGCCGCCGTGGGCGAGTTGATCACCCACCCCGAGTGGGTGGACGTGATCGTGCCGCGTGGCGGCAAGGGCCTGATCGAGCGCATCAGCAATGACGCCCGGGTGCCGGTGATCAAGCACCTGGACGGCAACTGCCATGTCTATATCGACGCTCAGGCCGATGCCAGCAAGGCGATCAAGGTGGCTTACAACGCCAAGACGCAGCGCTACGGCACCTGCAACACCGCGGAAACACTGTTGGTGCATGCCGGCATCGCCGAGCGGGTGCTGCCGGAACTGGCCGCCCAATACCAGGCCGCCGGGGTGGCGTTGCGCGGCTGCGAACGCACCCGGGCCTTGATCGATAATGCCACCGAGGCCACCGAAACGGACTGGGCCGAGGAATATCTGGCGCCGGTACTGGCGATCAAAGTGGTAGACAGCCTGGACCAGGCCTTGGAGCACATCCATCGCTACAGTTCCGGGCATACCGAATCGATTCTCACCGAAAACTACACCCTGGCCCGTCGTTTCCTGGCCGAGGTGGATTCCAGTTCGGTAATGGTCAACGCCTCCACCCGCTTCGCCGACGGCTTCGAATACGGTCTGGGCGCGGAGATCGGCATCTCCACGGACAAGATCCATGCGCGCGGCCCGGTGGGCCTGGAAGGCCTGACCAGCCAGAAATGGGTGGTGCTCGGGGACGGACATGTGCGGCAGTGACGCGGCACGCGACACGCTTGCACGCAACACACCGGCTCTGGCGTAATGCGTGACGGCGTCCAGCCTCTTATTTTATTCGGCGGCACCTTCGACCCGATCCACCGGGCCCATGTCCAGGCGGCGCTGACGGTATCCCGGGTGCTCGGTGATGCGCCGGTGCATCTGTTGCCCAACGCGGTGCCGCCGCACCGGCCTCAACCGCTGGCCGACAGTGACCAACGGCTGAGCCTGGTGCGGCGCGCCTGCGCCGGCCACCGGCCATTGATCGCCGACGACTGGGAACTGCGGCGGGCACCGCGACCGTCCTACACCCTGGCCACCCTGAAACATTACCGGCGTTTGATCGGCGCCCGCCCACTGGTCTTCGTGGTCGGCGCGGACAGTTTCGCCACGCTCAACCGCTGGTATCGCTGGCGGGAATTCGCTGCCCTTTGCCATCTGGCGGTGGTCCCCCGGCCGCACAGCCCGGCGGCGCCGCTGGCGGTACAGCGGGCCTTCCCGGCGGCACCGGCGTCGCTACTGCGCCGGCGGCCGGCGGGTCGGCGCCTGATGCTGCAGCGCCCGGAAATGTCGGTGGCCGCCACCGACATCCGCCAGGCACTGCAACGCCATGGCGACGATCAACAACTGCCCCCGGCGGTCTTGGCGCATATCCAGCGCCTGGGCCTGTATAATGTCGATACGCTTCACGCAAACAACTCACGCACATAACGAGGCCCCATGAGTTCTCAACCCCTTCTGCTGGATCTGGTGCTCGACGCCCTGGAAGAAATGAAAGCCAAGAACATCACCAGCCTGGACGTGCGCACCGTCACCAGTGTCGCCGACGATATGGTGATCGCCAGCGGCACCTCCAGCCGCCACGTCAAAGCGCTGGCCGATAACGTGCTGGAAAAAACCAAACAGGCCGGCTACAAGCCCCTCGGCACCGAAGGCGAACGCGGCGCGGAATGGGTTCTGGTCGATCTCGGCGACGTGGTGGTGCATCTGATGCTGCCGGCCACCCGGGAGTTCTATGACCTGGAACGCCTTTGGCAGAACCCGGCGCACCACCCGGACCGGACGCCGAAAAGCGACTGAAGCCCCTTCATTCACCGTTATCATGGGTGTCTTTTTGCGTATCCACCTTCTTGCCATCGGCGGCAAAATGCCCGCCTGGGTCACCCAGGGCTTCGGCGAGTATCAAAAAAGGATGCCGCCGGACATGCGTCTGGAACTTGAGGAGATTCCGCTGCCTAAGAGAGGCAAGGGGGACACCGCGGCGCTGGTGCGCACGGAAGGCGAGGCGCTGGAAAAAAGGCTGCAGAAACACCCCGGCGCCCATCAGGTGGCCCTGGAAGTGGGCGGCCGAGCGCTGACCACCGAACAACTCAGCGAGCGCCTCGGCGCCCTGCGTGATCTGGGCCAGGATCTGGTGTTGCTGGTGGGCGGCCCCGACGGCCTGTGCCCGCGCCGCTCGGCGGCGGCCCATGAACGCTGGTCGTTGTCGCCGCTGACCCTGCCGCACCCGCTGGTGCGGGTGTTGCTCGCCGAGCAACTGTACCGAGGCTGGACGCTGCTTGCCGGCCATCCGTATCATCGCTGAACCACCGACTATCAGGGCCCAATGCGCCGACCTCTAACCCTAAAAGACCACCACCATGAGCAACGGATTTTCAGTTTCCGTCTGCTGGTGAGTGCGTTGTTGGTTACCCTGCTCACCCTGGGCCTGGTGGGCCGTATGGCCTGGCTGCAAATCTTCCAGCACAGCCGCTATACCACGCTTAGCGATGAAAACCGGGTGCAGACCCAGGCCGTTCCTCCGCCGCGCGGCCTGATTACCGACCGCAACGGCGAAATTCTCGCCGCCAACCGGCCCGACTTCACCGTCGAGGTAATCGTCGAGCAAGTGCCGGATCTGCAACGCACCCTGCGCGAGGTCCACGCCCTGGTGCCGCTGGAAAGCGATGACATCGAGCGCTTCAATAAACGTCTGCAAGGACCGCGCCGGCCCTGGGACCCGATCCCTCTACGCGGCCGTCTCAGCGAGGATGAAATCGCCCGCATCACCGTCAATCAGCATCGCCTGCCCGGGGTCCGGGTGGCCGCGAACCCGGTACGTCACTATCCGCATGGCAAGTTGTTCTCCCATGTGCTGGGCTACGTGAACCGCCTCAACAGCGAAGACCTGGACGGCATGACGCTGACCGAACAAGGCGACTATGCCGGCACCCATTATTACGGGCGCACCGGCGTGGAGCGCTACTACGAAAACCGGCTGCATGGGAAGGTGGGTTATCGTCAGGTGGAAACCAACGCACGCGGGCGTATTTTGCGCGTGCTGGAGCAAAAACCCCCGGTGCCCGGGGGAAACCTGCGTCTGACACTGGACATGGACGTTCAGCGCGCCGCCGACGAGGCGCTCGGCGACCGGCGCGGCGCGGTGGTCGCCATCGACCCCCGCGACGGCAGCGTGCTGGCGTTCGTCAGCCGCCCGGTGTTCGACCCCAATCTGTTCGTCAACGGCATCTCTCACCGCGACTATGCCCGCTACCGGGAAGACCTGGACAACCCCTTGTTCAACCGCGCCCTGCAGGGCCGCTACCCCCCCGGGTCCACGGTGAAGCCCTTTATCGGGCTGGCCGGCCTGGACGCCGGCGTCACCGATTGGCAGCGCACCATTTTCGACCCCGGCTACTATCAGTTGGAAGACAACCCGCACCGTTACCGGGATTGGAAACGCTGGGGGCACGGTCATGTGGATATGCACAAAGCGGTGGTGCAGTCCTGCGACACCTATTTCTACGATCTCGGCTTCAAGCTGGGCATTGAGCGCATGCACGACTTTCTCAGCGATTTTTCCCTGGGCCAGCCCACCGGCATCGACCTGTTCAACGAATCCGCCGGCCTGCTGCCGTCCAAGCAATGGAAACGGGCGGCGCGCGGCGCCACCTGGTATCACGGCGACACCATCAACGCCAGCATCGGCCAGGGCTTTGTACTCACCACCCCGCTGCAACTGGCCACCGCCACCGCTATTCTTGCCCACCACGGCAAGCAGGTGACCCCCACCCTCGCCGCCGACGCGCTGCAAGTGCCGCCCCGGCCGGACATCGTTCTGGACAACCCGGACCACTGGCAGCGCATGGAGGACACCATGGGCGACGTGGTCCACGGCCCGCGAGGCACCGCGCGGGTGATGGCGGAAGGCGCCCGCTACCGGATGGGCGCCAAAAGCGGCACCTCACAAGTATTTTCGGTAGGCCAGGAAGAGACTTACAACGAGGAAGATCTGGCCGAGCGGCTGCTTGACCATGCCTTGCTGATCGCCTTCGCGCCAGTGGAAGAGCCCGCCATCGCGGTGGCGGTGCTGGTGGAAAACGGACGACACGGCGGTTCCACCGCCGGCCCGGTAGCACGCGAAGTGATGGACGCCTGGCTGCTGGATGACAGCGGTGAACTGGCGGTGCCGCCACCGCTGAACCGTACTCCGCCGACCCAGGTGGCCGGCGGCGCCACACCGCCGCCAGGAGAAACCCCATGAGTCTGCGGGAATACCAACATCAGATGCCGTTCGGCGGCGGGCTCGGCACCAAACTGTCGGCGCGGCTGCATCTGGACGCGCCCTTGCTGGCCGCCTTGCTGCTGCTGGCGCTGGGTGGGCTCACCGTTCTCTACAGCGCCGGTGGCGGCGAGTTGGAGCTGGTGGTGCGCCAATCATTACGTCTTGGCGCGGGCTTTCTGGTGATGTTGGTGCTGGCGCAGGTGCCACCGCGCAGCTACCGCTTCTGGACCCCGGTGGTCTATGCCGTGGGCGTGATTCTGCTGGCACTGGTGGTGCTGGTCGGGACCGAAGCCAAAGGCGCCACGCGCTGGCTCACCCTGCCCGGTCTGGGCCGCTTTCAACCCGCCGAGCTGATGAAGCTGGCGGTGCCGGCGATGATCGCCTGGTTCTTCAATGAGCGGAACCTGCCGCCCACCAAACTGGATGTGCTGGCGGCACTGGGGCTGATTTTCCTGCCGGTGGTGATGATCGCCGTGCAGCCGGACCTGGGCACCTCGATCCTGATCGCCGCCGCCGGCCTGGTGGTGCTGTTCATGGCCGGGCTGTCCTGGCGGCTGATCAGCCTGGCCCTGCTGGTGCTGGTGATCGCCGCGCCGCTGATGTATTTCTTCGTCCTGCACGACTATCAACGCAGCCGGGTGGACACCTTCCTCAATCCGGAAGCGGACCCGCGCGGCGCCGGCTGGAACATTATTCAATCGAAAACCGCGATTGGCTCCGGCGGCGTCACCGGCAAGGGCTGGCTGGACGGCACCCAGTCGCGGCTGGACTTTCTGCCCGAATCGTCCACCGACTTTATTCTCGCCGTGCTCGGCGAAGAATTCGGTCTGGTCGGTTTCGTTCTTTTGATCACCGTTTATCTGGTAATCGTGGGGCGCGGCTTCTTTATAAGCTGGCAAGCCCAGGAGACCTTTTCCCGGCTACTCGCCGCCGCGCTGACAATGACGTTTTTTATTTATATTTTTGTGAACGTCGGCATGGTGTCCGGACTCTTACCGGTGGTGGGGGTACCCTTACCGCTGGTCAGCTATGGCGGGACCTCGATCGTAACGTTGATGGCCAGCTTCGGCATGCTTATGTCGATCCATACCCATCGCCGCTTGATGACTTATTAAAAAAGGAGACTGTTGGTGAAAAAAGGACTGTCGGTTGTACTGCGGGCCGCCCTGGCGGGGGCCCTGCTGAACGGCGCCGCGCTGGCCGAGACCACCAAAACCGGCAATTACGCGGAACACCCGGAAGCCGACGCGGTGATCGAGGCCCTGGGTGAACGGGGCTTCGACACCGACCGGGTGCGCAACCTGCTGGCCGATGCGAAGCGCCAGGAAAGCATCCTTGAGGCCATCGCCCGGCCGGCGGAGAAATCGCTCACCTGGGCCGAATACGGCCGCATCTTTCTGCAGGATTCGCGGGTGGAACAGGGCGTGGCTTTCGCCCGTGAACATGCCGAAACACTGGCCCGCGCGGAGCGGGAATACGACGTGCCCCGGGAGATCATTCTCGCCATCATCGGCGTGGAAACCCGCTATGGCCGCCACAAAGGCAACTACCGAGTCCTCGACGCCCTCGCCACCCTGGGCTTCGATTACCCGCCACGGGCGTCCTTCTTCCGTAAGCAACTGGTGGCGCTGTTCGAGATGGAGCGTGACGCGCACATCGACGCCAGCACGATCACCGGCTCTTACGCCGGCGCCATGGGCTTCCCGCAGTTTATTCCCACCAGCTATCAGGCCTACGCCGTGGACTTCGACGGCGACGACGTGATCGACCTGGTGAACAGCCCGGAAGACGCCATCGGCAGTGTCGCCAGCTACTTCGCCGCCCATAACTGGCAGCCCGGCTTGCCGGTGGCGGCTCGCGCCCGCGTGGACGGCGACGACTACCCGTCTCTGGTGAAAAAGGGTTACAAGCCGGGCTTTACCCTGGGTCAGGCCCGGAAAAACGGCGTAGTGGCAGTGTCCTGCGAGGATGCTAGCCTGGGCAGCGACTATTGCTTCGACCTGCCGGCCGACACCTCCGTGGCCATGCTCGACTTGATCGGCGACGACGGCCACGAGTTCTGGCTGGTGAGCAATAACTTTTACGTGATCACCCGCTATAACCACAGCGAACTCTACGCCATGGCCGTGCTGCAACTGTCCCACCGTATTGCCAATGCCCTGGAGGCCCAATCCCTGTGATACGAGCGTTTGTTATCGTTACCACGGCTCTCGCCCTGGGCGCCTGCGCCACCGCGCCGGCGCCCACCGAACCGCCCGGCCAGAGTTCACGGCCGGCCAGCGGCGCGCCCGGTTCGGACCGCTATGAGCATCAGTCGGATTCAGGCCCCGAGCAACGCCCGGATGTCAGTAGCCAGGCGGAACCGGTGCCCAGGGAAGAGCCACGCAGCGCCTATGGCAACCCCAAAACGTACAGCGTCTGGGGCGAGACCTATCAGGTCATGGAGTCCGCCGAGGGCTATCAGGAAGAGGGCCTGGCGTCCTGGTACGGTCGCAAATTCCACGGCTACCGCACCTCCAGCGGCGAGCCTTTCGACATGTACCGGTTTACCGCCGCCCACCGGACCCTGCCGCTGCCCACCTACGCCCGCGTCACCACTCTGGACACCGGCAAAAGTCTGGTGGTGCGCGTCAATGACCGGGGGCCGTTCCATTCCGAACGGATTATCGACTTGTCCTGGGCGGCGGCGGCCCGGCTCGGCATTGAGGGCAAAGGCACCGGCCGGGTAAAGGTGGAAGCCCTGACCGTACGCGAGAAGGTTAAACCCAATCGCGAAGGTACCGTCCCCACCGCGGTGCGCGCCGCCGTGGACAGCCCGCCGCCGGATCTGGCGGCGGCCCCCGCCGACGGCGACCTTTACTTGCAGGCCGGCGCCTTCCGCGGCCTGGACAGCGCCCGCAACCTGGAGCGGTCGCTGCGCGATGAACTTAAGCTGCCGGTCTCCGTGCGCCAGCCAGAGAGCAGCGCGCTGTACAAAGTATGGCTCGGCCCGTTCGCCAATAACGAGGCCCGCGACCGGGCCCGCCAGGCAATCAGCCAGGCGGGCTTCACCCCACCCATTCCCGTGAACTGATTCGCCCGTAAGGCTGAAATAATGACTCAATACCGTTCCCCGCAAACCCTGCTGTTCCGGGTGCTTTTTTGCCTCACCGCCCTGAGCCTGGCGCCCCTGGCCGCCGCCAACAGCCTGATTCCACGCGCCCCGGACGTGGACGCGCGCAGTTACCTGCTGATGGACGCGAAAAGCGGTCAGGTGATCGTCGAACACAATGCCGACCAGGAACTGCCGCCGGCCAGCCTGACCAAGATGATGACCGCCTATCTGGCGGAGAAGGAAATACAGGCCGGTAACCTCTCCGAGCAAGATATGGTGCCGATCAGCGTGCAAGCCTGGCGCATGGGCGGTTCGCGCATGTTCGTCAAGGAAGGCACCCGGGTACCGGTGATCGACCTGCTCAAGGGCATCGTGATTCAATCCGGCAATGACGCCAGCGTCGCCATGGCGGAATTCATCGCCGGCTCCGAAGGCGCCTTCGCCGACCTGATGAACAATCAGGCCCGCGAGCTGGGCATGGACAGTACCCATTTCATCAATGCCACCGGCTGGCCGGCGGAAAACCACTACACCACGGCCCACGATCTGGCGATCCTGGCGCGCGCCATCATCCGCGATTTCCCGGAACACTATGATCTCTACGCGCAGAAGGAATTCAGCTACAACGGCATCACCCAGCACAACCGCAACCTGCTGCTGTGGCGGGACGACAGCGTGGACGGCCTGAAAACCGGCCACACCGAGGAAGCGGGCTATTGCCTGGTGTCCTCCGCCAAACAAGACAGCATGCGTTTGATCTCGGTGGTCATGGGCACCGATTCCGAGGGCGCCCGGGCCCGGGAATCGCAGAAGCTGCTCAGCTATGGCTTCCGGTTTTACGAAACCTACGAAGGCTACGGCGGCGGTGACGTGCTCGACACCCCGAAAGTATGGATGGGTGCCGCCAATCAGGTGCGCCTGGGCCTCAAGGAAGATTTGATTCTCACCGTGCCCAAGGACAGCCAGGATCAGTTGAAGGCCGCCATGTCGATCCGTCCGGAACTGCGCGCGCCGATCCGCGAGGGCGAGCAGTACGGTACCCTGACCATCACGCTGGCCGACCAGACCGTGGCGGAAAAACCGCTGATAGCGCTGGAGAATGTGGAAGAGGCCGGTTTCTTTGCCAAAATCTGGGATCACGTCGTACTGTTCTTCAAAGGACTGTTCAGCTAGAGACCCGCAATGACAAAGGGTACGGTCTACCTCAACGGTGAATTCATGGCCTCGGATCAGGCGCGTATATCGCCCCTGGACCGGGGCTTTTTATTCGCCGACGGTGTCTATGAGGTAATCCCCGCGTTCAACGGCGTACTGTTCCGGCTCGACGCCCACCTGCAACGGCTGGAACGCTCCCTGGCCGAAGTCGCCATCGACAACCCCCTCGACCGGCACGGCTGGCGGCGACTTTGCGAACGAATGGTGCGCGTCAACGGCGGCGGCAATATCTCCGTCTATCTGCAAATCACCCGGGGCGTGGCCGACAAACGCGACCATGCCTTTCCAGACCCGCCGGTAAGCCCCACGGTGTTTCTTTCCTGTGCGCCCATCGCGGTGCCCGCCGCCGACAGCCCGGACCGGGCCGAAGGGGCGGCGGCGATCACTCTGGCGGATACCCGCTGGGCGCGCTGCGACATCAAGTCGGTGTCGCTGCTGCCCAATATTCTGCTGCGCCAGCAAGCAGTGGCCTCCGGTGCCCTGGAAGCGATACTGTTGCGCGACGGCCTGGTCACCGAAGGCGCGGCCAGTAACGTATTCGTGGTCCATGGCGGCGAAGTCAGCACGCCGCCGCTCAGCCCGCGCATTCTCGGCGGCATCACGCGGGACTTGATCGTCGAGCTGTGCCGGGAACACGGCCTGCCGGTGGCCGAGCGGGCGGTCCCCGAACAACGACTCCACGATGCCGACGAAATCTGGGTAAGCAGCTCCACCAAGGACGTGGTGCCGATCACACGTCTGAACGACCGCCCGGTGGGCGACGGCCGCCCCGGCGCCACTTGGAAAACCCTGGCGCGCCACTATATACAGTTCAAACGCCGCCTTTGCGGCCTCGACTGACGCAATACACTGACGAGAGAGCACCATGGCGATCCGCGAAGACCTGTGGGATTTCCCCCACCACATGCAGCTCAAGGTCATGGGCGCCGCCGACGCGCCACTGGCTGACGCCGTAGCGGAGATTCTGGAAACCCATTTGGCGGACTTCAACCGGCACGCCCACCTGAGCAGCCGGCCCAGCACCAAGGGCAACTTCGTATCGATCACCGCCAGCGTGACCCTGCATCACCGCGAGCAGGTGGAACGTATTTACCGGGATCTGGATGCCTGCCCCCACGTCAAAATCACGCTGTGAGCGAGCCCCCCTCCTCCACCCCGCCAGTGACCGTGCGGCACTTCCCCAGCGTCGCTTACCCGCCGTGCTGGCAAGCGATGAAGGACTTCACCGAGCAACGTGACAGGCACACCGGCGACGAACTCTGGGTGCTGGAACACCCGCCGGTGTCCACCCTCGGCCAGCCCGGCAAACCGGAACATATTCTCGACCCCGGCGAGATTCCGGTGGTGCGCAGCGACCGTGGCGGCCAGGTGACCTACCACGGCCCCGGCCAGACCGTGATCTATCTGTTGCTGGATGTGCGCCGGCTGGGCCTGGGCGCCCGCGCGGTGGTCACCGCCATCGAAGACAGCGTAGTGGAATACTTGCGTGATCAGGGGCTGGACGCGGAGAGCCGGCCGGGCGCCCCGGGCGTGTACGTGGCCGGCGCCAAGATCGCCTCCCTGGGGCTGCGTATTCGCCAGCGCGGCAGCTACCACGGCCTGTCGCTCAACCGCGAACCGGACCCGGCGCCCTGGCAGCGCATCAACCCCTGCGGATACCAAGGCCAGCCGGTGACCAGCCTGGTCGCCCAGGGTGTCAGCGCGACCCGCGACCAGGTGGAGCAGGATCTGGTAACGATTCTGGCCCGGCGGCTGGGGCTCGCCCCCCGGACAGCCCCGCCGCCAGGCTGGTATACTTTACCCTAGCGATACGGAACCAACGCCCACAAGGCACATAACCTCGAGAGAGACGTCTCCATGAGCGAAGCCCAGGCCGACCGCCCGGTGAAAGCGAAGGTTAAAATCGGCGACAAACTACGCGGCGCCGACAAGGTCCGCACCATTCCGCTGGTCAACGAAGTACGCCCCGTGCGTGAGCGAAAGCCGGACTGGATTCGCGTGCGCGTGCCCGCCAACGGCGAAATTCAGCGCATCAAGTCGATGCTGCGCCGGCAGAAGCTGCACACCGTCTGCGAAGAGGCAGCCTGCCCGAACCTGCCGGAGTGCTTTGGCGGCGGCACCGCCACGTTTATGATCATGGGCGACATCTGCACGCGGCGCTGCTCGTTCTGCGACGTCGGTTTCGGCCGGCCCAACGGGCTCGACCCGGACGAGCCCAAGCACCTGGCGGAATCAGTGGCCGACCTGGGCCTCAAGTACGTGGTGATTACCTCGGTGGATCGGGACGACCTGCCCGACGGCGGCGCCGCCCATTTCGCCGAGTGCATCCGTGAAGTGCGCGCGCTGAGCCCGGACACCAAGGTGGAAATCCTGACCCCGGATTTCCGGCCCTGCCTGGACGACGCGCTGGATATTCTCGACGCCACCCCACCGGACGTGTTCAACCACAACATCGAGACGGTGCCGCACCTGTACAAAAAGGCCCGCCCCGGGGCCCGCTACGAGCATTCTCTGAAGCTGCTGCAGCGCTTCGGCGAGCGGCGTCCGGACGTGCCCACCAAGTCCGGCATTATGGTGGGCCTGGGCGAGACCAACGATCAGGTTCTGGAAACGCTGCGCGATCTGCGCGAGCACGGCGTCGACATGATCACCATTGGCCAATACCTGCAGCCGAGCAAATTCCACGCCCCGGTGGAGCGCTATGTGCATCCGGACGACTTCAAGATGTTCGCCGTGGAAGGCCGCAAGATGGGCTTCACCTCGGTGGCGTCCGGCCCCATGGTGCGCAGCTCCTACCACGCCGACCTGCAGCATAAAGGCATCGATGTCGGCGATCCGGAAAACCTGGCGCGCTTGTAGGAGCGGGCCCAGCCCGCGAAAGGGTGGCTTTAGCCACCCGGCAGGATCCCAGAGAGGCTGATGGAGCTGCCGTTAGAGACGCCTCTGGGATCCTGCCGGGAGCTTCGCTCCCTTTCGCGGGCTGGGCCCGCTCGCACAACTTCGCTCCCTTTCGCGGGCTGGGCCCGCTCGCACAACTTCGCTCCCTTTCGCGGGCTGGGCCCGCTCGCACAACTTCGCCCCTTTCGCGGGCAGGGCCCGCTCCTACAGCCGCCGGCTAACCCAGCGTCACAAACGGCACGATGGTAAGCATAAGCACCGCAATGGCGGCGATCAGAAACGCCACTGCACGCAGCGGTCGGGCGCGCAGGTTGCGCCAAATGGTGGTTGCTTCGCCGCGCTGATGGGCCTGCTCGAAAGCGGCGCGCTGCTGCGCCAGGCGGCGCCGCTGATAGTCCGCCAGCAACGGCCGGGCCCGCTCCCAATCCGTTTCTTCCTGAAGCCAGATGCCACCCGCGGAGACGCCCCAGGCGCTGGGCTCGGTCTGGTAATGGGGAATGCCGTGCTGATCCAGGAGCGCGCACATCTCTTCCCGTTCGTCGTCGGGTACCCGGCGCAGATTGAGCAGCAGTTTCGACATCCCGGTCTCCTGGTCGGTGGTCACGCCGATGGGCGTGCGTCTTGGGCCGTCACTATAGCAAACCCCGCCGCGCGCACCGCGCCAAGAATTTACAATTGTGCAACCGGCGCCCTCCTGACCGTTTCGATGTTTTCCTTTACGCTAGTGATCACTAACCCCTTAGAGACCCAGACAGGGAGAATTCCGGGCTTATGCGGCTTGCTGTTCGTGTTCTGCCGATTCGTTTGCTATCGATAGCCGTCGCCGCCACCCTGATCGGGCTCGGCGGCGCCTACGCCACCCCCGCCCATGCGGACGATTGGCCGGACCGTATTCTCGAGCGAATGGATTCACTGAACCTGCCGGACGACGATATCGCCCTGGCGGCGGTGCCTCTGGACGGGCCGGGCGCGGCGCGTTTCGTCAACGCCGACCGGATCATGAACCCGGGCTCCACCATGAAGCTGCTGACCACCTACGCGGCTCTGGAACTGCTGGGCCCCAATTTCAAATGGCACACCCGGGTCTACACCAACGGCAAACTGCAAGGCGATGTGCTGCGGGGCGATCTGTTCCTGGTCGGCGCCGGCGACCCCAAGCTCACCGAGCAACGCCTCTGGCAACTGCTGCGCGACCTGCGCGCCTATGGTATTCGGGAAGTACAGGGCGATCTGGTGCTGGACGACTCCTACTTTCGGCTGCCCCATGGCCAGCCGCACTTCGACGATGACGGCGACAACCCGCACGCGCCGTTTCTGGTCGAGCCGCACGCCCTGCTCACCAATCTGAACGTGTTTCACTTTCAGTTCGCGGCCCGCGACGACGGTGTCAGCGCCTGGGTGGACCCGGTCACCAGCGCCATCACCCTGGATAACCAGATTACCTTGACCAGCGGCGGCCGCTGCCCTTCCGGTCGACGATTAAAACTGGAGCCGCAATATCAGGACAACGGCCGCATCACTGTCACCGTCACCGGTTCGCTGCCACCGGGCTGCCGGGCGGGCAACTATTTGTCGTTGATGAGCCAGGAAACCTATACCGCCGCCATGGTGCGCGGCCTGTGGCAACAAGTGGGCGGCCAGATCACCGGCGCCACCCGTTTCGACCGCCTGCCCGCCGGCGCGGATCTGCTGGCCACCACCTCATCACGTGATCTGGTCACCATGGTCCGCGATATCAATAAGTGGAGCAGCAACGTGATGGCGCGCCAGCTCTATCTCACCATCGGCGCCGAGCACCGGCTGGCGGAAGACCGCGACGATCTGGCCGCCGCTGAACGCACCATCAAGGACTGGATGGCGCTGAAAGGCATGGACCCACGGGCCGTGGTGATGGATAACGGCGCCGGGTTGTCCCGTAACGCACGCATCAGCCCGATGGAGCAAATCAAAATGCTGCAGCAGGCCTGGCGCAGTCCGTTCGCCGCCGAGTTGATCGCCTCACTGCCGCTGGTGGCCATGGACGGCACCATGCACAACCGGCTGCGCGACACCGACCTGCGCGGCGAAGGCCACATCAAAACCGGCTCACTGACCAATGTACGCGCGGTGGCCGGCTTCACCCGCGACAGCAACAACACCACCTGGGCGGTCTCCGCGATCATCAATACGCCGGCCGCCTGGAAAAGCCAGGCGGTGCTCGACGACGTGCTGGAAGCGGTGCACCGCCTGCCCGCCTCGTCGGCCACCGCGGTGACCCAGACCGACACCGGCCAGACCGGCGCCGGCGGCTAGACCCGGTCCGGTCGTTCCGCTACCAGCGGTACGATAGCGTGCCCAAGACGGTGCGCTCATAGCCCCAATAACAGCGCCCGGCATTGTTGCAGCCGGTGAAGTATTCGCGGTCGAACAGGTTTTGCACGTTCAAGTCCACCGTCCAGCGTTCGCTCAGCGGGTAGCCCAGCGCCATATCCGCCAGCGTCACGCTGTCGGTTTTCAGTTCACCGTAAGTGCTGGTATAGGCGTAGGTGTGGCCCAGGTAGCGAAGCCCGGCACCGACCCGCAACCCGCTCAGGGCGCCGCCGTCAAAACGATAATTGGCCCAGGCGGCGGCCTGGTTGCGCGGCACATAGACCATCTGCTTGTCTTCCTGCAGAGAAGCCGGGGCGTCATCAGTGATGCGTGCGTCCGTGTAGGTGTAGGAAGCGGTCACATTCAGGTTGTCGTTAATGTCGCTGGTCACTTCCAGCTCCACCCCTTCCGAGCGGCTTTCCCCAACCTGACGGTAATCGCCGAGGACGCCGTCGTAGACCACATCGTCTTCTTTGCGCAGGTCATAAACGGAAAGCGCCATCTGGGTGTCGGCGCCCGGTGGCGCCACCTTCACACCCACTTCGAACTGTTCGCCGGTGATCGGGTCAAGCGGGCCCTGGGCACTGGTGATCTGCTGCACCGGCACGAACGACGTGGCGTAACTGACGTAGGGGGAAACGCCGTTGACGAACTGGTACATCAAACCGGTCTGCCAGGTGAAGGCTTCATCGTCGCTGTCCAGATCGGTGCTGCTGGCGCGGTCGCGGAATTCACTTTCCACCCAGTCGTAACGGCCGCCCAGCAGGCCGATCCAGTTGCCGTAGTGCCCTTGCCATTGAGAGTACAGCCCGGTCATTGCTTGTTCGGTGGTGGCGTCCTGCTGCAATAACGGCGTGGTCGGCTCGGCGCTCCATTGCGGGTCGAACACGTTAATGGTTTCCCCCATGCCCGCGTACCACTCCTGTTTCCAGGAGGTCCAGTCGTAGCCGGCGCCGAACAGCAAATTGTGTTCGAAATCGCCGCTGCGCACGGTGCCTTCCAACTGATTATCCAGGGCGTAAGTGCGGGCATGGTTGGCACGGTCATACGCCGCCGTATTCACCTGGGTGCCGTAACCGCCGTTATTCAACGGCTGCCACCAGATTTCATTGCGCTGCACCCGGGATTCCAGGTAGCGGCTGTTTTGCCGGAAGGTCCAGGCGTCGTCGAACCAATGCTGGTATTCATAGCCGAGCGACCAGAATTCACGCTCGAAGGTGTCCCAATCCGGGTGGCCGATCAGGGTGCTGCTGTCCAGTTCGCCGTTGGGATTATTGAGAATAGTCCCGGCGGCGGGCAGCCCCAACTCCAGCTTGGTGTCGTCTTTCTGGTAGCTGCCGAGCAGGGTCAGGCGGTCGTTATCGGACAGTCGCAGGGTCAATGACGGGGCAATATAAACCCGGTCGTCGTTGACGTGGTCCACCTGGGTGTCGGCGTCACGGCCCAGCATCACCAACCGGCCGAGCACCGCGCCATCGTCGGTAAGCGGCCCGGAGACATCCACCCCCACCTGGCGGCGCTCGTTGGAGCCGTAGCTGGCCTGCACTTCGCCGCGTGCCTGATCGGTGGGGCGTTTACTGACCAGATTAACAATGCCACCCGGAGCGTTTTCGCCATAAAGAATCGAGCTGGGCCCACGAAACACTTCCACACGCTCCAGGCCGTAAGGTTCGGTGCTGGTGTCATAACGGTTGGGCTGGACGCGCAAGCCGTCACGGAACAGACCATAGCCGTAATCGGTGGCGTTGAAACCACGCAGGAAAAAGAAGTCCCCGGCGAGACTGTCACCGGCGGCGAACGGCGGCGAAAAAATGCCCGGCACATAGCCCAACAGCTCACTCAGCGTCTGTGATTTCTGATCCTCGATACGCTGACGGGTAACCACGCTGATCGAGCGGGGGGTGTCTTCCAGGGCCGCACCGGTCTTGGTGGCGGTGAGGCTGCGTTGCGCCACATAGCCTTGGTCCGATCCCACGGCGGTGGTCACCGCCGTCACTGAAACCGGGTCCAGTTGGTTGGCCGAGGCCGCATCCTCCAGGGTCACGGTGCTGTCGTCACTGAAGCGGGCGATCAGGCCACTACCGGCAAGCAAAGCGCCCAAACCCTCGCGGGGCGTGTAGTGGCCGTGCAGGCCGGCGCAGCGCTTACCCTGGGTCAGTTCGCCGGCGCCGCTCAAGTACAGCCCCGCCTGCTCGGCGAAGCGATTCAGGCACCGGCTCAGCGGGCCGGCGGAAATATCATAACGGGCGGCGGCGGACGTTTCCGCGCCGCTAGCCGCCTGGCTTCGCGCCGGCCAGGGCGCGGCGATCAGTGCCAACGGCAGCAACAGGGCCAATGACCGGAACGAACAGGGCAGTCTCAAAACGATTCCTCCGCGAATACTTTCGGATGTGGTTACCCGAGGAATCGAACGACAACGAAAAAAGGGAACCGCCGAATCACAATCGGCGCACTGAAACCGTTACCCACCAGGGCAGAATACGCCGCACCGTCACCGGCAAGGCCCGCTCCAGCATGGCCAGCGCGCGATCGGTATCCTGCAGCGGGTAGGCGCCCATCACGTTCAAGTCGGCGATCTCCGGGTCCACGCCCAGATGGCCGTGACGGTAACGGCTCAGTTCCGCCACCAGCTCGTCAAGCGGACGCTCGTCGGCCAGCAACAACCCCTGGCTCCACGCTTCTCCGGCGGGGTCCGCCGGTCGGGGCGGCGCCACCTGATCGGCGGTGAAACGGGTGCCCTCCCCCGCCGCTACCCGCACCGGCGGCACACCGGACAACGGCGACACGCGCACCGCGCCCTCGGACACCGCCAGGTCGGTATGGCCATCGGTGCGGCGCACCGTGAAACGGGTGCCCAAAGCCTGCATCGCGCCATCCTCGGTGAATACCCGTAACGGCCGTGCGCGCGGATCATGCGCGGTGGCCACCAGCACTTCGCCGGCAACCAGTGTCAGACGCCGCTGATCGCTGTCGTAGTCCACGTTCACCGCACTGTTGGTGTTCAGCCATAACCGCGTGCCATCGGCCAGCAGCTCCTGCCGCACTTCGCCCACGGCGGTGCGGTAATCCGCCCGCCACCGCCGGGCGATCTCCGGCAACGGGGTGCGCTGCCAGCCGACCCAGCCCAAGCCGGCGGCCCCGGCCAGCAGCGCCAGGTTTTTGATTGCCTGCCGTCGTGACAGCCGCTGCCCGCGAACGGTATCCAAGGTGCGCACCGAGCGCCCGGCCGGGTCTTCTTCGCGCAAGCGGCCGAAACGGCGACCCACTGTCTCCACATACCCCCAGGCACGACGGTGTAGCGGGCTGGCATGCAACCAGTTTTGCCACGCCTCCCGTTCCGTCACGGACACGCTGTCGTCATTAAGAATCGCGAACCATTCCGCTGCCTGTTCCAGACTGCGGAAGTCCGGCTCGGAGCGACGCTCACCGGTATCCGTCATGGAACTCCGCCTCCACCAGGGCGCACTGCAACATGGCGCGGGCCATATATTTTTTCACCATCCGTTCGGACACCTGGAGCTTTTCAGCGATCTGCCGGTAACGGAGACCCTGCATCTGTGACATCAAGAAGGCACGCGCCACGTTTTCCGGCAAACGGCGCAACATGGCGTCCACCTGACACAGCGTTTCCATAACGATGGCGTGCTGCTCGGGGGATGGAGCCACCGGCTCGGGCTGCTCCTCCAGCACCGTCAGCCAGGCCTGCTCGATTTCACGACGGCGCCAGAAATCCACGCACAGCCCCCGCGCCACGGTGCTCAAATAAGCGCGCGCGCCTTCGCTACTGTCGAATTCCCGGGGCCGCGCCAACAGGCGCACAAAGGCATCCTGGGCGAGATCCGCAGCGGTTTCCGTACAGCCGAGCCGGCGCCGCAATAGCTGACGCAGCCAGCCATGATGGCGGACATACAACTGGGCAATCGGGTCGGACGGGGCATCGCCTTGCACGGCGGTCTCCAGCACATAAACCAATGAAAAAAGCGGCATGCAACACGCATCGGCGCGGCCACGGGGTCACCGCGACCGGGAATCATTCTCATTATCTTTTGGCATTCTCCATGGCCGGGAGGCCCGGGTCAATCACGGGTTACCGGGCGGACGCCGCGTTGACGGCAAAGCGCGCCGCCCAATGCTATGCTCGGCGCTGCATTCACACCCTTACCGCATTGGGGAAAGCTTCATGATCATCGTCCACCACCTGGAAAAATCCCGCTCTCAACGCATCGTCTGGTTACTGGAAGAACTCGGCGTCGCCTACGAAATCGAACAGTACAAACGCGACCCGAACACCATGCTGGCACCGGATGCCCTGCGTAAGATCCACCCGCTGGGCAAGTCGCCAGTGATCACCGACGGCGATACCGTGGTGGCCGAGTCCGGCGCCATTATCGAATACCTGGTGGAAAAACACGGCGGCGGCCGTCTCAAGCCCGCCGTGGACGACCCCAACTGGCTGAACTATCAATATTGGCTGCACTACGCGGAAGGCTCGCTGATGCCGCTGATGGTGATGAAGTTGATCTTCAGCCGAGTGCCCAAGGCGCCGATGCCGTTCTTCGCCAAGCCCATCGCCAAGAAAATCAGCGGCGGCCTGGTGGGCGGTTTCGTGCAGCCACGTATCGAAGAACACCTGCGTCTGGTGGAAAGCCATCTGGCCAGCCACACCTGGTTCGCCGGTGACGAATTAACCGCCGCCGACGTGCAGATGAGTTTCCCGCTGCAAGCCGCCGGCGCCCGCGCCAACCTGGACGCGCTGCCCCATATTCGCGATTTCATTCAGCGTGTGGAGGCTCGCCCCGCCTACCAACGCGGCATTGAGCGCACCGGCCCGCTGGAACTGCTGGGCTGAGCCACCCCTTTCCCCTCCGCGGACCCGGCGCCACCCCCGAACTGTGACCCGGGTCCGCTTTCTACCAAAGTCCAATGACGCTTGTTGCATAGGTCGTTATTCTTACCAAAACGATAACAAGCGCTAACAGTAAGTTACTGTTTCGCGGGGCGTCCCTGCCCTATTCTCAAATGCAAAAAATGACTTGGCATTGGGCCTTTCGGCTGACTTACCGGTTTGGGGAAACATGATTCTGCTGTATTTCTTAGTCGCTTTGGGGGTGGTCTTCCTGATCGCGGAAGTGGTGCAACGCTATCTGGCCCGCCGCCGGGACTGACCCGGGTTGCACGGTTAAACACTGTTAAAGCTGTGAACCCGTTCACGGTCACCACGTCTATACTGACAGTCCTTTTCTTTTCCTGTCAGGGAGACAACCATGAAAAAAGCCCTTTCGATCGCAAGCGCCGCCGCGGTATTGGCGCTGGCCGGCTGCCAGAGCGCACCCGAAGCCGAGCCCAACCCGAAGGCCAGCGAAACCGTCTATCAGGGGGTACTGCCCTGCGCCGACTGTTCAGGCATCCAGACCACCCTGACACTGTATCGGGACCAGGCGGATCAGCCGTCCCGTTTCGAGCTACGCCAGCAATATCTGGACGGCGCCAAGGCCGGCGGCAGCGATGTGGACCGGGGCAACTGGATTGCTGAACGCCAATCCGTGGGCGGCAAATCCTATCCGCTGTTCATCCTCAATCCCACCGACCCGGAAGAGCAGTTCCGTTTTCTGCAGAAAGCAAGCAATGCGGTGGATATGCTCAATGCCGATGGCGAGCCGGTTGAGTCCGACCTTAACTACACGCTGATCCAGCGCTAACGACTGCCCGATTTGTGCGAGCGGGCCATGCCCGCGAAAGGGTGGCTAGAAGCCACCCGGCGGGATCCCAGAGACCTTATTGCTATTCGGCTTTTTTAAGGTCTCTTGAATCGTGCGGGGCAACCTTTGCCGGCCGGCTAAAGCCGGCCTTTCGCTTGCAAGGCAAGCTCCTACAAGATCTGCTCCCACCGACTTCGGTACCTGAAATGTAAATAGGAATGACTTGCATTCAAGTGATGAAATGCTAGACTTCCGGCTCTCTGGCGATATCGCCCTTTTCTGCTTTTCTTTCCGTGATGGCGGTATGCGCCCGTCAACAGGAGTCCGGACATGATGTCTTCCTTGCAGCTTCAACTCCCTGAGTGGTTTGTTGCCGGCGGCCCCGCCATGTGGTTACTGGCGTTGATGTCGGTGGTGGCACTGGCCACCCTGCTCACCAAAGTATTGCAGTTCGCGCGGCTGCGCCCGGTAGCCAGCAAACAGGCCGATACCCTGCTGGAAAGCCTGGAGCGCGGCGAGAAGCCGGTGGTCGGCGAAGCCGGTCGCTCGCCGGTGGACCAGGTGGTACTGAGCGCCTGGCACAACCGCGCCATGGACGAGAACAGTTGGGAAGAGGACAGCCTGCGGCGCGGCCGCGAGGCGCTGCAGGATATGCGTGGCGGCCTGCGCACGCTGGAAGTGATCAGCGCGTTGTCCCCCTTGATCGGCCTGCTCGGCACGGTCTTCGGCATGATCGGCGCGTTCCAGGCCCTGGAAGCCGCCGGTTCTCAGGTGGACCCGTCGATTCTCTCCGGCGGCATCTGGGAAGCACTGCTGACCACCGCCGCCGGCCTGACCGTGGCGATTCCCGCTCTGGCCGCCTTTCACTGGGCGGACCGCACCATTGAGCTGTGCCGGGAAAAACTGCAGGACCGTCTGGCCCGCCTGAAAGTACAGGTGCGCCGCCAGGGCGCCGCCCGCCCCGATACCGCGGGGGAGCCGGCCCGCGATCAGGCACCGCGCCGGGTCGCCGTCGGCGGCTGATCCATGCATCTGGAACCGGAACGTCATCGCTCCCCGACCATCAGCCTGACACCCCTGATCGATGTGGTGTTTATCCTGCTGGTGTTCTTCATGCTGGCCAGCCGCTTCGGCGACTGGAAAGACCTGCCCGTGAACGTGTTGCCCAGCGAAGCCAGCGAGCAGCAACAGGATAAAGACTGGCTGACCCTGACCGTGGCCGCCGACGGACGCGTGGAAATGAACGGCGAAACGTACGCGGTAACGGAACTGGCCGAGCGCCTGCAAGGACGTGACGACACGGTACTGATCACCGGCGAAGGAAAAGCACCGCTGCAAGCCGCCCTGGCCACCCTGGATGCGGTGCGCGCCGCCGGCATCGAGGATGTGCAGTTGGAGCTTATGCCATGAATCTGGAGTCCGCGGACAGCGGTCGCCGTCCACCTCTTGAGCCAGTGCTGCCGTTGATCAACGTGGTGTTTCTGCTGTTGATCTTTTTTATGGTGGCCGGCCAGTTGGCGCCACGTCCGGAAGGTGACGTAGAGGCACCGGACAGCGCCAGCGCCGAAACCAAGGAAAATCTCGAGCAGTTCATGCTGGTGCTGGACCAGGACGGCCGTCTGCTCCACCAGGGCAAACCGGTGGACAGTGGTCGCGTTGCCGATCTGATTCTTGAACACCGCCGGGCCGCCGCGCTTGATGCCACCGCAACCACCGCCGAGACAGCCGCCGCCGACCAAACGCCCAGCGCCGAAGCGGACAACAACGGCCCGCAGCCGGTCCGCTTGATGGCTGACGCCGGCACCCCCTTGAGCACGCTGCGTGACAGCCTGGAAACCCTGCGCGACGCCGGCGTGGAAGAAGTTCGCCTGGTAACCCGGAGTAAGAGCACACCGTGATACCCAAACCACGCCTGATTCTCGCCTGGAGCCTGGCTATCGCCGCCCATGCCGTCCTGCTGATCGGCGTGGGCAGCATGACGCTGGCCGGTGGGCGCCCCTCCAAGCCAGGCCAGCAACAGGCGGTCACCCTGAACCTGGCGCAAAAGCCCAGTGACAGCCCGGTGGCCACCGCGCCGGAACCGGCTCCGGAGCCAAAGGCCGAGCCCAAACCAGAACCCAAGCCCGAACCGAAGCCGAAACCCAAACCCAAGCCCAAGCCGGAGCCCAAGCCCGAACCGAAGCCAAAACCCAAGCCCGAGCCAAAACCGGAGCCTGAGCCTGAGCCGGAGCCCCAGCCGGAACCAGAACCGGAGCCGACGCCCGCCGCGCCGGCTCAGCAGCAGGATACGGAAACCCGCACCGCCAGCCAGGCCCAGCAGCAACCCCAGGGGCAAAAAGGGATCGCCGGCGACCCCGGTGAGGGCGCGCGCAAAACCGGCGACCACGACAATCTTCTGGACCGTTATCTGGGCAAGGTTCGCGATATCATTGAGTACAACAAGGAGTACCCGGCGCGGGCACGCATGCGGCGCCAGCAAGGCGTGGTGGAAGTGAGCTTCTTGGTCAACGGCGATGGCCGTGCGCGAGATGTCACCTTGGTCAGCAGCTCCGACAGTCGTATCCTGGACCAGCAATCGCTGGAACTGGTACGCCGTCTGCGGTTCCCCGAACCGCCCGCGGAGCTGGCCGCGGAACCGATTTCAGTAACGGTGCCAATTCACTACAGTCTTTAAACCGGAGCCCATCGCATGGAGGCGTTGCCACAAGCCCTGCTGCTAAGCTTGGTGGCCGGCGCCACCATTCCCCTGGGCGGCCTGCTGGCCCGCTTCGAGCGCATTCACCCGAATTGGCTGGAAGCGGAATTCCGGCATAGCGTGATCGCTTTTGGCGGCGGCGCCCTGCTGGCCGCCGTGGCACTGGTACTGATTCCCGAAGGCAGCGCCCGACTAACCGAGACCACCACCCTGATCACCTTCGTCGCTGGCGGCGTGGCGTTCATGCTCGCCGACCGGGCCCTGGCCCGGCGCGGTGGCGCCGGAGCCCAATTAATGGCGATGCTGCTGGATTTCATCCCCGAGGCCATCGCATTGGGCGCGGCGCTGGCCGCCGGCCAGGGCGGCGGCGTACTGCTGGCGCTGCTGATCGCCCTGCAGAACGGCCCGGAAGGTTTCAATGCCTATCGGGAAATGCAGCAAGGCACCCGTGTCAGCGCCGGGCGGCTACTGTGGGTGTTCAGCGCGCTGGCGTTACTGGGCCCGCTATCGGCCTGGGTAGGCGCGGTCTGGTTGGCGGAGGCCGACCGGTTGCTGGGCGGCATCATGGTGTTCGCCGCCGGCGGTATTCTGTATTTGATATTCCAGGATATCGCGCCCCAGGCACGGCTGCGCCGTCATTGGGGCCCGCCGCTGGGCGCGGTGGCCGGTTTCACCTTGGGGCTCGCCGGTGACCTGCTGATCGGCGGCTGACATTAGGGGTCCATGCGGCGTTACTCGCCCCAGCGTTTGACCAGGGTCTGGGCTACGCCGAGCTGGTCGAGGATCCGCGCCACGACGAAATCCACCAACTCTTCCACGCTTTTCGGGCGGTGATAAAACCCTGGCGCGGCGGGCAAAATAGTGACGCCAAGACGGGCCAGCTTGAGCATGTTTTCCAGGTGAATGGCGGAAAACGGGCTTTCCCGGGGCACCAGAATCAACTGACGGCGCTCCTTGAGCGCCACGTCCGCGGCCCGCTCGATCAGGTTATCACTGGCGCCGCTGGCGATCGCCGACAAGGTGCCCGTGGAACAGGGGCACACCACCATGGAAGCCGGCGCCCCGGAGCCGGACGCCACCGGGGCGGTCCACTGCTCAAGGCCGCAGACCGTGAGCGCGCCTTGATCGGTACCCGCGTAATCGCGCAGCGCCGTTTCCGCCTTGCCGGTGCCGGCGGGCAAATTAAGATCGGTTTCCATACCAATCACCACCCGCGCCGCCTTGGAGAGAATCACGAACACTTCGCAATCCGCGGTTAGCAGGCACTGCAACAAACGCAGCCCATAGGGCGCACCGGACGCACCGGTGAACGCCAGGGTGATGCGTTGACGCGGCTCGCTCATATTCCCTCTCCCTTCGCGCGACGGCGCAGGGCCGCCAGCAATGTGTCGTGCACGCCGCCAAAGCCGCCGTTGCTCATGATCACCACGTGGAGCGGTCCCGGCTGCACCGCCACCGACGCCACCAAAGCGTCCAGGTCGCTCTCCACGCGCGCCGGCACCGGCGAATCCGCGACCACCACGTCCAGCGACCATTCCAACCCCGGCGGCTGATACCAGATCACCTGATCGGCGTCCCGGGCGCTGGCGGCCAGCGCCTCACGGTGGCTGCCCAGCCGCATGGTGTTGGAGCGCGGCTCGATCACCGCCAGTATCTTTTCCTCACCGACCTGGCGACGCAAGCCGTCCAGAGTGGTGGCAATGGCGGTGGGATGGTGGGCGAAGTCATCGTAGACACGTACGCCGTCCACCTCGCCGCGTAGTTCCATGCGGCGCTTCACGCCCTGGAACCGGCCCAGGGCGGCGGCGCCGTCCGCCAACGTGACGCCCACGTGGCGCGCGGCCAGCAGCGCCGCCATGGCGTTGTTGACGTTATGGCGGCCGGTGAGCGCCCAATCCACCACGGCAATGTCTGTCCCCTTTTCCGTCACAGTAAAGCGGGACCCGTCAGGCCGCTGCAGACGGTAGCCGGGATCGGCCTGTTCACCAAAACGCTCTACCTCGCTCCAGCAACCGCGCGCCAGGGTTTCCTCCAGGGCCGCCTCGCCGTGGGGCAGGATCACCCGCCCCAGGGACGGTACGGTGCGCAACAAATGATGAAACTGGGTCTGGATCGCGGCCAGATCGGGGAAGATGTCCGCGTGATCGAACTCCAGGTTATTGAGCACCACGGTGCGCGGCCGGTAATGAACGAACTTGCTGCGTTTGTCGAAAAAGGCGGTGTCGTACTCGTCCGCCTCGACCACGAAAAACGGCGTCTCGCCGAGCCGGGCGGAAACGCCGAAATTGCCCGGCACGCCGCCGATCAGATAACCAGGAGCGAGGCCCGCGTCTTCCAGTATCCAGGCCAGCATGGAAGCGGTGGTGGTCTTGCCATGAGTGCCGGCCACCGCCAGCACCCAGCGGCCGGGCAGCACCACTTCGGCCAGCAACTGGGCGCCGGAGGTATAGGGCATGCCCTGATCCAGAACGTGCTCCACCGCCGGATTGCCACGGCTCAATGCATTGCCGACCACCACCAGATCCGGCGCCGGTTCTAGCTGCGCCGGGTCATAGCCTTGAATCAGTTCGATGCCGGCGGCGCTGAGCTGGTCACTCATCGGCGGGTACACGTTCTGATCCGAACCGGTGACCCGGTGCCCCTGGGCCCGGACCAACTGCGCCAACGACCCCATGAAGGTGCCGCAGACGCCAAGAATATGGATGTGCATGGAAGACCTCGAAACAATACCGAGGCCAGGATACAGGATGCAGGACGCGGTCCGGTAGGTCGGGTTTTACCCACGTCGCCACCCGCCCTATGCGCATTTTCAGCTTGAAGCTTGCGGCGTGAAGCTTGAATCTATGTTCTTTTTTGAATCGTTCGAGGAGAGACACCATGCTGACAATAAGCGGCGCCGAAGAGCTGAAAGACTGGGAAGGCAAGGAACTGGGCGTGACCGAGTGGATGACCATCAGCCAGGAACGCATCAACCAGTTCGCGGAAGCGACCGGCGACCACCAGTGGATTCATGTGGATGTGGAGCGCGCCAAAAAAGAATCCCCCATGGGCGGCCCCATTGCCCACGGCCACCTCACCCTGTCCTTGATCCCCATGTTCAAGGACGAAATCTATACCGTCGAGGGCGCCAAGGCGGGCCTCAACTACGGCCTGAATAGCTGCCGTTTTCTGGCGCCGGTGCCCTCCGGCGCACGCGTGCGCGGCCGTTTCGTAATGAAGTCGGTCACCGCCAAAGGCGAAGGCCGCTACCTGCTCTGCAACGAAGTCACCATTGAGCTGGAAGGCAGCGACAAACCCGCCTGCGTCGCCGAAAGCCTCGGCATGGTGCTTTTTTAGTTAATAGTTAACGGTGAATAGTTAATAGCGACGCGGGCGAAGCCCGTGGAGCCCGAAAACGAAGAGGCCGCGCCCAAACCCCGGGCGCGGCCTCTTCGTTTTCAGCCCAGCACATAACCGTACCGCGCGCTATTAACTGTTAACTATTCACTATTAACTGAATCAGTGGCTGATCATCCAGGGGCGTGCCGAGGGAAACATCTTATTGCCTTCGGCGGTGTAGAAAACTTTGGGCTTGTGGCGTTCGTGGTGACAACAACCCTGCTCTTTTTCCGAGCTTTGATTGCCACGGCGCGGTTCGTGGCGGGCCCGTTCGTTACGCTCGAACGCCGAGCGACGCTCCGGGGCCATGTCCAGGACCTCCGGGGCAACCAGGATAACCCGCGCGGACAATACTCCGCAGGTGGGGCAAGGACAGGTTTCACCAGAAGCCTGTACCGGCACCAGCTCATGAAACAAGCCGTGCTCGGCGCATTTATAATCGTATAGCGGCATGATAGCGCCCTCCTCTACTTGTCCTTCGCCAGCGGCACATCCTGGCTGCCGGCAACACTGTGCTGCGGGCCGTCGACACCGGGCTTGAGATCAAAGTCGAAAATGTCGGTGGGCAGCCACAGCGTGGCGCAGGCGTTAGGCACGTCCACCACCCCACTGATATGGCCCTGCACCGGCGCACAGCCGAGCAACGAGTACGCCTGGGCGCCGCTGTAGCCGAATTTCTTCATGTATTCGATGGCATTGAGGCAAGCCTGGCGGTAGGCGATGTGCACGTCCAGGTAGTGTTGCTTGCCCTGCTCGTCCACGGAAATACCTTCGAAGATCAGATAGTCGTCGTACTTCGGCGCCATTTTGCTGGGCTTGAAGATCGGGTTCTTGATTGCGTATTTCTCCATGCCGCCTTTGATCAGACTGACGCGCATGTGGATCCAGCCGGCCATTTCGATGGCCCCGCAGAAGGTGATCTCGCCATCGCCCTGGCTGAAGTGCAAATCCCCCACGGACAAACCCGCGTCCTTCACATACACCGGGAAGTAAACCTGCGAGCCCCGGGAGAGATCCTTGATATCGCAGTTACCGCCGTGCTCACGGGGCGGCACGGTGCGCGCGCCTTCGGCCGCGGCGGCGGCTTTTTCACTGCCGCCGAGCTTGCCCATGTGCGCGGTATCGGCGAATGGCAAGTTGACCAGACCGGGCACCCGGTCCGGCTCGGTATCATAGAGAGCTTTTTCCCGGGTATTCCATTCGTTGAGCATGTCTTTGGACGGCAGACAGCCGATCAGACCGGGATGGATCATACCGGCGAATTCCACACCGGGAATATGCCGGGATTTGGTGAACATACCGTTGAAGTCCCAGATCGTTTTCTGCGCCTCCGGGAAATGCTCGGTGAGAAAGCCGCCACCGTTCTGTTTGGAAAAGAAGCCGTTAAAGCCCCACTGGCTTTCCTCGAAGGTACCGATATCGAGAATATCCACTACCAGCAAATCGCCGGGCTCGGCGCCTTCCACACCCACCGGCCCAGACAGAAAGTGCACCTGGGTCAGATCCACATCGCGCACGTCTTCGGCATTATCGTTGTTATCGATCTGGCCACCGGTCCAGTCGTGACACTCGACGATAAAATCGTCACCGGGCTTCACCATGGCGGCCATGGGAATGTCCGGGTGCCAGCGATTGTGGACCATATCGTTGTCGTAAGGAGACGTGTCTAGATCGATTTTAATAATAGTCTCGGCCATGGCTTTGGTTCCTCCGGTTCTCAGACGATCGTGTTTGCGAATCAATGTCGTGATTAAAATTGAATGTTGAGACTGAATATCGGTGATCGGCGACGGCGCCGCCATTCGTGAAAAGGCCCCGGCGGCTACGTCAGATGACGTATTGCCCGGTTCAGGCCGACACCGGCACCACCCGCACCCGCCGGTCGTCGAGAAGGGCCAGAAAGGTGTCGTCACCGGGCCGTTCCAGCAGCGCCCGCGCCAGTGCCGGCTCCAGCTCAGCCCGTAGCCGGCGCGCCAGGTCGCGGGCGCCGAAGCGCTCGTCGTGGATACGGCATAGAAACTGACGGGCACTGTTGTCCACCTCCAGAGAGGCGCGGCGTCGGGCCAACCGTTGGTTAAGTTTGCCCAGCTCGATATCAAACAAGGCATCCTGCCAACGGGCGTCGAGACGCTGAAACGACAGCACCCGGTCGATTCGGTTTATGAACTCCGGGTCGAAGCGGCGATGCAGAGCGCGCTCCAGAACCCGACCCTCATCACCTGGCGAAAGCCTCAGCCAATGCCGCCAGCCAGACTCAAAGCGGTGCCGGTAATCAGTGGCTTCACGGGCACCGATATTGCTGGTCATAAAAACCAGGGTGTTGCGGAAATCGAGACTGCGTGTGCCGCCGGACAACATCAGCCGGCCACTCTCCAACACATTGAGCAGTGAACGGATCACTTCGGTACTGGCTTTCTCCAGCTCGTCGAACAGCACAATGCCCGGCTTGCTGAAGCTGCCCTGAATCAGATCCGCGTCGAACAGGCTATGGCCTTCTTTACTGCCCACGTAACCGGGCGGCGCGCCGGTCAGCGCGGCGGCGTAATGTTCCTGGGCCAGGGTGTTCATATCGATGCGGCAAAAGCCGTCGGCGCGACCGTGGATGGCCTCACTGATCAAACGCACGGTTTCGGTTTTACCCACCCCGGTGGGCCCCATGAAAAGATTCACCGCCAACGGGCGCTGCGGATCGCCGATATCCGCCTTGACCACCCGCAACATGTCTTCCATGGCGTCCAGTGCGGTTTCCTGGCCCACGATTCTTGCCCGCAGCCGGGCCATCACCGCATCCGGCTCGAACACAAATCGAGGCATGCGTTCCGGCTGCATCGCCCGTTGCTCACGGACCATGCGTTCCTGGTTCTCTTGAAGACGGTCGTTGATAAACGGCATGGACGTGCTCTCCACCGTCAGGCGTTTTTCTCTTTACCGTCCACCGGCAGGTCTTTCACCGGGCAATCCGCCACCCCTACCGTGGCGCGGGTGATCGCTTCCACATCCTGCTGTGCTTTCTCAGCGTCCATCACCCAGGTGCGATAGAACTCGAAGGGACAATCGGCGATACCCTTGTCGCCGTCACCGGAATCATGGATACCGGTGTAGCCCCGATGCAGCAGTTTGAAAAGGTGGTTCTGGGATTGGTCGTTGGCGCGGGCGTCACGAATCTGACTGACCGATAGCTGGGCGTACTGAATGCCCATTTCCTCTTCACCGCATTCACCCAGGGTGCGACCGTCGAAGCCGATAATCGACGAATGGCCGAAATAGGAATAAACGCCGTCAAAGCCGGCCGCGTTGGCGACCGCCACATAGCAATTATTCGCCCAGGCCATGCTCTTGGCCATCATCACCTGCTGTTCCTTGGCCGGGTACATATAGCCCTGGCAGCGGACGATCAGCTCGGCGCCTTTCATGGCGCAGTCGCGCCAGATTTCTGGATAGTTGCCGTCGTCACAGATAATCAGGCTGATCTGCATGCCCTTGGGGCCTTCCGTGACGTAGGTGGTATCGCCGGGATACCAGCCCTCAATCGGGCACCAGGGAATGCACTTGCGGTACTTCTGCACCACTTCGCCCTGATCATTGATCAGCACCAGAGTGTTATACGGCGATTTATGAGGGTGTTCCTCGTGACGCTCGCCGGTGAGCGAGAACACGCCCCAGGTTTTCGCTTCCCGGCAAGCGGCGGAGAAGATCGCGGTTTCATCGCCGGGCACGGTGGCGGCGGTGTCCATCATTTCGTCCGGGTCGTACATAATGCCCATGGTGCTGTATTCGGGGAATACCACCAGGTCCATGCCGGGAAGACCCACTTTCATGCCTTTGATCATATCGGCGATGGCACGCGCGTTGTCGAGCACTTCCGCGCGGCTGTGCAAGCGCGGCATCTTGTAGTTGACCACCGCCACGCCGACGGTATCGCTACTGCTGGAAATATCACCGTGTCGCATTGTCCGGCTCCTCGATTGTTTGTCTGAAAATCACACCGCCAGGTAGCTGGCTATCTTGTCCTGGTCGGCGCTTTGCTTGTCTTCCTGATGGACGATGTCGCCTTTCTCGATCACCAAAATCCGATCCGCTATTTCCATCACGAAACTGAGCACCTGCTCGGACACAACAATGGAAAGGCCACGCTCATCACGAATACGTTTCAGAGTGCGTGCCATCTCCTGAATGATGGAGGGTTGGATGCCTTCGGTGGGCTCGTCGAGCAGCAGCACCTTGGGCCGCGTGGCCAGCGCCCGCGCAATGGCGAGCTGTTGCTGCTGGCCGCCAGACAGATTGCCGCCACGCCGGTGCTGCATCTCTTCGAGCACCGGAAACAGATCATATAGATCACGGGGCACTTTCTTCTCGCCCACCGCGGCCAGACCGGTTTCAATGTTTTCGCGCACGGTCAGCGCCGGAAAGATCATTCGCCCCTGCGGCACGAACCCCAGCCCGGCACGGACTCTCTGGAAGCTTTTCATGACGGTGAGATCAGTCTGGTTCAGCGATACGGTACCGGCACGGCTGGGCGCCATGCCGATCAGAGACTTCATCAGCGTGGTTTTTCCCATGCCGTTGCGCCCCACCACCGCCACGATTTCGTTCTCGTTCACCTCCAGATTGAGGTCTTGGATAATGGTGCTCTGGCCATAGGCCACGGAGTGATTGGAAACCTTCAGCATGATCAGTGCCCCAAATAGACTTCGATAACTTTCGGGTCTTTCTTGACGTGGTCGATGGACCCTTCGGAAAGCACTTTGCCCTGATGCATCACGGTGACCCGGTCGGCGATGTCGCCGACAAACTGCATATCGTGTTCGATTACCAGTACCGTGTGATCGCGGGTGATAACCCGCAGAAGCTCGGCGGTCTTTTTGCGTTCCGCCACCGACATACCGGCCACCGGTTCGTCGAGCATCAACAAATCCGGCTTCTGGATTAGCAACATTCCGATTTCCAGCCATTGCTTCTGTCCGTGGCTGAGCAAGCCGGCGGGCTCATTCAATTGCTCGGACAGGAAGATGGTTTCGGCGATGCCTTCCACTGCCTCGATCACCGCCTGATCACGCTTGAACGCCAGCGCGCCCATCACCGAGTGACCTTGCGGATAGGAGACCTCCAGGTTTTCGAATACGGTGAGATCCTCGAACACCGAGGGGTTCTGAAATTTCCGGCCTACCCCGGCATGCACGATCTGATGCTCTTTCATTTTGGTCAGCTCTTTGCCACCGAAGCGGATGGAGCCCTGGGTGGCCCGGGTCTTGCCGCAAATCAGATCCAGCACGGTGGTTTTCCCGGCACCGTTGGGGCCGATGATGACGCGGATTTCCTTTGGATCGAGATAGAAAGACAGGTCGTCCACCGCTTTGAAGCCATCGAAAGACACCGTTAGCCCTTCCACGGCGAGCAGGAAATTCTCCGTTTTCGGATTCATCAGGGTTTCTCCGCGCTGAGTTGATCGGACACCGGCGCCGGCGCTTGTGGCTCAACGCTATCGTCTTTGTCCAGGTACTTGCCGAGCACCGGCAGGCGCTTCTCCAAAGGCATGATGTAACGGGCATAGAGACCGGCCAGACCATTGGGAAACGCCAGCACCACACCGATGAACAGGGCGCCCATGGCGTAGGGCCACAGCTCGGGAAACGATTCCGAGAAACCGCTTTTCGCGGCATTCACCAGCAGCGCTCCGTAAACACCGCCGAGCAGTGAATAGCGCCCCCCCAGGGCGCAAAAGACCACCATTTCAATGGACGGCACGATGCCCACGAACGACGGCGACATGAAGCCCACCTGCAGGGTGAACATAGCGCCGCCCACGCCCGCCAAAGCGGCCGCCAGGCAGAACACGAACACCTTGAAGGACGCCACGTCATAGCCGGAAAAACGAACCCGGTTTTCCTGTTCGTTCATGGCCACCAGAATCCTGCCGAGCTTGGCGTTCTGGACATGACGGGCGACGAACAAGCTGAGAAACAGCAGCGCCACGCAAACAAAGTAGAGCGTGTTCTTGGCCGCATCGGTGCGGATATTCCAGCCAAGCAGTGTCTGCAGATCGGTAATACCGTTAACACCGCCAGTGAGACCTTGCTGGCCGATAATCAGAATCGTGAGAATGGCAGCGATAGCCTGGGTGATAATGGCGAAGTAAACGCCGCCCACCCGCCGCTTGAACATGGCGACACCGATAATGAATGCCAGCAGTATCGGTACCGCCAGCACCGCGATCAAAGTAAAGAAAAAGCTGTGGAACGGCTGCCAGAACCAGGGCAGCTCGGTGAGTTGATTCCAATCCATGAAATCCGGAATACCCGGGGTGGACTGATGCTTGGTGGCTTCCGGCGTGGAGGCTTCCAGTTTCAGGAACATGGCCATGCAGTAGCCGCCCAGACCGAAGAACACCCCCTGGCCAAGACTGAGAATGCCGGCCTTACCCCAGCACATCACCAGGCCGATGGCGGCGAACGCGTAGGTCAGATATTTACCCACCATATTGAGGCGGAAAGAATCCAGCGACAGTGGCAGCACCACCACCAGCAGCAAGGCCAGCAGCAGGTAATAGACGCCTTCCCGGGAAGTCAGCCATTGAAAGGTAGAATTGGTTTTCATCACGGACTCCTTAGCGACGGACTTTCAAGGCCATCAGGCCTTCGGGACGCAACATCAGAATGCCCACCACCACCAGCAGAGTGAGGACCTTGGCCATGGAACCGCTCAGGAAAAACTCCATGGTGGATTGCGCCTGGGAAATGCCGAACGCCGAGATGATCGTACCGATCAAGCTCTGCGCACCACCGAACACAACCACCAGGAAGGTGTCGACGATGTACGCCTGACCGGAGGTGGGGCCAGTGGAGCCGATCATGGTGAAGGCGCTTCCCGCGACCCCGGCGATACCGCAACCGAGCGCGAAAGTGGCTCGGTCGACGCCGGCGGTGTTAATGCCCACCGCCTCGGCCATCGGCCGGTTCTGTACCACCGCGCGCACCTTCTTGCCCCAACCGGAGCGGTACATCAGCAGATACACCGCCAGGGCGATGGACAAAGCAATGATCATCACGAACAACCCGTTGATAGGTAGTTGCACCAGGTCGGTGACGCTGAACGCGCCCATCATCCATTGCGGTAGATCAACCCCGACTTCCCGGGCGCCGAAGATTGAACGGTAGGCTTGTTGCAGAATCAGACTCAGGCCCCAGGTGGCGAGCAAGGTGTCCAGAGGTCGCCGGTATAGATGCCGGACCATGGCCCATTCGACAAACGCACCGAGCGCCGCGGAGACCAGAAACGCCAGCACCATGGCGACAAAGAACGAGCCGGCGAACAGACCGGGCATGAAATCCTGAAAAAACTGGGATGTCAGATAGGTGGTGTAAGCCCCCAGGATCATGAACTCCCCGTGGGCCATGTTAATGACCCCCATCTGGCCGAAAATAATCGCCAGGCCCATTGCCATGAGAACGAAGACGGAAAACAGCGACAGACCGGCAAACCCCTGCATGGCGAAGATGGACATCAATTCCGTGGTGGAATAATCAGCAAACATGGCAATGTTCCCCTGCGTTCAAAAAAATCCCGACGCCCACCGGGGGCGCCGGGTACGGACGGTTACTTGTAACCTTCAGGGAACGGATCCGGTTCCATCAGATCCTTGGTCTCGTGAACCACTTTGTACTGACCGTCGGTTTGCGCCACGCCAATACGGGTCTTGGACCAAAGGTGATGATTCTCATGAATGCGCACATACCCTTCCGGCGCCTTCTTGAACTCGATACCCGGTGACGCCTCGCGGACCTTGTCGATGTCGAAGGAGCCGGCTTTTTCAACCGCCGCTTTCCACAGCCACGGGCCCAGATAGGCGGCCTGAGTCACGTCACCGATTACCATGTCGTCGCCCCAGCGCTCCTTGAACGCCGCCACGAATTCCTTGTTGTTGGCGTTGTCCAGGCTCTGGAAATACTTCATGGAGGCGTACACGCCTTCCACGTTCTCGCCGCCGATACCACGGATTTCATCCTCGGTGACGGAGATGGTGAGCAGCAGTGGGGATTCCTCGGTGAGGTCGATGCCGGCGGCTTTCATTTGCTTGTAGAAGGCAACGTTGGAACCGCCCACCACGGAAGCGAAGATCACATCCGGCTTACGCAGCTTGATCTTGTTGATCACCGAGTTGAACTGAGTGTGGCCGAGCGGGTAATACTCTTCACCCACTACTTTCAAACCTTTTTTCTCGATGTGGATGCGCGCGATTTTGTTGGAGGTACGCGGCCAGATGTAGTCGGAGCCGAGCAGGTAGAAGGTCTTGGCGCCCTTCTCTTTCACCGCCCAGTCGATACCGGCGAGGATTTGCTGGGTCGCTTCCTGCCCGGTGTAGATGACGTTGGGAGACTGTTCCAGGCCTTCATAGAAGGTCGGGTAATAGAGCATGCCGTTGAATTGCTCGATCACCGGCAGCACTGCCTTACGTGATGCGGACGTCCAGCAGCCGAAGATGGCCGCCACGTCGTCCTGGCGAAGCAACTTGCGGGCTTTTTCCGCGAAGGTGGGCCAGTCGCTGGCACCGTCTTCCTGGACAAACTCGATCTGCCGGCCAAGCACGCCGCCGGAGGCGTTGATTTGCTCGATGGCCAGTTTCTCAGCCTGCACTGAACCGATCTCGCTGATCGCCATGGTGCCGGTGATGGAATGCAGGATGCCCACCTTGACGGTATCTTCGGTAACCGCCAGGCCGGAGGTGTTGACCTCGGACGTGGGCGGCGCGGCGAACGACGGCGTACTCAACGCCAATACCGCCGGCAACGCCAGCAGCCCCGCCAGCAGGCGGCGGCGCGGACGCGATGGCAAGGAATGCTTCGGTGTCTTCATGGTTAACCCCTCGTCAGCAAAATTCATGGATCCCCGGGAGCGCGATTGCTCCGTCGACCCTCGCTAACGAGTATGGGAAGCCGTCCGCCGGTCTCCCATTCGGCGAATACGCCATGCCACTACGTCATTTGACGCATTCCGCGGCGCCACCGCCGGCCCTAGGCTGCGCCTTCGGGGTACCCCTGTGACGGGTACCGGCACGAATCGTGCTTTCTTCTTGGCCCGGGCTTCGGGTACTGCGGACGGGTAAGCATGGCCATCGAACAACGCATCTTCCCGGTGCGACGTAACTACAATAAGTGGGTCGCCAACCAGACTCTGGAAGATTTCGCCCTGCGCTTTACCGGCAAGGCGGCACGACGCTGGTCGGCGGGTCGCGTTGCCACCACCGCCCTGGGCGCCATTTCTTTTCTCGCCTTGGAAGCGATCGGCGGCGCCATTACGCTGAACTACGGCTTTACCAACGCGGTAGCGGCGATCGCCGTGGTCAGTGCGGTGATCTTCCTGCTTGGCCTGCCGGTGAGCTACTACGCCGCCCGTTACGGCGTCGATATTGACCTGCTCACCCGGGGCGCCGGTTTCGGCTACCTGGGCTCCACCCTGACCTCGCTGATCTACGCCTCGTTCACCTTTATCTTCTTCGCCCTGGAAGCGGCGATCATGGCCATGGCCCTGGAGGTGCTGTTCGGGTTACCCCTGTCGGTGGGCTATGTGGTCAGCTCCCTGGTCGCTATTCCCCTTGTCACCCATGGCATCACCTACATCAGCCGTTTTCAGCTATGGACTCAGCCGGTATGGCTGGTGCTGCAGCTCGCACCGTTCGTATTTATTCTGTTCCAGGACCCCGAATCACTGAGCCGCTGGCAGGGTTTCGACGGTGTCGCCGGTGGTAACGGCAGCTTCAATCTGGTGCTGTTCGGCGCCGCCGCCACGGTGATGTTTTCCCTGGTGGCGCAAATCGGCGAGCAGGTCGACTTCCTGCGCTTTATGCCCGAACCGGGCCCGGACCCCAAACGCCGACGCCGCTGGTGGCTGGCGATGCTGGCCGGCGGTCCGGGCTGGATCGTGGTCGGCGGGCTTAAAGCATTGGCCGGTTCGTTCCTGGCGGTGCTGGCGTTCTCACACGGGCTACCGCACAGCCAGGCCCAGGAACCCATGCATATGTATCTGGTGGCGTTCAGCCACATCACCGCCCATCCGGCCACACTGATGGCCCTGGCCGGCATATTCGTGGTGCTTTCCCAGCTTAAGATCAACGTCACCAACGCCTACGCCGGCTCCATCGCCTGGTCCAACTTCTTTTCACGACTGACCCACAGCCACCCCGGTCGGGTGGTGTGGCTGGTGTTCAATGTGATGATCGCGCTGGTGTTGATGGAAATAGGCATCTACCGCGCCTTCGAATCGATTCTCGGCAGCTACGCCATGGTCGCCGTGGCCTGGATCGGTGCCCTGGTGGCGGACCTGATCATCAATAAACCGTTGGGGCTGAGCCCCAAGGGCATCGAATTCAAGCGCGCCTACCTGTACGACATCAATCCGGTGGGCTTTGGCGCCATGGTGCTGGCCACGCTGGTGGGGCTGGTGGCGCGCAGCGGCTTCTGGGGCGGCAACGCCGAAGCACTGGCGTCGTTCCTGGCATTGCTCACCGCGTTCCTGGTGGCGCCGCTGATCGCCCTGCTTACCAACGGCCGCTACTATATTGCCCGCACCCCGGAGCCGGCCACCGCCACTCGGGGCCGCGCCTGCTGTATCTGCGAACACCGCTTCGACGACGAAGACATGGCGTTCTGTCCGGCCTACAACGGCCCGATCTGTTCGTTGTGCTGCTCCCTGGACGCACGCTGCAACGACGCCTGCAAACACCACGCCCGCTTTCAGGAACAACTGATGGACTGGCTCGGCGGTATCTTGCCGGGCAGTATCCTGGTCCAGTTGCGCTCGCGCCTGGGGCATTTCATGGGGTTGCTGGCGCTGGTTACCCTGGTGATGGCCGGCCTGCTCACTCTGGTCTATACCCAGGTGGCGATCACCGATCCGCAGGTACGCGATTTGATGGCCACCACACTGGGCAAGGTGTTCGCGATTCTGATCATTATCAGTGGGGTGGTGGCGTGGTTGTTCGTGCTCGCCCACGAGAGCCGCGTGGTCGCCCAGGAAGAATCCCAGCGCCAGACGCGCATGCTGATGGCCGAGATCAAAGCCCACGAGAAAACCGACCGCAAACTGCAAAAAGCCAAGGAACTGGCGGAAGCCGCCAACCAGGCCAAGAGCCGTTACCTGACCGGCCTCAGCCACGAACTTCGTTCGCCGCTCAACGCCGCCTTCGGCTACGCACAGCTTCTCGAGAACGACCCGTCGATTCCCGAAAACCGGCGCGGCGCGGTGGCGGCGATCCGTCGCAGCACCGGCCATCTGTCCGATTTGATCGAAGGGTTGCTGGAAATCTCCAAGATCGAAGCCGGCCGCCTGGAGCTGTACCGCAATCGGGTGCGCGTTCGTTCGCTGATCGACGAACTGGTCACCATGTTCCAACTGCAAGCGGAAGAAAAAGGCATCGGCTTCGAATTCCACAGCCAGGGTCGCATTCCCGAGTGGGTCACCACCGATGAAAAGCGGCTGCGCCAGGTGCTTATCAACCTGCTTTCCAACGCGATCAAATTCACCAGCCAGGGCCGCGTGGTACTGCACATCCGCTACCGCAATCAGGTGGCGGAGTTCACCATCCGCGACACCGGCGTGGGCATCGCCGAGGAAGACCAGCAGCGCATCTTCCGACCCTTCGAACGGGTCCGTAAACCGGGTATGCCGGCGGTGCACGGCACCGGCCTGGGTCTCACCATCACCAAACTGCTGGTGGATATCATGGGCGGCGATCTGCAGGTCACCAGCGTGCCCGGCAAGGGCAGCGAATTCCGCCTCTGGGTGATGCTCTCCAGCGTCGCCCACGGCGACGCGGATCGGGACAGCCAACGCCCGGTGGTGGGTTACCAGGGCCCGGCCAAATCCTTGCTGGTGGTGGACGACGACCCCTCCCATCGGGGCCTGGTCAGCGATCTGCTCACGCCGCTGGGCTTCCAGGTCACCGAAGCCCCGGACGGCCAGACCGGCCTCGACATGGCCCGACAAAGCAGCCCGGACCTGATCCTGCTGGACATCGCCATGCCCGGCCTGGACGGCTGGCAGACCGCCGCCGCGCTACGCGCCAACGGCTACCGGGGCAGCCTGGTGATGCTGTCCGCCAATGCCCGGGAAAGCCAGACCGAGGCCCCCGCCGGGCTGCATGACGATTACCTGATCAAGCCGTTCAAACTGGGCGGTCTGCTGGACACCCTGGCGCGGCATCTGGACCTTACCTGGCGCCACCATCTGGATGGCGACCTGCGCGAAACCCGCCGTATCCCGGTATCGCAAATCCGCCTGGACGAAGGGCTCCGCGATGAACTGCTGGCGCTGGCCGAGATCGGCCACCTGGGCGGTCTGCGTGACGCGCTTCACCGTGCCGAACAGGACCGCCGCTTGCCGCCGTCTCTGGCCGGCACCCTGCAAGCGCCCCTGGAACGCTTCGACTTCCAGACCTTGATCAAACTGTTGGAGCAGACCCCATGAGGCCTTCGGTCCGTAAGGACGTGATTCTGGTGGTGGACGACTCTCCGGATTCCCTCGGCATGATTCACCACGCCCTGGACCAGGCCGGGCTCACCGCGCTGATCGCCCTGGAAGGGGAGCAAGCCCTGGGCATCGCCGAAAAAATGGTACCGGACCTGGTATTGATGGATGCGCTGATGCCCAACCTGGACGGCTTCGAAACCTGCCGCCGGCTCAAGCAACATCCTGACCTGGCGTCGGTCCCGGTGATTTTCATGACCGGCCTCACCGAAGCGGAAGACGTGGTGCGCGGCCTGGAAGCCGGCGGCGTGGACTATGTCACCAAACCGGTACGCCCGGACGAACTGATCGCACGCATTCGCGTGCACCTGCACAACGCGCGCATGACCCAGGGGGCGCACACCGCCCTGGACCGGCTCGGGCAAGCGTCGTTCTCCACCGACCGCCAGGGTCACTGGCGCTGGGCCACGCCCCAGGCTGAACACCTGATCGCCGAAGCGGGCGGCGAGCGCGACGAACGCCTCGATCATCTCGCCACCCACATTCGTCGCTGGCTCGAGCACCAGCCGGAGCCCGGAGACCAATCCGCCCTGGATAGCGACAGCGGCGAACTGCGCCTGCGCTACCTGGGCGACACCGGCTCCGGCGAACCCCTGTTCCGCCTGCTGCAACGGGACGGCGACGAAGAAAGCGAACTGCTGCGCCAGCAACTGCGGCTCACGCGGCGAGAATCCCAGGTGCTGCTGTGGATCGCGCAAGGCAAGACCAACCGGGAAATCGGCCAGATTCTGTCGCTGAGCCCACGCACCGTGAACAAACACCTGGAGCAGGTGTTTCGCAAGCTCGGAGTGGAAAACCGTACCGCGGCGGCGGCTATGGCGCTGCGTTGCCTGACCAGCACCTGAACCCGGGTTACGCGACGCTCTGGTTCAGCACCTCCGGCATCAACGCGCCGACCAGCATAAAGGTGAGAATCAACAACCCGAAGGCCAGCGCCAGCCCCAGCAACGGACCGATGGCGAAGGCACGGTGGAAAATAAACGCCTGCACCGCCAGTTGCCAGCTCACCAGTAACAAATATACGCCCTCCAGCACCGAAGGGGTGCCGCCCAACGCGTGGCCGAGCAGCAACATCGGCAGCGCCAGCAGAGACAAGGCGATGTCCACGCCGATCAACGCTATGGCGGTTTGAATCCAGCGGCCCAGCAGGTTCTTGAACGCCAGCACCGCGGCGGTCGCCCCCAGCAGCGAGGCCAAGGCCAGCAATTGCACGCCCACCATCTGCGCCACGCTCAGACCATCCTGCAGGGCGGCGCTAAGCAGTTGAATCACCATCCAAAGCGCCAGCAGCATACCCAACAGCGGCGGCGCGTACGGCATGTCTTCCGGCCCGCGGCGGAATACGCACAGGCGGGCGAATACGTTCAATAATGCGTTCATGGTTCCTCCCGGCGCGTATTGTTCCAGAGCCCCGCGCTCGACACCATGGTCTAGCATCCTGCCAGGCATCGCCCTGGCGCCCCAAGCAGGCTAAAATGCGCGCGAATTTCAGCAGGAGGTCCGCAATGGCGCGCAAAAACGCTTTCTACGCCCAATCCGGTGGTGTCACCGCCGTGATCAACGCATCCGCCGCCGGGGTGATCGAAGCCGCCCGCGACAACAAACAAACCATCGGCAAGCTCTACGCCGGTCGCAACGGCATCATCGGCGCCCTCACCGAGGAACTGATCGACACCAGCAAAGAAAGCAAAAGCGCCATCGAAGCGCTCAAGCACACCCCCGGCGGCGCCTTCGGCTCCTGCCGCTACAAACTCAAGGACCTGGAAAGCTCACGCCGCGAGTACGAACGGCTGATCGAAGTATTCAAAGCCCACAATATCGGCTACTTCTTCTATAACGGCGGCGGCGACTCCGCCGACACCTGCCTGAAAATCTCCCAGCTCTCGGAAAAAATGGGCTACCCGATCCAGGCCATCCACGTGCCCAAGACCGTGGACAATGATCTGCCGATCACCGACGTCAGCCCCGGCTTCGGCTCGGTGGCCAAGTACACCGCCGTGAGCTGCCGCGAAGCCGCGCTGGACGTGGCCAGCATGTGCGCCACCTCCACCAAGGTGTTCGTGATGGAAGTAATGGGCCGCCATGCCGGCTGGATCGCCGCCAGCGCCGGCCTCGCCAAGGACAACCCGGACGCCGCCCCGCACATCATCCTGTTTCCGGAAATCGCCTTTGACCAAAAAGCATTTCTCAAGAAGGTCGACGACACCGTCAAAAAAGTGGGCTACTGCGTGATCGTGGTGTCCGAAGGCGCGCGCACCGCCGACGGCACCTTTCTCGCCGACGCCGGCAGCACCGACGCCTTCGGCCATAAACAGCTCGGCGGCGTGGCACCGGTGCTGGCGCAAATGGTGAAAAGCGAGCTGGGCTATAAGTATCACTGGGCGGTGAGCGACTACCTGCAAAGAGCGGCGCGTCATATCGCCTCGAAAACCGACGTGGACCAGGCCTACGCCGTGGGCCGCGCCGCCGTGGAATTCGCCGTCGCCGGCAAGAACGCGGTGATGCCCACCATTGTTCGCAAAAACACCAAGAAGTACGCCTGGACCATTGGCGAGGCGCCGCTCAGCAAGGTCGCCAACGTGGAAAAGAAAATGCCGCGTAAGTTCATTACCAAGGACGGTTTCGGCATTACCCCCTCCGGCCGTGCCTATCTGGAACCGCTGATCGGCGGCGAATCCTATCCGCCGTACAAAAACGGTCTGCCCCAATTCGCCGAACTGAAGCTGGTCGCCGTACCCAAGAAACTCAACGACGCCTTCGAGGTGTAACCGCCTTTGTAGGAGCGGGCCACGCCCGCGAAAGGGTGGCGTTAGCCACCCGGCAGGATCCCAGAGACTTATCAGCCCGGTCTTCAGAAAGGTCTCTGGAATCCTGCGGGGCAACCTTTGCCGGCAAGCGCCGCTTGCCTTTCGCGGGCATGGCCCGCTCCCACAACCCCCCTTCTTCTCTTTTCTACCACCCTCCCTCCGCCCCGAAAGAGAATGCAAGCAATTCTCATTTTGGGTAGAATCCCGCCCGAGAATCACCCATAACGCCAATTCGGGGCCCACCATGCGACATCCTGCTTTCCGGCTTTCCGCGCTCTCCCTTGCCATTCTTGCCAGCGGCGCCTTTCCCAGCGCCTACGCGCAAACCAGCGACAACGAAGGCAGCGGCGGCAACACCCTGGCCCCGGTGGAAGTGCAATCCAGCGCCAGCGCTTCCAAGAGCGGCCTGAGCGAAGCCTACGCCGGCGGCCAGGTGGCGGAGGGCGGCAGCATCGGCATCCTCGGCGCCCAGGACGTGATGGAGACCCCCTACAACGTCACCAATTACACCGAGCAGTTGATTGAGGACCAGCAGGCCGCCAGCGTCGGCGAGGTGCTGCTCAACGATCCCGCCGTGCGGGTAGCACGCGGCTTCGGCAACTACCAGCAAGTGTATCTGGTGCGCGGCTTGCCGATTTATTCCGACGACATTACCTATAACGGCCTGTACGGCTTGCTGCCGCGCCAGTACCTGGCGTCGAACTTCATTGAGCGGGTGCAGGTGTTCCGGGGCGCCAACACCTTCCTGAAAGGGGCGGCGCCGGGCGGCAGCGGTCTCGGCGGCGCCGTCAACGTGGTGCCCAAGCGCGCCCCCAACCGCCCGCTCAACCAGGTCACCCTGGGCACGCAAAGCGGCGGCCAGGGCTACGCCGCCGCCGACCTGGCCAACCGCTCCGACGACGGCCGCTTCGGCATTCGTCTGAACGTGGCCCGCCGGGACGGCGACACCGCCGTGGACGGCGAGGAAGTAGAGCTGTCCATGGCGCATATCGGTGTGGATTTCCGCGAGGAAGACTTCCGGGTGTCCGCCGATCTGGGCTTCCAGAAGCACCGCATTGATGGCGGCCAGCCGAATGTCACCTTTCTTCCTGGCGTGCCGATTACGGACGCACCCGACGCGGATGAATCCATCGGCCAGCCTTGGACGTATTCGGATTCCAACGACGTCTTCGGCACGCTCCGCGCCGAGTATGATTTCTCGAACAACGTCACCGGCTGGGCTGCGATCGGCGCTCGCCAGGGTGAGGAAAACTCAAGTTTCGCGAACCCCGATGTTTCCAACGCTGACGGCGACTACACCGCGGGCCGCTTTGATACCGCACGTGAAGACACAGTGATCACCGGCGAGACCGGTGTTCGCTTCGCCTTCGACACTGGCAACATTGGCCACAAGGTCAGCGTCTCCGGCTCCACCTATGAACTGGAATCCGATAATGCCTATGGGCTTTCGTTCGGCGGGGTAGCTGGCAACATCTATGAGCCCGTAACCCTACCCCGCCCGGCAAACACTTTTTTCGGTGGCGATCTTGATAACCCCGAACTGACGGCACGGACCCGCTTCCAGAGCCTGGCGGTGGCCGACCAACTTTCCATGTTTGATGAGCGCCTGCTGGTCACTCTCGGCGCGCGTTACCAGAAACTGAAAACCGACGATTACGACTACAACACTGGCGTACACAACAAGGACACCAGCTACGACAAAGACGACATTACGCCGACCGTAGGAGTTCTGTACAAGCTCACGCCCTCACTGTCCGCCTACGCGAACTACATTGAAGGCCTGCAAAAAGGCGACAGCGCCGGCCTCGGCAACGGCGCCGCAAACCCCAACGAGAGGCTGGACCCCTACACCACCGAGCAAGGCGAAGTGGGTGTGAAATACGACGGCGGCGGGCTGGGCGGCAGCGTATCGGTGTACCGCAGCCGCAAGCCGATCGCCGGCCTCAACGCCGCCAACGTCTATAAAGTAATCGACGACCAGGAAAACACTGGCGTGGAACTGATGGCCTACGGCAACGCTACCCGGAACCTTACTGTTCTCGGCGGGGTCAGCTTTCTGGACGCGGACGCGGACGGTAACGACGCCATCGGCTCGCCGGACACCCAGGCCAACCTGAACCTGGAATACCGGGTGCCGCAACTGCCGGACCTGGCGGTGGACGGCCGCGTGATCTACACCAGCTCGCAGTTCGCGGACGCAGCCAACCAGCAGAAGGTGGATTCCTGGACCCGGCTGGACCTGGGCGCGCGCTACCTGATCGCCCTCGGCGACAGCACCTTCCTGACTCTGCGCGGCCGGGTGGAAAACGTTACCGGCGAGGACTACTGGGCCTCCGCCGGCGGCTTCCCCGGCGCCGGCTACCTGACCCTCGGCGCGCCGCGCACCGTGTTGGTATCGGCAACCCTGGACTTCTAAACGACAACTCAGGCGCCCCGGTTCAGGCCGGGGCGCTCAGGCAGTCAAGACATGCAACAGAGCACCATCCGCGCCTGGTCGGCGGTACACAAATGGACCAGCCTGATCTGCACGGCCTTTATGCTGATGTTGTGCCTGACCGGTCTGCCGCTGATTTTTCACGATGAGATCGACGCGGCCCTGGACGATGGGACCTGGCAACCGGCCAACCCGGACGGGCCACTGCTTTCCCTGGACCGGATGCTGGACGCGGCGCTGGCCAACCGGCCGGACCATGTGCCGCTGTTCATGAGTTTCGACATCGACCGCCCGGTGGTGAACGTCACCAGCGGGCCGGCTCCGGAGGCGTCCGCCGGCGAAATGCACTTCGCCTCCTTTGACCGCACCAGCGGTGAGCTGGTCCCCGACCATCACGAAGGCGGCGTGATGGATTTTATTCTGCAACTGCACACCGACATGTTCCTGGGCCTGCCGGGCATGCTGTTCCTGGGCGCCATGGGGTTCCTGCTGTTCATCGCCATCGTATCCGGCGTGGTGCTGTACGCGCCGTTCATGCGCAAGCTGGATTTCGGCACCCTGCGCACCGAGCGCTCCAAACGTATTAAATGGCTCGACTATCACAATCTGCTGGGCGTGGTGACCGTTGCCTGGCTCACCGTGGTGGCGCTCACCGGCGTGGTGAACACGCTCTCCACCCCGATCGTGGACACCTGGCGCACCCAGGCCCTGGCCGACCTCACCGAAGGCTATGAGGACGCCCCGGTGCCCACCCCGGGCGAAATGGCCTCGCTGGACCGCGCCGTGACCCAGGCCGAGGACGCGGCCCCGGATATGACACTGCAGTTTGTCGCCTTCCCCGGCGGCGGCTGGTCCACCGACCACCACTTCGCGATCTTCCTGCACGGCAACACATCGCTGACCGAGCACATCATCACCCCGGCCCTGGTGGACGCCCGCAGCGGGGAGTTCGCCGACATGCGCGAAATGCCCTGGTACAACAAAACCCTGTCGCTGTCCGGGCCGCTGCATTTCGGCGACTACGGCGGTCTGCCGCTGAAAATTCTCTGGGCGGTGCTGGATGCGATCACCATCGTGGTGCTGGTTACCGGCCTCTACCTGTGGGTGGCACGCCGCCGCGCCAGCCCGGCCCGCGCCCAAAACGGCGCCGCCGTGCCGGTACAGCCCGCCGGAGGCAAACCCTGATGGACCCGCAACCCGTCAAACACCGCAAGACACGCTGGCAGATCTTCGCCGCGCCAACGCTGATCGCGCTGCTGAGCCTGGTCGGCCTGCTGGCCGCCCTGCTCGGCAACGGCGTCTTCGACTGGGTGTCCTGGGTGGGCCTGGCGGCGCCGCTGGTGATCGTCGGCTGGGCCATGAAGACCCGGCGCCGCTGAACGCGCCGCGCGGCCGGCACGTTCAGCGGCGAAGGTTCGAGTACAGGCTCAGGCCGGTAACCGTCGCCAGGATCAATACCAGACCCAGAATTTGCGGCAGTGCCAGGGTTTCCCCCAGCACCAGCACGCCGAACAACGATGCCGTGACGGGCTCGACCATGGCCACGATCGCCGCCAGGGTGGGCGCGGTGCGCTTCAGGCCCACCACGTAAAACGCGAACGACAGCCCCGCGCCCAGCACCCCGAGCAGGGCGAACATCCACCATTGCGGCGCATTCAGCACCGCCACCGTCTGCGTCGTATCACTCAACGCCAAAAGAATAGCCACGGCGCAGAACAGCGCGATGGAAAGAATCGCCTGCGGGCTGCCGTGGGCGGCGGCGTACTTGAAGCCGTAAATAAAGACGCTGTAGGAAAGGCCGGCCAGCAACCCGTAGCCGATACCCACCGCCGTCACCTTGCCGGCATCGACGTTATACAGCCGGGTCAGCAACACAATACCGAGCATCACCAGCGCGATCGCCATCCATTTTGCCGGTGTCGACCGCTCGAGTTTCAGGCCGAACGCGACCAGGTAGACGAACACCGGCGCCGAATACATCAGCGTGGCCGCCACCGCGACGCTGCCTTCATCAATGCTGAGAAAGTAAAAGGTGAAATTCCCGGCCACCCCGAGACCCGCCAAGGCGGCCCAGAACCACAGCCAGGGGCGGCTTAGGCCGCTGCCTCGGGGACGTAGCAGAAAATAGACGCCCACGATCAACAGACCGACGGCGCCCCGATAGAAGGAAACCATCGGGGCGTCCCACCCGTCTTCGATAAGCAGCCCGCCCAAGCCGCCGGACACGCCCCAGCACAACGCAGCCAACGCGACCAGCAGTGCCCCCTTGGGGGAAAACGAACTATTGTCTCGCATATTCCAACACTCGACTTACCACCGGCCCACGTCTATGGCTAACATCACACCATGAAAACATTGATGGTCGTGCTGGCAACAGTGTTGTTGGCGACACCGGCCTTGGGCCGCACAGGCGACGGCGACCAGGCCGCCACGGTGTTGGTCGTGCGCCACCGCTGGCACACCGGTATCGTCCTGCCGGCGGACCGGCTGACACCGCCGCTGGCGTTTCTGGACGAAGCATTCAGCGACTCGGCGTGGTACGAAATCGGCTGGGGCGATAACGACTTCTATCGCCGCACGGACAACCTCTGGCTGCTGGGCAAGGCGCTGTTCTGGCCCACCGACACGGTACTGCACGTGGTCGGGCTGGACAGGCACCCGGCGGACCTGCCGAACAGCGACGTTGAAGCGCTATGTTTGCCCGCCGAGGGACTGGCGCATTTGCAGGCCACCCTGGCGGAAGATTTCAAATTGGACGCCGACGGCCGGCCCATAGCGGCGGACCCGGGCCTGTACGGCGACAGCCGCTTCTTTCCCGCGCGGGGGAATTTCTGGTTCGGGCGCACCTGCAACACCTGGACCGCGCAACGGCTGCGCGACAGCGGCGTGGAAATCCGCACCTTCATGACCCTGCGCGCCAAGAGCGTCATGGCGCAGATTCGTGATCACGGCCAGGCCGGCGCCTGCCCGAAGTAGGTCGCGGTCTTTGTGGGAGCGGGCCCCACCCGCGAAAGGGCGACTTGTCGCCCGGCAGGATGCCAGAGGCATTTATCGAGGCCTCTGGTATCCTGCCGGGTGGCCGGAGGCCACCCTTTCGCGGGCAAGGCCCGCTCCTACCAAGGAGAAACAATCGATGCGGAATGTGTGCGTGTATTGCGGATCCAGCCCGGGGCGACGGGAAGACTATGTGGAGGCGGCGCGGGCGTTCGCCCGCGAGCTGGTGACCCGGGGCATGGGCCTGGTCTATGGCGGCGCCAGCGTCGGCATCATGGGCGCGGTGGCGGACGCGGTGCTGGCCGAAGGCGGCCGGGTCACCGGGGTGATCCCCCTGGCGCTGCAGGAGAAAGAGCTGGCGCATCCGGGCCTCACCGAGCTGCACGTGACCGGCTCCATGCACGAACGCAAGACGCGCATGGCCGAACTGGCGGACGGCTTCGTCGCCATGCCCGGTGGCGTCGGTACCCTGGAGGAACTGTTCGAAATCTGGACCTGGGCGCAGCTGGGCTGGCACCACAAACCCTGCGCGCTGCTCAACGTGGCCGGCTACTACGATGGCCTCGGCACCTTCCTGGATCACGCCACCGAAGAGGAATTTCTGCGCCCCAACCACCGCGGCATGCTGATCGTCGAATCACAGCCGGCCGCCCTGCTCGACCGCATGACCGCCTACCAACCGCCCCAGTCCAAGCAATGGGTGAAGAAAGACGAATTGTAAGGTGCTGTGGGAGCAGGCCTTTGTGGGAGCGGGCCCTGCCCGCGAAAGGCCGGCTTGCCGGCCGGCAAAGGTTGCCCCGCAGGGTCCCAGAAACGCCTTCAATAACCGCCCTTAAGGGTCTCTGGGATCCTGCCGGTGGCTGTCGCCACCTTTCGCGGGCGAGGCCCGCTCCCACACATCACCCTCGCGCCTGGCGTGGTTAAGCAAATCTTCGACATATTCTTGTTCTTCATGTAAGTCGTCGGCGGTGGCCGGGGCGGCGGGCAATATCTGATTCAGGATTACCGCCACCAGCCCGCACAGGCTGATGCCCTGCAGGGTGAACTCGCCGTTGCCCATCACCATGCCGCCGATGCCGAAGATCAGGGTCACCGCCACGATCACCAGATTGCGTTGGGCGTGCAGATCCACTTGCGCCTTGATCAGTGTGTTCATGCCGACACTGGCGATAGAGCCGAACATCAAGATCAGGATGCCGCCCATCACGGGAGTGGGGATACTCTGCAACAGCAGCCCGAATTTGCCGATGAACGCCAGGCTGATGGCGAACACCGCGGTCCAGGTCATCACCACCGGATTGAATACCTTGGTGAGCATCACCGCGCCGGTCACTTCTGAGTAGGTGGTATTGGGCGGGCCGCCGAACAGGGCGGCGGCCATGCTGGCGATGCCGTCCCCGGTGAGGGTGCGATGCAGGCCGGGCTTTTTGATGTAGTCCTTGCCGGTGACGTTGCTGATCGCCAGCACGTCGCCGACGTGCTCAATAGCCGGCGCCAGCGCCACCGGCACCATGAACAGGATCGCCGGCCAATGGAAAGTGGGCGCCACGAAGTCCGGCACCGCCAGCCATCGGGCGCCGCTCACCGATCCGAAGTCAACCATGCCCAACAGCAGCGACACCAGATAGCCGGCCAGCACCCCGCAGAGAATCGGCAACAACCGGAACAGGCCGTGGGCCAGGGTCGCCACCAGCATGGTGGTGAGCAGCGCCACCATCGACACCAGCAACGCTTCGCTGTAAGGAAACACCCGCTCGGCGCCATTGCCGGTCAGGCCCATGGCGAAGTTCACCGCCGTGGGCGCCAGGCTCAGGCCGATCACCATGATGATCGGCCCGGTGACCACCGGCGGCATCAGCCGGTGCAAAAAACCGGGGCCGCGCCACTTCACCAGGGCACCGAGCACTACGTACACCACCGCGGTGCAGAACAGCGCACCCATGGTGGCGGGAATGCCCCATTGATCCACACCGTGGGCAACGGGCGCCACGAATACGAAAGACGACGCCAGGAACACTGGTACCGACCGCCGGGTGATCCACTGAAACAACAAGGTGCCGAGCCCGGCGGTGAACAGCGCCACACTGGGGTCAAGACCGGTAAGCAGCGGCATCAGCACCATGGCGCCGAACGCCACGAACAACATCTGCGCGCCAATCAGAATATTCATCGGGTGCCGAAGATTTTGTCGCCGGCGTCGCCCAGGCCCGGGACAATGTAGCCGTCCTTGTTAAGCCCCTGATCAATGGACGCGGTGTAGAGCGTCACATCGGGGTGGGCTTCCTGCACCCGGCGAATACCCTCCGGCGCCGCCACCAGTACCAGGGCACGGATTTGCGTGCAGCCCGCCTTCTTGAGCATGTCGATGGTCGCCATCATGGAGCCGCCAGTGGCCAGCATCGGATCAACCACCAGCGCCAGACGTTCGTTCAAACCCTGGGCCAGCTTTTCGAAATAGGCCACCGGCTCCAGGGTTTCTTCGTTGCGGTATAGCCCGACCACGCTCACCCGGGCGCTGGGGATCAACTCCAGTACGCCGTCCAGCATGCCGATACCGGCGCGCAGAATCGGTACCACGGTGACTTTTTTTCCCTTGATGCGCTGGGCCGGTGCCGGCCCCATCCAGGTATCCACCTGATAGTCCTCCAGCAACAGGTCGCTGGTGGCTTCATAGGTCAACAAACTCGCCACTTCGGCGGTGAGCTGACGGAAGCTGCGGGTGCTCAGGGATTTTTGCCGCAACAGCCCCAGCTTGTGCTTAACCAGGGGGTGGGCAATTTCGTGCGTATTCATATAGGCGGAACTCCTCGTGCGGACAGCGGCGATGATTGTACCCGCCACACCGGCGAGACACACCGGGACGCTACGACTTTCGGCGATTGGCCAGGCGGGCCGCGCGGTTGCTATAATCCGCGCCCGTTGATACAGGGCGCCGCCACGGTCCCTGCCCGATGACCCACTCGCAGAAAGGACAGACCATGGATTTTGACAAGGTACCCGCCGGGAAAGACGTTCCCGAAGATATCTACGTCGCCATCGAGATCCCGGCCAACGCCGACCCGATCAAATACGAGATCGATAAGGACAGCAGCGCGGTGTTCGTCGACCGTTTCATGGCCACGCCCATGTTCTATCCGGCCAACTACGGCTACATCCCCAACACCCTGTCCGAAGACGGCGATGCGCTGGACGTACTGGTGGTGACTCCGTACCCGGTGGTGCCCGGCTCCGTGATCCGCTGTCGCCCGGTGGGCATTCTGAACATGACCGACGAAGCCGGTAAAGACGCCAAACTGGTAGCGGTACCGCATACCAAGCTCACCAAGCTGTATGACGACGTCAAGGAAATCGACGACCTGCCGCAACTGCTGCTGGCCCAGATCAAGCACTTCTTCGAGAACTATAAGGATCTGGAAGAAGGCAAATGGGTGAAAGTGGATGGCTGGGACAACGCCGACGCCGCCAAGAAAGAAATCCTCAAGTCCGTGGAAGCCTTCGAGAAGAAATAACCGCTTGTTGAAGCTTGCCTTGTAGGAGCGGGCCCCGCCCGCGAAAGGGTGGCGTTAGCCACCCGGCGGGATACCAGAGACGCTGTTTTTTTGCCGTTTATAAAGGCCTCTGGGATCCTGCCGGGAGCTTCGCTCCCTTTCGCGGGCAGGGCCCGCTCCCACAAATCGCTCCCAAAAATCCCGCCTTTCTCTAGATCCCTTCCCGGTATTCCCTCGGTGTCTTGCCGCTCCAGCGTTTGAACGCGCGGGAAAAGTTGGCCACATCGTTGTAGCCCAATTCGAACGCAACTTCGCTGATGCGAGTGCTGCGCTCGCCAAGCAACTTGCAGGCTTGCCGATAGCGGGCCTCGTCCTGTAATTGCCGGTAGGTGAGATCCGCTTGCTGCAGGTGGCGCTTGAGGGTGCGTGGTGAGGTGGCCAGCCGCTCCGCCATATCGGCAAGCTCGGGCAACGGCGCTTCGTGATCACGCAGCATCGCGCGCACCCGCTCGGGCAACGGCCCTTCCTGATTGGCGCGCCAGCGCCGGAATTCCAGTTCGCACTGCTCCCGGGCCAGGGCTTCCGCCTGCGGGTCGGCCAACCTCGGCCGCGCCGCCAGCAACGCCTCGGAGACAATCAGCGCGTCCCGCGCCTGGCCGTAGCGGACCGGCACCGGTACCGCCTTGCGCAGGGCCTCGGCGTGGGGCGGCGGCGCGCCCTGGAAGTGCACTTCCGCGCCTTCCGGGCTGGCTTCCAGCAGTTGCTCCAGCATGTACACGAAACCGATCACCATGGCCTCGATAACGAAGCTTTGTATCGGCCCGGGGTCGAAGTCGGTACGGAAGCTGAGCGCCTGGCGCCGCTCGGCCAGCGGCACCCGCTCCACGCTCAGGAACGGCGCGCGTAGCCCCAGATAGCGGCGTGCCGCCTCCAGGCCGTCCTCCATGGTGGGGCTGGACAGCGCCAGCAGCCCTACCGGCCCGTGCAGCGTGATGCGCATGGCGCGGGCATAGCGGAACCCCAGACCGGCTTCACCGACCAGCGCCAGCGCCGCCTCGGCGGCGGCGTCCGCCTGCTCCAGGGGCAGCCGGTACTCGGAATCCAGCAGTTGCTCACGCTTAAGGCCCAGCGTCTTCAACAGGGCCGCCGGGTTGTGCCCCAGATCGCGGAGGACATCGCACAGCAGCACCACATAGATGCCGGGAATACCGGGGGTGAACCAGGTCCGGCCTGAAACGACCACAGGTTGGCCCTCCACAACAAGACGGAAAGGCATGACTGGACCATAGTTGATGACATCAATCAATGGCACAAACCCGGAGTCGCCATGAAACTGCTTTCCCGTTCCCGCCGCGCGGTCGAGCGCCTGCCGATTCGGCCGCGCCGCATGAACTTCCGTTTTAAAGGCCTGGAGAACACCCGCTACTGGTTCGATAACGACCCGGTACTGACCCACTTTATGAACGTGCTGTCGGTGACTTTTCCGGACGGAGAGCGCTTCTTCGTGGACGCGGTGCGCACCTTTCGTGACCGGGTCGACGATCCGCAACGCCAGAAAGATATCTCCGGTTTTATCGGCCAGGAAGCGATGCACTCCCTGGAGCACCAGGCGTTCAACGATCTGGTGTCCGGCAAAGGCTATGAAGCGCTGGTGGAAAAGGCCCTGGGCGTCACCCAACGCCTGCTCGCCGGCGGACGTAAACACCTCAGCGCCGAGGAGCAACTGGCCGCCACCGCCGGCCTGGAACACATCACCGCGATTCTCGCCGACACCATTCTGCGACGCGGCGACATGGTGAAAAAAATGGACCCGTCGGTGCGTGATCTTTGGGTCTGGCACTCCATTGAGGAGACCGAGCACAAAGCGGTGGCCTTCGACCTGTATCAGGATGTGGACGGCGGTTACTGGCGCCGCCAGCGCACCTTTTTCACCGGCACCGCCTATTTGATCGGCTTCAGCGCCTATTTCACCTGGCAGTTCCTGAAACAGGACGGCGTCGACCGCAAGCCACTAACGCTCGCCAAGGGTCTGTGGAAAATGTTCGGCTACCGGGGCGTGGTGAGCGCGGCGATTCCGGCCTGGTTCCAATACCTGCGTCCGGATTTCCACCCCTGGCAGGAAGACAACACCCACCTGCTGGACGACTGGCGCGCCACCCTGCCTGAGCCGGCGGTGTCCGCCGCGGCCTGATCGCGGTCCGCGAAAAAAATGGACAGCGGAAAACCGCCCCTTCATCCTTTGGGGCGGTTTTCAGCGTCAGGCAGACCCATGACTTCGGACAACGACCCCACTTCCAACTCACCCTCCGGCAGGGACCGGCTGTTCGCGGAACAGGACCGGGCCATCAGCGACTTCGACTTCGGTGAAAGCACTGCCCGGGTGTTCGACGACATGCTCGACCGGAGCATTCCCCAATACGATGAACTGCAACGCATGATCGGCGAATTGGCGGCGGAGTTCGCCACCCCGGGGTCGCGGGTTTACGACCTGGGCTGCTCCACCGGGCTAACGTTGAAAAGCCTGGACCTGGCCGTCGATAAAGACGCCACCCTGGTTGGCGTGGACTACTCCGGCGCGATGCTTGATAAGGCCAGGGAGAACCTGCGCCACCAACACGACAGCAAACGCCTGCTACTGGAACACGCCGACCTCAATGACGGCGTTTCAGTCAGCAATGCCTCGGTGGTGGTGCTCAACCTGACGCTGCAATTCGTGCGCCCGCTCAACCGGGAGAGCCTGCTGCGTTCCATCATCGAAGGGTTGAACCCGGGCGGCATCCTGATCCTGGTGGAAAAAGTGCTGGGCAGCGACGCTCTGCTCAATCGCCTGTGGATCAAACTCTACTACGACATGAAGATGCGCAACGGTTACTCGGAAACCGAGATCGCCAAGAAACGGGAATCTCTGGAGAATGTGCTGATTCCCTACCGCCCGGACGAGAACATCAAGATTCTCGCCCGCAACGGTCTGGATAACGTGGACATGTTTTTTAAGTGGTATAACTTCGCGGGTTTTTTGGGGGTGAAGGCATAACGAGCGCCGTGCCCGCCATCCCTGGCGATGGACCGTGCCACTAGAGGGCCCGGCCCGGCCATCCCTGGCCGGGCGTAAACCGCGCTGCGAAGCAGTGCTTCGGTCGCGGTTTACCCCTCTTGCAACAACTTCCGCAGGTCCACCAGCGACGCGTTGGCACGGGCAATGTAGTTGGCCATCACCAGAGAGTGATTGGCGAACAGGCCGAAGCCGGAACCGTTGAGGATCACCGGACTCCACAACGTCTGCTGGGTGGCTTCCAGCTCGCGCACCATTTGCCGGAAGCTGACGGTGGCGTTCTTGCGGCGCAGCACGTCGGCGAAATCCACCTCCACGGCACGCATGATCTGCACCAGCGCCCAGGACGCCCCGCGCGCCTCGTAAAAGACGTTATCGATCTCCATCCAGGAGGTTTTCACGAAGCGCTCTTCACGATCCAGCTGCCCCACCGGGGTGTCGTTATCCGTATTGAGTTGCGTACGGCCGACGCTCTGGCTGAGGCTCAGACTCAGGGAACCGAGACGGTTCTGCACTTCGTTGAGCCAATAGTTCAGATTATCGGCGCGGGCATAGAATTGCGTGCTGCCATCCTGGCGCCGCAGGGCTTCCAGGTAATTTTCCAAGGCACGGATACCGCGCCGGTATTCGCTCTCCGTGGCGGGCATCGCCCAGCTCTCAGCGTCGAAATTAAACTGTGGCTCGGCGATCGCCAGGAACGGGTCTTCCTGGCTCTGCGACTGGGAGCGGCTCATATCACGACGCATCACGCGGGTTACATCGCGCAGTTGTACCAACACGCCGAATTCCCAAGACGGCATGTTATCCAGCCACAGCCGGTGCGGCAGCATGTCGTTGCTCAGGTAGCCACCGGGCTTGTCCAGCAGCGTGCTGGCGACATGAATCACTTCGCGGGTCATGGTTTCACCCGCCACCGCGTTCTCGCCGCGCCTCACCTCGGAAAGCTCCGGCTCCCAGCTCCAGTACCAGCCCAGCGCCACGTCCACCAGCAACAGAATCACCAGCAGCCAGAGAAGCCCTTTCCAAAGGCGGTTGTTCTTGGGGTCCAGCAGGGTGTCGCCCACCTTTTGCCCGAATTTATCGTCCGTCATCGTCGTTCCCGAATAGTGTCCTTTTCGCCAGGGTAACAGAGTAACGTCAAGCAGCGGCGAAGGGCGACTCCAAACGGCAACAGGCCGCTAATCGGACATCAGCCAATAGCGGCGGTCCTCGCACAGTGCCGCCAAGGGCACCGGAGAACGGGCCCGTACCGTGTCGGCAAACCGCTTGCGAACGGCCACAAAGGCCGGATTGTCGGGTGCGTTCCGGGCCTGTTCAAGCCACCGCTCCAATGTCATCTCGACCACGTCACCGCGCCCGTAATAGCGCGCTGAAAACGGCGCTTCGCCGATATAGATCAGCGGCTGTGATGCCAGAGGGCGCATTGCACGGTAACACTGGATCAGCGTTTTCTCGGTCTTGAGCGTTTGCGGATAACGCCACACGTACAAGCCGCCGGACAACGCCAGCGCGGGCAACAGAACCACCAGCACCCGCCAGATAACACGGCGCGCCGGGTGTTCGACGCCACCGCCCATCGCCAACAACAAGGCCGCGAACGGCAACCCCGGCAACACATAGGTGGCCAGGATATTGCCCGAAAAGGTAAAGAAAACAACGGGAACCAGCGCTGCCAGCAACAGCAGCTTCTGATCGTCGTCCAGTTGCCGGCCGGCCCTTTCCACCCAGTGCCGACGCAGCCTTTGAATCAGCCGCCACAGGATCACCGGCGACCAGGGCAGCGCCGCCCAGAACCAAAGCAGCCAGATGGTACCTCGGGGCTGGTCATGAGCACTGCCGTAACGGTCGCCGGCCCAGCCCGGATCCAGGAAGCGGCTGATATGCTCGCCGACGACAAAGTAATCCAGAAAACCGGGCGTTTTAACCTCCGCCGCCAGATACCAGGGCAGCGTCAAAAGCAACGTAAGGGCGCCGCCCCGCCACCAGGGCAACGCCCGCCACAGTGACCGCCAGCGCCCGGTCCAAAGCACCCAGCCGCCCAGTGGCGCGCCCACCAACACCAGGGTGAGCGGCCCCTTGGCCAACAAACCGATCGCCAGGCCGACAAAAAACAGCCACCGCCAGCCTCGCGCTTCGCCGCGTAACGCCAACCCGGCGGACACCAGCGAAGCGGTGGTGCCCAAGGTAAAGAAGCCGTCCGTCAGTACCGCACCGGCGCACACATACACCAACCCCATGGACGAATAAATCAGCGCCGTCCATAAGGCACGGTGGCGACCCGCCAGCGCCAGGGCGTAACGACTTATTAGCCAGACGGTGCCAAGATGCGCCAACCAAGCGGGAAAGCGCGGCGCGAACTCACGGCCCGGCAAGAGGTTCAGGGCCGACGCCTGGGCCCAGAACGAGAGAGGCGGTTTGCCCCAGAAAGGAATCCGCTCACGAAACCACGGGGTGATCCAATCACCACTGACAGCCATCAGCCGTGCGATCTCGGCGTAGCGTGCCTCGCTGGTGTCGGTAAGAGGCAGCACCGCCATGGTCACCCATCTCGACAACAACAACGCCACTAGCAGCCACCAAAGCCAATTGATCATCAGCCCTTCGTGGCGCCGCCCGTGGCCGTTAACGTGCATGGGTCAATGCCCCGGAGGTGGGTTGGCGGCGCCCGCTCCGCGATGAAACCGGCTTTACCACGTCGCGCACCAAATAAATCGGCCGGCGCTTGGCCTCCAGATAGGTCTTGCCCACGTACTCGCCGACCAGACCGATGGTGAGCAATTGCAGGCCGCCCAGGAAGGTGATCAGTGCCACCAAAGAGGGGTAACCCTGAACCACATCGCCGAACAACAACGCTTTAGCAACGATCACCGCACCGTAGCCGGCGCCAAACAGTGCCGCCACGCCGCCGGCGGCGGTCGCCCAGCGCAACGGGGCCACCGAAAAAGACGTAATGCCTTCCAGCGCCAGAGCCAGCAGTCGCGGGTAGCTCCATTTGCTGCGCCCGGCCGGCCGCGCCGCGCGGTCGTACTCGCACACCACCGTCGGCATGCCGACCCAGGCGAACAGCCCTTTCATATAGCGGTTGCGCTCATCCAAACGCCGCACCGCCTCCACCGCCCGCCGGCTCATCAACCGGAAATCGCCGCTGTCCGCGGGAATCGGCACCTGTGCCAGACGGCGCAATAAACGGTAATAGGCATAGGCGGTCACGCGCTTGCACCAGGTTTCGCCGACGCGGTCACGGCGCTGCATCAGCACCACATCGGCCCCCGCCCGCCAGCGTGCCAGCATGTCGGGAATGCATTCCGGCGGATCTTGCAGATCCGCGTCCAACAGCACCACCGCCCGTCCCGTGGCGTAGTCGAGCCCGGCGGTGAGTGCCGCTTCCTTGCCGAAATTGCGGCTCAGCCGCACCAGTTGCAGCCAAGGCCGGGCATGCCCCTCAGCGATCAGGTAGTGGTCACCGCCATCGTCGCTGCCGTCATCGACGAACACCACTTCGAACGGTTCACCCAGCGCGCCAAGCACCGTTTCCAGACGATCCAGACAAAGCGGCAGAACCTGACGTTCGTTGTAGAAAGGCACGATCACGCTAATCACCGGCCGACCGGCGCCCGTGTTAGATGAAAACTCACCGAGATTCATGGAATACCCATTGGGTGTAGATCAGGTAGTTGGCGATGGCGACCCCTGCCGTGGTCAGGATTTGCGACCCTACCGGCCCGCCTCCGATACCAAAGAACAACAGAAACAGCAGCGAATTGAGCAGCCAGGCGACGGCGCAGGTGAGCACATAGGCGGGCAACGCCCGACGGTGCG